>Ga0070713_100000271_pt1 | contig 34038 bp, 33 predicted proteins | sample LARL82metaG_FD_65465 | JGI IMG/M metagenome (GOLD analysis project Ga0070713, IMG submission 65465) | Corn, switchgrass and miscanthus rhizosphere microbial communities from Kellogg Biological Station, Michigan, USA - LAR L8-2 metaG | ecosystem: Host-associated > Plants > Roots > Rhizosphere ... | reverse complement strand
CGAAGCACAGCAGAACATTGCGCACTGCCGGGCAACGATTCCCCACGCGTTCTGGTCTGAGCTCAAGCACGAAGGCCTGATCGCAGCGCAAGCGCCTGTGGCCGGGGACGGCTGAGCAAAGGTGCATGGCCGCGGGACGCCCGCCGCTTTGCTCGCGCTGGCCCAGGTTTTGCGGGCTTCGTAACATCCGGGTTCGAGCAGCGACCGCTTGTAATTCTTTCCACTTGGCCTCGCCGCTGCCGTCGATGCGCAATCGCATGGGCGAACCCGCCACAGCGATGGAGGTGGACATGCTTATCCATTCACGTTTGTATCGAACGCGCGCAACAGCCTATCGCGTCGCGCTGTTCGCGCTCGGATTGGCAGCCTGCGCGACGTCGCCGGCGCCGACCGAGCAGGTCGCCGTTGCGCGTGCTGCGATCGCCGATGCAACGGCGGCGGGTGGCGGCGAATATTCGCCGGCCCAACTTCGCAACGCACAGGACAAACTGGCGCGTGCGCAGAGGGCGATGGCCGATCAGGACAACGCCCGCGCCCGCGCGCTCGCCGAGGAGGCCGAGGTCGATGCGCGCCTGGCTGCGGCGAGGGCACGCTCGGTGAAAGCGCAGCGAGCCGTCGCCGAGGTCGACTGATCCGCAGGTGCCGACGATGGCGGGCCTAGAGCTCGGCCAGGCCGATGAAGCGCTGCGCCGCGCCGAAGCGGCTTGGCGCGATCACGACGACGCGCGGGTCGTCGATCACCTTGCCTACCTCGCGCAGCAGCGCGCCGCGATTGCCGTCGACACCGCGCGCCAGCGCGCTGCGGAAGCCGCAGTGCAGACGGCCAACGCTGAACGCAACCGCATTCTGCTCATCTCGCGCACGCGTGAAGCCGAGCGTGCCCAGCGCGAGGCGGCGCTGGCGCAAGTGCAATCCGCGGATGCGCAGCGGCGCGCCGAGGAGCTGCGCGTGCAGGCAGAGAACGCGCAGCAGCAGGCGGTCGCAGCGCGGCAGGACGTGACGGCCGCGCAGGCGCAGGCCGCCGCGTCGCAACTGCAAACGCAGGATGCAGAAGCGCGCGCACGGCTGCTCGCAGCCGAGCTGCGCGAGCTGCAGGCTCAGCCAACCGATCGCGGGATGGTCATCACGCTCAGTGACGTGCTGTTCGACACCGGTCGCGCCGAGTTGAAGCCCGGCGGCGTGCACGTCGTGCAGAAGGTGGCGGATTTCCTGACCGAATATCCGCAGCGCACGGTCGCCATCGAAGGATTCACCGACAGCGTCGGCAGCGACCTCGCCAATCGCGAGCTTTCAGAGCGGCGAGCGGCGGCGGTGCGCTATGCGCTCATCGACATGCACGTCGATCCGTCGCGTATCACCATTGTTGCATACGGCAAGGCCTACCCCGTCGCCAGCAACGAGACTACGGCGGGACGCCAGCAGAACCGCCGTGTCGAGGTGGTGATCTCGGATGAGAATGGCGTGATCGGAAGACGCAGGCCGGGCCCGGAAACGATCGGTACTTACCAGCCGCACTAGCCGCGTGATTTCAGCGCAGCCGCGTCGGCCGGGCGCCGGCTGGCACGCGACGCGCGGCGCGACTTGCCAGACGGGCGCCGATTGGCGCTCGCCGGCGCTGCGTCCGAGCCGTTCACCGGCTCGAAAACGACCCACGTTGCCTGGGGGAAGTGTGCCTTGAGCGCCTGCTTGCAGCGGGCGATCGCGCCAACCAGATCCTCCGGCCGCGTCATCGCGCGCATGCGCGCCTGCACGGCGATGAGCAAATCCTCGCCTTCCTGCAAAGTGACCAGGGCGCGGATCTCGGCGATGTCGTCCTGCGCATTTAAAAATTGCCGGATCGCCCTGCGCATTTTCGGCGACGCGCTCTCGCCGAGCAGCAGGCTGCGCGTCTCGATTACCAGCGCCGACGCCACGATCATGAGCAGCACGCCGATGGCGATGCTACCCCACGCGTCGTAGATGGGATTGCCGGTGATGATCGAGGCCAGCAGCGCGATCAGCGCGATGGAGAGACCTGCTGCTGCACCTACATCTTCTGCGAGCACGACGATGAGTTCGCTGCGCCGCGTTTCCCTGAACCACGCCCACAGGCCCAGCTGGCCGCGCACCTTGGCGATCTGCGACAGCGCCATGCGCAACGAGACGCCTTCGGCGACCATGGCGAAGGCGACGATGGCGATCGCCACCCACGGAGCCTGGATGCGCGTGGTGTCGTCGAGCTTGCGGATGCCCTCTACGATCGACAGCAGTCCGCCAACGTTGAAAAGCAGCAGCGCGACGACGAAGGACCAGAAGTACGTCACGCGCCCGTGGCCGAGCGGATGATGCGCGGAGGCAGGCGCCTTCGCCTGCTTGCGCCCGAGCAGCAACAGGAACTCGTTCGCGGTATCCGCGAGCGAATGCATGCTCTCCGCCAGCAGCGACGACGATCCCGTGAAGTAGGCGCCCACGCCTTTGGCCAACATGATCGCGACGTTCGCGCCCAAGGCGTAGAGAATCGACCGCGCGGTGTCGGGCTTTTGATGATGGGAAGAGGCCACGTTGCCGGCATCGGTATCCATTCGGTTCGCAGACGCAATATGCAGGCCACGCTCATTACGCTCGGCGGCACGCGTTGCAGCGCCGGCAAATCTTTCATTCCACCGGAAACGGTTACCGCTGAGCGTGCCCTGCGGAAGGCATCGCGCCCGGAAGCCACCATGGCAAGATCCTTGCGTAAATGTGCAGCGTGGATCACCCCGTCCATCCTTCACCCGCCGCGCCACTCGTAGGCCAATCGGCCCCGGACATCACCTGGACCGAGGAAAACGGAAGCGCGGCCTCCCTGCGCGACCTGCGCGGGCAGTCCGTCTTGCTCGCGTTCTTTGGCGATGGCTGGGATCCTGCCCGCCGCGAATGCCTCGCTCAGTATGAGTCGGTCAGAAGATGCATTCCCGGCGGCGCGCGACTGGTGGCATCCGCGGGCTCTCGTGCCCGCTTCGAGTTCGATGATCAGAATGCAGCGTCGCTCGCATTTCCACAGGGCGCCGGTGGTTCGGCTGACGGAAGGCACAACGCCGCGCGATTCGGCGTCGAGGGCATGCAGGCGGTATTCCTCATCGACGCCGGCGGCATCGTGCGCTGGCGCAACGTCTCCCCGCCTGGCGTGCAACCCGCGCTGCACGCATTGCTCGACGCGATCGCGGATCCGTGGATCCGGCACGGCGTCACGCGACGCGAATTCCTGTTCACCGCAGTCGCACTCGCCGTGGCGGCCGGGGTGCCTCCTCGCTGGGCCCGCGCCGCCGACGCCGACGTGCGCGCGGCAGCGCCGGTTTCCGCCCGCGGCAGGACCACGTCGCTCAACGTCAACGGCACCGATTACCGCATTGACGGCGACGCGCGCATCACGTTGCTCGACGCGTTGCGCGAACGCATCGGGCTGATCGGTACCAAGAAAAGTTGCGATCACGGGCAATGCGGCGCATGCACGGTCCACGTCGATGGACGGCGCGTGAACTCCTGCCTGGTGCTCGCGCGGCAGGCCGAGGGGACGCGTGTGGTCACCATCGAAGGCCTCGCCCAGGGCGGGCGCCTGCACCCCATGCAGGCGGCGTTCATCGAATTCGACGGGTTCCAGTGCGGCTACTGCACATCGGGCCAAATCATGTCGGCCGTGGCCTGCGTGCGTGAAGGGCATGCGCGCGATCGCGACCAGATCCGCGAATGGATGAGCGGCAACCTCTGTCGCTGCGGCGCATACAACGGAATCTGCTCCGCGATCGAGCGTGCGCGCGGCACCGAAGGAGGCCGTGCGTGAGACCCCTGGAGTATCAACGCGCGAATACCGTGGACGAGGCGGTACGTCTGCTCGCAGCAGACCCGTACGCGCGGTTTCTGGGTGGCGGCACCAATCTCGTCGACCTTATGAAGTACGGTGTCGAGGAGCCCTCGCGCCTGGTCGATGTGACCCGGCTGCCCTTGACCAGCATCGAGCCGCTTGCCGGCGGCGGTTTGCGTATCGGCGCACTGGTGAGAAACAGCGATCTGGCCGAGGATCCGCGCATCGTGCAGGCGTATCCGGTGCTGTCGCAGGCGCTGCTCAACGGCGCAAGCCCCCAGCTTCGCAACATGGCCACCACCGGCGGCAATCTGCTGCAGCGCACGCGCTGCTACTATTTCTACGACACTGCGTTTGCGTGCAACAAGCGCTCGCCCGGCAGTGGCTGTCCCGCGATCACAGGGCAGAACCGCATTCACGCGATCCTGGGGCAAAGCGAGTCCTGCATCGCGGTGCATCCGTCGGACATGGCGGTGGCGCTGGCTGCGCTCGACGCGGTCGTGCGCGTGCAAGGGCCCGGCGGTGCGCGCGTCATTCCGATCGGAGAGTTCCATCGCCTTCCCGGAAGTACGCCCAATGTCGACACTAACCTGCGCCACGGCGAGCTGATCGTCGCGGTCGACCTGCCTGCGTCGCCCCTCGCCGCGCGCTCGCACTATCTCAAGGTGCGGGATCGGGCGTCGTATGCCTTCGCGCTGGTGTCGGCCGCGGTCGCGCTGTACGCGCCGTCGGGCACCATCGAGCAGGCGCGCATCGCGCTGGGCGGCGTCGCGCACAAGCCGTGGCGCGCGCTGGAGGCCGAGCGTGCGCTGCAGGGGCGGGCGCCCGACGCCGCCTCGTTCCGCCGAGCGGCCGACGTGGCGCTGCGAGACGCTCAAGGCTACGAGCACAACGCGTTCAAGATCGAGCTCGCCAAGCGCACGATTGTCCGCGCGCTGACCGAAGTGGCCCCGACCTGAGGAACGATCATGGCCGATTCACCGTCCACCCAGTACGTCGGCGCGCCGCTCGACCGCGTCGATGGCGTGCTCAAGGTCACGGGTGGGGCGCGGTATGCCGGCGACTTCGATGCGCCGCGTCTCGCGCATGCGGCGCTGCTGCAGAGCACGATCGCGCGCGGACGCGTGCAGCGCATGGACGCCGAAGAAGCGCGCCGCGCGCTCGGCGTGCTCGCGGTGATCACTGCCCAGAACATGCCGGCGATGTCGCGCCCATCGGTCCCGCCATCCGGCGACAGCGTGGCACTGCTAAGCCCGACGATCTATTACAGCGGACAGACCATCGCGGTGGTGGTCGCCGAATCGGTCGAGCAGGCGCTCCACGGCTCCGACCTCGTGCGCGTGCAATATCAGGTGGAGACGCCGGATGTCGACATGGAGGCGCGACTCGCCAGCGCTTTCGCGCCGAATACCGGGAACCGGCCGGCCGAGTCGAAGCGCGGTAATTTCGCGCAGGCAGCTGCCGGCGCTGCCACGCGGATCGACGCGATCTATCGCACTCCGACCGAGCATCACAACCCGATGGAGCCGCACGCCACCGTGGCCATATGGGACGGTGACAAGCTGACGGTATACGACGCCACCCAAGGTGTCGGAAACACGGCGCAGAACCTGGCCGAGCAATTCGGCCTGCTGCCGGAAAAAGTGCGCGTGATCGATCCTTTCGTCGGTGGCGGCTTCGGATGCAAGGGACAATCGTGGCCGCACACGGTGCTCACCGCGATGGCGTCGCGGGTGGTCAAGCGACCGGTCCGCCTGGCGCTGACTCGCCGACAGATGTGGACCTCGATCGGGCACCGCCCCGAGACCCGTCAGGCCAACGTGCTGGCGACTGCGGCCGGCGCGAAGCTCGTCGCCCTGCAGCACCAGGCGCACAACCACACATCGATGAACGATGAATTCATGGAGCCGACCGGCGCATCGCCCTCGTTGCTCTATTCCTGCGCGAACGTCGATATCGGGCACAAGCTGGTGCGCCTGAACGTCGGTGCGCCGACTTACATGCGCGCGCCCGGTGAATCTAGTGGATCGTTCGGTCTCGAGACCGCGATGGACGAGCTTGCAGTTGCGCTCGCGATGGATCCGATCGAGTTGCGACTGGCCAACTATGCCGAGCGCGACGAAAACAGCGGGAAACCGTGGTCGAGCAAGTCGCTTCGCGAATGCTACGCGCGCGGCGCGGAGGCGTTCGGGTGGTCCCGGCGCGTGCCTGCCGTGGGCTCGATGCGCGACGGTCGCTGGCGGGTGGGCTACGGGATGGCCACTGCCGCCTATCCGGCCAATTTCCGGCCGGCTTCGGCCAAGGCGATCATGCGTGCCGACGCGAGCGTCGTGATCCAGTGCGGAACGCAGGACCTGGGCACGGGCACCTATACGATACTGACCCAGATCGCAGCCGATGCCCTGGGTGTCGCGCCGTCACGCGTTAGCGTTGAGATCGCCGACAGCAAGCTGCCGCCCGCGCCCACGTCGGGCGGCTCGTGCTCTGCGACCAGCGCAGGCTCCGCGGTTCAGCTCGCGGCGCGCGCGTTGCGCAATCGCGTGCTGCAGAACGCCACCTCCGACGAGGCTTCGCCGCTGTGGAACCTCAAGTCCACCGACATCGACGTGAAGGACGGGGTCGCCTCGTCGAAACAGGATTCGTCCAAGCGCATCAGCTACGCCGATATCCTGGCGCGCTACGGCAAGCGATCGGTGGAGCAGGTGGCTTCGGCGCAGCCGGGACGCGAACGCGGTGCGCCCGGCGAGGCTGCAGGTGGCGCCGGCGGAGAGTCGTCGAAGGAGGGGTACACCATGCATGGCTTCGGCGCGCAATTCTGCGAGGTACGCGTCGACGCCGACCTCGGCACGATCCGCGTCGTGCGCTGGACCGGCGCTTTCGCGCTCGGCAAGGTGCTCAATGCCAAGACGCTGAAGAGCCAGCTGCAGGGAGGTATCGTGTGGGGGATCGGGATGGCCCTGCAGGAGGAGAGCCTCATGGATCCGCGCTTCGGACGCTACGTCAACACCAACCTCGCCGAGTATCACGTGCCGGTCAATGCCGACGTCCCCGTCATCGACGTCATCATGATGGAAGAGAAGGACGAGCTGGTGAGCCCGCTGGGCGCCAAGGGCGCGGGCGAGATCGGCATCACCGGCGCGGTGGCGGCCATCGGCAACGCGGTCTATCACGCCACCGGCAAGCGCGTGCGCACACTGCCGATCACGCTCGACAAGCTGATCGACAACGGGAACGGTGCCATCAACGCGTCGAACTGATCGCTGGGCGCCCTCTAGACGCCAGTCCGCTGCGCGCGGACGAATCGTTCGGACATCGCACGTGACGCCCAGCCCTTGACGGTGAGTTGCTTTCCGGTGAAAGCGACGGCCGCGACGAAAAAGTGCTCGATCTGGCGACGGCTCATCTCCGGTATGTCGCCGATGTCCTCCAAGGTTCCTACCGTCTGATCCCAGTCCGGCACCGCGATGATGCGGTTGTTGACCTCGGGCTTCCCGCGCCTCGATCCTTGGTCGCGCTGCTCGATCTCCACCATGCCGAGAATGCGGCACGGGAGCACCACGCCCGGATAGGTGGCGTGATGATGAATGACCAGCGCATCGAGTGGATCGCCGTCGTCGCCCCGGGTGCCCGGGATGAATCCCCAGTCGAAAGGATATGCCACGCCGAGCGGAAGCTCGCGCGAAATCGTGAAGGCGCGGATCTTCGGGTCGTAGCTGATTTTCATGCGCGAGCCGCGCGGGGACTCCACCACCACGCGCAGCGCGCCGTCGTCATCGAAGGGCGCCAGGCTGATCAGGCTGCGGCTCATGACGGCGGCGGATCGTCTCGAAACTCGGCGGTCCGCGTGCCTATCGGCAGCGCTCCGCGCGCCTTTGCGCGGCGGCGATTGCGGTACCGCTTCCACAGGGGAAATACGAACCAGAGAAATGCGAGCACTAGGAAAGTGGCGGCGCCGGCCAGGATCGATGGCAAGAACGAGGCGCGTCCGAACGTCATGCGGCCCACGACATAGATATCGACGCTCACGCCGATCGACAGCGGGATGAGCGCGGTCGCGATCATCACCGAGCCCAGCCGGGTGAATTCCGCGGACGCCACCGACGGCTCGCACAACCTTCGATACGCCGCCGGCGCCATGAGCAATCCCATCGATGCAGCGATCAGCAGCAGCGCGATGAAATGCAGGAGATCGTCGGGAAACTCGAGCTCGGTGAAGCGAGCGTTGAAGGCGGCGATGAGCTGAAATCCGAACAACGCCTGCACGCCGGGAAGCACCATGCGCGCTTCCTCGTGCACGTCATGGACCTGATCGCTCAAAGACTCCCGCTGCGTCGCGCGTTGCGTCATGTCGCGGGACGCAGGATTACCGAGGCTCTGCGCTGTTACTTGACGGCGCGCTTGGCCACCATGAAGAGCGGCGCCACCACGTTGGCCTCGCTGGAGCGGGGCGAGCGGACATCGCTCGCTCGCTGCTCGCGACGTATGCGTGCGAAGGTCTTGCGCAGGTCGGTGCGTATGCTGGGCACGTAATTGAACGACGGATCGAGCAGTGACTTCATGAATCTTCTCCTTGGCACCCGGACGGTGGACATCCGCGAAGGGACGTTAGCAAAGGTGTCATTACCGCTGTATAGGCGCCGATCCGAATATGATGTGCGCCGTTGTGCGGTGACTTGTAGGAGTAGCGCTTACGAATTTGCCCTTCGCGCCAAAGGCATGACGCATCGACAACGATCTTCGGGACGACGTTCAGCGCTGCGCCGCGCCCGAGTGCACGCGAAGCGTTGAATCGTCGCGGTCGACGTCGAGCTCGAAGGTAGCGCCATCCGCGAGGCAGTCGCACAGGCGTCGATACACCTCGCGCAGTCGGTCGCGAGTGAACTCGCCATCGACGGCACGCAGGATCCGCCGCGCTAACGTGCCCTGCTCCAGAATCGCCAGCACGTAGGGTTGCCACCATCCGGGTTGACCCCTGATGCCGTTGACCTCGTCTATGAGCGCCCGCCAGACTTGTGCTGCGCTGCGTCGCCAGCCGGATACGCCAAGGGCGCGCATGTAGGCGACATCCCGGACGACCGCGTGCTCGCCGTGTCTTACGCAATCTTGAAACACCGCCACGAGAGAATCGGTGGTGACCGCTTGCATCGGCAACGGAGCGCGATCGTACAGTGCGCGAGTGACGGCAATCGTCGCCTCCGCGATCGCGAGATCCATGCGAGGGCATTCCTGCGTGTCAGCGAGCCTGATTTCCAGCGCATTGCGATCGAAGCGTGCGATCGCACCGCGTGAGTTGAGCCACTCGTGGCGCAGGATTCCTTCGGGATCGTGGGGTGCGATCTGCTCGTACATCGGCGCCAGCACGCGCTGCCGGTATTCGGCCGAGCTGCTAACCGTTTCGGGAATGATGCTGCCCGCGATCGCCGGAAAGCGCGACGCATTGGTGCGGTAGCACTCGAGGCGGTAATCGGCGCAACCCGTAGCGCCCGCCCGGGCGATCGGCGAGCTCGCAGCGAGCGCCGGCAACAACGGCAACACCAGCCGCACCGCGCCGTGCAGCCGAACGAACTGCGCCTCGTCGGCGAACGGCAGGTTGATGTGCATGCTCTGCAGATTGGCCCAGCCGTGACGTCTGCAGTCGAACAGGCGGTCATACGCTTCGTAGATGCCGTGCTCGTCGCCGTTCCACAGTACCGCCTCCGTATGCGGATTCATCCACGGGTGCATGCCGGAGGGCATCAGGCGTGCACAATGCGCCGCTAGCGCGCGGTTGGCGCGCGCGATCTCGGTCTGAAACGAATGGACCAGCGCGTCGAGGTCGGGCACGGGCGCCGCGTTCTTGAGCTCGACCACGTGCGCCACGAGCTCGTTCGACCAGTCGAGGCCGGGTGGCACGCGGGCGGCGGGTTCGCCTGCAGCGCGCTGGTCGAGCAGCGCACGCGCGATCGGGCGTACGTCGAGCGACTGCGCGTCGACGATGGCGTACTCGAGCTCGATGCCGTACCCCGCGAATGCGGGAAGGGCGCGGCGGGCGCTCACGATGCGGGCACGCGCCTTCGCTCGTGGACGCGGCGGGCGATCACGCCGACGATCTCGCGATAGAGCGCGGAGCCGAGCACGGCATCCTCGTTGCCTGCGTCGATGTTCGGATTGTCGTTGACCTCCATGACCACGCATTGGGTGTCGGTCTGCTTGAGGTCGACGCCGTACAACCCATCGCCGACCAGATTCGCTGCCCTCACCGCCGTCTTGACCACGATCTCGGGCACTTCGCCGATGGTGAAGCAAGCGGTCGTTCCCTCGACACGCGCCTCGGCTTCGCGCTTGATCACCTGCCAGTGGCCGGCGGCCATGAAGTACTTGCACACGTAGATGGGGCGACGGTCGAACACGCCGACGCGCCAGTCGAAGGAGGTGGGCAGCCATTCCTGCGCAACCACCAGGTGCGATTCGCGCAGGATGCGCTGCACCGTCTCTTCGAGCGCCTCCGGCGATTCGATCTTGGTCACGCCCAGCGAGAAAGCGCTGTCCGGCTGCTTGAGCACGAGCGGGAAGCCCAGCGTCGGAACGATCTGGTGCACGTTGCCCGCGTGCACCATCATCGTTCTCGGCGTCCCCACGCGGTGGCGCGCGAACAGTTCGTGGAGAAACACCTTGTTCGAGCAGCGCAGGATCGACTCCGGATCGTCGACCACCACCAGCCCCTCGCTGGCGGCACGGCGCGCGAACTGGTAGGTGTAGTGATTCACCTGCGTCGTGTCGCGAATGAAGAGCGCATCGAATTCACCGACCCGGTCGATATCGTCGCGCCCGATGATCTCGGCGCGCACGCCGAGGGCGCCCGCCGCGTGGAGGAACTTGTCCAGCGCGCCTGCGTTGGATGGTGAATCAGCGGTGTCGGGACTGTGCAGGATAGCGAGCGACGTGCCGCGGGGTGTGCCTTCGCGCTTTGCCGGCTTGTGACGCTGCACATAATCCGAAAGCGTTTCGGCAAAGAAGGCTCGACCGCCGGGGCCCACGTCGGCCATGCTCTGGATGCGCAGTGCGCCGAGCGTCCATTTCGATGCGCGCCGGACAAAGCTGGCGCGCAGCAGCGGCGCCCGGATTTGCGCGAACAACTGCTGCGCAAGCGTGTCGAATCGGCGCGTGGGATCGCGCCCGAAGTACGCGTCGATGGTGATCGAGTCGGACGACTCATGGGCGAGCGTGCGCTGTACGTGCTGGTTGAATTCGTCGTCGACCCCGTGCTTCGGGTTCTGCAGGTCTCCGAGGGTCTTCACGTCCGGGAGCGGCCGGTGGCCGCGCGCCTCCGCGAGCAACGAAACGTAGTAGCCGCGCGACTGGTAGCGATCGACGCGGCAGCAGTTGAGCACTCGGGCGACGCGCTGTTCGCTGTAGGCGGGATCGGTCAGGTATGCGCGTGCCGAGACGACAGTGACTCCAGCGATCTCCTCGGGGTAGTCGCGCGCGTGGTTCACGATCAGCAGGACGTTGCTCACGCGCGCCGCCCCTTCGCGACAGGGTAGACCACGAGCAGGTTCGCGTCATGCGTCACGATGCCCAGAAGGACCGCGCCAACCACACGGTCGATGCCCATCCAGTACGAGTGCGAACGCCCGTAGGGGTTGGGCTGATAGGGGTCGATCACCAGGACCCGGCGGCGGGCAGGATCCCAGCCTGCGATGACCACGAAGTGCCCTGCGGGAAGTCCGCGCAGATCGTCGACGAGCGCATCGTCGCCGTATTCGCGCGGGGAGCGGTAGAGATAGGTCGCGCTCAGCCCGGTGAGGATCGGCAGCTTGCAATGCAGGATGCTGCGGATCAGTTGCTGGGGCACGGTGGCGAGACGGATGCGCCCTCCGAGCGCGAGAAACTCGAGGTAGCCGGCAGTGGCTTGCTGCAGACGTGGATCGGCCTTCAGCTCGCGCTGGCGCTGGAGTCGCTCGGCGAGGTTCACGCGCGGCAGCACGAACCAGCTCGGATCGAAAACCAAGAGATTGCACGTATAGATCCTCGCCCTATAGCCCTGGCGAAGCGCATCGCAACCCAGGAACACCGCCAGCGTGCCCCCGTGCGGAAAGCGGTGCGTGCGCTCGATGACTTCGCTGAGCGGGACCGTGCGTCCCCAGTAGCGATAGATGGCATGAAGGCACGTCGGGCCGCAGGTGGTCTCATCGGGCTGGGGCAGCGTCGACACCGCGAGGTGGACGAAACCTTGGCGCGAAAGGCGCGCCGTGGCGCCGGCGTCCCCCCCAGCCTCGGTGCGGGAGGAGCGCAGCGTTTCGTTGAAGGGCATAGGAGTCGTAGCGCGGGACATCGCCGCTCACTATCGCCTCGCGCGTGCATGCAACGTATCGGGCGCGCTCCGATTCTTGTGTAGGAAAGCGGCTAAGCTGGTGCTCTTGTCCGCGCGGGCGTCGCCCCCAACTGTTGCATGCGACTTTCAACGGTTCTTCCGATGCTCCGAACCTACGCCATCCTTGCATTACTCCATGGGTACATCGCGTGGCGGCTGCTGCCGGATCTCCCGTACCCCTGGGTGGCGCTCGCGCTTGCGACATGGCTGGTGCTGTCGCTGCTGCTCATGCCTCTCGGCTTCGCCGCGCGTCGCTTTCGCGATCCCGATGCGGGTGACCGGGCGACCTGGGCCGGCATGCTGGCGGCGGGCGCATTTTCTTCGCTGCTGCTCCTGACCCTGCTGCGCGACATCGTGCTGACCGCGGCTCACTTGGCGCCGGCATCATGGCTCGACCCGGCGCTCATGCTCCGCTCGCATGCGACGACGGCGCTGGGCGTGCCTTTGCTCGCGGCGCTGGCGACGATGGCGGGCCTGGTCAATGCGAGGCTGCGTGCCGCCATCCGCCGCGTAGACGTTCCGATCACGAACCTGCCGGCATCGCTGCATGGCTTCACCATCGCCCAAATCAGCGACGTTCACGTCGGTCCGACCATCAAGCGGCGCTACCTCGACGCCATCGTCGACGCGGTCAACGCGCTCAATGCCGACCTGATCGCGGTCACCGGTGATCTGGTCGACGGCAGCGTCGAGCGCCTGTCTCACCACACCCAGCCGCTGTCGCGCCTTGCGGCTCGCCACGGCGCGTATTTCGTGACCGGGAACCACGAGTACTACTCAGGGGCGCGCGCATGGATCACCGAGCTTCGCCGCCTGGGTTTGCGCGTGCTGCAGAACGAGCACGTCGTGCTAGAGCACGATGGCGAAACGCTCGTTGTGGGGGGCGTGACCGATTACGGCGCGCATCATTTCGATCCAGCGCAGCGCAGCGACCCCAAAGCCGCGATCGCCGGCGCACCGCGTCATGCTGCGTTCAGGCTCCTCCTTGCCCACCAGCCGCGCTCGGCTTTCGCAGCGATGCCGGCCGGATTCGATCTGCAGCTCTCCGGCCATACGCACGGAGGCCAGTTCGTACCGTGGAATTTTCTGGTGCGTCTGCAGCAGCCGTTCACCGCAGGGTTGCACCGGCTGGGATCACTGTGGGTCTACATCAGCCGCGGGACCGGCTATTGGGGTCCGCCGATACGGCTAGGCGCACCCTCTGAGATCACCGCCGTGCGCCTGGTCGCAGCCTGAATCCGTTCAGCGCGGCTTGCGCGCGCGGCCGCGCTCGAACATGCGCCGCGCATCTTTGTAACGGTCGGTGTCCTGCTGTCCGCTTTCGAGGTCTCGGTGCGCCTGAGCGACGGCCGGATCGGGCGGCACCTTGATCGACGGCGACTCGTCGCGCTCATGCGGTAACTCTGGAGTTGAGCCGCGGCGGCGCGTGGGCAGCGCGACATCGGCTTGGAGCAGCGTCTCTGACCGCTGCGACGGTGGGGGTCGTTTGCGCATGGCGTGCTTTCGTGAGGTTGCTTACGGTTCCCGTGCAATCGCCATGCCACTCATTCCAGGTTGCAACGCATTGAGGGAATTGAGGAGTAATCGGCCTGCTGCGCAATCGGCGAAAAAACTTCCATGCCTTTACGCATAATCGCCCAATGTAGGAATCGTCCTGCCTGTGAATCAGAGCGCAGCCGATGGTGCGCCACTGGACGTTCGTCCATCCTAGGTGCGCTGCCGGCTCACCGAACCACATATCCACGTCGGCCAACTTTCGAAAGGATGTGCCATGCGTAACAAACTTCTGACTTCGCTGATGGCCGCGACGTTCGCGACCCTAGCCGTGAGCGCCGTCGCGCAGAATGCGACACCGCGCGAACCCACGCCGGGCCAGGCGCAGCCGCTGACCGGCAACACGCAGAACGGCAGCCCCGTCGGGACGACGCCGTCGACGAACCCGACCTCACCTGGCATGAACTCGCAGTACAACACGACCACGCCGGGCATGGGCAACACAACGAACGCGCGCATGACCAACGAGCAGATGCGTGAATATATCGAAGCGCGGCGAGCATGCTCGTTGCAGACCGGCGCGCAGGCGCAAGCGTGCAACGATGCCACGAACGCCCGCTTCACCGCGGTCGATCCCAAGTGTCAGAAGCTCGCAGGTCCGGCGCTCGCCGACTGCCTGCGTGGCGCTGACCACGGCGGCAACTAAGTCGTTTCCTAGCTGATGCACATGCGCCACCCGCCCGTGCGGGTGGTTTTTTTTGGGGGGACGACGCGCCACGTCGGAGCACCTCCTACAGGCGAATCCGAAAGTTCCTTACAGGCTGATCCCCGTGGATGGCGTAAAGTAGAGATCCGCGCCCAAGGCCCGCGCGACAGTGTGCTTGCGCGCCGCACCGGCCCGGGTTGAATGGGAGCTGCCGTGGGCAAGTTTCGATCCATCAGGTTGTCACTACGCTTCATCGTGCCGCTGGCACTTACACTGGCGCTGCTCGCTTACGCGCTCGTGCCGGTGGTGGATCAGCTGACGCTGCGCTGGTGGGTCAACGATCTCGATGTCCGCGCGCACCTGGTCGCCAACACTCTGGGCGACCAGGTCGCCGACCTCGTCAGCGACGGACCCGCCAGCAAGGTCAACGCCCTGTTCCTGCGGGCGATCCAGGACGAACGGCTGTACGCGATCGCGTTCTGCGACAAATCGAACAAGGTCCGCTACGAGACGCCGACCTATCCCTCGTCGCTGGGGTGCACCGTTCCGCCGCCGGCGCCGGGCGATCATCCCTCGGTGGTGCGCCTGCGCCAGGGACCGCTCCACGTCGTGCAATATCCCGTCACGAGAGGCAGCGATTTCCTGGGCACGCTGATGCTGGTCCACGACATGAATTTCGTCGAGCGGCGAAGCGTCGATACGCGGCGTTACCTCATCGGGCTGTTCATCGTGCTGGGCATCGTGGTGTCGCTGGTCACCGTGGTCATCGCCCACCTGTCGTGGCGCGGTTGGGTCGCGGGTGTTCGCGCGCTGTTTCGCGGCGAAGGGATTACCCAGCCCTTCTCACCCTTCTCGCAGCCGGCGCCCAGCGACCTGCAGCCGCTCGCCAGCGACCTGCGCATGCTACTGCGCGAGCTCGACATGAGCCGCCGCGGGCGCGATCAGAGCGGAGCGTGGAGTCCGGAGCTGCTGCGGCGCACGCTGCGCGACCAGATGCTGGGCGACGAAATCATCGTGGTGTCCAACCGCGAGCCGTTCATCCATGTGCGCACCGACGATGGCATCCGCTTGCAGCGGCCGGCCAGCGGACTCGTCACCGCGCTCGAGCCGGTGATGCGCGCCTGCTCCGGGACGTGGATCGCGCACGGCAGCGGCAATGCCGATCGCGCGACGGTGGACGCGAACGACCGCGTTCGGGTGCCGCCGGACAAGCCGAGCTACACGCTGCGCCGGGTGTGGCTCACCGAGGAGGAGGAGAAGGGTTACTACTACGGCTTCGCCAACGAGGGGCTCTGGCCCCTCTGCCACATCGCGCACGTACGGCCGGTGTTTCGCTCGCAGGACTGGGAGATGTACAAGCGCGTGAATCGTCGCTTCGCCGACGCGGTCGTGCGCGAGGCGCGCACCGAGGATCCGGTGGTGCTGGTACAGGACTATCACCTCGCGCTGGTCCCACGCATGGTCCGTGAAAAGCTTCCCAAGGCGACCATCATCACCTTCTGGCACATCCCCTGGCCCAATCCCGAGTCGTTCGGCATCTGTCCGTGGCGCGACGAGATTCTCGAAGGCATGCTGGGCAGCACGATCCTCGGCTTCCATACGCGCTTCCATTGCCAGAACTTCGTCGAGACGGTCGATCGCAATCTGGAGGCGCGCATCGAGCGCGAATCGTCCACCATCTCGTACGGCGGGCAGCTCACGCGCGTCGAGGATTATCCGATCTCGATCCAGTGGCCTGCGGAGTGGGTGGAATCGCAGCTGCCGGTGGCGCTGTGCCGCGCCAAGGTGGTCCGCGTCGAGAACCTGCGCGACGATGTGCTGCTCGCGGTTGGTGTCGACCGCATGGACTACACCAAGGGCATTCTGGAGCGTTTTCACGCGGTCGAAAGGCTGCTCGAAGTGCACCCCGAATTCATCGGCCGGCTGGTGCTGGTACAGATCGCCGCGCCTTCGCGCTCGTCGCTCGAGGAGTACCACAATTTCGAGGAGCGCGTTCACGAACTGGCGGCGCGGATCAACCAGCGCTTCGGTCGCGACGACTACGCGCCGATCCATCTCAAGGCCGAGCATCACGGTTCGGCGCTGATCAACGAATATTATCGCGCCGCGCAGGTGTGCGTCGTCACCAGCCTGCACGACGGCATGAACCTGGTCGCCAAGGAATTCATCGCGTCGCGCGACGACGAGCAGGGTGTGCTGGTGCTCTCGCAGTTCACCGGCGCCGCGCGCGAACTTCACGACGCCCTGCTGGTCAATCCTTATCATGGGGACCAGTCCGCCGACGCGCTGTACCGCGCGCTGATCATGCCACCCGACGAGCAACGGGTGCGCATGCGCAGCATGCGGCGCATCGTCGCCGAATTCAACGTCTATCGCTGGGCGGGGGCGATGCTGCTTGATGCGGCACGCTTGCGCCAGAGAAATCGCGTCTCGCAACGCATTGTCGAGCACCAGCGCGAGGCGTCCGCGGAGTTCGCGTGACGTACGCGCTGTCAAGCGAAGGGCTCAGGTGCCTTCGCAGTGTCAGCGGAGAGGATGCCCTCCTGGCATTCGACATCGACGGTACGCTCGCACCCATCGCGGCGCAGCCGTGGGCGGCGCGCATTCCCGACGACATCCAGCGCATGCTCGTCTATCTGAACGAGGTGCGCACGGTCGCGATCGTAACCGGTCGCAGCATCGCCGATGCCCGCCGGATGCTCGCCTTCGAGCCCGCGTATCTCGTCGGCAGTCACGGCGCCGAAGGCGTCCCGGGGCGCGCGGCGGACAGAGCAGCGCTGGCGCTCGTCACGCGCGGATGGATGGCGGCGCTGAACTCGCCCGAGAAGCCGTGGCCGCCGACCCCGGGCGTTCTGCTGGAGGACAAGGGGTGTTCGCTGGCGGTGCACTACCGCCACGCCGGCGATCGCGAGCAGGCGCTGCATCTGATCGAACAGCGAGCGCGACGACTTTCTCCGCCGCCGCGGTTGATCCACGGCAAATGCGTCCTGAACCTGCTGCCCGCGGGAGCGCCGCACAAGGGTGACGCGTTGCGCGCCCTGCTCGTCGACTCCGGCCGAACGCGCGCGATCTATGTGGGCGACGACGTCACCGACGAGGACGTGTTCCGTCTCCATCTGCCCGGGGTGATCTCGGTTCGCGTTGCGCCGGTGGGCGAGCGCACCACCGACCTGTACCTGCCGCTTCAGGAGGAAGTGAGCGATCTGTTGCGCGAGCTCACCGCAATGATCGACCAAGAAGCGGCGGGCTTCGTGCACACGAGAGCGTAGTTTAGGCGGATCTGCAGACGAGCTCTGGGGCAATTTCCCTCAGACCTACTCGATGGCCGGATCATCAACGGCGCGACTCGCCTGTCACGGCGCTGGGACGCGGTCCGGTAGCAGGTCAGTCGCTGGCGCTGATCTCGCTGTCGTGCCAGCGCGACAGCGCGAAATGCGACAGCCACACCGTGAGCCCGAACAGCGCGACACCGCTCGCGGTGATCAGCAGCAGCGCGGCAAACAGCCGCGGAATGTTGAGCTGTATGCCGGCGAGGAGGATCTGGTAGGCGAGGCCCGCGCCTTGGCCGCCCGTTCCGGCGACGAACTCGGCGACCACGGCGCCGATCAGTGCCAGTCCGCTGGCGATGCGAAGGCCGCCAAAAAAATAAGGCAGCGCGCTCGGGATGCGCACGCGCAGAAGGATCTGCGTTCGCGTCGCGCGGCAGACGCGGAACAGGTTGAGCAGGCCCGGATCGACGCTGCGCAACCCGAGCGTGGTGTTGGAGATGATCGGAAAAATCGCCACCACCACGGCGCAAAGTACGAGCGCGGTGTGGGTGTCCCTGACCCAGATGATGATCAGAGGAGCGATGGCGACGATGGGTGTCACCTGCAGCACCACCGCGTAGGGAAACAGGCTCATCTCGATCCAGCGACTGCGCACGAACACGAGCGCGATCGCTACGCCGGCCATCACCGAGATCGCGAGGGCGGAGAGCGCAACGCCGAGCGTGACCGCCAGCGAATCGAACAGCAGCACGCGGTCCTCGATCAGTGCACGCAGCACGCGCAGCGGCGATGGTACGAGGTACGCCGGAACGTCGTAGGCGACCACCAGCGACTGCCACAGCGCGAGCGCCACGATCGCGATCAGCACCGGCGCGGCGAAGCGCAGGAGACGGCCGTGCTTCGCGGTGCCGGATGCGACGGGCTGCGCGCTCATCGTGCTGTACCCGCCGCGCCCGACGCCTCGGCCACCATCCGAGATAGCTGCACGCAGCGCTCGGCGAAGGCGGCCTTGAGCCGGTAATCGTCGCCGCGCGGAAACGGCTCGTCGATGTCGACCTGCGTGACAATGCGGCCGGGTCGTGCCGCCATCACCACCACACGCGTCGAAAGAAAAACCGCCTCGACGATGCTGTGCGTGACGAACACGATGGTGAGCGCGCGTGCCGACCACATCGACAGCAGCTCGGCATCGAGCCGCTGGCGCGTGAACTCGTCGAGTGCGCCGAACGGCTCGTCCATCAGCAGCAGGTCCGGCGAAGTGACCAGCGCGCGCGCAATCGACGCCCGCATCTGCATGCCGCCGGACAGCTCGCGCGGGAGCTGATGAGCGGCATCGGCGAGGCCGACGAGCGCCAGCGCATCGCGCGCGGCGTCATCGGCCTCGGCGCGCAACACGCCTGCGAGGTCGAGAGGCAGCCTCACGTTGGTGTCGATGCGCGCCCATGGCATGAGCGTCGGCGACTGGAACACCATCGCCAGCCGACGTCCCTGCGCGCCTGTAGACGCATGATCGCCGCCCCACCAGTGCACCGAGCCAGACGAGGGCTCGATCAACGCGGCGGCGAGATTGAGGAGCGTGGTCTTGCCGCAGCCGGACGGACCGAGCAGGGTGACGAACTCGCCGCGCTCGACGCGAAGATCCACCGGCGCGAGCGCTTCGATGCCGGCGCGATACGACTTGCCGGCCGCGACGATGTCGAGCACCGGCGCCCGGGCCCGCGCGTCGGCCGACGCGGTCAGGGCAGGACCTTTACGTCGCGAACGACCGACAGTGAGTACGCGGACTTGTAGTCGATCCCCGTCCTGGAAAGTCCCGCGCTGCGCAGAAAATCGAAGGTCGCATTCCAGCGCGCGTCGGTCATCGTGAGGAAGCCCAGCGTCGCGGCGTCGCCACCGGCGACGATGGCGTGCTCCTTCATCTTGCGGTGACTGAAAGCGAGCAACTCCTCGCTCATCTGCGGATTGTCCCTGCGGATGAGCGCATTCCCCGGCGCCGGGTCGACGAGATAGCTTTTCCAGCCTTCGGCCGATGCGCGCACGAATCGGGTCAGAACGTCGGCGCGCCGCGCCAGCGTGTCGCGAGTGACGACGAGCGCTTCCGAATACGGTGGATAGCCGAGGTCGGCGAGCAGGAACACCACCGGCTTCACGCCCCCCTTCTCGATGGAAAACGGCTCCGAGGTGGCGAAGCCCTGCTGCGAAAGGGCCGGATCGGCGAGAAAGGGCTGCACGCTGAAGCCGTAGGGCCGCTTCTGGGTGTCGCTGAATCCGTAGCGCTGCTTGAGCCACGGCCAGAAGGTCGTATTGCTCGCAGCGCCGATGGCGATCGGCTTGCCCTTGAGCTCTTCCAGACTGGAGACGCCGGGGTGCGCAATGATCGCGGTCGGGTTCTTCTGGAAGGTCGCCGCGATCGTGACCACGGGAACATTCTGCTCGACTGCCGACACCACCTGCAGGGCGTCGGCCATCACGACGTCGAGCTGCTTCGCGGCGAGCAGTTGCAGCCCGTTGACCTGCGGGCCGCCCATTTTCAGCGTGACCTCAAGACCGTATTTCCTGTAGATGCCCTCGGCCTGCGCCTGGTAGTAGCCGCCATGCTCGGCCTGTGCGAGCCAATCGGTGGCGAAGACCACGCGATCCAGAGTCTGCGTCGATGCGATTGTGGGTGCGAGCAGGATCGCGCACAACAAGTAGCGTATCGGGCGAATCATGTGTGCTCCGGATGTCAGACGCGAAGGCAATTCGGAGATTATGCGCAAGTTCAGCGCGTATTGCGCGTTGCGATCGATGCATCCCCGCGTCCGGCGCCGGGAAGGGGTAGCCGATATCGATTCGGCACCCTCAATCGGTGTGCTGGGACACCTGCCCCGGTCGCGAAGCCAGCGTGAGACGCACCGCGAGCAGCACCGCCGCGGCCAGCGTGGCCCCGAAGCCGGCGACGCACGCCGTCCAGCCCGCACGGTCGAAGAGCTGGCCGAGCACGACACTGCCGACAATACGGCCCAAAAAATGGCAGGCCAGATAGATGCCGCTGGCCGATCCACGATGAAAATCGACGGTGCCGTTGGTTGGATCGCGCGTGCAACCGGACCGGCGCCCGCGGCGCAAGACATCGCCCACGATGATCGTCTAGACGAGTGGCTCGAGCTTCGCGAGCAGCGTGGGGATCAGTTCGGAGACGGTCGGGTGAATGTGCATCGCGCGCGTGATGACCGTGTAGGGGGCGCGCGCGTACATGACATCGAGCATGCAGTGGATCGCTTCGTCGGCTTCGATCCCTAGCAGCATCGCGCCGAGGATGCGCTTGTCCGCGGCGTCGACCAGGACCTGCATGCAGCCCTGCGTCTCGCTGCGCTCGCGAGCGCGCCCGACACGTGTCATCGCCAGCGTCGCGACCAGCGCCTTGCGGCCGGACGCACGCACCTCACGTTCGGACATGCCGATGCGCGCCAGCGGCGGATCGGTGTACAGCGCGTACGCGGTGATGCGGTCGCTGACGCGTCGATTCTCGCCGTCGAGCAGGTTCGCGGCGACGATCTCGAAATCGTTGTAGGACGTGTGCGTGAACGCGCCGCGCCCATTGGCATCGCCGAGTGCCCACACCCCGGGCGCCGACGTCGCCAGCGTATCGTCGACCTGGATGTAGCCGCGCGCATCGGTCGCGATGCCCGTCGTCTCCAGCCCGAGATCGTGCGTGTTAGGGACGCGACCGACGGCGAGCAAGACGTGCGAGCCGTCGATTTCGCGCGGTTCCTGTTCGCAGCCTACGCCGACCCTTACCCCGTCGCCCCGCTGTGCCGCACGCATGCACGTCGCATTGAGGCGGAAGGCGATGCCCTCTGCCTCGAGCGTCGATCGCACCGCGGTCGAGACCGCGTCGTCCTCGCGTGCGATCAGCCGTGGACCCATCTCGACGACGGTGACGCGGCTGCCGAAGCGCCGGTACATCTGCGCGAACTCGAGACCCACGTAGCTGCCGCCGACCACGATGAGATGCTCGGGAAGGAAATCGACGTTCATCATGGTTTCGCTGGTGAGATAGGGGATGTCCTTCAACCCCTCCAAGTCCGGGACCAGCGCACGTCCGCCCACGTTGATGAAGATCTGATCGGCGTGCAGCGTCGCATCGCCGACCTGCACGGTCTTCGCTCCCGCGAAGCGCGCGTGTCCCGAGATCAGCGTGACGTTGGGCGTGTTTTGCAGCCACTCGGTGACGCCGCGGTTGGATTGCGCGACGATCTCGTCCTTGCGCGCCTTGACCCGCGGCATGTCCATCCTCACCGTCGAGTCGAGCACGACGCCGAGCTCCGAGCCGCGACGCGCCACATGCGCGGCGCGAGCGCTGGCGATCAATGCCTTGGTCGGAATGCAGCCGTTGTTGACGCAGGTTCCACCGACGCGCCCGCGCTCGATGATCGCGACCTTGCGTCCCGCAGTGCCGAGACGAACTGCCAGGGGCGGCCCGGCCTGCCCGGTGCCGATGACGATCGCATCGTAGCGCTGTTCCATCGCATGTCCCTTTGCGTCCGGCCAGTGCGGCCCATCGTACGGGCGCGGCCGGCCGGGCGCAACGCGCGCTCAGCGCGTGCGGCCGTCGAAGCCGTCCACGCCGTGCGCGATCTCGCGGGCCACGGCCGCGGTTTCGTGGATGACGATGCCTTCCATGGGGTCCACCGGCCGCTGCCAGGGAGCCATCGTCAGCACGCGACGGCCTTCGTCGTATCCTGCCTGCCGGCGCGCCGCGATGCCTGCGGGCGTGAAGTCGATGTCCTTGAGATGGTCCTCGCCGTCGATGCGCGGGGCGATCAGGCGCGTGACGTGCATGGTGCTGCCGCACCCCCAGGACGACAGTTCCTTGACCTGAGCCGAGTCGCGCGCCTTGTCGGGGACGTGCTTCGACAGCTCGCGAATGATGTGGCGCAGATGGTGGATCTGCTTCTGGCGCGCGATGTGGCTCTTGGCGCGGCTGGCGTACTGGATGTCCTTGTGTCTGCCGAGCACTTCCCACAGCGACGCCGGCTCGGGACCTTCCGGGTTCCACATGTGCACTGTGAAGATCACCGAGTCGCGGCGCGGCTTGTCGTCGAGCACGGCCTCGATAGGCGTATTGGAATAGATGCCGCCGTCCCAGTACGGCTCGCCGTTGATGCGCACCGCGGGGAACGCCGGCGGTAGCGCGCCGGACGCCATGACGTGCTCGAGCGCGAGCGGCTCGTCGCGACTGTCGAAATAGCGCATCTCGCCGTTCCTGACGTTGACTGCGCCGACCGTGAGCCGGGTCTCGCTGTCGTTGAGGTAGTCGAAGTCGACCAGCGACGAGAGCGTGTCGCGCAGCGGTACCGTCGTGTAATACGAAGCGCTGTCGAGGCCGATGGGCACATGCGGGCCCAGCCACGACGTCGGGTTGGGGCCGAAAAAAGGCGCCAGCCCGCTGACCATCGTGGCCATGTTGGCGACCGCCGCGTTGAAGCCGGGAAGAAATGCGAAGACGTCGGCGGCCGCGCGCTGCTCGACGCGTTCCCAGAAGTCGCGCAGGCGCTCGAGCCGATTTTCCGGCGCGTTGCCCGCGATGATTGCACCGTTGATGGCGCCGATCGAGGTGCCGATCACCCAGTCGGGCTCGATGCCCGCTTCGTGCAGTGCCTGGTAGACGCCGACCTGGTAGGCGCCGAGCGCGCCACCACCCTGCATGACGAGAACGACTTGTCCGGGAAGCTTTGGCGCGGCGACCCTGGTGCCGACGTGCGCTGTGGTTTGCTTGCGTGATCGTGCCATGGTCTGTCTCACGTGAGTGCGGTTCAGTGCGCGGACCAGCCGCTCTCGATGGGCAGCATGGCGCCGGTGATCGAGGGCGCGCCATCGCTGACGAGAAATGTTGCGAAGGCGGCGACTTCGTCGACCTGCACGAACTTCCTGGTCGGCTGCGCCGCCAGCAGAACCTCGCGGATGACCTGTTGCTCGCCGATGCCGCGCGCCCTGGCCGTGTCGGGGATCTGCTTCTGAACGAGTGGTGTCCACACGTAGCCGGGACAGATCGCATTCATGGTGATCCCGTGCTCGGCGACTTCGAGCGCCACGGTCTTGGTGAGGCCAGCGATGCCGTGCTTGGCGGCGCCGGCGCCGTCGTGACGCACTTCGACTGCGTGCTCGGAAGCGATCGAATTCTTGAGCGCGTCGATCTCCTTCGTGTCACTGAAGCCGTTGAGTATGACGTTGGCGCCGTTACTAGCCAGCGCTCGCGCGATCCCGAGTCCGATGCCGCTGATCGATCCGGTGACCAGCGCAGTTTTTCCCTGCAGCATGGCGATTCCTTCGAAAGTGCGTGGCGTGAACAGGGGTCCGGGGGCGACACCGCGCGGACCTGTTCGATTTCCCGATCGGACGCGCGTGGGATTGGATGTTTGCGCCGCGGCGGCGTTCCCCGTTGCGAGTTAGTCAAGCAGCCGCGGCGAAACTTACAGTGCGGCGCGCAGCGGGTAATCGATCGACGTGAATGCGTGATGCCGGGTCGGCGCACGACAACGCTTGCCGCAGCGGCGAGCTCGCGTCCGCCGCTGAAGGCTCGATGGTCAAACGACGGTGGTGCCGGTATGATCCAGCGGGTTCGTCTCGACAAAGATCCGACGTGGTCGACTCCCAGTTCGCGACCCAGCTCGAGTCCCATCGGCGTTACCTGCTGCGCATGGCCACGCTGCAGTTGCGCGACAGCGCGCTCGCCGAGGACGTAGTCCAGGACACGCTGGTCGCGGCGCTGCAGGGCGAGAAAGGCTTCTCCGGCAAATCGTCGCTGCGCACCTGGCTCACCGGCATCCTGAAGCACAAGGTCGTCGACGCGATCCGCCAGAAGACGCGTGCACCGCAGCTCGCCTCGATCGAGGAGGAATGCCAGCTCGACGACTTCGACGCGCTGTTCGACGAGACCGGTCACTGGCAGAACCCGCCAGCCGATTGGGGCAATCCCGAGTCGCAGCTCTCCGAGCAGCAGTTCTTCGAAGTGATGCAGCAGTGCCTGGAGAAGCTGCCGGCGAACACGGCGCGCGTGTTCGTGATGCGCGAGGTGATGGAGCTGGAGACCGACGAGATCTGCCTTCAACTCACCATCACCTCCAACAACCTGTGGGTGATCCTGCATCGCGCGCGGCTTGCGCTGCGGCAATGCCTCGAGCAGAACTGGTTCGCCGGCAAATCGCCGTCGACACGACCATCGCCGTCGACGCGTGCTTAAGCTGATCCAGCTCGCACGCTTCATCAACTGCCGCCAGGCGGCGCGCATGATGTCCGATGCGCAGGAACGGCCGCTGTCGCTCGCCGACCGCATCAAGCTGCGGCTGCACCTGCACTGGTGCGCGGCGTGCACGCGCTACGGCCAGCAGCTCGCTTTCATGCGCAGCGCCCTGCGCCGCTATCGCGAGTAGCTCGGGCAGGCCATTGCCGTGCAATTGCGCGCCGGCATGCGCGGTACTACAGCGCGTCTGCGCGCAGCCGGGTCTCCAGCCAATGGTCGAGCGAGATCTTGCCCGGCCCGCAGAACAGGATCACCAGGATCATCGTGCCCCAGAGGATGTGATCCTTGATCGCGATGTCGGGCAGCGCGGCATAGGACACGACCGCGATGATGTTGAAGAAGAAAAGCACGAAGGCGCCGAAACGCGTCGCCAGCCCCAGCGCCAGCAGCACTGGCATGCCGAGCTCGGTCGCAGTTCCCATGACCGCGGCGAGCGCGGGAGGAAGCAGAGGCACGTGATACTCGTTGGTGAACAGCGCGAGCGTCACGCTCCAGTCGTGGATCTTGGTGAGCCCCGACATGAAGAACACGCGCGCGAGGTATAGCCGGAAGCCGAGTAGCAACAGCGGCTGAAGCCGGTCGACCAGTGAGGCCGTCCTGCAGTACAGGCTGGCAAGGCGCGTAAATGCAGTCGGGCTGGTGATACCGTTCATGGCTGCGCTCCCTTGCCGCGCGGCGCGCGAAACGCCACCAGCGTGCGGTTGGCGACGTAACGGCGCAATGCCGCGGTCAGTTCGAATTGATCGTCGGCGTTGGCCGCTCGCGCCGCGGCGGTGCCGAGCGTGTCGTGGGCGGCAAGCATGGCAAGCAGCATGTGTTCTCCTGCGGAGAGGCGTTCGATGGTCACGCCATCCTCGCCGCGCGCAACCAGCAGCCTGTCACCGCCGGCATCGAGATCGACGCGACCGTCGCTCGCGTCGTCGGGCTGGTTCGCTCTCCAGATCCTCAGCAGCGGAAACTCCGAGGTCAGCAGGCGCACTGAAGGATGAAGCTGCATCGTGAGCTCCGGCAGCACGTCGGCGGGCACCGCCGAGAGCGCGTGCAGGTCCATCGGTGGCGCGTCGGCGGCGATCGCGGACTGGTCGACAGCCCATTCCAGGCATGCCACGTCGGGGAGATAGGCAAGATCGCTCGCCGGCCGGTACGACGCGAGAAACAGCGAGAATTCGCCGCCGTAGCCGTTCACGTCACCGCGCGTCGACGGATGGTGGCGGACGAAGTGCTCGGCCGCGGCGCTGAAAAACGCGGCGCCGACCAATCGGCGCAACACGGGAAACGTTGCTGCCAGCACCTTGCGGTAGTTGCCGAAGACGTTGTTGCGATAGACAGCGAGGCGGCTTTTCGCATCGAGCGCGCCGGGGACGATCCCAAGCGTGCGCAGGGCCGACTCGTCGCCGAACAGCGTCGCCACGCAGAAGTTGCGCTGAAGCTCAAGCAGCGACGGCATGACGTGCCTCGAGCATTGTGCGCGCACGCGTCGCTTCGTCGAGCAGGACGTCGAGCGCGGGCAGGTCGGTGTCCCACTCGATCAGTGTGGGCTTCGGACCGAAGCGTTCGAGCGCGGTTCTATAGAGCTCCCACACCGGCTCCGCAACGCGCGCGCCGTGCGTGTCGATCAGGCAAGGGCCGCTCGCATCGAATCCGGCGAGATGGATTTCGGCGATGGCGTCCGCGGGTATCGCCGCCAGATAATCGGTCGCGTCGAATCCGTGGTTGACGGCGTTCACGTAGATGTTGTTGACGTCGAGCAGCAGCTTGCAACCGGTGCGCTGCGCGACGGCAGCCACGAATTCCCATTCGGTCATCGGCTCGTCGCCGAAGCGCAGGTACGCGGAAACGTTCTCGACCAGGATGGTGCGATTCAGCGCGGTCTGCATCTCGTCGACGCGTTCGCAGACGAGCCGCAGCGCTTCATCGGTGAAGGGCAGCGGCAGCAAATCGTTCAGGTAGCGTCCGTCGATGCGGCTCCACGACAGGTGCTCCGACACCGCGGCCGGCTCGATGCGACGCTCGAGGTCGGCGAGCCTTCCCAGATGCGCACGATCAAGACCGTCGCACGAGCCGAGAGACATGCCGACGCCGTGCAGCGAGATCGGATAATCCGAGCGAATCATTTCGAGCGATGCGAGAGCGGGCCCTCCGTCGACGAAATAGTTTTCGCTGTGGACCTCGAACCAGCCGATGTCGGGGTGCTCGCGCCGCACCTGGGCTACATGCGGACTGCGCAGTCCGACGCCCACCGTAGGCGGGAGTGCGGGCGGGGAGCGCATGTTAGCGGATGTGAGGGACGGCGGCGGATCAGGCATCCACCGCCGTGACCGATCTCAGGACTTCGGCGCAGCCGTCGTGCCGCCCATTTTTTCGCAGCTTCCCTTGGCGACGTACTTCCAGGACACGGGGTCGTTGTCGACCGTGCTCTGGCCGGCGCAAGCATGCTTGCCGGCGGCGCAATCGTTCTGGCCGGCCTTGGCGATGCCAAAGCACTTGTCCTTGCTCGCATCCGGGGCGACCGGACCGGCGGCGACCGCGCCGGCAAGGCCCAGCGCGAGCACACCGGCAATCGCGGCTTGAATCGTCTGATGCTTCATGGATGTCTCCTCTGCAGGGTTCGAAGGTTTCGCAACGACGGGCGCGTATCGCCCATCTGCCGGCTTGGTCGGCCGTGCATTGCATAACTTACACGATCGCCCACCGACTCGCACCATGCAGTCTGGCAACGCCGATTCCATGACCCGGACGATGCGCGTTTGGGCGCACACCGCAAAGCCGTTAAGATTCGGCATGCGCTTCACAGTCGCCACCTACAATATTCACAAGGGATTTTCCCAGCTTGCTCGGCGCATGGTGATCCATGAGCTGCGCGACAAGCTGCACGGCCTGTCCGCCGACATCGTGTTCCTTCAGGAAGTGCAGGGCGCACATCGCCGCCATGCGGCGCGCTACCGCGACTGGCCCGGCAAGCCCCAGCACGAGTTCATCGCCGACAGCATGTGGCATGAGGTGGCCTACGGTCGCAACGCCGACACCAAGCACGGTCACCACGGCAATGCGATGCTGTCGCGCTTTCCGATCACGGCGCAGACCAACCAGGATATCTCCGCACACCTGTTTGAAAGTCGCGGCATGCTTCATTGCGTAATGCAGCTCGGACGCGGCCTGCCGCCGCTGCATTGCATCAACGTGCACCTTGGCTTGTTCGAGCGCGGGCGCCGTTGGCAGGTGCACGCGATGACTGAACGCATCCGCGCCGCGGTGCCGGCGGGCGAGCCGCTGGTAATCGCCGGCGACTTCAACGATTGGCGCAGCAAGGCCGACCGCGCGTTGCAGCACGAGCTTGGAGTGGTGGAGGTCTTTTCCGCGGCACGCGGTCGTCCCGCGCGCACCTTTCCGTCGGTGCTGCCGGTGTTCCGGCTCGACCGCATTTACGCGCGAGGCTTGCGCATCCTCGACGCCGACGTCCACTATGTGTACCCGCTGGCGCGGCTTTCCGACCATGCCGCCTTGGCGGCGACTTTCGAGGTCGTGCGCGGCAGAACCGAAAAGCCGCGATGAACGGGGCGCGCAGCGGTAGTTCGATGAACCGCTTCGTGCCCGGTAACCGCGTCGTGCTCCTGCGCGACGGCGCGCAGTATTTTCCGGCACTGGTTGCCGCGATCGAGGATGCACAGCGCGAGATCTGGCTGGAGAGCTACATCTTCGCCGACGATCCCGCGGGACGCCTGATTGCCGCTGCGCTGTCGCGGGCGGCGATTCGCGGCGTTCGCGTGCGAGTTCTGATCGACGGATGGGGTGCCAAGATCTACATGTCGGCCGCGCTGCACGCCGACATGAAGAAAAGTGGCATCGACCTGCGCAAGTACCGACCCGAAGTCGCGCCTTGGCAATTCCGATCTCACCGGCTGCGCCGACTGCATCGCAAGCTCTGCCAGATCGACGGGCGCATCGCCTTTGTCGGCGGCATCAACATCATCGACGACATGAACACTCCGCATCACAAGCCGCCGCGCGCGGACTTCGCGGTGCGCATCGAAGGGCCGCTGCTGCCGGCGGTCGAGTACGCGATGCAGCGGGTGTGGGCGCTGGTCGAGCTGGTTCAGACCGGTTCGAGCGACGTCCCGCTGTTTCCCGAACGACGTCGCGTCGCGCGCGTCGGGAATCAGACCGCGAAGTTCGTCGCCCGCGACAACCTGCGCCATCGTCGCGACATCGAGCGGGCGTATCTCGCGGCGCTGCGCACCGCCAGACGCGAGGTCATCATCGCCAATTCGTATTTCTTTCCCGGCATCGGCTTCCGACGCGCACTGGCAGCGGCGGCCCAGCGCGGCGTCAAGGTCACACTGCTTCTGCAGGGCAAGGTCGAATACCTGCTGCTGCATTTCGCATCGCGCGCTCTCTATGGCCAGCTGTTGCAGGCCGGCGTGATCATCCAGGAGTACCACCGCAGCATGCTGCACGCGAAGGTCGCGGTGGTCGACGATCACTGGGCGACGGTGGGCTCCTCGAATATCGATCCGTATAGTTTCCTGATGGCGCGCGAGGCCAACGTGTTCGTGCGCGACGGTGGTTTCAATGCCGAGCTGAAGGCGCAGCTGCTCGAGATGATCAATGGCGGATCGCGGCAGGTGATCGCCGGCGACTGGCAGCTGCGCCCGCGTCTATACAAGGCGGCAATCTGGGTCGCCTATGGCATCGTGCGCCTGGCGATGGGATTTCTCGGCTATGGCGGAAACGAGTGGTTCACGCGCCCGGGTCAGCTTGCCGAAACCGACGATTGAGCGCGCAGGGGGGCGCGATCGTCGTGCTAATATCAGCGACGGCCTGTGGCCTTCGTTGCACCCCGCGACACCGCCGGTCCGACCTTCGATGCGCCGTTCTTCCTCCCTGCCGCTGCCTGCCGCGCCGACCACCCCCACCAGCCTCTCCCGCGGTGACTGGCAGACGGTGCGCTCGCTACTGCCTTATCTGCTCGAATACAAGGGACGCGTCGCGCTGGCACTGAGTTGTCTGGTAGCCGCAAAGCTCGCCAACGTCGGCGTTCCGCTGCTGTTGAAGCAGATCGTCGATCGCCTCACCGTGGCGCCATCGGCTCAGCCGCTCGTTTTGCCGGTGGCGCTGCTCGTCGCCTACGGCGCGCTTCGCCTGTCGACCACCGTCTTTACCGAGCTGCGCGAATACCTCTTTGCGAAGGTCACGCAGCGCACCGTGCGCACCGTCGCGCTAAAGACTTTTCGTCACCTGCACGAGCTGTCGTTGCGCTTTCACCTGGCGCGGCAAACCGGCGGGCTCACGCGCGATGTCGAGCGCGGAACGCGCGGCATCTCGACCTTGATCGGCTACGCGCTGTTCTCCATCCTGCCGACGCTCATCGAGATCGCGCTGGTGTCGGCGATCCTGGTCGCGCGCTACGACGTGTGGTTCATCGGCATCACGCTGGCCGCACTGTGCATGTACATCGTTTACACAATTAGCATCACCGAATGGCGTACCGGCTTTCGTCGGCAGATGAACGAGCTCGACTCGAGGGCCAACACGCGCGCCATCGACAGCCTGCTCAATTACGAGACCGTCAAGTATTTCAACAACGAGCAATTCGAGGCGTCGCGCTACGACGAGAGTCTGAAGCGCTGGGAACGCGCCGCGGTACGCAGCCAGACGTCGCTGTCGCTGCTCAACATCGGGCAAAGCGCGATCATAGCCATCGCGGTGACGCTGATCATGTGGCGCGCGACGCTCGGCGTCGTCGACGGAACCATGACCATCGGCGATCTCGTGCTCGTCAACGCGTTCATGATCCAGCTTTACATTCCGCTCAATTTTCTCGGCGTCATCTACCGCGAGATCAAGCAGGCGGTCGCCGACATGGAGCGCATGTTCCGCCTGATCGACGAGCATGCCGAGGTCAAGGACGCAGCGGGCGCGCCGGCGCTGCGCGCAGGCCCGGGCGAAGTGCGCTTCGACCACGTCGACTTCCATTACGAGCCCAACCGGCAGATCCTGTTCGACGTCTCGTTCTCGATTCCCGCGGGGCGCACCGTCGCGGTGGTCGGGCCGAGCGGATCCGGCAAGTCCACGCTCGCGCGCCTGCTCTACCGCTTCTACGACGTCAGTGGCGGGCGCATCGCCATCGACGGCCAGGACGTGCGCGGGGTTCAGCAGGCGAGTGTGCGCTCGGCGATCGCGATCGTTCCGCAGGACACCGTGCTGTTCAACGACAGCATCGAATACAACATCGCCTACGGACGCCCGGACGCGACGCGCGACGAGATCATGGCGGCGGCGCGGCTGGCGCAGGTCCATGATTTCGTGATGACGCTGCCGGAAGGTTATGCGACGCCGGTCGGCGAGCGTGGGCTCAAGCTCTCCGGTGGCGAGAAGCAGCGGGTCGCGATCGCGCGGGCGATACTCAAGAATCCGCGCATTCTCATTTTCGACGAAGCCACGTCGGCGCTCGACTCGGCCTCGGAAAAACTGATCCAGGCCGAGCTGGAGCAGATCTCGGCCGACCGCACGACGCTGACCATCGCGCATCGCCTTTCGACGATCGTGCACGCCGACCAGATCCTGGTTCTCGCCGGGGGCCGCATCATCGAGCGCGGCACCCATGCCGATCTCCTCGGCCAGGAAGGTGCGTACGCGCGCATGTGGGCGCTCCAGCAGCAGGAGCGACCGCGCGAAGGAGCGTCTCCGGGCGTCGATTCCGACACCATGCTCTTGTCATCCGAACAGCCCGTCTAAGCGTTTGTTTTCGCGCGGCTATTGGCACAGGCCTTGCTGCCGTGCTATAAAGCCGTGCAACTTATTCAGGCGTCGCCTCATGAGAACCAGCTTAACCATTGTATTTGCAGCATTAATCGGATTCGCCAACGCGGCGACGGCGGCTGTCGAAGGCGTCATTCCTGCCGTTCCGCAGCCAATAACGACGCTGGATGCCGCCAAGCTCAAGCTCGCCTCGGCCAACGCGCTGGTATTCGACACCCACGCCGGACAGGCCATCTACTCCAAGGACGCGGATGCGGTTACGCCGATCGCTTCGGTGACCAAGCTGATGACCGCGATGGTGATCCTCGACGGCGCGCAGCCGATGGATGAAATGCTGTCGGTGGACATCGGCGACATCGATCTGCTCAAGGGAAGCCATTCGCGCCTGCGCCTGGGTAGCGAGCTTTCCCGCCACGACATGCTTCGCCTCGCGCTGATGGCCTCAGAAAACCGTGCCGCGTCGAGCCTCGCCCGTCACTATCCCGGCGGCACGCAGGCTTTCGTCGCGGCGATGAACGAAAAGGCGCGCTCGCTCGGCATGGCGCATACTTATTTCAACGATCCCACGGGCTTGTCCAGCGAGAATGTCGCCACCGCGCATGACCTTGCGCGCATGGTCCAGGCTGCCGCCGACTACCCGCTGATCCGCGAATTCACGACCACGCCCAGCCACTACGTCGAAGTGCAGCCGACCGGTCAGCTGATCGGATTCAACAACACGAATTCGCTGGTAAAAAGCGGCACCTGGGACATCCAGGTGTCGAAGACCGGATTCATCCGCGAGGCGGGCAAGTGTCTGGTGATGCTCGCGACCATCGCGAGTCGACCGGTGGTGATCGTGCTGCTCGACTCGTATGGACGCCTCACGCGCATCGGCGATGCCAACCGCGTCAAGCATTGGCTCGAAACCGGCGAAGCGATGCCGACTGCAGTCGCAGCGCGCGCTCCGGCAAAGGTCCGCCGGGGGCGCACTATTCCCACCCGCGGCTAACGTCCGCCAGCGCTTACGCCTTTCGGCGTATCTTGGCGCGTGCGCTTCGGCTGCTCTGCGCCAGCAATTCTTCCGCGTTCGCCCGCGTCTTCGCAGTTACCGCGTGACCGCCGAGCATCCGCGCGATCTCGTCGACGCGTGGCGCGTCCTCCAGTTGCTCGAGCTCGGTCCCGATCGCGCCTTTGCGGGTGCGCTTGCTGACGCGCACGTGCGTGTCGGCGCAGGCAGCCACCTGCGGAAGGTGAGTGACGCATAGCACCTGGCGGCGCCGCCCGAGGCGCTGAAGCAGCTCGCCCACCGCCGCGGCAACGCCGCCGCCGATGCCGGCATCGACTTCGTCGAAAACGAGCGTGGGCACCGTCCCGACTTCGGAAAGCACGACCTGAATCGCGAGTCCGAGCCGCGAGAGCTCACCGCCCGATGCGATGCGCGAGATCGGGCCCAGGGGCTGCTTCGGATGGGTCGCGGTCTCGAATTGAACGCCCTCGCGCCCGAAGCTCGTCGGATCGTTCAGTGGCGGCAGCGAGATCTCGACGCGGCCGCCTGCCATCGCCAGGTTGGCCATCATCGCGGTGACGCGATGACCGAGCTCGGCGGCCGCGAACTTTCGCTTGGCCGACAGCGCGCGCGATAGCTCGTCGTAACGCGCACCTGCCTTTGCCGCCGCTTCCGTCAGGCGCGCCACATCGCCCCCGGCCTCGATCGCCGCCAGGTCGCGCGCGGTCTCGTCGGCCAGCTGCGGCAGCGCTTCGGGCCGAACGCGGTATTTGCGCGCAACGTCGTGGATCGCGGCCAGACGAGCCTCGACGCGCGCGAGCTCACCGGGGTCGAGCTCGAGCCGCTCGCGATAGTGGCGCAGCGAGCGCGCGGCTTCGTCGATGCCGATACGCGCATCGTCGACCAGCGAGACGATAGGCCCGAGCGCGCTGTCGTGCTCGACCGATTGACGCAGGCGACGCGCGAGCGAATTCAGGCGCGACGCGAGCGAGGCGTCGCCTTCGCTCAGCTCGGATTCGCCCTGCGCGGCGGCCTCGAGCAGCGAGGCGGCATGCGCAAGACGGGTCTGTGCGGAGGAGAGCGCATTCCATTCCTCACTGCTTGCCGCGAGTTTGGCGAGCTCCGCGTGACGTGCCGCGAGCGTGTCGCGTTCGGCCTCGCGCGCGGAGGCGTCGCGCGCCGTGCTCTCGTGCGCCTCGATGGCATTGCGCCAGGCTCGCCAGGCAAGCGCGACCTCCTCGCTCAAAGTGGAAAAGCCACCGAACGCGTCGAGCAGGCCGCGTTGCGTTTGCGGCTGCCCCAGCGACTGATGCGCATGCTGGCCATGGACATCGATGAGGCACTCGCCCACCGCCTGCAACTGC
>Ga0070713_100000270_pt1 | contig 34169 bp, 35 predicted proteins | sample LARL82metaG_FD_65465 | JGI IMG/M metagenome (GOLD analysis project Ga0070713, IMG submission 65465) | Corn, switchgrass and miscanthus rhizosphere microbial communities from Kellogg Biological Station, Michigan, USA - LAR L8-2 metaG | ecosystem: Host-associated > Plants > Roots > Rhizosphere ... | reverse complement strand
ATCGGAGGCCAGCTCCCAGATCGGCATGCTCTTCAGCCGCAGGCCCATCAGGCGCAGATCCAGAATGACCGCAGTCCCTACCAGGAGAACGATGCCGATCATATGGATCACTTCTACGATCGGAAACATCCACTCGGACGAGTTCATGGCGTGGGCGATCGGAGTTTCGCCGTACCAAACGAAGAGCCGGAAAAGCACTCTAGCTCTTTGCCCGGCCGGCAGACAACTCGACCGGCTTGCCATGCGGTGTGTGCCGGTAAGCGTCGGCCCACGCTTCCTTTCGGGCGAGCATCGCGTCGGGATCGGTCAGACCCTTGGCCGCGACCAGGCGCTCGAGTGTGGCAAGCCAATGGTGATAGTAACGGGAGCCGTCATCGGGCTCACCGCGATCGACAGCTGCCTTGAGTTCGGCGGCTAGCGCAGCCGCCCATTCCTTCCATGTGAAATGGCCTTCCTCAGAAAGTCGTACCGCCAGCGCGAAGGCTTGCGCTTGCCACGGCTCGGCAAATTTGGTTTCAGTCTCTGGAGTTAGATCAGGCATGTTCAAGGTAGTCATCCCACATGTCGACATAGACCGCGTCGTGCGCGGAGGCCTGCTGGCCCCACAGTTCCTGCGCGGTGAAGTGGACAGAGTAAACGTGCTGCGGTTTCTCACCCAGGAAATGCGCGTTGGTGTCGGGAAAGACGTAGGCGCCGTGGTCCAGATGGATCGTGCCGGTCTTGCCGCGTGCGTAGCGTGGGAGTCGCGTGTGGCCGGTGGGGTTGATGTTGCGCGCGCGAACGCGCTGGCCCACTTTAAAGCGCGAAGGTCCGGGAACGTTGCGGCTCGCGGGTCCGCCGCTGCGAAGTATGGCCGGAACTTTGTCGGCAGTCAAAGGCGGCGTAGCCTTGGGTGAACCGGGAGCCGGTTTGCCGCTATCGATCTCGGCCTGTGTCACCAATCCGGTCTTGACGAGCAACTCTTCCAGACGCTGCGCCCATTTCTCGTAGTAGCTCATGCGTAGATAATCGGCGGGCGGAATGAGCTCGATCTGGTGGCGTCCTGCATCAATGTTCCATTTCCGCCACGCTCCCGCAGCGAGATTTAGCGCCAGAGAACGCCCTTCCCAGGGCGCGTGGAATACAGGCTCATTCTTTTCGGCATGGATGGGACCCATGTCCTGCATGCCGCCCATGTCGTGTATGCCGTTCATGCTTTGACCTTTCCCACGCCGACCATGGCATCGCGCGTGACTAAAGCCGCGAGCTGCTCCTCGCTCAGCTTCTCGGTGCCCGCCGGCCGCTCAGGCAACACCAGATAGCGCAGTTCGGCGGTGCTGTCCCAGACCCGGACCTCGGTGTCTTGCGGGAGGTCGACACCGAATTCGCGCAGCACTCCGCGCGGATCGATGACCGCGCGCGAACGATAGGGCGCGGACTTGTACCAGACCGGCGGCAAGCCCAGCACCGACCACGGATAGCAGGAGCACAAAGTGCAGACCACGAGATTGTGAATCTTAGGAGTGTTCTCGACGACCACCATGTGTTCGCCCTGGCGGCCGCCATAGCCCAACTCGGCGATCGCATTGGTAGCGTCGGCGAGCAGGCGCTTTTTATAGGCTGGATCGACCCAGGCTTTGGCTACCACTTGAGCGCCGTTGCGCGGCCCGACCTTGTGTTCGTAAGTGTCGATGAGAGCGTCGAGCGCGGCCGGATCGACCAATCCTTTTTCCACGAGCAGCGACTCAAGCGCTTTGACGCGCAGAGTCGGATCGGAAGGAACGTCCTGATGGCCATGATCGTGATCGTGGTCATGGTCTTGTGCTTGGGAAAGTTCGTTCGCCGCCGTACCGCCGGCAGCCATGAGGAAACCGCGTCGAGTTGCGTCCATGGGCGACTCCTTATCATGCCGATCATATCGCAAGACCCAGGATCGCGGCCGGTGTGCGGCTGACGATCTTGTCGACATCTTCGCTCGAGATCCCAGCGACCTTCCGAATGGTTCCTACCGGATCGTCTTCGCCGAACGGAAAGTCGGTGCCGAGGATGATTCGGTCCGCGCCAACGCGCCGGATCAGAGCCTCGAGCACGGTGGGGCTGTAGACGCAGGAGTCGTAGTAGAAGCACCTCAGATAGTCGGTGGGCAGGCGCTTCAGGTGTTGCCCTGAGATCGGATGCGCGGTGACGTTGCGGTCAAGCCGAGCGGTGTAGTGCGGGAGGTAACCGCCGCCGTGCACGATGACGACCTTGACATCGGGGAACGCTTCGAAAATGCCCTCGTAGATAAGCGACGTCATGACGAGCGTCTCCTCGATCGGCTGGCCGACGCCGTTCCAGAGCGCGAATTTCTGGAAGCGCGGATCAGTGACGCCATGGGGATGAATCAGGACCGTGATGTTGTGATCGCGGACCGCTTCCCAGAAGAGACGGAATTTCGGATCGCCCAAGTAGACTCCGCCGACGTTCGAAGAAACGTTCGCGACTTTTAAGCCGAGTCGGGAGACTGCGTGATCGAGCTCTTTTAAAGCAAGATCGACGTCCTGCAGCGGCAGGGTGAAGCTTCCGGTAAAACGTTCAGGATACTTCGCCACCCATGCGGCGATTCGTTCGTTGGCGCGGCGCTCTAATTCGGCCGCGAGTTTCGGCGCGGCCCACCAAGAGCTTTGGACGACCGTGCTGGTGGAGATGACGTTTCGCTGGATACCTTTGCGGTCCATGTCGGCGATTTGAATCGCCGGGTCGAGCATCCCGCCGAAGAGATTCCAACCAGGTGAGTCTTTCTGAGGAAGCGGCATCGGCCGCGCGCCGAAACCCGTGGCGACGCTGTGCCCGATGCATTGTTGGAACACTTCAGGTTCCAAGACGTGGGCGTGGAAATCGATGACGGGCGGCACGCTAGTCCTCGGATCGAGTGCGCTCAAGGCTCGTCCTGGCAGGGATCGTCCATCACTTCGGTATCGAGCTTTTTGAAGTAGCGGGTATAGGTGTAGGGCTTGGCGAGTATCGTGGGGTCTTCGGCGGTCATTTTATGTTCCAGGTATTGGCCGCCGAGGATCGGGCGGATGCGCTCGACCAGGTGAAGAGCCTCGCTGTGCTGGGCTCCTTCTTCGTTCAGCCAGGTGCGGTCGTTGAAACCTGCAGTGTCCACTACGAGCGTGTCGCCCTCCCACTTGCCGACCGAATCTCCGAGCCAGGTCGGTTCGCGCTTGGCAGGATGGCCGCGCTTGAGGTAGATGGTGCGCGACATACCGTGCGAGAGGTCTTCGAACAGCATTACGATCATACTGCTGACTTGCACAAGCTCGATTTTGGTCTGCTCCTTGGCCATCATGCGAAAAGGGCCGACCGGCTGGCAGGCTTTCCATGGATCTTTTTTCAAGTCGATCGACTTGGCTTGTTGCGCGGCCTGGGGCAGGAGGCTGATCGCGGCGGGCGAGCCGACGTTCTTCAGTCCGCCGGGAAGCGTGGTCCGATCGGGGATGGATTGATAGACGCCCTGCAGATTGGGTTGAGCTAGCGTTAGCGACGCGAAGAAGAGCGCGGCCACTAGTTTCACTTGACGATCCTCGACCGCTCGAGTTGTTTTTGGAGCGCCTCATTGCGCCAGTGCTTCCAAGTCTCGGCATCCTCGTTGCAGACATCCTCGGGCATCTCCACAGCCTCGGGCTGTTCCTTGTAGTAGCGATTGTAGGTGTACGCCGTGGTGAGAGCGTGCTGGTCTTCGACCGTGATATTGATCTCAAGGAGCGATCCGTTGGCGACGCGGCGGATACGCTCGATCAGATGAGCCTCTTCGGTGTGCGGCTCCATGCCACCGAACAACCAGGATTTGTCATTGAATCCGGTGGTGTCGACTACCAGCGTGTCGCCGTCCCAGCGCCCAATGGAGTCGCCATTCCAACTGGGGATCGGATTCTTGGGATGCTGGCGATTGAGGTAAATGCGGCGCACGCCGGCCGTATTGATGTCGCCGAAGACCATCACGATCCGGTCGCGGGTCTGCAGTAACTGAAAGCGTCCGGCCATGCTCGGATAGCGGAAAATGCCATCGGGCAGGCAGACCTGCCCGGTGTCGTCGGCCACACCATCGGTGGCTTCCATGCGTGCCTTCGCCCAAGGCTGAAGGTGAGGAATGATCAGCTTGTTCAATTCTTCACCGGGGGCATCCTGTTTGAAGGGAGTCCCCATGAAATCTTTGCGAGCGGCCATGGTGTAATAGCCGGTCCAATCGGGAGCGGTTTGGGAGAGCGCGAGATCGGAGCTGATCGCGGTGAAAAGCAGAAGAGCTAGCGGGCAGAAAACCGAGTTCGTCATGAACCCTCGCTTCGGCGCCATTCAGTTTATCACGGGCATACAGGCAAGAATCCACTCTAGTCTCCTGTCGCAGAAGTTCTACCAATAACCCAGGATGGGGCGGACGCCTCGTTCCGCGCCGGACCCCCTGGTTCGGCTTCTGATTCCCGACCAGAAAAAGATAGGGCCGACGAGGGCGTCGGCCGCGGTCCAGGGGGACCGCCCCACCCCCCACTGACTTATGTCACGAACCAGTGGGACAGGAGACTAGGAGCTATTTCTTTCATAAGACATCCTTGTTATCGCGCCGCGCAGGGCGTCGGATTCCAACCGGTGGAGTCGGCTTGCTTCTTGAAGTGGGTGCTGGTGATGAAGGGCTGCGTGAGATAGGCGGGATCTTCGACGATGGTTTCGACGATCAGCCAGGAGTCGCCGTTGGGCTCGTTGACGCGATCGTAATATTCGGTGAGCACCGTGTTGGCGCTGTAGGGAACGCCGTTCTTGCGCAGATAGCCGGGCTTCATTTGGGTGGTGACGACCTTCAGGCCAGCTCCCGAATATACACGGCGGCCGCCGGGTTCGATATCCCAAGAAGCCCTTGAAGCGCCCTGCCGGCCGAGGCCTTCGCCAGGCCCGCCGATCACCGACATAATCACACCGCCGAAGTGGAACAGGCGCGTTTGGGTACCGCTGTCTTTTTCGACCTTCAATGTGTTGTCGTCTTGCCAGGTGATGTGAACGCGACCGGGGATGCGCATGATGAAAGGCGCGCCATAAGCCTTGCATTTATCGCCGGCGGCTTCGTCTTTGGTGGGATCCCATGCGTCGGCGAGCTTGCGGCCTTCGGCATTCAGCGGAACGCTGGTGTAGTCGCCCTTCGCGGGAGTGACCATGCGATAGAGCCAGTCTTCAGTGACGGCCGAAACCCAGTAGCCGGTGAGGTCGACGGGCGCGGCTGCTTTCGGCGTCGCTGGAGTTTGTGGAGCCTGCGCTAAGAGAGATGAGAGCGTCATCAGCAGACACGAATGCAGTCTTAGACTCATAGCTATTTCTTTTGGCTAACGCTCTTGTATACGGCTTCGACAAACATGTCGTTGGTCCCGATTCCTGATTTAGCGCTGTAGCGCGCGTCGTAGTCCTTAGTGAGGCCGGCGGCTTTTACTTGGGCGAGCGTCATTCCTTTTTTGATGGACGCTTGAACGCGGTCGCGAACGATGGTCACCATGTCGCGAAACTCGAGGAGCTCGGGGGCGTCGCAGATGCGGCCGTGACCGGGGATGATGTAGGTTCCGGCTTCGTCCTGGCGGCCGGGAATGGCAAGCTCAAGTATGGTGTTCAAGGCATCGATCTCGCCCTGGATGCTGCCACCACGCTCCAGATCGATAAACGGATAGCTGGTGGTGACGAAGATGTCGCCGGTGACGAGCACGTCGGAGCGCCGGAAGAAGACCAGGCTGTCGCCATCAGTGTGGGCATGCGGCTGGTGGATCATGATCACGGGCTCGTTGTTGAAGAACATTGGCTTTCGACCGGAGACGTACGTCTCGGTGGGCCAGTTGGCGGTGGGGACCGGTGGCTGTTTGCCCGAAGGGGCGCTCATCCGCTGCATAACATTGTCCTGCGCGAAGAGCTGCGCGCCGTTAGCGATGTCGACCAGGTTGCCCGTGACGTTGGCGCCGGTGAAGGTTGCGCCGGCCTTTCGAATGGCGTCGTTACCACCGGTGTGATCGGCGTGGACGTGGGTGTTCAAGACGTATTGAATCGGCTTCGGGGATAACTTGCGGATGGCGGCGAGAACCTTGTCGCTGGTGCCCGCCAGGCCAGTGTCGACGACGAGAACGCCCTGATCGCCGATCTGCACCGTGATGTTTCCGCCGGCGCCGGTGATCAGATAGACGTTGCCTTGCACGGGGATGGTCTGGACATCCTGAGCGGACGCGATGGTTGCGAGGCAGGCGATGACGGAGAGAACGGTGCCTAGCTTCATCCGATGCTCCACGGTTATTTGGCAGACGGCCCGGCGGGTGTCGACTTGGTCAATTTGGTCTGGTACTCGGGATATATCGTTTCGGCACCGCCCAGCGCGGCTTCCACAGGGATCTTGTAGTGGTCGGCGAACTCGTGCAGAAAGGGATTTTCGCCAGGCAGATAGTGCGGGACCGCGCCGCGCGGCCGCTCGATTTCTACGACGGGCTCACAGGGATAGAGCCAGACTTGGCCCGTCTGGACGCGCAGAACGAAGTCCTGGCTTTTTACCAGAGGTTCGGTTAATGTGAGCGGGTCTGTGACGATGCTGACGTGAATCATGTGATCGGCGTGGCGGATGAAGTGCTCGACCAGCGTGGTCTGATCGCTGTGGCGCAGCCCGTTGCGACGAATCCAGCCTTGCTTCAGGTGCGTGGTGTAGACGGTGAGAATATTACCTTCCCATTTGCCGGTGGAAAACCCCATCCAGGTGTGCGGCGCGGCGTCGGGAGGGTGCGGCCGGCCGTCCATCCAGATGGTGCGGGTCTGCTCGTAATTATCGATGTATTGTTTGATGGCGACGAGCTTTTGGGACACAGGGTCGCGCTCATCCCAGATCTTCAGATTCAAAGGGCCGCGATAGATGTAGGAGACAATATGGACTTCGCACTGATGTTCGGGGACGGTGAAGCGCGAGGCGTCCCAGGCCAGGGCATACATACGCGCGCCGTCGGTGATGGGCAGGCCGAGATAGTTCACCAGTTCGGGGCCGGGGCCGCGCTCATGAGCGTCTTCGTGAAAGACCGGGCCCCAGTTGCCGGAAAGGTCGACGCCGGGCTCGGGGTTATAGCCGCCGGGTCCTTGGGCGAGGAGTAGCGCGGATCCAAGAAACAGCAGGGGTCCAAAATGTTTTGCGGCGCTCGACAAGGCACGCTCCTTCGAACGATGAAAGTTCAATCATTATACCGGAGCGTTAACCGGAAACACTACTTTGAGCTTGGTGAATCAAACGCGGCGAGCGTCGGACCGGGCGCGCTGGGCGGTAACAGACTCGGGCCGGAGCGAATGAAAACTTTCTTCGGATCGGTTTTTGCGTCGATAATCAGGCCCATGAAGCAATTGCTCATCTCCTCCCAATTCTGGAGACCCCAGCGGACTTCTTTGGCGGGGTCAGGATTGAAGGGATTGTTGGGCGAATTATCGAAGTGGGAGATCGCGATCACGCGAGAGCCCTTGGGCAGAACGACAGGCTTGGCCAGATTGTAGCCGAGCTGCCAGTTGAAGTCCCACTTGGCATTGAGAAGAGTTTCCGATTCACCGGTCGGGTAAATGACGCGCAGTTCGAAATCTTTCCCACGCACGTGCATGTGAGGTTGAGCGTAGACGATCTGCGCTTCTTCGCCGACGGTGACTTCACTCACGACTTCGGCGTTGTTGTTGGCGGCCGGAATGACGAGGTTCAGCGCCTGCGGTCCATAGGACATGTAGTAACGGGTTTTGTGCGGACCTTTGGCAAGAACCAGGCCGACTTTAGTTTTTTCGTCGACGGCTTTACCGGTAGCGGTGTAATGGATCTCGAAGACTACATCGGAACCTTTGGGGATGAACTTGGCTGAGTCGCCGAAAACGAAAGTCTGCGCGCCGAGGCCGGGATTGTACTTGCCGATGACATCGATGTAATCTTCGGGCCGCTTAGGCATCTCGGGCAGAGGATAGGAGACTCCGGGTTTCGCACCGGCCATCCATTTGGAACCGGGCGGCCGGACCCAGACCTCGCCGTGGTGAACCACCTGGGTATTTCCAGGACGCATTTCGGCGGCGGCGATCCAGGTATCTTCCGTGAACGTGTAGTTCACCAGCATGTACTGGTATTCGATCGTGCCCGTGGCAGGAACGTGGAATGCGTTGGGCATCTCGATCACGAGATCGGGCTTGAGATTCCATCCGTCCTGAAATGCCAGGGGCGCGGGTTTATCTTTTGCATCGCCTTCCAGCGCGCCGTTGTCGGCCCAGGCTGCCAGAATCTTGGTGTCTGCTTCGCTAAGCCGGCGGACGTCCGAGTAGCGATGGTCGAACTTCGGATCCATGAACCAGGGCGGCATCTTTTGAGTTACAACGGCTGCCTTCATGGCTTTGGCCCAGGGCCGGGCGTCCTGATACGTGATCAGCGACATGGGCGCGACTTCGCCGGGGCGATGGCAGTTTTGACAGTTCTTCTGCAGGATGGGAAGAACGTCCTTATTGAACGTGACCGTAGCGCTTGATTCGATGGGCGCCGGGGCGCAGACCGCAACTACCGCTGTCAACAACGTGGTAAGGCCGATGCGTTTCAAGCAGCACCTCCGTTTTGTTAATCGTATCAGATTGGCGGGTTTCAAGCGCGGCACGGGATGCTATACTTTTCAGCAAGTCTGAGAACTAACTCGGCGACTAGACTCAAGGAGAGTACAGCATGGCGAAAAAAAGCGTTCTTTTGTTGTTAGCGATTGGCGCTGCCCTGGCAGTAGGCTACTGGTTCGGACACGCGACGACCGTAGCTGCGGCGGGCACCAATGGAAAAGTTTTTGAAATCCGCACCTACACGGCGGAACCGGGCAAACTGGATGCGCTACACAGCCGCTTCCGCGATCACACGCTGGAAATTTTCAAGAAGCATGGGATGCACAGCGTAGGCTATTTTGCTCCGACGGACGAGCCGCTGTCGAAGAACACATTGGTTTATGTCCTGTCGTTCCCGAATCGCGAAGCTGCGAAAAAGTCGTGGGACGCATTCAGAATGGATCCCGAGTGGCAGAAGGTGCAGAAAGAATCCGAGGCGAACGGGAAGCTGGTGACGAAGGTGGATTCGGTTTTCGCGGAAGCGACTGACTATTCGCCGATGAAGTAACACTCAACCCGGGCGGAGCGGGCCTACTGATTTAGCAGCGGAATATTCTTAACCGGCGGCGGGTCGGGAATCGATTTCAAGTAGGTCCACACGTCTGTCAATTCGGCGTCGGACATAACCTTGGGGCTGTAGGTGGGCATCGCGCTCGCGGGCGGATGCCGGACGATGGCGATAAATGCGACCGTCGGGATGGGGCGCGGCGCGAGTTTCGGCGCTACGCCGCCGTGACCGTCATAGCCATGGCACGAGTAGCAGCCGTCCTTGAGGAAAATCTGCTTGCCTTTTTCGACGTTGCCTGGGGAAGTTTGCTGCGCAGAGACCTGCGCCACCAAAACTACCGAGAAGATCGCGACGGCAAGAAGCTTCATAAGTTAACGCCCTTGCGTGACGGTGTCGATCAAGACCGGCTCGCCGCTCTTCACGATTTCGACCGCGCGCTTGAGGGCGGGCGCGATGTCATTGGGATCGGTGATGGGTCCGATGCCCTGCATGCCGTAGCCCTTGGCCATGGTCGCATAGTCGATGTTGGGTTCAGTGAGCTTGGTTCCGATGCCGGCACGGGTGACGTCGCGATTGGCGCGTGCGGCCATGGTGGTGACGAACATGACTTCCTGATGGTAGCCGCGATTGTTGTGCATCACGGTGAGCATCGGGATTTTGTGATGGACCGCGGTCCACAAAACGCCAGGAGCGTAGTTTAGATCGCCATCATTCTGCAGATTGACGGTGAAGCGGCCGTATTTCTTGTTGGCGAGCGCTGCGCCCACTGCGGCCGGCGCGCCGTATCCCACGCCTTCACCGCCCGAGCCGCCGATGTACTGATAATGTTTATCGAAGTTCCAGAGACGCGTTGGCCAGCGGCTGAAGAACATGTCGTTGCCGACTAACGACCAGTCTTCGTCCTTAATGTGCGGCCACAATTCTGCGGACACGCGGGCCGGAGTGAGTGGGCTCGAATCCCAACCGAGCGCCGCTTGTAGGCGATTTTGTTCTTCCATGCGCTTGTGCGCCTCGGCCAGCTTAGCGCCTCGATCTTGCAGAGTTCGTTTGCGATCGGCGGTGATGAGACGTTTGCAGGCGTCAATCAGGGCGGGGAGCGTGGCCTCACCGTCGCCGGCGATGGCCAGGTCGACTTCGTTGTAGCGCGCGAAATCCTGGTAGTTCGATTTTTGGAATAGCTCGAGCGAGGAGATGCTGATCAGCTTGGTGTTTTCTTTGGTGAGGAGCTTGGGCGCGTCCATACCGATGCGGTTGAGCGGAGAGACCCGGTGCGTCAGCATATAAATGTCCTCAACTTCGAGGCACAGGATCATATCCGCCTTGGCGATGTCCCCGGCTCCATACAGCGGATGACGCGTGGGGAAATTCATGCGATTGCGCTGGTCGTTGACCGGGGCCTGCAATGTCTCGGCAAGTTCTACAAGAAGCTTGATGCCATTGGGCGTGCGAGCCAGGCGGCCCGCGACGATCACGGGATTCTCGGCGTTGACCAGCTGTTTGGCGGCTTCGGCGATGGCGCCCGAGTCTCCCTGAGGCGGACTGGTGGCGTTTAGTTTCGGGATGCGCAAGTTGCTCTCTTCGATCGGCTCTTCCTGCAGCTTCCCATTGGCAACCAAAGCCACGGGGCCCATGGGCGGTGTCATGGCGATCTTGTAGGCGCGCACGAACGACTCAGCGAAGTGTTGAAGGGAACCGGGTGCGTCATCCCACTTGGTGAAGTCGCGAATAATTACGGCGGCGTCTTGCGCGGCGTGGGTCCATTCAACAAAGCTTCTGCGAGCGGTCGCGTCCAGTTCGTTGCCTAAAATCACGATGGCCGGTACACGGTCGCAAAAGGCGTTGTAGATGGCCATGGAGGCATGCTGCGTTCCCACGGTGCCGTGGACCATGGATATGATCGGCTTACCTTCGATCTTGGCGTAGCCGTGCGCCATGCCGACCGACGATTCTTCGTGGCAGCAGGTGAGCAGCTCAGGATTCTTGTTGCCGCCATAGTTGATGATCGATTCGTGCAGAGCGCGGCAACTGGAGGCCGGGTTGGCGGTAGCGTATTCGATGCCCAGCGACTTGATGACGTCCAGCATGAAGTCTGAGCCGGGGCGCTCGTTGGTGAGCACTTCGACCCGGGAGGAAGCCGTGGTTTCCGGAGCCGGTTCGGCGGGCTTGGCCACAGGGACGGCGGAACGAACCTGCGCCGCGAGCGGGACTTGGGCCGCCATCGCTGCACTGGCCGCTGCACCTTTTAAAAAGCCGCGTCGGTCAACGGGGCTCTTATCGGAAGTCGCCATGGAGATCTCCTCTCGGACTGTCGTGGGTGGCCTGTTGTCCAATATACACCGATACCGGAAGGCTCTTTAAGAGAGACCTGCATGTTAGAGTAGGTGGACATCATGAAGCAACAATGGAGCCGTAGAGAACTGATCGGCGGCTTTGGCGCCGCGTGTCTCCTGAGAGGACAAAACGGCAACTCGTTTCCACAGGTGCCAAGCTGGAAGACCGAGATGCGGCAACTGGCGCCGAATGTTTTTGCGTACGTTCAGGCCGGTGGCCCGGGCATGATGAATCAAGGCGTCTCGAATGGCGGCTTGATTGTGGGCGAGGATCACGTAATGGTGATCGATTCGCTAGGCGCGCCCCTGCAATCGAAGGCGTTTCTGGCGGCGATTCAAAAGACCGCGCCGCGCAAGCCGATCCGACGGGTGTTGATCACGCATCATCACGGCGACCATATCTGGGGGCTACCGTTTTTCCCTCCAGCCGAGATCCTATCGCATCCATATTGCCGGGAAGCGATGCTGGCGACGCCGATTCCGAGTCCGGTGTGGGAGAAGCGTGACGGATGGGCGGCAGGCGGGGAACCGCGCAAGATCGTGCCGCCAACGAGCACCTTTGATGGCAAGCTCACCTATCATTACGGCAACATGCCTGTAGAGCTGGTCTTCAGCGGTCCGGCGCATACCTGGGGCGACGTCATGGTCTATCTGCCGCAGCAGAAGATTTTATTTGCCGGCGACGTGGCGTTCTATTATGTCGCGCCGTTTGCGCACAACGGACATGTTACTAAGTGGATCGAGACTGTCGAACGAATTCAGAAGATGGACGTGGATGTGATCGTTCCGGGTCATGGTCCGATTGGCGGCAAGAAAGAGCTGGCGGAGATGGCTCAGTATCTAGAGTTGCTTAAGCGCGAAGCCCGAAAGCGTTTTGACTTGGGGCTACGACCAGGGCAAGCTGCCGCACAGATCTCATTAGGCAAGTTCGACAATTGGATCGGCGCACGGGACCGGCTAGTAATGAACACAGTTCGCCTTTATCACGAGTTTGATGGAACGCTAGTTCCGGACGCCGATACTGAGGGGATGCGCGTGGCGGGCGAGGAGTTCAATGCCATCACCGCGCGCGGCGGAAAGTAGTAAGTGAGGCTCAGTCCATCGGCAATGAACCGGTGTATCGCAAGATGTATAGCCCTCCGGTGAAGCGATCGTTGGCATAGATCAGACCGTTCTCGTCCACAATGGCGTGGTTCATCTGAGAAGTTCCTGCTGGATTTCTAGGCGGCGCCGCGGGAATGTAGAAGCCGATCTCTTCGATGTGCGGCGGCGCATCGGTGATTCCGGCCACGCCAGGAACGACGCGGAAGATGCGGACACCGCCGTTGAACCAACTCGCGACGGTAGTGTTGATCAACCTTTTGTAAGTTGGGCCGGGGAAGTTGGGATGCAGGTTGTGCGCTCCGAAACGGCCGCCGCGCTTGCAAAGCTCACCATCGTTGGCGTGATAGGGAGCAGTGCCGATCACCATCGGGTTTTTTTCGGCGCGAATATCCATAAGCCACACGAGCTTCGGCGCGTCTTTGCAATTTTCCGCCGTGTCCTCGTCGGATACGAGTGCCATTCCGCGATTGAACATGGGCTGGAAGGTGTGGGTGAAGCCGGTGTATGGCGGTCCGAATTTTGCCTGGCCTATTACTTTCGGTGTGAAGGTCTTCGCGCGTCCCGCTTTCACGTCGGCGAGCCCGGAGATGTCCAGAATGAACACGCCGCCTTCTATATAAGCCATGTAGGCGCGATCGGGATGATCCGGCCAAACCTCGACCTGGTGCGGCCGGTAGCCGCTGTCAAACTTTGGATTCCGCGCGGGCAGACATTCCGGCAGGCACGCATCGCCTTTGCGAGTTCCTGGATACCACCACCGCCCGACTTCGCGTGGATGCCGCGGATCGCGAAGGTCGACGATCATATAAAACTGGTCGTCGCTCTTGTTGGTGGGGTCGAAATCCGCTGTACCGGTGGTGACGTGTGCGAACTCGCCGTCGACGAACCACAGACAGTGCACGCCACGGGAGTTCGGTCCAGAGTAATCGACGAACGAAAGCTGTAGATCCTGAAGTGTTTTGGCTTTCTGAATACGGCCGAAGTCTGAAACATCGAGAACCCACATGCCCGCCGTCTTGTCGCCTTGTTTGAGTGTCTGGTTGGCTACCACGAGCACGTTTGCGGACAGGCCAAGCGAGTTGCAGCGCGTGATGCCGGGCGAAGGCGACGGAAACTGATTAATCATTACAGGATTCTCGGGATGAGTGACGTCCACGATGCTGAGGCAGGTTTTTTGTCCCTCATGGGCGAGATAGAGCACACGGCGTCCGTCGGGGAACTGCTGGATGGCTAGGCCCTCGCCACCATCGCCATTGCCATTGAGGTTGTTGTGTCCGACGAGCGAGACGTTCTGCGCCTCGGCAGTCGGCTGTGCGTTGGCAAGTGAACTCAAAGAAAGGAACACCAAGCTGCCAACGAAAATCAATAAGACGTTCTTGACAATGCGTGCCATTCTGCTTACGATAGCACCGCATGGGCGCAACCGGTGAGAACAGAGGGTTCGCGCGGAATCGGGTCGTCATTGTATTCTTCGCGCTATCGATGTGCTTCGGTCAGAACCGGTCGGAACTCATCAAAAGCGCTCTAAGCGGCGACGCGCGGTCGCAATTATCGTTGGGTGAACTGTACCTGGCGGAGGACAATTACTCCGAGGCGTTGCGTTTCTATCGGCTGGCTGCGGCGCAGAAACTGCCGGAAGCCGAATGCGCTCTCGGTAACATATATCGTTACGGGCAGGGAGTTAGTCAGGACTACAAGGAGGCGGTGCGCTGGTATAAGCTTGCCGCCGCGAAAGGCTGGCCGGAAGCCCAGTTCAATTTAGGAGCGATGTACGACAACGGACAGGGAGTTACTCAGGACTATAGCGAAGCCGTGCGCTGGTATCGAGTAACTGCCGAACAGGGCATGGCTGACGCCGAGTACAACTTAGGCATCATGTTCGCCAATGGAAAGGGAGTTACTCAAGACTATAAAGAAGCGATGCGTTGGTATCGATTGGCGGCCGAGCAGCGAAACATGCCCGAAGCTGAGTTCAATTTGGGTGTCATGTATGACAATGGCCAGGGAGTGGCGCAAGACTATCAGGAAGCTGCGCGCTGGTATAGACGCGCTGCCGATCAGGGGCATGCCGAGGCTCAGTTCAATTTGGGACTCATGTACGCCAATGGGCAAGGCGTCGAAGGGGACTATCCGAAAGCTTTTCGCTGGTACAGGCTCGCCGCGGAGCAAGGACGCAGCGAAGCGGCATCGAATGTGGGGGTGATGTATGCGAATGGGCTAGGAATCACGAAGGACTATGTGGAGTCGCTCAAGTGGTTAACGGTCGCTATCAGTGAGGGAGATAAAGATTCCGTAGAGGCGCGTGACAAAGTCGCTGGAAGAATGACTGCCCAGCAAATCGAGCAGGCGAAACAAATGGCGGCAGCGTGGAAGCGATGCCAAGGAAAATCGAACTGTGACGCGAGGGTGAAGCAGTAGCCGTTCAGCTTTACTTGTAGGTTGGATTCGTCGCCTTCAATTTTCCCAGCTTTTCTTCGAATTCAACTTCGCGTGCCGCCGATAGGGCGGGGAAAATGTCTCGATTCACAAAAAGCTTATTGTCGGTCTTCAACTTGGCCATGCGTTGCGTGATCGTTCCGGAAGGTTGGTTCAGCGTGCCTGACCAGCCGTAAGAACCGGTCTCAAGATAAATATCCAGGAAGCACTTTGCGGAACGTCTCGAAAGTGTGGCGAACCGAGGCCTCACTGATATTCGCGTTGCGGCTAAGATCGTCCGGGTACTCCCAGCAGCAGAATTCAAAAACCCGGTAGTTTTTGCCGCCGTCGCGCACGGTATACAGCCAACTGGTCGATGACGGACTGTGTCCCGGTGCCAGGTACGAGGTCACGGTGAGCGGTCCCACTTTGATCACATCGCCATCGAAGAGGGCGCGATCCACTTTGACGGGCGGATATTGATTCACACCGGCGACTACTTGTCCGGCTGGTGCCCCGGGAACGGGAGGGATTGGGGGGCCGCCAGAAAGCGAGCCGCCGTGCTCGAGGTAAGGAACTTCCGCGAATCCGGCCATTACATGGGCCCCAGCCTTTTGTTTCAAGGTAGCGGCACCACCGGACTGGTCGCCGTGATAGTGGTTCAGAAGAATAGCCTTGATGTCGGTTACCGGGAAGCCCATCGCTTGGATATTCTTTTCGATCTGATCGGTTGTGTCATCGAAACTTGCACCGAATAAAATGTGGCCTTGAGGCGAAGTTAGTAAGTAGGATTCTCCATTCGCGACGCCGACAAAATAGAGGTTAGCCATGATTTTGAAGGGTTCCGCCGGGGCGCGCATGTCAGTGATTTGTTTTCGAACGTCCAGCGAGGTGGCGGCCAATTTCTTGCCAAGTTCGGCTTCCGTGACGGTGAATGGTGGAGAAGGGACTTGTGGATGAAGGGGCACGACGGCTAATGCGGTGAAACAGCTTGCAGCCCGGAGGTACTGACCCATTCGCTTCTCCTCGGATGGAATGTTATTTCTGCTTTCCGGCTCCGCCGTCCCGGATCAGACTGTTGAACCGAAACTCTTCCGACGGTACGCAGTAAATTTGCGGGTCCCACTCTTTGACACCGACCCGGTCTAGTTTGAAGACTTTGGTGTCGCTCATGAACGGCTTCGCGTAGATCACCGGATCGGTAACCGTCATGACGAGCTCCAAGGTGTTGGCGTCTAATCGACGATAGCGCTCTTCGAGCAGCATCCGATCGCTGTGTGGATAGCCGTTATGATCGAGCCAGGTTCGTTCGTCGAAACCGACAGAGTTCACGATGAATGTGTTCCCGTCCCAACGGCCCACCGAGTAACCATCCCACTTCGGCTCGATGTCATCCAATTTTGGCAGTGCGCGGCCGTCCAACCAAATCTCGCGCCAATCGTGGTGCCACTGGAAGAATTGCAGCATGCGGTCAGACGTCATAGTGATTTCCATAGTGGCGTGCGGACCTTTGACTTGCGCATTGAGGACGCGCGGCACGCCCATCGGATCGCACGTCATCTGCGGGTCGTTGCCTAACATAGGGGCCACCTGCCTGCGCCCGTAAGAGGGCCTGTTCGCGTCGAACTTCTTCTTTCCTTCCGCTGTGAAGGGTGCTTCGGCAACGGCCTGTCCCGCGTTTCCCGGCAGACCCTGAGCCCCGGGTGCACCGCCCGGGACGTTACTGAATGATTCGAACGGGCTGACGCGATTCCATTTACCGGAAATGTCATGTGGGTCAAAAGGCGTTCCAGGCTTGGCTTCGGTGGGGTGCTCGATGGATGGAATCTGTCCGCTGATTTGCGCGTCGGCGGTGATAACCGGCACCGTCAAAAATACGATGGCGTGGACGAGCGCGCGCAATTCCTTATTACTTGCCTTCCGTCTGCTGATTCGCCGAGCCGAGGGGAAGTTTCTTTCCATTGATGATCAGCTCCTTGCAGAGGCAAACATTCGCGGTGGAGATTTTGTGGGGATTACATGTGATGGTGACCTGATCGCCAGGCTTGATCGATTCCTTGCTCCAGCCGACATGCATATTCTTCATCATCAGTGGAGTGGGAGCAAGCTCTGAGCCCCAGTGTTGAACGTTGCCCTTGTCGTCCTTCACGTCGAAATACAGTTGAGGATGGGGATAGGCAAACGCGAATTCTGTCACCACGCCGCTCAAAATGATGGTCTTGTCCGTTTGGTAGGTCACGCTGGTTCCATGATGCGCGAACAGCGATACGTCGCCGGTAAGAAGAACCGTGCCGAGTATCAAGCAACTCACCAGCCTATTCATCGCGCTCCTCACAGGAATTGTCAAAATCTTATCACTCACATTCATTCGACCTCAACCGATCGTTAGCGGGAACCACGCGTCAAATGGGACGAAGACGCCCAGCGCTCTCGGGTCTGGAGGAGGCGGCCACAGTACATCATCTGTCTCAAACGTTATTTCCAGTTTCTCACGGATGGCGATGGTCGGGATTTTTTCCTGATAAACCTGTTCGCCAGCGGTTGTATAGGTTTGGGCGGGCAGCACGTACCCGTTGACACGTGCTGTGAGAGTCACGCTGGGCCGCGCTGCGAGAATCGCCTCCGGTATAAGGAAGCGCAGGTACAACTCCGCAGTCGAGCGGGTGGCGCGAGGGCACTGGATAAGGAAAGAAAAACGCTGCGTGGTCCACCTGCAACTGCCTTCGAGACGATGCCATCCCTCCGTCAAGCGCGCGTCGAGGTTTAAATCAGTGTTGGCGCTCTCGAGCAAACAGAAAGCCCGTTCATCATGGTCGGCATGGATCGGGTCGGAAGACCGCTCCGCGCCGGCGCTCGCGAAGTCGCGCACCAGCCATCCGGTCCGCTGGAACAATTGCATCAGGCCCGCCCGGGAAAAGATCCAATAGTTGGTGGGGTCATCATTGGTCTCGCGATCACCGAGAAGATACGCCACCGGGATCTTTTCCAGATCGGTCAGGTGATCGGGCGTGTATCTGGCAATGCGAGTGCTCAGCAAGCAATACCTGGCGCGTTTCGAGAGCGCCTCCAGCACGTAGAATGGATTCTTCAAATGGTAGAGGACTCCCAATAGGAGCACTAAGCCGTACGTTTGACGCGGCAGAGCGAACTGCCGATCCAGATCGACCTCGCTGATTTCAACGGCTGACCCAAGCGCCTTCTTGAGCGCCCGCACTCCCTCCATCCCGTTGTAATTTGTGGATGGGTGATCAATCGCGTGCACTGGCAGTCCGACGTCCTCGAAGAAATATGACAGACCGCCATCTCCACATCCGATATCCAGCACCGGATAGCCCTGTGTCAAAGACAACAGTTTGCGTCGGTCTCCCGTCAGGACGCTCTCCAACATGTCGATGCTCGAAAAGGTGTGGTAGGGATACCAATCTCTACCGGCCGGCAACGGGCAGTTTTGCTTGACTTCGTTGAAGCGCTGCTCGAAGTCGTGAACAGCGCTAACGATTTGGGCCATGTCCCAGGATCGTTTGTCGCTGGTCGGAGATGGAAGAGGCGCGATCATCCTACAATATAAGTTATCGCGGATAATTCTCGGTTCCCCTGGGTCTGGATCTACACTTTCACAGCGATGGTGTTGGGCATTGCGGTGGGAGTGTTCGCGTGGCTAGCCGTGCAATCACATCGTGAAGCGGGCTTAGGCAGAACAGCAAATGCGCCACCGCCGCGGATGCGGGAAATCCCGCCCGAAAGGATCGAATTACTTTCGAGGATCGAGCCGCCCGTGTACGAGGCCTCCGCTGACGACAGCGCGCCAGGCTCCCGCGAGTTTCGCGCCGCCATGGAAGAGTATCGGAAGCGCAATTACTCGGGAGCCATTGCGGGCCTGCAGGCAGCAACCCAGGCCCAATCTCAATCTGTGGAAGCGCACTTTTATCTCGCGATCTGTTTGCTGATGACGAACGATCGTTCCGCGGGTATTCAGGAATTGCAGGCCGTGACCGGCGCCGGGACCACGCCATACCTGGAAGCTGCTCGTTTCTATCTGGCCAAAGCGCTTCTCGCGGATCGCAATATTCGTGGAGCGGATGTGCAGCTTCGCGTCATCGTCGAAATGCACGGCAAACTGGAAAAACAGGCTCAGACGCTGCACGCTCAGATCGTCCCAACCCCTTGATCGCATTACTTGGCAATCCAACGGTACCAGTACCCGGCCCGCGGTCCTGGTAGTAATGGCCTCTTCTCCAGAAATGGTTGGGAGACTAATCTGAGCTTGGAGAAACGCCATGTTCAAATTCATAAGCTCATTTGCCATCCTCGCGCTATTCGTCGGATCTTTCGCCGCACAAGCGACCACGATCAATTTTGCAACGGCACTGACGGCTGGTAATAAAGGCCAGTCGGTTGCCGTAGGTGGAGTCACCGCTTCAGCTTGGATGGTCTCGAAAACCGACGGCACGTCATGGTCGTCCACGGGCGTGATCCTAAATAATCGGAATGAAGGACCAAGCGAACTAGGTCTAGGCGTTTGCTTCTCTACGAATTGCCCTGCAAGCGGCAACGGCAACATCAACGAGATCGACAACAACGGAACTGTACACTTCGACGTGATCCGCCTCGATTTTGGCACTGCGACATTGGTCAACTCCATCGGCCTGTCCTCGCTGGATAGCGGGTTGAAAGACGGGTTTGCCATTTTTGGAAACGGCTCAGCTCTTCCTAACCTTTCTCTGTTGACGCCGCTGGTACAGGGCACCAACCAAAGCGTTGGCAGCGTGGAGCCGATTATCCCGGTCAATCAAACGTTCCGCTACTTCTTTGTGACGTCGATGAACCGTGGGACCAGCAGCACGGGCTCTGATTTTCTGCTGGAGAGTGTAACGACAACGCCGGAACCGTACACTTCGGCGATGTTAGGGCTGGGGCTCTTGGCAATCGGCGGCGCACTCCGTTTGAAAACCTCCAAGCAGGGTGCCGACAATTGAAGTAACTAAGCTTTAAGGGCCGGGATATCCACCCACGCGCGTTTTCGCCAAGATTCCAGGCCCTTCTCGGCGAGTTGGACGCCTTTGGCTCCCTCCAGCAAGCTCCATTTGAATGGCTCGTCGGTGACTACGTGCCGCAGAAATAATTCCCACTGGCGTTTGAAAGCGTTTGCGAATTCGGTCTGCTGCGGGACCTGTTGCCAGCCGTCAAAATAATTCAGTGGACTATCAACGTCAGGATTCCATACCGGCCGCGGAGTAGCGGAGTGTGGCTGGATCCAGCAGTGTCGCAATCCGGCTATCGCTGACCCGTGCGTCCCGTCCACTTGGATTGTGAGCAGGTCATCGCGGCGCACGCGCACGCACCAGGATGAATTGAAATGTGCAATGATGCCGCCCTCGAGCTCGAAAGTTGCATAGGCAGTGTCATCGGCCGTCGCATCGTACGGCTTCCCGGCTTCGTCCCACCGCCGAGGAATATGCGTCGCGCCCAAGCAGGAAACTGCTTTCACCGCTCCGAAGAGATCGTCGAGCACGTAGCGCCAGTGGCACAGCATGTCCATGATGAGCCCGCCACCGTCTGCTTTGCGATAATTCCACGACGGCCGTTGAGCGGAGATGGTATCGCCCTCGAAAACCCAATAGCCGAATTCACCGCGCACGGAAAGAATCCGTCCGAAGAATTCGAGATCACGAAGCGTCTTCAGCTTCAGCAGTCCGGGCAGCCAAAGTTTGTCCTGCACCACTCCCTGTTTTACTCCCGCCTTCTTTGCGAGCTGATATAGTTCCAGGGCCCTTTGTAAACTGTCTGCGCTGGGCTTCTCACAGTAGATGTGTTTACCGGCAGCGATCGCTTGGCGAACGGCGTCGACGCGACGGTCCGTCGTCTGCGCATCAAAATAAATCGAGTAAGCTGGGTCCTCCAGCGCGACCGCGAGGTCGGTGGTCCACGGAAGACCCCCGCTCTCCTGAGCCAGCGCCTCCAACTTCGCGGCGTTGCGTCCGACAAGTAAAGGTCGCGGCACGATAGATTCGCTATCGGAAATCTTGACGCCGCCCTGCGCCATGATTTCAAGTATCGATCGGCGCAGGTGCTGGTTCATTCCCATGCGCCCCGTGACGCCGTTCATGATGATTCCGACCGAATGCACCGTTTTCGAACTCACGCTCGCTCCCTTCACTTCCCGCAGCATTGCGGCGCCGCGCCCGGTGGAAGCGGGGGGGCTTCGATCCCGGCGCGTGGCAGAGTGCCGTCCAGCTCTTGACGCCAGTGCGCTACGTCACCGGCCGGACCGTAGCAGTAAATCATTCGAAGTGGCGACGAGCCGGTGTTCGTCAATTGATGAAAGACTCGCGGCGGGATATAAACCGTCTGGCCAGTCTCCACGTTGCTCTTCTCATCGCCCAGGCACATTTCGCCAGAGCCTTCCACGATGAAATAAATCTCTTCCTGTTCCTGATTGTGCCAAGGCACCTGGCCGCCGTTCGGTTCCAACGTCACGTATCCCATGGAAAAGTTGACGGCCTGGATCGGGCTCGCGCCCCCCACCAGGTTTTTCGTACGGCGCCGCGCAGGGTAAGTCCGGCCGGCGATCTCGGAAAGATCCGCGATGATCATGCGCTGGGTCCTTATGGTGAAGTTGTCAAAATGGTGAAGTTGTCAAAATGGTGAAGTTGTCAAAGCACCGGGCCGATGCGCCAAGGCACGAATTCCTTGTGGCCCAGCCGCTCACTGCAGGTTTTTTCGCCGGAGGCGACGCGAAGGAGCAAATCGAAGATATCGCGCCCGATTTCGGCTACGGTTGCTTCTCCGTCAGCGATTCGGCCGGCATTCACGTCCATGTTGTCGCGCATTCGCCGATAGGTAGGGCTGTTGCTCGCAATCTTAACCACGGGTATCGTGGGGAAGCCGATGGCGCTGCCTCTACCGGTGGTGAAGGCGATCATGTTGACGCCGCCGGCTGCCAGCCCTGTCAACGATATAGGGTCGTATCCGGGCGTGTTCATGAAAACGAACCCAGGCGAGGTGATGCGCTCCGCATAATCGACCACGTCGTTCAATGTCGACGTGCCTGCTTTGGCGACCGCACCCAGCGATTTCTCGAGAATGTTCGTCAGTCCGCCGGCCTTGTTACCGGGCGTGGGATTGTCATCGAAGCTGCCGCCAAACCGATTCAGATAGGTCTTGTAACCGGCGATGAATCCCAGCAGCTTCTCGGCTACCTGCCGGTTGCGCGCGCGCCGGACCAAGAGATGTTCAGCGCCAAAAATCTCGGTGGTCTCAGCCAGAACAGCAGCTCCACCGAAAGCAGCCAGGGAATCGCAACAGACTCCCAATGCCGGATTGGCGGTGATTCCGGAAAACGAGTCCGATCCGCCGCAGTTGAGGCCCAGAACAATCTTGGACGCTGGTGTTTCGACCCGCTTCTCGGCCCCGGCGCGCTCCAGCATGGTCGCGATGGCAGTGCGTGCTGCCTCAACTGTGGCGCGCGTTCCGCCGCTCGATTGCAGCGTCATCCCGATCAGCCGATCGGTACGCGGCGCTCCTTCGCCAAGATAATGATCGATCTGGTTGACTTCGCAGCCCAGACCGAGAATAATCGCCGCAGAGACGTTGGGGTGATTCAGAACGCCGGCCAGTGTGCGCTGCAGTTGCTTGGTGTCCGGCCCGATGGAGTGCCCGCAGCCTTCTCCGTGCGGAAATGCGGCGACGCCGTCGACATTGGGCGGCAACGTTTCACCGTCATAGCTGTTCGCGATCAGCTCCGCAGTATGGGCGGCGCAATTGCTGGCGGCTACAACGGCGATATAGTTGCGAGTTCCGATGCGTCCATCCTCGCGAAGATATCCCAGAAAGGTCGGTGTGTCTTTTGGAGGCTTGGGAACCGGGGTCTCGGAGCCCGGGAACTCGTAGGCAAACGACAGCTCTTCGAATGCGATGTTGTGCGTGTGCACGTGCTGGCCCGGTTGGATGCCGATGCGAGCCCGTCCGATCACCTGCCCGTAACGCAGAACATTTTCCCCCGCGCCTACGGCGGCGACCGCGATCTTGTGACCGGCGGGAACCGGATCTTCCACCGTTATAGACCGCCCATTCACCCGCAACTCAAGGCCGGGTGAGAGCGCCACGCGCGCGATCGCGACATTGTCGCTGGAGTGCAGATGGATCACGGCATTCTCGGCGGTCGGCAGCTTGGCAATCTCGAGCAGGCCCATGCTTTATCGCTCCAATACAGTTTCGGTTACTTGCTCGCCGGTGTGCACGTGGAACTGGTTGCCTTGAGGATGAACCCAGTAGCCCTCGCCGCGCGCGGGGAATGGAATGTCGACGATTTTAGCGGCCGTTACGAACTGGCTGGTCTCAACACCTGGAATCAGCTTGCCGATGTGCAGATGGACGTGGCATTGCGTCTGAACGCTGGGCGCGTTGTAGGCGATGGCCCACTGGTCGCCGAACAGCGATTTCGCTTTGGTGATGGCGCTACTCCAGAGTTCGGCACGCTGCGCGCCAGTCAATAAATCGATAGATCGCTCGTGTGTGCGCGGCAGAGCCAGCCATCGGTTGGGCTTGCTCGGGTTGGCATCCTTGAGAAAGAAGACATCCACATCAGCGGGTTGCTTCTCGGCTTCCCGGCACAGACTGCACTGGCGGGCTCGGAGAGTCTCGATTTTGGATGCATCGCAATCGCAGGTAACGAAATCCGCTCGCACAGCCAGTGCGAAAAACAGAACGGCGGGAATCGAGAATCGGCGCACTTGCAATCATTATACTTAGACTTGTTTTCCTCAGTTCAGAAACTCTGGGCGCTGGTGCTGCTCGTCGGCGCCGTGGCAATATACTTCCTTTACTGTTTCGGATTGACGCGAACTGGGCTGCTGGGGCCCGACGAGCCAAGATATGCGGCAATCGGGAAGGCCATGGCCGACACCGGCGACTGGATCACGCCCCGGCTGTGGGGCGAGCCTTGGTTCGAGAAGCCTGCGCTGCTCTATTGGATGACGGCTGCCGGCTTTCGAGCGGGACTCAATACCGATCTCGCGCCGCGGTTGCCAGTTGCGATTGTGAGCGTCGCGTTTCTGGTCTATTTTTGCGTGGCGCTGCGGCGTGAGTTTGGCGATCGTGCGGCGTTCTACGCGACCGTCATTCTCGGGACCTCAGCTGGATGGCTGGCCTTTAGCCACGTTGCCGTGACAGACCTGCCCATGTCTGCAGCGATTGCCGGCGCAATGCTGGCGGTGATGAGCGGGCGCGGTCGTGTACTGGCGGGCGCACTCCTGGGTGTGGCAGTGCTTGCCAAAGGATTAGTCCCGTTGGTCCTCTTTCTTCCTGCGTTCTGGTTCTGGAGGAAGCGCCTGCCAGATCTGCTCGTGCTGCTGGCAGTCACTGTCGCCGTGGCGGCGCCTTGGTACGTTCTGGCGACTCTCCGCAACGGCGTGCCTTTTCTCGAAGAGTTTTTCTGGAAGCACCATTTCGAGCGCTTCTTGACCGGCGCCCTTCAACATGAACAACCATTCTGGTTCTACGTGCCCATCTTGGTTGCCGGATTTTTCCCATGGAGTCCGCTGCTGTTGATGCTGTTCGAGAAGCAGATATACAAAGACCCACGTGTGACGTTCCTACTCGGCTGGCTGGCTTGGGGATTCTTCTTCTTTTCCGTCTCGCGCAACAAGCTGCCGGGCTATTTGCTGCCACTATTTCCGGCCGCAGCGGCGCTCATTGGTATCGCACTCGCAGAGGCGAAGTCACGCATCCTTAAGATGGTGTGTCTTATTGCGGCGTGCGCAGCTTTACTCCTCCTGATCCCCGCGATTCAGGAAGTGTTGCCTCCAGCGCTGGTCTCCGGGTTAGCGCGCGGCGGATTTCTGTCGGTTCCCGCCATCTGGATTTTTCCGGTGGTGTTGATCACGCTCCTATGTGGATTTCTGGAGTGGAGAAATCACCGGGAATGGGCAATTGCAGTTATCGCGCTGGTGACGACAGTTGCCGTGGTGCGCCTAGTGTGGGAAGTCTACCCGCTATTGGATCGCCAGGCCTCGGCTCGCACACAGTGGCGTTCTAATCCGGATTCAATCACTTGCGTGTCAAACGAGAATCGATCGTTGCGCTACGGCCTCAGCTATTATGCTGGCCGAAGCGTCCCAGATTGTAATTAGGCGCCAAATATAGTAATCTCTATAGGGATACTAGTATATGGCCACAACCGACGAAGCCATACAAATCGAGAACCTCCAACTTCAGACTGAAGCGGAGTACGACGCCACTGTACGCGCGGATATCGAGCTATTCCGGTCACACGCCGAGAAGTTCGTCGCTGGCGAGATAACCGACGACCAGTTTCGCGCCCAGCGTTTGCGGCGCGGCATTTACGGCCAACGTCAACCCGGTGTGCAGATGATTCGGACGAAAATTCCGGGCGGTACTTTGACCGCACGACAAATGGATCAGCTAGCGCTGGTCGCCGACGAGTTCGGAGGTGGCAAGGGTCATCTCACCACACGGCAGAACATTCAGTATCACTTTGTGCCGTTGCTACAGGTGCCCGCGCTGCTGCATCGGCTGGCGGATGTTCGCCTGACGACGCGCGAGGCCTGCTACAATACCGTTCGCAATGTCACCGCCTGCCCCTTGAGTGGACTGCTGAAAGACGAAGTCTTCGACGTGCATCCCTACGCGCAGAAAGTAGCCTTCGCTTTTCTGCACAAAGAGCTGACCGACAGTCTGCCACGCAAGTTCAAAATCGCTTTTTCCGGTTGCAAAGAAGATTGCATGCTGTGCGCGATCCACGATATCGGGTTGCGTGCGGTGATGTGCGAAGGCAAGCGTGGATTTCGAGTGGTAGTGGGCGGCGGACTCGGTCCATTGCCCTGCGAGGCGCATCTACTTGATGAATTCCTCCCCGAAGAGCGCCTGGTCAACCGCTGCGAAGCTGTAATTCGCCTGTTCAGCAAGCACGGCAATCGTCAGAACAAGAACAAGGCGAGATTAAAATTTGTTGTTCGTGAGCGCGGCTTCGATTGGGTGAAGGAACAGATCGAGAAAGAATACAAAGACATTCTCACCAATGGCGGTATTCCGACTCCGGAAACCGTGCCGGACGGTTTTGGTGGTTTTCAATCATCGCCACCACCGCTAGGCACTGGCGATCTATTGCCAGTCCTGGGACCAAACGGACACGCGAATCCTGAATATGATCGGTGGCTGCAGACCAACATTCGACAGCAGAAGCAGATCGGCTATGCCGTCGTAACGGTGAAAGTCGCGCAAGGCAATCTCACAGGCGATCAGATGCGGGGCTTGGCGAGTATTTCTCGAAACGCCGGCGACGGGCTAATTCGAGTCGCTGTCGACCAAAATGTCGTCCTCGCTTACATTCCGCTCCGAAGACTGCCTCAGACTTACAGGGCTTTGGACCAAATAGGATTAGCGGACGCTGGCGCACAAGAGATCGATGACGTCACTACATGTCCTGGAGCTTACAGTTGTAACTTGGGTATCACCAAAGCCATGAATCTAGGAGCGGCGCTGGCCGAAGAGGTCCGCGGTCATGGTGATCCTCTGGTGCGCCATCTCAAGATCAGGATCAGCGGCTGCCCCAACTCCTGTGGCCAGCATTGGATCGGTGACCTAGGATTTTACGGGAATGCCCGTAAGATCGACGGCAAGGAAGTGCCTTACTACCAGATGCTCTTGGGCGGGGGGTACGACGAAGCTGGTCTTATGCGTTTCGGCGTGGCCGTGCAGAGCATCCCGGCGCGTCTGGCGCCCACGGCAGTCAAGCGGGTGCTGGATCACTATGTGGCGAACCGCCTCGAAGGGGAAACTTTCCGCGCCTACGTACTACGACACAAGGTTGAGACATTCCGTCTCATGACGAACGATCTGGCTAAGCCGGCCGAGACCTTCCCGGAGATGTATCAAGACTGGGGTGACGACGTGGGTTATTCGCTACAGTTAGGCCGTGGCGAATGCGCCAGCTAGCCTACCTGGGTTGGCCCTGCCCCACACTGTGTTGGTCCGACCCAACACGTCAACGCGTTATGTGAGCCCGACTACGCTCTCTTAGACGAGCGGGCGCTCTGAGTCTTCGCTGCTTCGATGAGTGCGCCATGCGCCATGGCGAAGGCCGGGATCGAGATAGACCGATCCACTAAGTCTGCCATTGCATGCACCGCCAATCCTTCTGCTTCCTTGACGAAAATCATCAGCTTGCGATCGGCATCGAAGTCGACGAACACACAGTCCCCGCCGCGGACTTGATCGGTAGCGATGAGGTTCGACAGGGGCTGCACCAGTAGCCGCTCGATGGCGCGCTTCAAATGGCGGGCGCCATATTTCAGGTCGGTCCCTTCCTGAAGTAAATGATCCTTCGCGCCGTCACTGGCTTTGAACACGAACGACTTCTCGGGTGCAGTATTGAAGATCCGCTGTTGAACCATGTTCAGCTCGATGTCCAGGATCTTCTTGAGTTCGGCAGTTCCCAGCGGCTTGAAAGTTACGATCTTGTCCAGCCGGTTGATGAACTCTGGCGTAAATTTGCGCCGGGCCGCATCAATCCCACTTCGGCCGATCTTGGCGCTCAGCTTGTCGTCCATTGTTCCAGTCTGGCTCTGGCGGGAAGCCTCACCAGCGTTAAAGCCCAGCCGCGGATTCATTAACGCGCTCATCTCGGTGGCGCCCAGGTTGGAGGTCATGAAGATCAAGGCGCGCGAGAAATCCACCTTGCGGTTGTCGCCCAGCGTGAGCGTTCCTTTGTCCAGGATGCCCAGCAGCAGGTTCCACAGAGCATCGGAAGCCTTCTCGATCTCATCGAAGAGGACGAAGCTCAGCTTCATCGTTTCGGTGTGATACTGATTCAGCACTTCTTGGCTCAGCAGCGGGTGTGTCTCCCGATGTCCCAGGTAGCCGGGAGGCGAGCCGATTAGTTTCGCAATCTCGTGACTGTGCTGAAACTCAGCGCAATCGATTTTGATGACGGCTCTAGCATTCTTCACCAGCGCTTCCGAGGTGGCTTCAACTATCCGCGTCTTACCCGAACCGGTGGGGCCGAGGAACAAGAAGTTCCCAATCGGACGCGAGGGCGGCGTCATCCCGGTCAGATACATTTGATAGATGTTGACAATCTGCTGGATGGCTTCGTCCTGTCCGACAATCATGCGGCGCAAGTTCGTCTCGAGCGCTTCCGCTTCTCTTCCGGTGCGCGACGGATCTAAAGGAACGTTAACCCGTAACATTTTCTGAGCCCCTTTCAACTACAACTCCCGACTTTTACAGAGCAAATTGCGTGCCATACTGGTCCAAACTCGCTAATGCCTCATTTCAAAGGCTTTGACGGTCTTACCTCCACTCGGCTCACTAGCGTCCTTGCCGGCAATCGCAAAAGCATAAGTACGATCTCCCCAATATCCTCTGGAGCGATCTTCCAATCAGCCCGAGCAGCACCCGAACTGAATTCCGTGTTGACGCTTCCTGGCATCACGTAACTGACTCTCACTTTGTCATATCGGTGATCCAGCATCATTGCTTCACTAAATCCGTTCAATCCAAACTTCGAAGCATTGTAAGCTGCCCCACCAGCGAACGCGTTCTTACCCGCCAGGCTACTTATGTTGATGATGTAGCCGCCGCCCCGTTGCTTTAGTCTTGGAAGCGCTTCACGGCAGCAGTAAAAAACTCCCGACAAATTTGTATCGATGGTTTTCTGCCACTCATCCACGCTCAAATCCGCCGTGCTCTTAAAGACTCCGAGGCCGGCGTTGTTCACCACAATGTCTAAATTTCCTAACTCGCGATCGATCCACGTAAACAAGTCAGCGACCTCAGTGTTGCTCCTTACATCGGCAACTTTTCCAACCACTTTACTTTTTGCCTTATTGGTGAGCTGGCTTACTGCGCTTTTGACCGTTTCCCCACTTCGGCCGCAGATTGCTACGCTTGCGCCCGCGCCCAGTAGTGCTTCTGCCACCGCTAGTCCTATGCCGCGTGTGCCGCCGGTGACCAGGGCATTTTGTCCCGCCAGAAATGTGTTCATGGTTCCATGCTAGAACGCGCACGATACGCGATTTCAGCATGCGGTGTTCTGCTCTCGCCGAACAGCGCGCTATCATGGATGTTTTGAAGGGAGTTTCGTCCATGCACAATTCCGTCCTGGTGCCGATGGTTGTCGAACAAACTTCGCGCGGCGAGCGCGCCTTCGACATCTACTCGCGCCTGCTAAAGGAAAACATCATTTTCCTCGGGACGCCCATCGATGACAACGTGGCCAACCTGGTCATCGCCCAGATGTTATTTCTGGCAGCCGAGGATCCCGAGAAGGACATCTCGCTCTACATCAATTCTCCGGGAGGTTCCATTACTGCTGGGCTGGCTATCCTCGATACGATGAATCTCGTAGAGCCCGACATCGTGACGTACTGCGTGGGACAGGCCGCCTCCATGGGCGCAGTGCTGCTGGCCTGCGGAACGAAGGGCAAGCGCTACAGTTTGCCGCACTCACGAATTCTTATTCACCAGCCTTCCATGAGCGGCCTGGGAGGACAAGCGGCCGACATCGACATTTACGCGCGCGAGATCCTGCGCATGCGCGAGGCGCTCAATCAGATTCTCGCCAATGCCACTGGACAACCGGTGGATCGCGTTGCGCGCGACGTGGACCGCGATTACATTCTCGAGCCGGATCAGGCGCTCGAGTACGGCATGATCGATCGCATCATCTCCAACCGCGCGGTCATCCAGCCCGTGCCGACGCGGTAAACTCGATCCCGTGACCGGCCAGCTCCGCATTTTCGCTGGCGTGCTGTGCGCCTGCAGCGCCTTCGCGCAATTGATCGCGCCTGGTGCGGCAGTGCCTCGAACGTCCAAGCTTCCGGTCGTCTTCATCAACGGGTTTCAGCCCGTCTGTTCGGGCGCTTCTTTTTCCAGCACATTTGGGAGTGCCGATCAGGTGCTGCAGGGGAATGGAGAAGTGAGCCTCTTCTTCGACATCTGCGGCGTTCCTGGCACCCCCACGATCGAAGATCTCGGTGCCGCTCTGAACAGTTTTCTCGCGGGCCTTCGCTATGCCGATGGTCAGCCCGTGGACCAGGTGGATATAGTCGCTCACAGTATGGGTGGCCTGGTGCTGCGCAGTTATCTGAGTGGGAAACAGAACGCCGCCGGCGCGTTCCAGCCGCCTCCACAGGCACACCTGCGAAAAGTGATCTTCCTCGCAACGCCGCATTTCGGAACCGGTGTGGCCCTCCCCTTCGGCCTTACGCCACAACTTCGCGAAATTGCCAGCGGCAGCCGCTTTCTCTTCGATCTGGGCACCTGGAACCAGGGAACCGACGACTTACGTGGCGTGGACGCGATTGCAGCCGTCGGCAATGGAGGGACTGGAAGCGCCACCATGGCGGGATTCGATGATGGCGTCGTCGCCCTCACTAGCGCGTCGCTGCGGTTCTTCCAGCCCGGCCGTACGCGAGTGTTGCCGTTCTGCCACGTCAACGGCGGAGGGCTCGTCAGCTTCGCGGGCCTATGCACATCCAATGCTCAAGGCATCGCCAACATTTCCTCAGCGACGCACGATTCGGCGCGCTTGATTATGTCGTTCTTCAACGGCACGGACGACTGGAAGACGATCGGAACGGCAGCGGAAAATGACAAGTTTCTGTCCATCGATGGAGGTCTGATCGTGACCGCCCGCAGCTCCGATGACAAGCCGCTCAACCTGGCATCCTTAAAAGCGACGTCCTCCACGGGCCAGTCGAAACAATTGAACATTCCTTCCGGCGACGTCGCCTATACGGATCTGTTTCCTGCCGGTTCTCTGACCCTAGCCGCGGTTTCCGGGCAGCTTAACATCAGCAATTCAGTCACGCTTCCAGCTACCGGTGTGGAACCGTACACAGTCAAGCCGGGACCATTCATCGCGCGCGTGCTGCCGTCCGCCGCGAATGTTTTCCCTTTGAGCCTCGCGCCCGGGATGTTTGCGTCCATCTACGGAACTTCGCTCGCGGACCCAACCCTCCAAGTGCTGTTCAACGGAATTTCGATTCCCCCAGCCTACACATCGGCAATTCAAATCAATGCCGTGATTCCGGACTCGGCCAGCGGCCTCGCTACGTTTACGGTGCGTAATGGTGCTGGAAGCCATACGGTGAACGTGTTCGTCGAAGTCGCGATGCCTGCGATTTTCACGTTGGATGGCTCCGGAACCGGCCCGGCCGCGGCCATCAATGCTTCAAACAATCGAGTAGTGGGCGGTAACAACGCACTGCATGCCGGCGATTATGTGGAGCTCTACGCGACTGGCCTGGGCGCCACAACGAACCGCGGCGGGCTAGATTACGCCAATCAACAGCCGACGGTAACGATCGGCGGCCAAGATTGCCCGGTAACCTACGCGGGCCGCGCACCCGGCTATGTGGGCCTGGATCAAATCAACTGCATTGTTCCAGCCGGACTGGGCGTCAATGCCGCTGCGCCCGTAATCGTTACTTCTGGCGCACGCAGCAGCAACCTTGCGACTCTCGCCGTTCAGTAATCTCGGCTGTGGTAGATTGCCCTTGTGCCTTCTTCGCTTAGCGAAGCCTTAGCCGACATCACGCTCCCAGATTCATCAGGCGCTCGGGTGCGCCTCGGCTCTCTGTGGCAATTGAACCCGGCCGTGATTGTTTTCCTTCGCCACTACGGCTGAATCTTCTGCCGCGAGCATGTCGCGCAGTTGCGTGAGCACGAGGCTGAGTTCCAAGCCAAGCGCGCTAAGCTGGCCACCATCGGCCTGGGAGATGCGCGTTACGCGGCGATGTTCCGCGAGGAAGCCGGAATAACATTCCCATTGCTGATTGATGAAGAACGGCAGGCCTACCATGCGGCTGGTCTAAAAACCGCCAATCTGTTTCACCTCCTGCGCCGGGACAACGCGCGGTCGCGGAAACGCGCGCAAGGTGGAGGATTCCGGCAACACAAGCTCGGGCAGAATCCGTTTCAACTGGGCGGTAGCTTCGTGTTCGCCGCCGGAAACGTGGACCGCTATGCGCACGTCAGCCAAACCTTCGGCGATAACGCGCCCATTGCGGATCTACTCAGGGCACTGTCCAAGTAGGTCGGCTGCTGTCAATGCGTAGACTTGCGCACATTGCACAATGCGATCGATTGGAACAAACTCGTGCGGGCCGTGCGACACCGTGAGAAGCCCTGGTCCGTATGCGAAAGCCGGAATCCCGCGCTCGGCATAGAACCGGATTTCGAGCAGGCCGGGGCACATCTCGAATTGCGCGGCACGACCCGTAACGTTGGCGATGCTGCGCGCTAGCGCCTGGGCGATCGGATCGCTTTCCGCAACCCCGCACGACCGGCCCTCCTGCAGAGTTTCCACTTCCAGATCGATGCCGCCGGCGTGTACACGCTCCAGCACAGCGAATAAGCGCTGCTTTTCCTGGTCGAAATCTTCTTCGGGATTGATACGGCGATCCACCGTGAACGAGCAGCGATCCGGTACGACGTTAAAATTGGTCCCGCCTTCCGTCCGCCCGCCCAACATGAGAATCGACCGCCGCACCGCATCCGGCGCAATGTGGAAAGCCGTGGCGCGTTGCTCAACTTCGGCCTTCAGTGCCGTCAGCGCTCGGGCGACCTCCAGCATCTGGTCGAAGGCGTTGACACCTTCATGCTGGCGGCCGACGTGGGCGGACTTGCCTTTCACCGTCACCCGCAGCGTGATGGCGCCACGATTCGCATTCCACACCACGCCCCCGGTTGGCTCCGGGGTCAGCATTCCGATGCCATTCTTGCCCAGCAGGCCGCGCTCCGCCAGATAACGAGAGTCTCGTGGACCGGCGGTCTCTTCATCGGGGACAAACACCAGCCCGATGCGTCCGTTGAGCCTGGCTCCGCAATCCTGAAGCGCCCGAGCTGCATAGATCATCGCCGCTAAGCCGCTCTTCATGTCCGATGAGCCGCGGCCGAACAGATTCCCACCCTTCACCGCGGGTTCGAACTGTGCCTTACTTTGTGCAGGAACGACATCGTAGTGGCCGCTAAAATAAATTGTGCGATCGCCGGCGCCAGAGAAACATAAAACGCAATCGCCCTCGACGCGGGTGTCGGTGAAACCGAGCGCAAAAAGCCGCGCGCAAAGCAACTCGATGGCATCGCGATAGCGATTTCCCGGTGGATTCTCGGTAGGGATCGTCACCAGTTCACTCGTGAGATCCACCATCGCGTCCCGGTAACCGGCGACAGTTTGCAGAATTCCCGAGCTCATTGGCGTCGCTTGAGAATCCGACCGCCGCACTCCTCTACATCGATGCAGCGGCATTTCTGCGCACGCTGGAGAAGGTCCCGCATCAAAGTAACGCGTTGAGCCTGAGCTTCCAGCTCCAGGATCTTCTGGCCGCACAGCTTCTGCATGCGCTGCGATAGGGGCGCTTCGCCGGACTTGCCGAACAATTCCCGAATCTCGTCCAGAGTGAATCCGCAGCCTTTGGCCCAATCGAGCAGCGCCAGGCGAGGCAGGATGCGTTCGTCATATCTCCGCTGCCCGCCGGAGCGCGTGGCCTTCGGCAGCAGCCCTGCTTTTTCGTAAAAGCGAATAGCCGATGCAGCCAGACCAGCTTGTTTGGCGACTTCGCCGATGGTCATGGGCACGGCCGTCACACCACCATCGCGGCCGGTTGGCGGATCTCCATGCAGCCCTTGCCGGTGGGCAGCATCTTGCCCGGATTTAAGCGGCACGCGGGATCGAAGAGATTCTTGAAGCGGCGGATCATCTCCAGGCTGTCGTCGGAGAACTGCTCGGCGATCAGCTCCATCTTCTCCATCCCGACGCCGTGCTCGCCCGTGATGGACCCGCCCTGGGCGATGCAGAACCGCAGAATCTCGTCGCCCGCCGCCTTGGCTCGCTCCAGTTCGCCTGGGTGATGCGGATTGAAGAGGATGATGGGATGCATGTTGCCGTCGCCGGCGTGAAAGATATTGCTGATGGTGAGACCGTGTTTCTCGGCAACCTTCTGGATGTGTCGCAGCGTCGGCGCGACCTTAGTTCGAGGCACGACGCCGTCCTGCACGTAATACGAGGGACTGACGCGCCCCACGGCACCGAACGCGTTCTTGCGCCCTTTCCACAGCAGCTCGCGTTCCTCAGCCGAGCGAGCGATGCGAACCTCCCGGGCGTGGCACATCTTGCAGGCCTCTTCGATCTGACCGGCCTGTTCCTCGACTGCTTCCTTCAAACCCTCCAG
>Ga0070713_100000269_pt1 | contig 34172 bp, 22 predicted proteins | sample LARL82metaG_FD_65465 | JGI IMG/M metagenome (GOLD analysis project Ga0070713, IMG submission 65465) | Corn, switchgrass and miscanthus rhizosphere microbial communities from Kellogg Biological Station, Michigan, USA - LAR L8-2 metaG | ecosystem: Host-associated > Plants > Roots > Rhizosphere ... | reverse complement strand
TGGTTACGACGCGTTCGTGATCCCAGTATTTGAGAGCGGACGTCTTGCTGGCCTCGGTCACGATGCAGCCAAATCTCCCTCAGCATTAGCATCTGCGTGGGCTCCTTATCCAAATCAGCAGGAGCCACTTAATTTTCCTTACTATTATCGATGGCACTTCACGACCGGTGATCGCGGCGACTTCCGCTATCTGGTCAGTCTCCTCAAGCCTCAGCCTGTCGATCCCGCGGTGGGCACGCGCGATTTCGATGTGCAGGATCCCGGCTCAAATCTTCCTGGCATTGACAAAGCTGAACTCAAGGGCATCCTCCGCCTCGGTGGAGCGCTGGAAGTTCCCGACGCTGACCTCAGCGACAAGGAAAAAGCCCAGCGCGATTTGTACGAGAATTGGGACCAACCCTATCCGGACGACTTTCAGGTATCGCTGGCCAAGTTCATCAATTTGCCTGACGACTATGCGACCAAAAAGCCAGCCGATGCCAATGCGGCCAGTGGCATCACGCCAAGCGACGCAGGTATCTCTCAACCCATCGTTCCTGAAATAACGGACGATCCCGATCCGCTAATCACCTTGCCGCTCTATGGGCGCTGGCACGCACTGACCGAGCGAGTTCTCTTCAATCGTGATGGAACCACGGCGCCTAATTCGACGAATTGGGTTCATCGTCTGAATCTTGATCCGCGTTTCCGTGTTCCAGCGAACTTTGGAACTGAGGTCATTGAAGCGAATGCTGAGGAGTACATGAATTATGCCTGGCAGCAGATCGGCGATGTTCTCGAGGCGAACCAACATATTCGCCGTCTGCACTTTGCCCTTGCCGCCTCATCACGCCTGTACACGCGCCACCTGATCACCGCCGGCTCGGATCCCGCGCGAGTACTCTCGTTAACCGCGCCAGTTGCAAGCCGCGTCATGTTTTCCGGCGTTACAGTGGCAAGCTTGCGCGGCTCGACTGTCGCTCCAACCCTCGTTCCGCCTGTCCTGACCTCCACCGCATTTCGACGCGTGCTGCGTCCAGGTGGACGGTTGATGCGGTCTTTGCCGTTTACTGCGACGGTGACGCCGAACAATCTGATCGTGCGCATCAATGCCGGTGAAGTGGCGAGCGCCCCTCCCAAGACAGTTCCCGCAGGTGTGGTGACGGTGAACCAGACTGTGAATGCGGTGATGCCGAAGAATGCACCCGCGACTGTGCTCGGCTGGCTGAAGAAATTTCCCTGGCTGCCCTGGGCAGTTCTGGCACTCGCGATCGTGCTCGCGATTCTTGTCTTTTTCCTGCTGGGCCCGGTCGCCGGGATTGCAGCGGTGGCAATCGTGGCCGCCTGTGTTTATGTTTTCCGCCTGCTTCGCAGCTGGGCAACTGCGCAACAAGCATCAGAGGCCGTGTCGCAAGGTGGCCAGACTGCCGCAAGTGTCGCCAGTTACCCAACCAGTAGCAATTTCGTACTGAGCAATCCAGGAGCTTCCTTCGTGCCAACACTCGGAGGAGCCGATAGTCCCACGGGGACGCGCTTCAACACGGCGCTCGCGCAGTCCCTCCAGCTAATCGCTGCGGGCAACGTCGCAGCTCAGCGTCCCGCTCCCGTTGCTATCGACCTCAAGGCCGTTTCCACAACTGTGCTGACGGCCATCGACCCCAAGGCAACGATCATGCGTCGCGGACTCAGCATGATTCATCTGCCTGCCTGGATCGTGGCGGAAATCGGCGAAGATTTCAACGAAGTCATGGCCTATCCCAAAATTGATCTGCCGATGTATCAACCACTCTCGGACCGCTCAGTGGAACGTCTGTTACCCAACCTTAATAAGATTGCGCGCAACAGCATCACGCTGATGGAGACGAATCAGCGCTTCATCGAAGCCTACATGGTCGGGCTTAATCACGAATTCGCCCGCAAGCTGTTGTGGCGCGAATATCCGACCGACCAGCGTGGCAGCTACTTCCGGCAGTTCTGGTCTGTGGGTGACACCATCAATAGCGAAGGTCTGAGTGAAGATGCTCTCAAAAAAACGCTCTACGACATTCCCGAAATCCATCGCTGGGCTCCAACTTCAGCTTTAGGCGACCACAACAACCGTGCGGGTCCAGGCGAAGCTGCCAAACCGCAGGCGGTACTCATCATTCGTGGCGAGTTGCTCAAGAAATACCCAAACACCATAATCTTTGCGCAACACGCGAAGATGTCCGGTGACCTGCGCGAACCTGACTGGCTGACAGCGGAAGAGGAGAAGAATCCACCACGATCGAAGACCCGTACGCCGCTCTATCAAGCTCGTCCTGTCGATGATCTCTTCTTCTTCGGCTTCGATCTGACCATCGATGAAGTAAAAGGAACGGGCGGGGATCCTGGCTGGTACTTTGTGCTCCAAGAGCGCCCTGGCGAGGCACGCTTTGGTTTGGAGGAGTCGCGCACGGCGCCGATCGAGACTTTCGATGACGTCTGCTGGAACGACGCTGTGCCTGGCATTAAGCCCGGCCAATTCCTCTCGGCCGGCGCATTAAGCAGCGTAGGATTTACGGAACCCTCGAGCGTCACGGATCCACCGAAGCACGATCAGTGGAACGATGATCGGAGGGTCGACACGGCGAGTGTTAGCTCCGCACGATGGGCCTATATGCTCCTTCGCCAGCCGGTGATGGTGGCAGTCCACGCCGATGAGATGCTCGCTGAGAACAGGCCCTAAATATGGTAGATTTCATCTCCGCCCAAGCCCAACTCGCGGCCGCGCGCACTAACCAGGACGCGGCGCAGCTCGCTGCTCTTCAAGCTGCAGCGCGCTCTCGTCAAACGCAAGCCGCCCTGGACCTCGCGACACGGCAAACCAGCGCTGCGCGTGGACAGAAGGAAAAGTTGTCGCAACTGGTGGCGGCTGCAAAACGGGCCTCTGCTGATCAGGACGCCGCTAACCAGGCGCTCAAAGATGCGCGCGAGAGAGTAAATCAGGCGGTCACGGACTCTGCTGAGTTCAGGATCCCGCAACGCAACGTCAGCAAATTGAGCGACCGATCGCCATTCGTGCTCTTTCCAGTGCGCATTGAGACCCGCTTCCGTAAGACCACGCCGCAACGTCAACCCGAAATTGCCGCCGCGTCACCGCAGCACGAACTTCTGGTTCGAATCTATCCAGATGACTGCTCGATCGACACCTTCGAGCCCCTGCTTTCACAGTCAGAGCTCATCAATGTCAAAGCTTACTGGATGAACATATGGCGGGCTGGGGGGGGCGACAACGACCAGCGCGGAGCCTGGGGCAGGCTGGCTGGCGCGCACGGATCGGGCCGCGCCGGCTGGTTAGCTGACAACTTCCAGCCACTCAACATCGCTGCTCAACCAAATAAGACAAAATCGACGGACGAAATTCTCGTTATTCCGACTGACACACCGTTGTCATCGCCAGAAGCCAGCGCCGTTTCCGAGTACTGGCAGAGTGTCTGGCTGGCGGATGGTGATTCCGGCAAGGTCGACGCCGCCAATGCAGCTCTGACTGCGGCTGTCGGTGCAGCCCGTGCTGCGCAACTCGCCACCGACTATGTTCCCTTCAATCTCAGGGATACTCCTCCCGCGCCTTTGACTAAGCCAGCTGTGGCACTGTCGGTTGCATTTGTTGTTTTCCCTTCCGATCCTGTCACGACGCAGCACTCCTGGACACAAGCACCGCAAGTACGGCAATTTCCCGTTTGCTTTGTCGTACTGGGATTCAAAGGCAGCTTGCAGACCCTCGAGGCTGTAGGTGCCTCAATCACCCTGCCGCTATACACCGGTCCCGATCCGTCCGCTGACCCAAACGTGGATAATACCTCCTCGATTTACCCGGATGGCGCTGATCTGTTTGTGCCAGATCAATTGAAATGGATGGTCGACTTTGATCGGGCTGTGGCCGCCGGAATGGCGTTAAGTATCCCGCTTACAGCCGAACAGTATTCCCAGGGATTCACCCGTCTTCTTGTGTTGGGATTGCAACTTAGTACCGCGGCGAAAGATGGGCCCGCTGCGTTACAACAGCTTCTGGCGCATCATCAATGGAGTCGTAGCGGATTCTCGCTACTGGCGCAGGGTACTCCCACCCACAACACAACCGGTCGAAAGGCCGGCGCCCCTCTTGAAGGAGACGCCGACTCCAGCTTCAATGATCGCAAGAACCGGCCGCTCTTCATACTGTCGAGCGATCCCACTGAAAAGCGGGATGGCCAATGGCTCGCCGAGTTCCTTCGCCTGGACCCTGTTTTCATCGGCAGCGTACACGGTAGTGATGGACTCGACCAGATGCAGGCACGAGCAATGCAGAACGCGCTTTGGCCTGCCACGCTGGGTTACTGGATGGACACGCTGTTCACCCCAAATCCAGGGACAACCTCCATTTTCTCGGATGAGGCCATTGAAGAGACACGTTCTTTCTTCTCCTCCTATGTCTCGGGCCGGGGTGCTGTTCCCGCGATTCGCATCGCTGGCCAGCCCTATGGAATTCTCCCGGTCACTGCGTTTTCTCGCATCCAGTGGTTTGGCCAGGACGACAGAATTCGCGGCTCACTTCGACCGTCTTATCTGGCGGCCTTGTACAAGCTGTTGCGCGAGCTAGATACCGATTGGACCAACATGAGTCAGGGCGCCGCTTGGGTGGGCAAAAGCGGTGATCCCCATCAGATACTGCTGGACATCGTAGGGCTTAACGCTTCTTCCATCGAGTACTACTCGAGAAATGCCGAAAACCTCGCCCAGCTCTATAACATGTTTAACCGCTATGCGCTCGGGCCCGCTTGGATGAGCGCCCTGACCAACTTGAACCTTCAAGCACTGGCGATAGCGTTGCTGCAGCGCCTAGGCTACAGTGGCGCGGCATTGCCCGATCTGCTCAATCACTTCTTTCTTGCCGACAATCCGCAGATCACGACCATCATCGATGATCGCGTGCTTTCAGAGACCAATCCGATTCGCGCTTACACGCCCGATAACCGCAACTACATCCAGTGGCTCATTGATGCAGCCAGCGAGTCGTTCGACAGCCTGCGCGAGGAAGCGGGCTTTACCGACAACCAGAGTCCGCAGGCGCTGCTCTATCTTTTCTTGCGCCACGCTCTCATGCTTGGTTACTACAACACCTCCTACAACCTCCATCGCAGCGCAGGATTCCTTTCCGCTCCCGATCTGTTGGCGATGCGGACCGAGCCGACGTTCGTACATATCGCTGAGTCGCCCGGCTCTACGGAAAGCCGCTTTGGATCACTGTATAAAACGGAGAACCGCATTACCGGAAGTCAGACGCTGCTGGTGAGCGATTACATCAGTCAGAAAATCTTTCTCGTGCCTGAAGCAGGGAATCTAGCGGCACAGATCAAAGCCTTGCAGGTGCTGGCGAATGCCTCAACGGCGCAATTGGAGCGCGCCTTCGCCGAACATGTCGACACCTGCTCGTATCGTTATGACGCATGGCTGCTGGGACTGGTTAACGAGCACATCCAGAGTCAACTTGCCGCTGGCGAGGGCAATCGGCAGGAGAGCGGCTTGTACCTCGGCGCCTATGCCTGGGTCGAAGATCTTCATGCCTCAACCGATGAGGTTGTATTGGCGCAAGTGCCTCCTGATATTGCTAAACAATTCCCTGATAAGTCGCCGTTGATGACCGATGCTCAAAACGGCGGGTTCATCCACGCTCCATCGATTCAACATGCGGACGCGGCGGCAGTGCTTCGCGCTGGGTTTCTCGCCACGCAGGCGAACGGCGCTAGCTCAGGAGAGCTCTCGGTTAATGTTTCCTCCGATCGGGTGCGGGTTGCCCTCGCACTCATTGAAGGCATGCGCAACGGCCAGAGCCTCGGTGCACTGCTTGGATATCAGTTTGAGCTCGGTTTGCATGACGACCATGGCCTTGCTGAAGTGGATAAATTCATTTATCCGTTGCGCAAGCAGTTTCCGCTTGTTGCCGACGCAATGGCTTCCACCACGACTGGTCCAGACGCGCCCATTGAAGCAATTGAGGCGCGCAATGTGCTGGACGGAAAGAAGCTCGTCAATCAGATTGCGAAGAGCAATGACACACTTTATCCGTGGGGGCTCACCGGTCTGCCGCCCGCAACGGCGGCCGAGCAGGGCGCGCTGAACGCCGCGGCAGACGCACTACGCAATGCGTACGATGCGATTGCCGATCTGGCGCTCGCCGAGGGTGTCTATCAAGCCGCGCAAGGCAATTATGATCGTGTCGCCAGCACAATTGCCGCTTATACCACGGGTAATTTTCCACCTGAACCGGGGATCGTTGACACGGCGCCACCTGGGGTTGGACTCACTCATCGCTTCGCCATTCAGTTTCGTCCGGGACTCGCCGCGCCAGCGGGCGCTACGCCCCGAGCGCAAGCTGAGCCAGCGATCGACGATTGGCTTAGTGGAATGTTGCCGGCGTTTGATCAGATCGCTTGTACCGTCGCATGGACCGATCCGATCACGGCCACGGCCCATCAGCAGCCAATAACGCTCGCGGATCTGGGACTACGGCCCATTGATGTTCTTTACCTGCTCAAGCCAGATAATGTGCAGGCCATGGCTGAGATGGACGATCGCATTCAGCGTCACGTGGCGACAACCTGGAAGCCAAGACCCGATGCCACAATCAAGATCCAGTACATGATTGCTCCAGCCGGAAAATTCAGCATCTTCGAGAGCGGAGCATTATTACGCAATCTGCGCTCGCTTCTGGCTCAATCGCGTCCGTTGCGTCCTAGTGACATTCTGCGTGCGAATGACGCCAGTAGGAAGGACAATTCCACAGTCTTTGCAGACCAGACTCGCCTGACCGCCCCACTTGGAAGTCTCACCACGTTAGCGGGCGACATCGACACATTTGTGAATACGACGCTCGCGCCACTGTTGCTCGATACGACCGCGAATCGTGCCCAGATTATAGCGAAGGTGGACACATTCCTTTCTGATGCCGTGGCTCTGCTGGAACGCGTAGAGCGTCTCGCGCTGCCTTCTTCGGGATGGGGTTTTATTTATGCATGGTTGCACCAGGCATTTAAAGACGTTCTCAAACAAATCGGCGATCTTGTAACACGCTGGACGAAGAAGCTGACCGACTTCGGCAACGCGTTAAATGCCTACGATCTTCTTCCGAATACGACGAGCACTGCCGACCGCTTCCTGGCGTTGCAGGCAGCCGAACTTATTGTCAGCAGCAAACTCGATCCGTTACTAGCAACGCCCGCCCTCATGCGCGCCGCCTTGCCTGCAAAGGCAAATGCTTTACAAAACCGTCTAACGCAATTTCAGGCTATTCAGAAGAACGGCGGTACTTCCTTCGCAACTCTTCTCTCCTCGACGATGGTGCTCTCTACTGCGGAGTTTGATACCCACCCGTTCGATGTCTCCCCGATGGGAGATCAGGCGATCACAATTACGCAGGACATCTCGCGGGCTCTGAGCAGTCAGCTCGCGGTTGCCAAGGCTCGCATCGCTGCGGTGAACGGACATCTCGGAGACGCGAACTCGGCCGCCTCGTCCAGTGACAGAGTGGCTGCGCTGTCCGCCGCAGCCAAAGCCCTTTTGGGTGATGATTTCCAGATTGTTCCGGAGTTCACGGTCTCGGCGGCACAAGGGACGGAGTGGGCCGATGCCATCAACGCTTCCACCTCGGGCGACCTCTTCACATATGCAAAGACAACACTGAAAATCGACTTCCCTGTGGATGAGTGGTTCTATGGGGCCGCACGGGTTCGTCAGCCTCTTCGCTACTGGGAATCAGCTCTGATGCTGGCCTCGGCATTTGGTCTGGCACCGCCCCCGCTAACTGCTATCCAGTTGCCGTTCGCCGCCGGCGAGCCGTGGCGCGCGCTCGAGTTTCCGGAAAAGCCCGCGATCACGAGCGATCGCCTGCTTTATACGTGCGTGTATTCAGAAAAATTCAATCCCGCCGCGCGCCAATGCGGAGTTTTACTGGACGAGTGGACGGAGGTGATTCCTGCAACCAAGCGTGACACCGCAATCACGTTTAACTACGATCGTCCGGATAACGAGCCACCGCAAACAATTTTGTTAGTGGTCTCCGCCTCCAACAGCGGCTCATGGCAATGGGCCGATTTGGTCGGCGCACTGAACGAGACACTCGATCTCGCAAAGAAACGAGCTGTAGAACCAGCATTTCTCGATCCCACCGTCTACTCACGGTTCCTGCCGGCGACCGTCACCGCCAGTACCTCATATGGCATCACGATTGCCACCGCGCTCACTGTCGCGAATGGTGTGATCAAGCGATTGCAAGGAGGACCCAATGCCTAGCCAGCTTGCGATTGGCGATATTAAGGTCGCGCTGAACGAACGCCGGTTTCCGGCCATCACGACTTGGAACCGCTTGGAGTCACGCCCGCGATCCCAGAACTTTGAGCGCGCCCTACGGGCCGAAATCCGCGACGCGCTATGGATGCTTACGAAGCAGTGGCAGATGGGCGAGTTCCGCGGCAGTGATGCAGGTTCGCCGGTTTTCGCGAAGGTGCTATTAGCTACAACGCGGCTGACTAAATACCGTCCCGCAGGCGGCACCACACAATTGCTTGACTCGTCCATTCCTCTCGAGACCAAAGTCGAGCGCCGCCCCGTGCCGCTCCACCGGCAGAAACGGATGCTTGCGCTTGACCTGCGCCTGGTAATGGCGCGCCAGTGGTTCGCGTTGATCGAGGATGTAGCAGACTACCGCGATGCTTTCACCACAGCTTATCCGATCACGAAACCAGATCCGACCAAGAGCAAAGACGTCGAGGTGTGCTCCCATCCCGAAGTTTTCGACACTTTTCAGGCGCTGACCGGCCGTGCCATGGATGGAGGCGCTCTGCTCGAGTATCTGCTTGCCGATCCTACCCATCATGCCTACGACGGCGTAGCCGGCATTGCCGGCAGTGATCACGCTGCTCTCGACGACCGCGCCCAGCGATTTGTAGCATGGGCCGCAAGATTTCTAACGCAGCCATCCTCATCGAAGGATAATGCGTGGGTGGCTGACCACCTTGACTATCAATTTTCTGCATCGGCGCCCATGCCCGACGGCAGCGAAAAAGTATACGTCGCCCAAGACTATGCTTCAGGGCGGCTGGACTGGTACAGCCTCGATGTGGACAAAGGTATCGAAGCGCTGGACAACGTCCCCGGCTCCGAGGTGACTGGCCTCGCTGCTGACCAGCCGTTCACCACTATTCCGATTCCCGTCTCGTTTTCAGGAATGCCCCGCACGCGCTGGTGGGCATTCGAAGATCACTCCACCAATTTCGGTGACATCGATGCCAGCACAACGGATCTTGCGAAACTGCTATTCATGGAATTTGCGCTGGTGTACTCGAATGACTGGTTCGTCATTCCGTGCACGCTTCCTTCAGGTGCGCTGGCTCAAGTCAAAGGTCTTGCCGTGAAGAATGTATTTGGTGAGCGCCTTTGGATTGAAGCGGCCGATCAGGGCACAGAGAATGCATGGGGCCGCTGGAGCATGTTCACGATCAATATTCGTAACGCTCCAGAGGGCAGCAGCACGGCCGATCCGGCGTTGCTCTTGCTGCCGATCCTCGCGGGGGCACAGTCGGGCCCGGTACAGGAGGAGGTTTTTCTGGTGCGCGACGAGGTCGCCGATATGGCTTGGGGCATCGAACGGACGGTCCCGCTGGCAAGCGGCATCAGCCGCCCCGGTAGTGAGGTTGCGAAACAAACTTTCAACTACCTCCAGGCACTCGTTTCCAGCGCCGGCACGCCTCCAGAACTTGCTGCGGCCGTCCGATATCAGGCCATGAACTCCGTACGCGAAAACTGGATTCCGTTTATTCCTGTCCACGTGCCGAATAACAATCGTGAGATCCAGTTGCAACGCGCAGCGATGCCCCGCATTCTCGTTGGAGATCCGAATCCCGCTCAGAAGGTACAGCCTTTGACCTCGCTTTTGCGGCAAGGACTGGATGTGACACCCGCGCAGACTTACTTCCTCCATGAGGAGGAGGTCCCTCGCGCAGGCTCCCGCGTCACCGAGTACTACTCGCGGGCGCGCTGGACGCAAGGCCAAGTCTACACGTGGTTGCGCGTACAGAAGCAAACCGGCCGCGGGGAAGCTTCAAGCGGGCTCGCATTTGATCGTTTAGTGGATAGGAATCAAGTGGAAAACTGAACTGAAAGGGTGTTACCGTTTCTATGTAATCGAATGAAGTCACGGCATCCCAGATCAGTCCTCTCTATTTTGAAATTGCTTAAGCTACTTATGGCCATGACACCATTGATATTTTGCTGTGAATCGCTCTCCATCGTTTGATTCCACGCCAATTTCCCGTTTTCCAGTCCGACAACTCAGGAAATACGGTCAGTCGAGGCTCAAGGTCAAAACTAAGTGCGGTCTTGTCCTGAAATAGAATCGTGATGGCGTTCAGGTCAGGATCAATTTCAACATTTTCAACGATCTTACCCTTAACTTCACGAAAATAAGTGAACTGTCTTGCGCTTTTTTTGCTTGAGCGCTTACCCTTGATTGCAGCCAATTTCGCCTCCAGCGGGTGATTTTGTCAGGGCTCGTTTGTGCCAGGCCACGAGCGCGTCCGTCGTGTTCTATAGCTTCGGTTGGCGAATAAAGCAACGAAAATTACGAGTTCGGCCTCGTATTAGGCGTTTGGCCGGGCAGGAATGAAGAAGCCCACAGTCATATGCGAATCTGGGTTGGAAGAACAGAACTGGATGGCGTGCGGTCAACTTCAACCATCTGGCGGCGGTTCAATTCTAAGAAAACCATCGCAACAGGTGGCACCAAGCTTTTTAGGACGGCAGTCCTTGAGAACGTCGTTAATTGTACCGTCTCCGCACCGTCCACAGATCGTGACGTGTTGGAACAAATAGCGAGGCAATCTAAACTACCAATTCCAATAGAGTCATTGCCTGATGTCCTGAACGAAAGGGTTCATCCCCGAGGACGAACGCTCTTTGGGTTTTGTGGAAACCGCATCGATCAAATCGCCTGTAATTACCCTGCAATGCAATGGTGGATCTCAAAGAACGGTCTGCATATGGAGGCGATCTTCAACTCGAACCTTTCTGAATTTGATGCTCTAGCCGGCAAGCTAATGTCGGAGGCCCGACCAAAGCGCGGAGAAAATAAGCGCCTTCCCAACGCGGAGTACGACAGAATTGCACGCGAGCTTGATAGAGCGGACCTCAAGCCTCTGGATCACTTAGAGAGCAAGCACCGTGAAAGGCTTGCCGACTGGAACAGAAAATATCCGCGAAAAGCGATTAAAACCTTTAGTGCAGCCCTGTCCAACAAGGTGCCAGGAGTAAATCTTCGGCGAGGAGTTTACAGGCGCTTAAGCCGGGCTGAATCTGCCTGGAAAAGGCAATCAGGATTGTCCGCTCCCTGAGCGCGGACATGTTTTTTTCATCCGCTTAAACACCACTAAATGCTGCACTTCGATCAACTCATTTGTCCCAATTCCGTTCTGTCCAAGTCTGAGCATTGAAGCTCAGTTCCGTCTGGCCTCAATATTCGGTTATGTATGGCCAAACGTGCAAACCCCTGAACATTGTTTACAAGCAGACCGCAGATCTTGTTGAAAATCCGAATAACGCTCGAATTCATCCACCCCTGCAGATGCGCCGATTAGAAGCAGCGATCAGGGAATTTGGATTCATCAATCCTGTCATTGTCGACCGGTCCGGGCAAATCCAGGCCGGCCACGCGAGAGTGGCTGCGGCGAAGAAGATCGGTATTGAGAAAGTGCCTACTATCGCCGTTGAAGAACTAACTGAAGATCAGTTTCGGGCTTATGCGTTGGCCGATAACAGGCTTGCCGAAAAAGCAGGATGGGATAAGGAGATCCTGGCGATTGAACTGCAGCGCCTCATTGCACTCGATAACAATTTGGACATCACGATCACGGGCTTTGAAATTCCCGAGATCGACTTGATCGTGCAGGAAGCAGGCGCGCAACAAGATAAAGATGATGTCGTTGAAATAGATCCGGCAACTCCAGCCGTCACTCAGACCGGCGACCTGTGGCAGATGAACAAACACAGGGTCCTTTGTGGAAATTCTCTTCACGACTCGTCATATCAGGCGCTCTTGGGGAACCGGCGTGCTCACGCTGTGTTTATCGATCCGCCCTACAACGTGGCCATTGATGGCAACGTGTGTGGCAAAGGATCAATCAAGCACCGCGAGTTCTCGATGGCATCAGGTGAGCTGAGTGAAGCCGAGTTCGTGGCTTTTCTGAACACGGCATTCAGGTTCCTCGTTCGGTATAGCATGGGCGGATCTGTGCACTACATATGCATGGACTGGCGGCATATGAGTGAGTTGTTAGCCGCCGGCAAGCAGATCTACGACACCCTCCTTAACCTGTGTGTTTGGTCCAAGGACAATGGTGGAATGGGATCCTTCTATCGGTCCCGCCACGAACTGATCTTTGTTTTCAGAAATGGCAAAGGTCCACACCGCAACAACATTCAGTTAGGACAATACGGGCGTAACCGGACCAACGTCTGGGAATACCCGGGAGTCAACACACTCTCAAAACATAGTGATGAAGGCAATCTGCTCGCACTGCATCCGACTGTCAAACCTGTCCAGTTGATCGCCGACGCAATGCTCGATTGTTCTGCCCGCGGCGACATAATTCTCGATACTTTCCTAGGTTCCGGCAGCACACTGATTGCCGCTGAAAGAATAGGGCGCGTTTGCTACGGCATAGAGATTGATCCGCTGTATGTTGACGTCGCGATCAGGCGTTGGCAGCGGCTCACAGGGGATCGCGTTGTTCATGCCGTAACAAAGAAATATTTCGATGACCTTGCGGTCGCAGCGGAGGTACGCCATGGCTGATCATGACGATTCTTACGAAATTGGATACAAGAAACCGCCCGCCGAGACCAGATTCACCCGAGGACAATCGGGTAATCCGAAGGGAAGGCCTAAAGGTGCAAAGAATCTGGCAACCTTACTGGTTAAAGTCGGACGGGAGCGCGTCAGGGTCACGATCAATGGGCGCACTCGGACGATGACCAAGCTCGAAGCAATCCTCCTGCAATTGGCGAACAAGGCTATTGCTGGTGAAGACCGGGCGGCCAAAGAAATCTTGCATTTGCTGAGCTTGTACGAAGACTCGGACAAGACTGGACTCCCGCAGGCCGATCAGGATGAAAAGGAAGAGGCTACCTGGGAAAACTTCGTGAAACGAATTCTGAAGTCCAACCCAGGGTCGGATGATGGAACCGGCGGCGCGCCGGCAGCCGTATCCGACTGGTAGAAATGATCATGCAATTTTCTCGCTCCGAACTTGAATTTATCTTGCGCCGCGATCTGATGGGATTCATCGTACGCTCATTCTACGAACTGAATCCGCAGACGAAGTTCTTTGAGAGCCCCCATATCGAAGTCATGGCCTCGAAGTTGGAAGCCTGCCGTCAAGGCAAGATCAAGCGGTTGATCGTCAATATGCCGCCACGGGCACTAAAGTCTCATGCCGTGAGCGTTGCTTTCGTCGCCTGGCTCCTTGGACACGATCCGACCAAGCAGATCATCTGTGCCAGCTACGGCCAAGAGCTGGCGGATAAGCATGCCAGGGACTGTCGGACCCTGATGGCAAGCTCTTTCTTTAGAAGGCTCTTCCCCAGGACCCGACTCTCTCCAGATAAGCAGGCTGTCAATGATTTCATGACAACCGAACAGGGCTTTCGAATGTCGACTTCCGTCACGGGGGTGTTGACTGGTAGGGGAGCGGACGTCATCATTCTCGACGATCCGCTGAAGCCCGAAGAAGCACTATCGGAAACCAGGCGTAACAGTGTTAACGACTGGTACAGCAACACTCTTCTTAGTCGCCTCAACAATAAAGAAACCGGTGTAATCATTATTGTCATGCAGCGGCTGCACCAGGACGACCTTGTCGGCCACGTAATGGAGCAGGGAAACTGGGATGTCTTGTCGTTTCCGGCGATAGCAGAGGAAGACGAAACTCATGTTATCGAAAATCCGTGGGGGAAGACGACATTTCAACGCAAGGCCGGTGACGTCCTCCAACCGGAACGGGAATCAAAATTCACGCTCGACATTACTCGTAAAAACACAGGAGAGTATGACTTTGCCAGCCAATACCAGCAAAGCCCGATGCCTCTCGGCGGCGCCATAATAAAGACCCAATGGCTCAGATATTACGACCTCGGTAAACTCCCCGAAAGGTTCACCTCAGTACTCCAGAGCTGGGACACAGCCAATAAAAGCGGCGATCTCAATGATTTTAGCGTTTGTACAACGTGGGGCGTCTTTAACGCCTTTTACTATTTGCTGCACGTATTCCGTGCGCGTCTTAATTACCCCGATCTGAAACGCGCGGTACAAGACCAGGCTCAACGAGAGCACGCATACCTTCACACCGCCAATACAATTCTTATCGAGGATAAGGCGTCGGGAACCCAGTTGATTCAGGATCTACAGGTGGAAGGGGTGCTGCACATAACTCCCTATGATCCTCCGCCTGGTTCGGACAAACTGATACGTCTTTATTCCCAGTCGGCAGAATTTGAGAACGGCCGGGTACTGCTACCAAGCTCTGCCTCATGGCTGGACGAATACATTCGCGAGCTTACGGCTTTCCCTGGTTCAAAATATGACGATCAGGTAGATTCCACGTCGCAGGCCTTGGAACACATGAAACAGAATCGCGGCCTGGCTATTTGGGAAAAGCTCGCGAGGGACTAATCACCCATACGCTGCACTATCGCTCGGGAGATGCGTTTGCGGAGTCCATGGTCGAAGCTCAGAAAAGGGCCCAAAAGAGGCTTAAAGCAGTGGTTTGGGCAGATCATCCAAGGACAGTCCTATTGTCAGATTGGGGCACCGATCTCCAAGCGGCCCCAAATGATGACAACTCGGGGCCTACTTCAACGAGTCGAGCCAATATTGCCGCTGTGAGAGCCAGAACTCGCTTGACTGTCTGCCCAGGCAGAGCGTCAATGTCAGTGCCTATATAAAGGATAGGTCCGACATGGACATTGGCGATCTTCTAAAAGCTCTTCCCGAAATGAATCGAACCGCCCTGTGCAAACAATGGCAGGAACGCTTCAACAAGCCGGCACCGGACGGCGTGCGTAAGGAGCTCCTGGTGCGCATGCTGGCGTATCGAATTCAGGAGCAGGCTTACGGTGGTCTTAGTGCGAAATCCCGGCGTCGACTCGATGAGATGGCCGCAGCGATGTCAACAAATGATCCTAAAGCTGCTATCGCGAACATTGTCGAAACCAGGTCGGGCACGCAGCTGATCCGGTCCTGGAGAGGGAAGACTCATACCGTCATCGTCCAAGACGCTGGATACCAATATGAAGGTCACCGGTATCGAAGCCTCTCTGAAATAGCTCGGCACATAACCGGGACCCAGTGGTCGGGCCCTCTGTTTTTCGGGCTGAAATCCCGCACCGGGAAGAAGGGAGCCGATCTTGCCAAGTGACCACAAATCAGTAATCAGGTCTGCGATTTACACCCGGAAATCCTCCGAAGAGGGTCTGGAGCAATCCTTCAATTCCCTGGAAGCCCAGCACGAAGCCTGCTACGCGTATATCGCCAGTCAGAAACACGAGCACTGGCGACCGATCAATACGCACTGTGATGACGGCGGCTACTCCGGGGGCTCAATGGAGCGTCCGGCTTTACGTCAGCTCCTCGCGGACATTGACGCCGGCAAGGTCGACACCGTTGTTGTTTACAAGGTGGATCGTCTGACACGATCGCTTGCCGATTTCGCGAAAATCATAGAGCGGCTTGATGCTCGCCAAGTTAGCTTCGTCTCCGTCACCCAGCAATTCAACACGACTACCTCTATGGGAGGGCTCACTTTGAACGTCCTACTCTCCTTCGCACAGTTTGAGCGTGAAGTAACAGGGGAACGCATTCGCGACAAAATTGCCGCGTCAAAGCGAAAGGGGATGTGGATGGGTGGCACATTGCCTGTTGGGTACAAAGTTTGTGATCGCAAGCTGGTGGTCAATGCTCAGGAAGCCGCGCAGGTGAAAAGGATATTTGAGCTGTATTTGGAGTTGGGATGTGTGGCAAAACTGAAGGACCGGCTAGATCGAGAAGGCTTGCGAAGCAAGGCGAGAAGAAGCCATGCTGGAAAAAAATCGGGTGGAACAGCTTACTCTCGAGGTGCATTGTACTGCCTGTTGCAAAATCCTGTTTATGTAGGAAAAGTGCGCCATCGTGATGCAGTCTACACCGGGGAGCACGAAGGGATTGTCCCTGAACAACTCTGGGATAAAGTTCAGGAACGGCTCAAAGCCAATTGCAAGACGCGCCGTACGGCTAGTAACGCCAAGTCCCCGAGTCTCTTGGTGGGGCTGCTCTACGATCCTCAAGGAAACCGATTTACTCCTTTCCATGCGGATAAGAGAGGAAAACGCTATCGTTATTATGTTTCGCAAGGCAAAATCCACGGCCGACCCGCTGCCTCCTCTAGTCCCACAAGGATCCCGGCCAGGGATATTGAAGAACTCATCTGCGGCAGGATCCAATCGCTTCTGAGATCGCCAGAAGAGCTGCTACAGGCAACTGGGGCACAATCGAGTGACGCTGCTGTTTGTAAGGCGTTAATCACGGCAGGGAAGCAACTTGCAAAGACATGGCCTTCCAGGGCGATGTCCGAACAGCGCGAGTTTTTATGCGACGGGATCGGGCGGATCGTTGTGCACGAAACTGGGCTGCAAATAGCGGTTGTCCAGTCTGCGTTACGCGCAGTCTTGCTCGGCGAGAAGCTCGCTGCCAGTGGCAAGAGCACGCAAGATGTTTTCACAATCACCGTTGACGCGCGAGTCAAACGTTGTGGCTGGGAAGTGCGGTTAGTTGTGCCAGCGGGAACCGGCACACAGACGACAACTCGACCTACGCTGCCGTTAATCAAAGCGGTCGCCCGCGTCCATCGTTGGCCGGAAAGGATAATGCGTGGAGAGTTTCGAAGCCGCCAACTGGTAGCCCAATTCGCAAATGTTGACCAGCGCTACGCAGGCCGCATTCTTCAATTTGCCTTCCTCGCTCCTGATATCGTGGATGCGATCCTTGAAGGACGCCAACCAGTTGATCTCACTGTACAGAAGCTCTTGCGGGGTTTCCCGCTTGGCTGGGCCGAACAGCGGAGATGTTTAGGCTTTTGAAATGGAAGGTAGGCTAGAGCACCTGGCTTGGGCCCAGTGAGTCAGGGGGCCATCAATTTCCAGATTTCGCGGACGGTGCTGCTGGTCCTGGCTTCTTGTATTTCCCGATTTTGACCCGGCTCAGAACTCAACGTACAAATGGCGCAAGAGCACATCGATAGAGTTTTCTACCAGCAGTTGGGAATGGGTCTTCATCGAAGGTGCGACCGACGGCTGCCATTGCCGTGACTATGGCTTGTTTGGCCTGGCTCTTTGCTTGACGAGCCGCCGTCGTATCATCTTGTCGCCCCGGTGAGATTTTAGCGATTACCTCATCAGCCGACACAGGAGACTTTTGTGCAAGCAACTCGATCAGTTGAAATGCATGAGAGTCCGTCTGTAAGCCGACAATCTCCACACCGTCTACCCAAACTTTGCCGAGTTTTGTATCTACAACAAGCCGTGCTTCCTCCGGCGCGATGTGAATGGCTGGTACGCACTCATCCAGACCACATTTGAAGACCGCTTGGCGTATCAACGAACGACGTGTTGGCAGAGGAGATTCAATCGCCACGCTCGCCAACTCACACCCGTCGGCGTGTGGCGATGGAAGCAGAATCACAGGGTGAGCGCCAGCAGAGCGCGCTCGTATCCTGTCGCCAATACCGGGTAGCGGTTGCTGCAACGCGTAAAAGAGATGAAGTCGATGGTCCCCTACTCTTAAGACGCCTAGTTCCAAAAGCTCGCCCCTGTCCCAAATGGTCCCTCCATTCGTGATCCCGAGCGTGGAGCGAAGGTAGAGACGGAACTGCTCTGGAGCTAGCTCCAGCCCATCGAGGTCCGTGCCTGTCAGAGACCGCGACGGAACCTCCGGAACGCGGCTGACACCGTAAAAATCTCCATCGGACACTGGATGCGCTTCAAGCACCCGCCCCTCATCCGGGTGATCCGGATGTTGCACCGATACCAACTGAATAGGCACCAGGATGCGTTCCCGAACCAGCTTGTCCAAGTCCGCACGGAAAAGGCTTCGCCACACATGGATCGGATGACGCCAGGGCGAAAGCGCCCATAGATTTGGTAAACTTTGGCGGGATGTAGCGTTGCGTATCCCGATCGCACTTAGAAGCTTATCGATCAGCTGTTCATGCGCTTTTTGGCTCACCTCAATTCTGCTGGGGATCCGAATATTTACGGTAACCGGACGCGTGCTCTTGCCCACGACTTCGCATTTCAGTTTCGCCTGAAGGAGGGTTCCTTGGTTGATCGGCAGGCCGATCTCCTCCATGCTTCTGAAGCAATCCGTCGAACGTATCTGAAAAAGTTCGCGATCACCACGCTCCCAAAGACACTCGGTCATCCAGACGCGGCCGATCTTATAGACACCATGATTTTCCAGCGCGTTCCGCCCGCGTTCCTGCAATACTTTAAGGCTGCAGACAGGATCTCCGCCAAAAAAACCTTCATCCTTAAACAGGGCTTTGCCCAGAACTCCTCGGTAGAATTCCACCATGGACGAAGCGCGCACCGCGATCTGCAATCGACCCACGGAGGCGTCATACTTTATGACATCGGAATGAACAGGACGGAATTGAATCGTTGCGCGCGCCGAATGTCCCGGCACAACGGCCAAAGGCTTTTGCGTTCGATGACTCCGCAGGATGTTAAAAATGTAGATTCCGTCATCTTCGAACGCTTCCACCTGGACATGGTTCCCAAGGTCCGATTTTTCACAGAAAGACAGTATCTCCACGCGTAGCGCCTCTTTCATTCGATGTAGACCTTCGACATGTCGTGCTTCCTTACCCATGAACTCGTTGTAGCGGCGCTGATTCCCCTCCTCCTGCATTTGAATTTGCGCACGGACGAAGGCGTCGGCTAGAGACGCGTCCGTGCGCTGCGCGACGTAGAAGCGGAGGGCGAACTCCCTCTCGCCTCTGTCGGCAGGAAGGACAACATTGGCTACATTCCGATCCTGTATGGCTGACAGAATGGCCTCCCGTCCCGACTCCGTGCCAAGCGTGTGAAGCGCCTCAAGAGCTTGGAGCAAACCATCCGTGGGCGTGTCCTTTTGGAAGGAATTGCGAATATCTTGATGCCCGAAGGCATCGCGCATGCTTGCCAGGGACGAAGGCCATCCCACCGTATCGAAGACATCTTTCCAGACTTCAATCGGCACCTCTTCGATCGCTGCCGCATCTAGGTACACAAGAGGAAGTTGCATAGGTTCAGCTAATCACCTCGTCAGCCGGAGGAACCAAGCGTTCGTGACCATGATTACAGTTATAGTTTAGTCTGTTCCCTACCGAAGGTTTGGGCAAGCAAATCTGGCAGTCATGGTCTGGAGCAAGACAGTTTCTGCGCACGGTGCCGGTTTCAAAATCAAAGCTCAGACGCATCGGCGGATTGTCTGCACCCGCGAATGCCGTGACTAAACGCATGAATTCTACGATGGCGGCGCCGGCAACAGCCGTATTGAAGGCAACCACGCTTGGTTGCGCAACCTCGGCTCCATCGATATAGCCATCGGCTGCCACCCTCGCGCGATCACTTTCCGACAGAGACTCGATCCGTATGCGGTTGGGATCTATATGGCCCCAACAGGCGAGACATCGCCGCCCTGGACCAACCACCACGACGCGGCCGCTGCCTGCGGTAACCTGGCCGGCGGCATTCACGCGGAAGGCGCTCCCCATATCGATGACAGGCACGGCTTTTTCATACGAAAGGCGGTTCAGCAGTGCTCGCGGCAGGTGCCTGTCCACACAGGACAGGATAAGGTCACAGCCCTCGATTTCTTCCGGTGAAATGTCTTTGCCGAAATGGCCTCTCAGGCAGCATACCTCCGTCCCGATGCCAAGACGCTCTGCGTAACGCGCTGCGACTTCCACCTTCCAAGTAGAGCCCGCGTCGCTGGCGCTCGCACCCAGGATTCGGCTCACATTGGAGTCTGCCACTTTGTCTCCGTCAATCACCGTAATGCGGCGGACGCCGAGATGCGCGAGCTGCAGAAAAGCCACGGAGCCTGTGCCGCCCAGACCTACGATGACGACATGGATGTCCCGGAGTGCCTCTTGCCCCGCTTGACCAAGAGCGAGACACTGCCGATCGAACCAGGCCAAGTTTTCAGAAGGCGACTTAGCGGAATGAAGACTGCGTATCGTCCGCCCGATTATTCGGATGCCAAGCTCCCTTTTCTCTCCGTTTTCAGACCAGACCCGGCCGGTCGCCAAGCCAGTCTCACCCGCGATCACGACCGATCCGTGAGGTCCCGGCATCTGGTTAAACAGTGACGGCATAAGTCGCGCGTCGCCATTGTCGTCTGCAGTCGAGAACCATGGCTGTTTCGTGCCAGGATGGGTATGGATCGTAATTACGGACAATCCGCGGTCACGCGCAGGCCGGACGACACGGTTCAGAAAAACCGGGTCCAGCCGCACATGGTCATGGCGCCGAATGAGATAACCTTCGGGCGGTGTCTCGATCATGTCCCGGACCAGCAGTACTCTGCCGCCACGGAGCCGCTCAGCCAAAATAATCCCCGCCGTTTCGACGTCCGTCCGGGCACCAAGATTGTCCACGAATTCATTCCACTGCGATTCGATTACACGCAAGTTCATTGCTGCCTCCTCAATCTAGCCGCAGAAACCGGGAATGTATGCAACGCAGAAAATCCCGCAGTTCGCTGATGCCCGGCTTCCAAGCGCCCGCTGCCAGATGCCATGAAAACCTCTGCCAATTTTTACCGAGCAAGTGTTCGTTCGACGTTGCCTTCGGAGCGTTTCCGGAGGCCGTGCGGACGACAGGGGAAACCCAGAACATGTCCGGCGCCGCGTCCGGAAAGCCCGGCGGGAGTTTAATGAGCAAATCGACGCGGTTCGGCTCAAAGCCTTTGGGCAGCTCGAAATCCGAAATTACGAGGAATTGCCATCCACCGGCCTCCGGATGCAGCACGGCACGCTCGGCAGCAATGCCGGCCGCGGCAAGCATGGTCGTTCCCAGCCCGTAATCGGCGGGAGGCTGGCTGTGCAGATGGTCGCCATCTTTTAGGGTGATTTTCGTATCGTTGGGGACGACCTCATCCTCGCCCGGTCGCTGGAGAAACAGCACATCGTTCAACGGGATACCTGCGAGGTTCTTAAGGCTAGCTCCCGTCTGGACCGGGTTCTCAATTTCGAACTTCTTTTTGTTGATGAAGATGTGAATTCGATGTTCCTGCTGCATGAGATACTCCTCTGTCGTTCGCGACGACTGTTGGTTGTTTCGGGCTTCATCCGCCCGCAAAACCAAGGTAAGGCCCCGGCGCTCTGAAATCAGTTACGCAGTTGTTCTCTGGTGGTAGGGAGCGAGCGAACGCTCTTCTAACGGTTTTTGCGTCTCCTGGCGGATGACGGTGGCGCGAGTCGATCTATCTGACCACAAAATGGACTTTATGCCTCGTGTCCTTTGGAAAGCCCGCTCTATTGCCCTTTTTCCCGTGCCGCGGACCCGCTAAGCTGTATAGAGAACTCCGCGAGGAGGGCCATAACGTCTCGTTTTCTTGCAGTTTAGGGCTAGTACCCCGCGCGCGTAACCAATATCGCTCTGACCTGTTTGCTGTAAATGCACTCCATTCTGCTTGGGCAATGACGCCGAGTCGTTGATTATCGGATGAAGAAAAATATTGCAAAGGCCGATTGACTGCAGCGAATAAGAACGATAAGAGTTCTTGACGCGGGTGGCCCCATTAAAGTGTAGCTTCCTTACAACATCCTTCAAAAGCAGACCGAATATTAATGCGTCGTGACTGATGCCTGAGCCATTTAGGAGGCGTGGCGGACACTCCCTTTTGGGGAAATGTGCGGGCAATAAAACTCAATAGGCGGCTGGCACTACTATCTGACAATCGATAATTCACTATCGCCTGCAATACAAGGGCATATCCAAGACTAGCGTCGTCAGCAGGGTTCCAAGGCATCTTGCCTGACCGTATCCGGTTCCGCCAGGCTGAGGTTCCGGCTATGACTTGCCGTTCAACCTGCTTCTGCTTTGCCTCGGTCAGCGCAGTTGGAAGCGCGCCGCCGGCGTGTTCACTGTGACGGCAACAGATAACCGAATCCCACTTTGGCGTACCGGCATAACTATGAAAACCGCTAACACCTTCAGCACGGACGGGGGAAATTGAAGTCACACGAAATCCAGCCTGCGCCAAGGCAGTAGCAAGCGCACTCCAAGCCAATGGTTCGCGATGATGAAACGTGAATGCCATTAGGCCGTCAGGTTTAAGAACCCTCGCGCACTCCCGCATGGATGCCACAAGACCGCCAAGATATCGCGTGTGCTCGTTTTCAGTCCGCCGTTTTACCAAGAGCGTCTCCTGCATCGGCGTGTACTCGGGCGCCGCGGAATTCACTTGCCCCGACTGAAGATCCAGGCGGAGCCACTGGTAGTAGAAGTCGGATAGCTCACTATACGGGAGATTGTTGTAAAAGGGAGGATCGGTCAAAATGAGATCCACTGTGTCGGAACGGATTGATGAAAGGTTTACCGATGATTGATTCAGTAGGCAAGCCCTCGCGTCTCCCGATTGCATGTCAGGCGACTTTACAGTTTTGGTTTCAATTTGTTCTCTTGTTGGGACCTGTTGTGCGTGCCCGTCCTTGTCATATTTATATTCGAACGGATTAAGTGCATATCGTTTTCCGGCGATGAGCTTCGCAACGCAGCGAGTGAAGCTTCCTCTTCCGAAATCCGGATTCCCCCATACATTGCCTTCTACTGGCCGTTGCGGAACCTGGTATCCATGGATTGCAAACAGCGGCGTTACTTTTTGATAGCCGAAAGCATATGAGACAAGAACATTGTTGCTTGCAAGGCAGTCCGAAAATGCAAGAAGCAGATATTCACGGCAATTCACATCTTCGATTTTGCGAATCGATTCCAGGATTGTAGACAGACACAAAAGTTGCCTTGGGTTGAAGAGCTGATCGTAGGTTGAATAACCGTGTGTAATCGGACGTCGATCGAAACGGTTACTCCCGAGAATCTCAGCTGTTGGAAAGCGGAGCGATGTCTTGCGGCGTTCGAATATCTCTCGGGCTTCGTTAAATCGCTTAAGATCGGAATGGTCAGCCCTCTTGAATTTTCGCTCAGGTACTTTCGCGCCCCGCGGTACCAGTGAATATTCAACTGCGAAGAGGTGTTTGTCTGCAGGCACCCCAGGCTTTATGAGCTTCAGGATTGGCGTCTCTGTGCCACAGCCGCATTTAAGAGTGCCGCGTACAACCGTTCCCTTCATGATTACGGTGGTGTGCATGCACCGGCCACACTTGAACCACTTCTGATCGATTGGCACCTCTCGAACCTCGGAGCATTTGCTGCAGAAGACGGTCTGCAACTCTGTACGAGGATTAAACGCAAGTCTGAAATGAGGATGCGCATCCAGTATTCGCCGACATTCTGGGCATTTAAAGCGCGAAACCCAAAAAGCATTCACGACTTCAGCGAGATTGCCCGTTTCCGGGTCGTTCGTTTGGTAGTAGGCACGCAGATCGCGGCTAAGATCTTCTTCAATTTTCGAGAAATGTTTTAGTAGACTTTTTTCGTCAAATGGTTCAACTTCTTTTTTTGTAACAAACCATGCAACGGGATCGATATCGACTCCAATCACACGGGCACCACATTTTAGGGCTTCAACGACAGAAGTTCCCCCTCCCATAAATGGGTCCATCACCAAGATTTGGCCAAGATTGTTGCGCCCATAGAATTTTCGCAGAAGTGCTTTTTGTTGGCGACGGTTTTTCTTCTTCATCGCTCGCGTGGTCGCGCCGATCAGAAGAAAACGGAAGACATGGCCTAATCGTCTCGCCCACCACTTGTGAATTTCGTAAATCGGCTTTTTTGAATTGCCCTCTCGCCGTGCAAACTGGTACAGGTCCTCGATGGGCAGGCCTTGCTCCAGTACTGAATGTCGCGGAATTCGCGTGCGTGTGCGGTTTGTGGGATCGGTGGCCAGCATTAGGAAAAATGAGAACTATCTATTGTTACAACGACTTAGCGTCAGTGGGAAGAACTATTTTCAGGCGACCGTTACCCGGTAGGACCAAGGCCTAAGAGACAATTGCCCGGACTCGACGTGCCGAATCGGTGATTGAAAGGTCGTTAGCTCACAATTTGCGTGATCCGTGAACCTCCTAAGATGATACAGCCAATACTGATCTCCGAGCGCGCCGGCGGCGGCAATTTCATTACTGGACCAAAAAAACACGATTTCATCAGCTGCAGTACTCTTCACCTCAATGAAGCGATTGGGCCGCAGTCCCGTGCTTTCTCCATCGAAACTTTCGATGTCGTATCCAGCACAAACGTCTATGCCGCTGATAATTGCTACAGCCGAAGCTTCGAGCGGAAATCCAGCACGCTGGAGTCGATCCCTTTCGTATTCGAGCACCCAGTTTTCCGCTTCCGCACCCCTTTGGGCTCGCTCCGCAAGGAGCGCTTCCAACTCCGGTAGGGATAGCGGTTTTTCTCTGAGTAGTGCTGTGGCCACGATTGTGTGTCGCATCGGAATGTCGATCAAATGATCGCGTAGGCAGAAAAAGCCAATCCGACGCAAAAATGAAATGAGTGCTCGCTCCCGCGGCCCGATTGCGATTTCTCTTGTATCAATCCAAATCCGTTTCGCGTGGAAATCCTTGCGCGCGTGCTTCAGAAGCGATTGAACGTCTTCACGGTACCCTCCATCGAAGACGCAGCGATGGATTAGGAAGAGACTCTGGCCTGGTGCAAGCTCATAGGTTGAATCAGCGTTGTGCGAAAGAAACTCTCGTCCAAGCGCATCAAGCACCAATTTGCCCGTTTTTTTCACGCATGAATCCGAGCTGAAGTGCTGCAGCAATCGTTAAGTGATGTGTGGAAGGTTTGCATGGTGTGTAGAGGCCGATGCGATGTCTTGTAAAGTGCTAGCATCGAGCCCCCTTTGTGCGCCATAGTCCCGCAGCATGATCAAGATCCGATTGAATTCTTCGGGAGCCGGAATAATTGGAACTAGTTGCACGAGTGCACCTACCGTCCAAGCCTGCGGCGAATGTCCTCCAGAACAGCATCGAAGTCAATCACCTCGTCCGCTTCGTCTGGCCCACTGAGATGATCTGTAGCAATTTCAACACCCGCTGTGGGTAAGTCGGGGTCATCAAGCAGCGCGAACATTCGTTGCTCTTTGTCAGCAAGCCTGCGGTCAACGGTTTCATCAATCGTCCCTTCGGTCGTTAGGAGATGATAGGTAACGTGTTCGTCCGGGCCGAGCCCTACACGATGGATGCGGTCTCTGGATTGAATGAACTGCCCCGCGTTGAAAGTCCGGTCAATGTAAATCGCATTGTGAGAAACTTTGTGTAATGAGATTGATTCAGCGGCAGCTCCGGGATTAGCGACTATTACTCGGTGCGCCGCACTCGATCTGAAAGCACGGATATGGCGCTCCCGCGTGTATTCTTCGTCGTCAGGGCCCTCGCGGGGTACGGCTCCGTACAGCGGAAGAGCACCGAACTCTTCCAATAGTTCCAACAACAGCTCAATGTTTTGAACGAAGTGAGTCCAAACGACAACTTTTTCATTGGGGTCCTGGAGTATCTTGCGAATGAGTTGGTCGGCCGCAAGCACTTTTCGAGGCATTTCGAAGCGAAGATAGTTGGCCACGAGTTCCAATAATGGCCGTCCGAGGCTGTCTTCTGGCGGGATTGAGAACTCAATGGAGGGCTGTGCAAGTAGAGCCGGATTTGAGGCTGCTTGCAACAGGCGGACCATCTTCGCTTTTCGCCATTCGCGAATGACTAGCCGCTCATTGGGAAGGAGCGACAAGTCGGCTAGGGTTTTTGCTGCGAGGGCATCATAAATGCGCTTTTGAACGTCCCCCATCGAGACTCGAATCTTGTTGTATCTCTGTTCTGGAAGTCCCAGATCCGATTTTCGCACACGGGTGAACAAGGGTCGGACACGTGATTTTGCCTCCGATTGCCCCACTTCTGTCGCTACTAGCGTCCTGAACTGCAAACGATTTCCAAACAGGTGTTGATCCGGCCACAAGAACGTTGTTTGGGTCCACAAGTCGGAAAAGCCGTTCGGCATGGGAGTCCCGGTTAGAACAATCCGGCGCGTTGCTTCTGGGGCAATCGCGAGCACCATCTCTGCAAACGCCCCCGCCCCCTTCACGTAGTGAGATTCATCGAGGACGAGCAGGCACCGGTAGCGCCGCAGAAAATCGATCAGATGAGACTGATCGTTGTTTGCTGTGTGGTACGTGACCAGAACCAAATCGGCACTCTCGGCACGCGTATATGCAACCAACCGTTCTTCTGGAGATCCGGTCAAACGAACGATTCTTCCAGGGCGCTCAAGGCAGAGCCCATACTCTTCGTCCCAGGCGAGGAATGAGCTACCGGGCCCTACCACCACTAGCTTTTCAATTTCTCCAGCCTCTTTGAGTGCGCAATAAGCGGCCAAGACAATGGTTGTCTTTCCTGCACCTGGCACAGAGAAATTGGCTGCATTGGGCACCTGAACAAGATGGCGAACGGGCATCCACTGATGCTGGAGGAGACTCCGTTTGAATCCGGAGACCGCGGGAGCTTCGTTTATTGACTGTTCGAGGAGTGCACGACCATCGGCTACAGCTTGAGCGAGGCGGTGTTCGGAGCCCCGCGTTCGATTGAGGATACGCGTTGCTTCGTCGTCCAATTCATATTGGATTGAGTTTTCATCCAGGTAGTCCGTAATAGACGGTAGCAAATCCGTAATACGTGCGTTAGCTGGAGAATCAAATCCTGATGCATCCGGCCGCCTACGAAGGCTTAGGATGGTTTCGAAGTATGCTCGGTGAACACCAGAAAGAATGGCGCTGCCGCCATCAGCGGTAATTCCAAGTCGGCTGCGCGTGGCCTCGATGCGAATCACTTCTTCCTCTTATTTCGGACACGCTCGCACTCTGCAGCCAATTCGCTGAGCATATTGGCCAATGCAGTTACGCCGTCATGTAATTCCTTTTTCGCGATAACATCTGACTTATGTTTAAGCAAAGTTTCAATCGCACGCGTTGCCTTGTTCAGTAGCGCACCGGGCTTTTTTGCATCGTCCTCGTTCTCAACGTGGTCTTTTGCGATTCCAAACTGATCTCTTGTGTTAGAGCCGGCGTCTTTTTCTTCTTTTTCGGCTCGCTTGCCGGCCTTCGGCTTGATACTCTCCAGAATATGGCTGCGCGCGGCCTCTGAAGCAGCAATCTTGCGCAGCAAGCGAATGTCCATGTGACCCATGCCGGCCCTGATCATCTCGAACGCGATAAGCAGCCACTTATGTTGCTCTGTCTTTTTGACGCCTTGCTTCTCAAGGTGCCGCAGCAAGTCCTGAAGGTTTATGAAATGCTCGACAGCCCGATTGACTTTGGTGTATTCGTCCGGCTCGCCAATGTATTCAAGGTAATTATCGATAAGCGCGAGTCGGTGGTCCTTCTCTTCAACCTCGTCCGCGTCCTTAAGTCCGTAGAGGGTCGCAGCAATTTCTTCTGCCTTCAGACCGGAAGTCAAACCTTCCCGAATCTTCAGGAGATCATTTACCGGACCGTAGTCGAGCCGCTTGTCGCGTGAAAGCTGTAGGCCGGCCTCAATTCTCCAAAGATCCTTTTCGCTTATTCCCTCGGGCAGGACCTGAACTTCAAGGGCTTCGAATTTGCCTGTGGAGTCCTCATTGTGGAGCTGCTGGAGAACTGCCATTCTTCGGTTACCGTTGATGACGAAACCGTCATGGGTAATGATCCCAGGGTCGGTTTGTCCAATCCGTTTCAGATCTTGCTTCAACAGTTCTGTGGCGGAAGAATCCAAGTCTAGGAGTAGACGGCGGATGATTTCTTCATCCTCCGGCCGGAGCGCGTCCAAATGTCTGCCAACTTGTTTTTCCTTGGCGCGAAGCTCTGCGGCAAAACGGCCGTTGCGGATATTGAATGCCAGCAGCGAAATTGGGAGGCGGTAGACTTCATACATCTTCCTTTCCCCGCCAACGATAACGGGATGCCTACCCATCTCTGACTTGGCGGACGGATGTCTCGTAGCTGCGTTAATGCGCTCTGCGCGGTCGCTTTTGAGTGGAGCCATCTGTCGATCTCTCCGAGTTCAAGGAATGTAACATGGAGCGAAGAATATATTAAACGCAAAAACCGTGGTACTCAGATGGGTACGGCGTCTTCACACTGACTAACTCGTTGCTTCAACGTCGAAACACGTGTTCGTTGTGCCACATGAGAAACTCCTTATTCGGGCGATGCAACTCATCCTTTGGGACGCTGAGGCGTGTGCCCTGGAACGGGTAGTAGCTTCTACCGTTGTTGTAATCTGCACGAAGGCGCGGACTTATTTCGAGATGCAATTCTGGTGTTACGGTCATATAGCCAGTATCGAACAATCTGTGCAGATCAGCTCGAAGCAAAATCCCATTGAAAATCTCGTGCGGTCCTTCATTTGCATACGAGCGAATGTGCACGGCTTCGAGTGCGGGGAGTGAATGCTCGCCGGTCACGGCACAGGCACGAGCGTAAGCGTCTAGCACCGCTATGCGAAAGGTGGCTTGTCCCAACCGTGGGCATACAAGACGTGGATCACCATAGCGCGACCTTTCTTGTACGGATGAAGTGAGCGGCACTATCAGGCTCGTTCGCGATAGGCACTCCTCCCAGACACGTCGACCTTCTCCGACTGACAAATCAAATTTGACCGGGGTCTGTATCCTCGGCTTCCAATCGCGAGGTTGTGCAATCCAGGCGTCACGGGGAAAAAAGACAGGGGATACTAATTGAATACAACCAATCTGATCCGAACCGGACGGTTCATCGTAACGAATGCGTGCACGAATAGCTGTTATGCGAGAGTGCATTTCGGCGAAAGATGAGCACCCGTTGCCGAAACCGAAAGATTCCCACGCGAGCCAATCTGGGAGTGTAGAAAATTGAACAAAGTAAGCGAAACCGCAAATCGCATTATGCGGTGCACGGAGTTTAAATAGAAATGGCGAAAATTGAGGAGCCCGAAACGATCGGCGGGCCGATGGCGTCCAGAAGTTAAGCTCAGATAGCTCCGGATGTTGGGAGAGGAAGCCATACCAGCCTTCGTCAGTAATGGCGATGGTACCTAGCATGTGGCCAAATCACCTCGAGACCGTGGTCGATTCAGTCGACAATCGGAACAATTCTTGCCTTGCGTTGTGCAATAGGAACTTCGGCGACAACCGCCGCATCGAACTTACGAACCTTTTTACTAAGAACATTTAAAGCAGATAATGTCTTTTCATCGGGTATGTTTTTGCCGTTCGTAATCTGACCAGACATCTAATAATCGCGAGATCTCAGGAAAAGCCATGAGCATCTCCGCCGACCCACCTTTTTCGAAAACTAGGCCGATACAGCTCCCGAATTGTGAAACGCGAATCCTCTTTTTGTTCAATCGTCGGCCCATGGATCTCTTCTCCCTCCTAGAAATATGTCAGCTCATCTAACTCTAACGCATTGACGGACTCTGTGCCCTTACAAGGGGTGCCACGATCCTAGTACACCGCGCAAAACTGCATAATCTAAGAGTTTACTGACTCAGATTTACCTCCATTTGCCGCTCCCCCAACACCGTTAATGCAAAAGAAATAGTGTTGCGTGATAGGAGATCAGCAAGGCAGAATTGTGCCACGATGGCTTTCTGGCGCATGTCGTTTCGTGTAGGCAATCAAGGCCATGAGATGTGGCCGGAATGCGTGCGTTTCGGCGTTGCCGCCCTGACGTACGACCCGCTGGCGACAGTGGACCTACCATTGCACCCTGACCACCAGCCGCGCCGTCAATGGGCGCAGCTCACTCCCACGCAGCATGCTAGCCTCAGCCGCGTCGCGTACCACATGCGTGCTGGCGATACGATCTATGTCAAGCAAGGACCCAGGATCGTCGATAAAGGGGTGATCACAGGTCCGGCCAACCAGCGGGCGTACACCTTTGACTCGTCGTTCCTGCTCCGGGACCCCAATGGCGTACCGTGGGCGCATCAAGTGCCCGTAGAGTGGTCCCGCACGTTTTCGGAGCGCCGCATCTTACTCGGGGCAGAGCAGCTCACCGTCAAGCTGCTCGCGCCGGCGGATGTTCGTGCCATCGAAGCGTCTGGAGCCAGCACGCCGATCCGGTCTCGTGGGGTGCTGCACCGAGCACCGCTGCTGGAAGCGGCGTATTACCGCGAGACGCCCGCCCGCCTTAAAGCGATCATTCGTCGCCATAATAAGTTGTCCAATGACTTCTGTCGGTGGCTCAAGCAGCACCATCACATCACCGCACGACAGGAACACAATCTCATCGACATTCATTTTCAGCACCGGCAGCAGCACGTGCTTGCGGAACTAAAAATTTGCTTTGGTGTCGGCACAACAAAGGCCATCAGAGAGTCGCTCGGACAGGTACTCGAATACAACCACTATCCTGGCAGAAAACCACACGAGCAGTGGTTAATTATCCTCGATGAAACGCCGTCCCTGGATGATCGCCACTTCATCACAATCTTGCGCACGTGTCTATCTTTGCCGCTCACCCTCGGCTGGCAACACCAACACGGCTTTGCCTTCTTCCCGCAATGGCTATAAGAAACCAATTTCTTGGACATTATTGAGCGCTGCCACCTATGATAAGTGCGGAACGTACAATACCTGCCACGGCACGGTATGGAAAGATGTAGCAAGATGGCTCCACATGAAACAGCAAAGTTCCACGAGCACGCCGAGACGTTGCTTGCCGAAACCTCTGATTTCCGAGTCCTTGTAGGACTCGCAAGCATGGTGGGACGATCCGATCCAACTCATCCGATGACGGATTCCAATGATAACGCACGGTATGAGAATTTCAGCTGGCAAAACCAGTTATTGCGGCGTATTCAGGTCTATAATCAGTGGCTGTATTCGACGGACACCTACTCGACGGCATCTCCACAAGTGTTGCCCAACCTGTTTCAGAATTGTGATTTGACCGAGTGGTTGGACGAGCTTGACGAAGTGCTTCGCCCAGAATCGAAATATTGGTTTCTGTTTGCGCTGACGGAGTCCGCCAGACTCGCGACGATCGCCTCGTATATCCCCCTTGCGGGAGAATACAAACGCATGCAGTTGTTGGCGCATGAACTCTTTGGCATTAGTCTCAATTTCCCGGTGCTCGCCAGGTACGCCATGGATTGTTTTTTTCAAGCATTTCCCGAAGTAATGAGGGGCAGTTGGTGCGATGGGGAGCTCATCTTAGAGAAGGAGGGATATGATCGAGTCATTGATCTGGGGGAGATGGTCGATAATCCTTTTTGTTCCGCAGCACGACACTTTTTCTTCGGAATTCACGCCCAAGACGGGCGCTCCATAGGAAGTGCGGGCGGAATCCTCAGACGCCTAGGGCAAAGCACAAGTGAAAACTTCTACTCCGTATCAGAAGAACACGCCCCGCTGCGCTTGTGGAGTTCGGAATCACTCTTGAATTATGTCCATTTACTACTGGAGAGAAAAGCTATTCGTGATCCAGAAAATGGGTTTAGCTACGGCGTAAATGCGACCAGCGGGGGTACGGAACAGTGGCTTATTTACTTGCCGCAGGGCGAAAACTGGTTCGTCGAGCGTCCCCTTCCCTGGACGCGCCATGAGTACCAACAAGATCCGTTGGGATTTATTCGGCGTCATTTGCAGGAGGTTCCCAAGTCCGCCCAATCGCGCTGGCTGCTGGCAAAAGGCGATCTACTCGGTGGCTTGGCGCTGGAAGTGAATCTCGACAATTATATCCATGGTCTCACGGCGATGATTACGCAGCCAGTATTGAATTTTGGATCGGAGGCGCGCGACAAGGTACTTTCCCTCCAACGGAGCGTAAATGAACGTTTGGCACAGTTGAACGCGATTGCGCAACAAGCTACTCCCGAGCAAAGAAAATTTGCTGCCCGAATCTTGGCCGACATTATCGTGGACGTTGTGGTACTAAATGAATCATCAGTAAAGACCATTGTAAGACTGAGCGCCGTTGAAGTTGTGGCGGAGATCTTGTATCGAGCCATGCAATCCCCACACGAAAAATCCTGAAGCGCTGCACGAACTGCAATGATGATCCACATCGCTTTCGTCCGATTCCAGCAGAAACGGGTGTTGAAGCGAGGCGCATTAACTTCTCTGGCTGAACGGGAAGGGAAATCTATAGCCAGACTGCCTACTTAGAGTCTGCCAAAAATTATTACCCACCAAAATTCTGTGGTGCTGCTCGTGCCTTAGGTACTTTTCTTTTTGTGCGTAATCGGTATTCTCAGGCCAGGAGTAAGGGCGATTTCTGATGGTAATTCGTTGTAAAAAGGTTCCTTTGCAAAATCCCCGCCTATCCATCGCACAATGTCGTCGAAATCGCGCAATCGAACGATGCGCGACCCTTCCTGTGCAGCCCATCGCGCACTGGGAGAAAAACGTGCATTCGTCACCATCAGGCCAACGTCGAATGGTGATGTAGAGAGAACACCCCTCAGGTCGCGCACGGGACTAGGCCCAATGTGCTTCCTGCGTGTGTGTTTGACCTGCACTGCCAAAAGAAAACCAAACGAGCTGTTGCACTCCGGCCACGCGATAATGTCAATACCACCATCCGGTGTATTCGAGGCACCAACTCGCTGCACGCCCAACCCCATAGCCGTCAAGCAATCCGCAATCAGCACCTCAAACTGTTCTGCAGACAGGCTCGCGAGTTCCTCTCCGTCAACGCGGAGTCGCGCGAGGATCTCAGAGGAAGTATCGACAATTTGGATGAGGAGCGGTCTCTCTGTTGAGACTGCACGTGACGCGTTATAGTCGACCGTTGCATGAGACCATAGTTGCTCAAAGATAATCCCAAAATGTTCAATATGCTCAGGGCGGATCTCCTCGATGGGAACAGTCAAGTGAGTTGCACTAAATGGCTTGGTAAAAAGCGCACGGTCATCGATTAAGACGAACCAGCAGGGCCCCGGGGCATCATACCAGCGCACTTGAGCATCAGGTAACGCTGCTGCTGCTCCCTCACGAGAGCTGAACACCTTTCGACCATAGACCAGCGGATCAATTTTTGCTGCCGCCGCAAAATCCTGCAGCCAAGGCGATACAGGCGATGGAAAAAGCAATTGTATTTCCAGCCCTTGAACGCTGGCGTCATAAAGCGCAGTGAATGCCGCCCGGTCAGAAAACAGCGACCCACCCACAACTACACATGCCCTAATCGACTGCGTAGCAGACGACAGTGCCGGAGCCAGGGAGTGTGGGAAATGAACCATCCAGCTCTATTTAAGCCTAAAACAACCTGATGCGTCATCTAACGAAACAGAATTGTTCGTTAACGCTATCCATGAATGGCTCTTCTGAAAGCTATCGAGGTATATCGCTCGCGATCTCATCGTCGTGCTACTACTCTTGTCCGCAGCGGCAATATAGGATTTCCATGTCCTTTTCGATGCGGCATTGAACGGCGTGCCGGTGCCAGGATAGGGAGTCATCGACGAAGGACGGCAGCGCGGGTGGGGACCGAGGACTGCCACTGAGGATGCTGGGAAGTGTTGCTTGAAAGTCGCATGTCAGGGTGGGTGCCTCCGGCGGAAGAAGCGTGTGAGGCTTTTTCCGCAGGGGACTCTGGGTGTGGGTGCACACGACGGTGCCTCGCGCATCCCACAATCCAATTTACCGTCGCAGGGGCGGCCGGACTCAAACCCAAGATCCTATGGGCTAGATCAAGCATTTCGAGATTTCCTGCCTTCCGCAGAAAGGGACCACTCACTAGCCGAGTAGAGAAAATAGCCAGTGTTTATGCTCCTTCGGCGCACCGCAGTGCCCATTTCAGCCTCATTGAATCGAGAAAAGGCCAGGAAACGGGCCGTTTCGCGGCAAATCAGAGAACCGTTCTCTGAGCGGCAGTGTCCGTTCCGAGACATGGGTAACAGAACGTTCCGGAGACATGGGTTACACTTTTCGGCCCGAAGGGGGCGGAAAGGAGGATGCCATGGAAGGAGAGTTCTGTTATGGACGAACGG
>Ga0070713_100000266_pt1 | contig 34256 bp, 28 predicted proteins | sample LARL82metaG_FD_65465 | JGI IMG/M metagenome (GOLD analysis project Ga0070713, IMG submission 65465) | Corn, switchgrass and miscanthus rhizosphere microbial communities from Kellogg Biological Station, Michigan, USA - LAR L8-2 metaG | ecosystem: Host-associated > Plants > Roots > Rhizosphere ... | reverse complement strand
GGTGCCAAGTTCACGCGGCTGCACATCGTGCTGTATACGATCGTGCTGCTCGCGGTGAGCCTGCTGCCGTTCGCGATACGCATGAGCGGATGGCTCTACCTCGTCGCGGCGCTCGTGCTCGGCGCGAACTTCATCCGCTATGCGGTCTCGCTGTACCGCCACTACAGCGACACGCTCGCGCGGCGCACGTTCCGTTATTCGATCGTCTACCTCGCCGCGCTCTTCTCGGCGCTGCTCGTGGACCACTACCTGCGATGACGTCGGGCGCCTGCGTCAAACGGGTCGGTGCGTGCGCGCTCGCGCTGCTCGTCGTGGCGTGCGGCAATGCGGCGGGCCCGAAGTTCATGGGGTCGGATGTCACCGGCAGCGCCTTCGGACGCGACTTCCGGCTGACCGACCCGTCGGGGACGACTCGTTCGCTCGAGGACTTCCGTGGCAAGGTAGTCGTGCTTTTTTTCGGGTACACGCAATGTCCTGATGCCTGTCCGACGACGCTCTCCGAGCTCGCGTCGGTGATGCAAACCATCGGCGCCGACGCCTCGCGCGTGCAGGTGTTGTTCGTCACCGTCGATCCGGAACGCGACACCGCGGCGCTGCTCGCGCAGTATGTGCCCGCGTTCAACCCGGCCTTTCTCGGGCTTCGCGGCGACGCCGACGCCACCGCCGCGGTGGCCAGGGAATTCAAGGTGATCTACCAGAAGCAGCCGGGTCCCACGCCGGGAAGCTACAGCATGGATCATTCCGCGGGGACGTTCATTTTCGATCCGCAGGGACGGCTGCGAATCTATGTTAGCTACGGACAGGGCCCCCAGGTGTTCGCGCACGACATCGAGGCCTTGCTGCACGCCCCTTCCTGAAGGGCGTTGTCGTGCCGCATTCGCGCCGCGATCAGCCGGCGCGCTTGTTCTCGATCAACTCGATCTTGTAGCCGTCGGGATCCTGCACGAAGGCGATTACGGTGTTGCCGCCCTTGACCGGCCCCGCCTCGCGCGTCACCTCGCCCCCCTTGGCGCGAACCGCGGCGCACGCGGCAGCCGCGTCGGGAACCTCGATAGCGACGTGTCCGAACGCCGTGCCGAGATCATAGTGGTCCACGTCGTAGTTGTAGGTAAGTTCGAGGACCGCGCCCTGCGATTCGTCGCCGTAACCAACGAAGGCCAGCGAATATTTCTGCTCGGGACGCTCGGTCGTGCGCAACACGCGCATCCCGAGCACGCCGGTGTAGAAACCGATCGAGCGCTCGAGATCGCCCACGCGCAACATCGTATGCAGGATTTTCATCGCGAGCCCTTTCTAGAATTCCACCAGTTCGTAGTCTTCCTTGCGCGCGCCGCAGTCGGGGCACGTCCAGTTGGGCGGCACGTCCTCCCATTTGGTGCCCGGCGCTATGCCGGTGTCGGGATCGCCGAACGCTTCGTCATAGATGTGGCCGCAGATGAGGCACATGTATTTTTTCATTCGACGACAAATCGGTTGGAGTAAAATCGTATTTTACCAAGTCCGGTTGGGCGGTAACCGGAGCGGTGACAGGTTGGGTCACATGCTTGTCACCTGCGCGTGACCCGCGATACCGCTCCCGAAGGACGCAGACCGCAATGCCCCCGTCGACCGATCCCGATCCCGATTTTCCTCCGCTGGTGTTGACCTTCGCGGCATCCGACCCCTCGTCCGGCGCCGGGATGCAGGCGGACTTGCTGACGCTGGCCAGCATGGGGTGTCATCCGCTGACCGTGGTGACCGCGATCACCGTCCAGGACACCATGGGAGTCGAGGCCGTGCAGCCCATCGATTCCGACTGGGTGTCCGATCAGGCGCGTTGCCTGCTCGAGGACATGCCCATCGACGCTTTCAAGATCGGCGCGCTGGGAAGCGTCGAGAACATTTCGGCGATTGCGGAAATCATCGCCGACTATCCCGACGTGCCGCTGATTCTCGACCCGGTGCTCGCCTCGGGGCGCGGCGACGAGCTCGCCAGCGACGAGATGCTGCATGCCATGCGCGAGCTCCTGCTGCCGCAAACGACGATCCTCACCCCGAACAGCATGGAGGTGCGCCGCCTCGCCGACGTCGAAGACGACGAGGACCCCTCGCTGGCGGCGTGCGCCCAGCGCCTCATCGACGCCGGCGCCGAATACGTCCTCGTCACCGGCACGCACGAGCCGACCGCACAGGTCGTGAACACGCTTTACGGGAAGAATGGCGTCGTGCGCACCGACAGCTGGCCCCGGCTCCCGGGCAGCTACCACGGCTCGGGCTGCACCCTGGCGTCCGCGATCGCGGCGATGCTCGCCAACGGGCTCGACTTGCCCGATGCAGTGCGCGAGGCCCAGGATTACACGTGGCACGCGCTGCAAAAGGCGTATCGGCCCGGCATGGGCCAGTTCCTGCCCGATCGCCTTTTCTGGGCGCGCGAGCAGGAGAACGCCGACGCTGAAGGCGAAGCCGCGGAGGCCAAGACCTCGGCGGCGGATGCGCCGGCGGCGGCACTGTTGTCAGCGCAGCTTTCCGATCTGCATCGGCATTGAGCGGCGCTGTTTCGCGTGCGCAAGCGACGATGCGCGGCCTCTACGCGTTGACATCCGGACTGACCGAGACACGCGTGCTGGCGTCGAAAGTGCGTGCCGCACTGGCGGGGGGTGCATCGGCGATCCAGTATCGCAACAAGGAAGCCAGTGCGGCGCTGCGACTCGAGCAGGCCATGGCGTTGCGCGACATAAGTGCTGGAGTGCCGCTCATCATCAACGACGACGTCGAGCTTGCAGCGACTGTCGCCGCCGACGGCGTGCACCTGGGTCGCGACGATGCCGGCGTGGCCGCGGCGCGAGCTCGACTCGGCCGACGCGCGCTGATTGGCGTTTCGTGCTACGACTCGCTGGAGCGTGCGCAGGCGGCGGTCGACGCGGGTGCCGACTACATTGCGTTCGGGAGCTTCTACGGCTCGAGAGTGAAGCCCGACGCGGTGCGCGCACCGCGGTCGCTGTTGTCGGAAGCCAAGCGGCGCTGGCGCGTTGCGGTGGTGGCGATCGGCGGGATTACACCTGACAATGCGCCGCCGCTGCTGGCGGCGGGCGCCGATGTGATCGCGGTCATTTCCGCTCTGTTCGACGCAGACGATGTCGAGGCGGCGGCGCGATGTTTTAGCCGCATGTTCGACCCCGCGCCGGCGCGCTAGCCATCTGCGGCCGATTCCTCACTTCGAGTGCATCGAATGACCAGTCGTAACGACATGCTGTTCGAGCGCGCGCAGCGCACGATTCCGGCGGGTGTCAATTCGCCGGTGCGCGCCTTTCGCTCGGTGGGCGGCACGCCTCGCTTTTTCACGCGCGGCGAGGGCGCGTATCTTTGGGACGCCGACGGCAAGCGCTACATCGACTACGTCGGATCGTGGGGGCCTGCGATTCTGGGTCACGCGCACGCCGATACCGTGCGCGCCGTGCAGGAAACCGCAGTTCACGGACTGTCGTTTGGAGCGCCCACCGAGCTCGAGATCGAGATGGCCGAGACGCTGTGCGCTTTGCTGCCGTCGATGGAAATGGTGCGCCTGGTGTCCTCGGGCACCGAGGCGACCATGACCGCGCTTCGCCTCGCGCGCGGCTATACCGGACGCTCGAAGATCATCAAGTTCGAAGGCTGCTACCACGGCCATGGCGACAGCCTGCTGGTCAAGGCCGGATCGGGTGCGCTCACCTTCGGCCAGCCATCGTCGGCGGGCGTGCCTGCCTCGATCGCCGGCGAAACCCTGGTGTTGTCCTTCAACGATCTGGGCGAGGTCGATGCTGCATTCGCCTCGCATCCCGACCAAATCGCCGGCGTGATCGTCGAGCCGGTCGCCGGCAACATGAACCTCGTTCTTCCGGCGCCCGGTTTCCTGCAGGGGCTGCGCGCGCTGTGCGATCGCCACGGGGCGGTTCTGATTTTCGACGAGGTGATGACCGGCTTTCGCCTGCACCTGCAAGGCGCGCAGGGGCTGTACGGTGTCGCTCCCGACCTTACGACGCTCGGCAAGGTCATCGGCGGCGGCATGCCGGTGGGCGCGTTCGGCGGCAAACGAGCCATCATGGAAAGGATCGCGCCCTTGGGTCCCGTGTATCAGGCCGGCACGCTCTCCGGCAATCCCGTCGCCGTGGCGGCGGGACTGGCGACGCTGCGCGCGATCCAGGCGCCAGGGTTCTACAAGCGGCTCGCAGAGCGTACGCGCGCGCTGACCGACGGCCTCGCGCAGGCCGCGGCCAGTGCCGGCGTCGCGCTGTCGGCGCAGTCGATCGGCGGCATGTTCGGCGTGTATTTCGCGGTCGCCCCGCCCGCGAGCTACGCCGCCGTGATGGCGTGCGACAAAGAGCGCTTCAACCGTTTTTTTCATCGCATGCTCGACGCGGGCGTTTACCTTGCGCCTTCGGCCTACGAGGCGGGCTTCGTCTCGGCGGCGCATAGCGCCGCCGACATCGGCGAGACGCTGCAGCTCGCGACGCAGAGCCTGCGTGCCGACGCCTGATCCAATTGACCGCGCCGCGATGCCGCGCTCGCATGAACTTCGGTCGTCGACACGGTAGCGCACGCATTGAAGCGCCTGCTCGTCGAGCGCGCACGCCATGATCGCGGGGCGCAACGATCCGTGCCCGTGCGGCAGCGGGAAGAAGTACAAGAAGTGCCACGGCTTGGAGCCGACGCCTGCACCCGCAACCGCCGCCGGTCCGCAGGCGTCGACGCGCGAAAGCGCTCACGCGCGCGCGCTGTTCGCCAAGGGTGATGTCGCCGGCGCCGCGACCGTCGCGCGCCGCGCCATCGCAATCGACGCCAACAACGCCGATGCCTACGTCGTCCTCGGGATGAGCCAGGAGGCGGGGGATCCCGCCGCGGCGCTGGAAGCATGGCAGCGCGCCGTCGCTATCGCACCGAGCAGTCCTGAAGCGCACTTCCGCATCGGCAATGTCGAGCGCCGCCGAAAGAACGGCCCTGCCGCGGTGGGCGCGTATCGGGCCGCGCTCGGCGCAGGCCTGCGGCACCCGGTACTGTTCAACAATCTCGGACTCGCTTTGCAGGACCCGGGGCCGCAGCATGACACCGTCGAGGCTGAACGCTGCTATCGCGCTGCTCTCGAAATTCAACCTTCGATGATCGAGGCGCTGGCCAATCTCGCGGATCTGTTGAGCCAGCGCGCACGCTTCGCCGATGCCGTGCCGCTTTACGAAAAGGCGGTCACGCTGAACGACGGCGTGGCGGCGCTCTGGCAGAACCTCGGGCTTGCCTACTACCGCCTGGGTGTGCAGTCGCGTGCGAGCAGCGCCTTGCAGCGCGCCATCGATCTCGATCCCGGCAGCGCGACCAGTCACACGACCCTGGCCGCGTCGCTGCTCGCCCAGCAGCGTGACGCCGAAGCGCTTCCGCATCTGCAGCGCGCGCTTGCGCTCGATGCCGATGCATTCGAAGCTCAGAGCATGCTGCTCTATGCGCACCAACGCATCTGCGATTGGCGCGATTTCGACGCGTTATTCGAGCGGCAGCGATCGCGTCTGAACGCGCCCGACGCGCCGCCGGTGGTGCCGCACAACCTGCTCGCGCTGCCGTATACGCCGCCGGAGCTGTTACGCGCCGCGCAGAACTGGGTAAGCAAGCGCGTCAGCTCGAACCATCCGGCGCGGCTGCCACGTCCCGCATCGACGAGCGGCAAGCTGCGCATCGCGTATCTCGGATCGGACTTCAGGACGCATGCGCTGGCCAATCTGCTCACCCGCGTGCTGGAGCTGCACGACCGCGCGCGCTTCGAGGTGTTCGGATATTCCTTCGGACCCGACGACCGCAGTCCGGCGCGCGCGCGCTTCGAGCGCGCCTTCGACAGCTTCGTCGACATCCGCGACGAGACCTTGGAGCGAAGCGCGCAGCGCATCCGGGACGACGGTATCGGCATCCTTTTCGACACCGGCGGCTACGTGCTCAATGCGCGCAGCGAGATCTTTGCGATGCGGCCGGCGCCTCTGCAGATCAACTGCATCGGATTTCCCGGAACGCTGGGCGCGGACTATTACGACTACATCATCACCGATCAGACAGTGACCCCGCCCGATCAGCAGCGGAATTTCAGCGAGCGATTCCTGCTCATGCCGCATTGCTACATGCCCGGAGATACCGAACGCGTGATTGGTCCTGTGCCGAGCCGAGCCGCGTGCGGACTCCCGGATACCGACTTCGTATTTTGCTGCTTCAACGCGGCGTGGAAAATCCATCCGCGCATGTTCGATGCATGGATGGATGTGCTGCAACATACGCCAGGCAGTGTGCTGTGGCTGCTCGACAGCAGCGCCGCGGCGCGCGACAACCTCAGGCGCGAAGGCGCGCAGCGCGGTATCGCGCCTGATCGCCTGGTGTTCGCGCCGATGCTTCCGCTCGCCGAGCATTTGGGGAGGCATGCACTCGCGGACCTCTTTCTCGACACCTTTCCATGCAATGCGCACACGACCGCCAACGATGCGCTGTTCGCAGGATTGCCGGTGCTCACCTGCGCGGGTGAGACCTTCGCCAGCCGCGTCTCGGCGAGTCATCTGCACGCCATCGGATTGCCCGAGCTCGTGACCAGCGATCTGGAAGCGTATAGGGCGGTGGCGCTGCAACTCGGCCGCGATCGCACGCTTTGCGCCGGATACCGCGAGCGCCTGCGCGCCAACCGCTCGAGCATGCCTTTGTTCGACATGCCGGCGTATACGCGCGCCCTCGAACGCAACCTGCTCGATGCGTGGGATCGGCTGCAGTGATCAAGGTCAGCGTCGTCACTCCCACGTACGACCGCGAGCGCTTCCTTCCCGCCTTCTACCGGATGTTCTGCGCGCAGGACTATCCCGTGCTCGAGCTCCTGGTTGCCGACGATTCTCCGGTGGCCTCGCCGTTTTTTTCTTCGCTCGACGACACTCGCGTGCGCTATGTGCACCTGCCCTCGAGAATATCGATCGGTGAGAAACGCAATCGCCTGATCGACGCTTCGTCCGGCGAGATCATCGTTTCCTTCGATGACGACGACTACTACGCGCCAGGCTATGTTTCCGGAATGGTCCGCGCGCTGGGCGGTGCCGACATGGTCAAGCTTGTCGGCTGGTACGTCCACGCGGTGGCGGAGAACGCCACGTTCTACTGGGACACCGAAGTCAACCATCCTGCGCACTTCAAGGTGGGCAACGGACCGACGACGCTGGTTTCTGCGCAGCGCTTCGTTCCCGACTTCATCGAGAAGAACGTCGACGGCTATGGATTCTCGTACGTCTTGCGCCAGTCGGTTTTCAACACGATGCGATTTCCGGACCAGGACTTCGGCGAGGATCTCGCGCTGGTGCAATCCTTGAGAAAGCGCGGCTGCACGATCGTGCACATCCAGGACGAGCGCCAAAGCGTCGTGCACATGATGCATGGACGGACGACGTCGATGGTTTTTCCGCAATATCGATTGCCGCCCGGGCTCGCGCGCCAGCTTTTCCCAGGCCTCGCCGAGCATCTGGCGAGCGTCGGCATGCACGATTAGCGCTCGCTACGGAACGCGAATGGATTCGCGGGCTCTATGCGCAGTGTACTTGCCATCGTCGGGGAGCGCGGCCCGACAAAGCGTCGGGCAACAACGACAACGCCACGACTCCGCGTCGCCGCAGGGAGACAGTTTTCTTGAAGAAACCTCTACAACGCATTGATACACGTGGGAAGACGCTCAGGAGTGAGATCCGCGCGTGCTATTATTCTGCGACTCTTTTTTGTCCGGATTGGTCGTGACCGAGTCACCGAGAAAACGTCTGGGCGAAATTCTGATCGAGCGCGGCAAGCTCGACAGCGCGGGCCTCGAACGCGCATTGCGCCTGCAGCAGGAGTCGGGCGACAAGCTCGGCGCGCTGCTGGTGACGCTGGGCGTGGTCGCACAGCGCGATGTCTCCGAGGCGCTCGCCGCGCAACTGGGCTTGCCGCTGGTCGAGGCGGCCCGGTATCCAGAGCTTCCGATTCTCGAGGAGCGCATCTCGGCGCGCTTCCTGCGCGAGTCGCGCGCGCTGCCGTTGTTCGAAGACGAGAGCGAGCTCGCGCTCGCCATGGCCGATCCGACCGACGCGTTCACGATGAACGCCTTCGAAATGGTCACCGGGCGCACCGTGCGTCCGCTGGTGGCGATTCCCACCGAGCTCGAGGCGGCGCTGGAGCGGCTCTACGGGGCTGGCAAGTCCGCGCTCGGGCAGATCGTTGGCGACGTCGAGCAGCGCGACGACATCGCCTTCGACGCCGACGTCCAGCAGCTCAAGGACCTCGCCTCCGAAGCGCCGGTGATTCGCCTGGTGTCGCTGATCATCACCAATGCGCTCGACATGCGCGCCTCGGACATTCACGTCGAGCCGTTCGAGAACCGGCTGATCGTGCGCTATCGCATCGACGGTGTTCTGCACGAGATCGAGTCGCCGCCGCGGCGTCTGTCCGCTGCCGTGATCTCGCGCATCAAGATCATGGCCAACCTCGACATCGCCGAGCGCCGGCTGCCGCAGGACGGACGCATCCGGCTGCGCGTGCAGGGAAAGGAGATCGACCTGCGCGTGTCGACGGTTCCCACGATGCACGGCGAGTCAGTGGTGATGCGGATTTTGGACAAGGGCGGCGTCGCGCTCGATTTCCAGAAGCTGGGCTTCGAATCGGACACGCTGAAGATCTTTCTCGACGTGCTCATGGAGCCGCACGGGATCCTGCTGGTGACCGGTCCCACCGGCAGTGGCAAGACGACCACGCTCTACACCGCGCTCGACCGGCTCAACAAGCCCGACGTGAAGATCCTGACTGTCGAGGATCCGGTCGAGTATCAAATGCCCGGCATCAACCAGATCCAGGTCAAGCCGCAGATCGATCTCACCTTCGCCAACGCGCTGCGCTCGATCGTGCGCCAGGATCCCGATGTGATCATGATCGGCGAGATCCGCGACCTCGAGACCGCGCAGATCGCTGTGCAGTCGGCGCTTACGGGGCACATGGTGCTCTCCACCGTGCACACCAACGACGCCGCATCGACGGTTAACCGGCTGCTCGACATGGGCGTCGAGGATTACCTGCTCACCTCGACCATCGTCGGCATACTCGCGCAGCGTCTGGTGCGCACCCTGTGCCCGCATTGCAAGGAGCGCTACGTCGCGCTGCCCGAAGTGGTCGATGAGCTCGGGTTGCGTAAGTTCACCTCCGAGCGCGACGTCACCCTGTATCACGAAAAAGGCTGCAAGGAGTGCGCGCACACCGGCTTCTACGGACGCATATGCATCATGGAGATGCTGCCCATGACCGACCCGCTGCGCAGCCACGTGATGCGCCATGCGACGTCGACCGAACTGCGCGCGGAAGCGATCAAGGAAGGCATGGTCACGATGTACGAGGACGGCATGCGCAAGGCGCTGGCCGGCACGACGACCTTCGAGGAAGTTCTGCGCGTCACGCGCGAGAACTAGCCTGATGGCGCTGTACAAGTACAAAGCGGTCAACGCCGCCGGCGACGTGGCCGCCGGCGAACTCGAGGCCGCGAACGAGTCGGAGATCGTCGATCGGCTGCGCGACCAGGGCCTCATGCCGATGCACGTCGAGGCCTCCGCCGGCATGCGCGCCGCCGCGGGCGCGCCGTCCGGCGTGCGGACCCGCTGGTTCACGCCGAAGCACGTCACCCGCGACCACCTGCTCGCGCTCACGCGGGAGCTGGCGACACTGCTGCGCGCCGGCCTGCCGCTGGACCGTGCGCTGGAAACGCTGATCAGCCTGGCGCCGACTCCGCCGGTCGCGCTTCTGCTGCAGACCGTGCGCGACGATGTGCGCGGCGGCAAGGCCTTGTCGCAGGCGCTCGATGCGCATCGCAGCGTGTTCTCCCGCTTCTACGTGAACATCGTGCGCGCGGGGGAGGCGGGCGGTTCGCTCGGTGTGGTGCTCACGCGCCTGGCCGACACAATGGAGCGCAACAAGGACCTGCGCGAGAGCGTGAAATCCGCGCTCATCTACCCGACACTGCTCATCGGAGTAGCCATCACATCGGTGATTGTGCTGCTCATTTTCGTCGTTCCGCAGTTCCAGCAGACCTTCGCGCAAGCGGGCAAGGCGCTGCCGCTGCCGACCGAGATCGTGATCATCGTCGGCACCGCGCTTCGCAAGTACTGGTGGCTGATGATCCTGATCGTGGTCGCCACCGTGTGGATCGTGCGCCGCCGGCTCAATGACGCGGCGGTGCGCTTTCGCTGGGACGGACGCCTGCTGCGCATGCCGCTCGTGGGCGACCTGGTCGCGAAGGTCGAGGTCGCGCGCTTCGCACGCACGCTGTCGACGCTGCTCGCCAACGGCGTGACGCTCCTGGGCGGCCTTGCCATCGTCAAGGACACGATGGGCAACAGCGTGCTGGCGCAGGCGCTCGATGGCGTCATCACGCTCCTGCGCGAAGGCAAGGGTTTCGGCAAGCCGCTGGCTGACACCGGCCTGTACCCGAGACTGGCGACGCAGATGATCCTGGTCGGCGAGGAGTCTGGGCGCCTCGAGGAAATGCTCAATCGCGTCGCCGACGTCTACGACCGCGAGGTGCAGATGGCGATCAAGCGCTTCCTGGCGGTGCTCGAGCCGACGCTGATCCTCGGCCTCGCCGTGCTCATCGGCGGCATCGTGTTCTCGATTCTGCTCGGCGTCATGGGCATGAGCGAACTAGTCGGCTGAGCCGGGCTCTAAACCCATCGCGCGCATCCGAAAACAGAGGAGACCATGCAAAGCATTCGTTCGCAATACGGGAGTCGCGGTGCACAGCGCGCGCGCGGCATGACGCTCATCGAAATTCTGGTCGTGCTGGTGCTCATCGGAGTGGTGATGGGGATCGTCGGCGGGAACTTCATCGGCCAGGGCGAAAACGCGAAGCGCAAGGCGGCCAAGATCGAGATCGAGCAGATCGGCCAGACGCTCGACCTCTACAAGCTCGAGGTCGGCCGCTACCCGACCACGCAGGAAGGTTTGCAGGCGCTGCTCTCCGCGCCGGCGGGCGTGGCCAACTGGAACGGGCCGTACTGGAAAAAAGGCACGCTGCCCAAGGACCCGTGGGGCAACGAGTACAAGTACGTCCAGCCCGGACAGCATGGCTCGTACGACATCGTCTCGCTCGGCTCCGACGGCAAGGAAGGCGGCGACGGCCCCGCCAAGGACATCAACAGTTGGGAGTGATGCTACAGCGAGGCGCGGCGCGAGCGCGTGGGGTGACGCTGCTCGAGCTCCTGATCGTCATCTCGATCATGGCGTTCGCGGTCGCGATCGTGATTCCCACGATCGGAGGTGGCGTATCCACCGCCGAGCTCAAGGGCGCTGCGCGCGAGCTGGCGTCGGGATTGCGCTATGCGCGCGGACAGGCGATCGTCCAACGCGGCGAATCGTTCCTGGTGCTCGACATCGAGGCGCGCACGTTCACCGTCCCGCCGGACGTCCGCGTGCACCGCCTGCCCGACAAGATCGGCATCAAGCTCTTCACCGCGCAGCGCGACCTAGTCAACGAAAAAGTCGGCGCCATACGCTTCTACCCCGATGGCGGATCCAACGGCGGACGCATCACGCTGGCGGCGGGCGAGCGCAAGTTCGACATCGATGTCGACTGGCTCACCGGTCGCGTGGCGATCCTGGACTGATCTTGCGCCGCGACCATTGCTTTCGTGCCGATACCCGCGCCTGCGCGCGTGATTTGCCGTCACGCGCGGGGGGCTTCTCGCTCATCGAGGTGCTCGCGGCGTTCGTGATCCTGGCGCTGGTCGGCACCGCGCTGTTCCGCCTGTTCTCGGGCGCGCTGGGCAATGCGTCGCTGGCCGACGAATATGGGCGCGCCACCCTCTATGCCGAGAGCCGTCTCGCTGCGCTCGGCGTGGAGACGCCGCTGCGCGAAGGCTCGTTTCAGGGTAATTCCGAAGACGGTACGTACACGTGGTCGGCGACCATCGCTCCATTCTCGCCGCCTGGCACGACGCCCGACATGGAAGGCGCGGCGGCCGCCATGGCGGTGCGTCTGTGGCGACTCGCGGTAATCGTTCACTGGCCCGGCGCGACCCCCGGCAGCGAGCGCAGCATCTCGCTCGCCAGCGCGCGCGTCGCGATCAAAGAAGCCAACCCGTGAGTCATGCGCGCGTATTCGCACCGCGGCTTCACCCTGCTCGAGCTCATGATCGCGATGCTGCTGCTCGCGCTGATGTCGTCGATGCTGTACGGAACGCTTTCGCTCTCCGCTGGAAGCTGGGACCGCGGCGAGGCGCGTGCGCAGCAATCGGCCGACATGCGCTTGACCGAGGAATTCCTGCGCCAGTCTCTGGCCGCGCAGCATCCGTTGCGCTTGCACAAGGTAGTCGACCAGCCGCTGTACTTCCAGGGCACTCACGATGCGCTGGCCTACGCAGGTGTGCTGCCCGGACGGACAGGCGGCGGCATCTATTACTTCAAGCTGGCAGTGGAGCGCGCCGATACCGGTGCCGAGCTGACGCTCTCGCGAGTCGTGCCCGACCCCGCTGCAACCTCGCTCCCGACTTTCGACGGCGCAGAGCACTCGGTCCTGGCGAGCGGCATTGCCGAAATCCGCTTCAGCTATTTCGGGCGCGACGTCGACGCCAACATCGCAATGGATCCGACGTGGCGCGACGAGTGGCGGGACCCCAACGTACTGCCGCTGATGATCCGCATCGACGTCATTCCGGCGCGAGGCGCGCCGTGGCCATCGCTGGTCGTCGAGCCGCGGCTTGCGCCGGAAGCGGGATGCCGGTCGTGGGACCTCAACCGCAACCGGTGCATCGGGACATGATCGTCCGATCGCGAGCGCGACATCGGGGCGCATCGTCTGCACACGAGCGCGGGGTCGCACTGATCATGGTGCTCTGGATCACGGTGATGCTCACCGTCATCGGCGCGAGCTTCGCGTATGCGATGCGCAATGAAGCGCTGGCGGCGCGCAACACGGTGTCGTGGGCGCAGGCGCGAGCGCTCGCCGACGGAGCCGTGCATCGCACCGTCTTCGAGTTGTTGCGGCCCAAAGTGAGCCCCGATGTCTGGGCCGCCGATGGACGCAGCCACGCCTGGGAGCAGGACGGGGCGCACATCGTCGTCGATGCCATCGACGAGTCTGGTAAAATCGACATCAACGTCGCGTCGGACGCATTGCTGCTCGGATTGCTCAAGACAGTCGGGGGACTCGACGACGCGGCGGCAAATCAGCTGGTCGATGTCATCGGCGACTGGAAGGACGCCGATGATTTGCGTCGGCCGAACGGAGCGGAAGCAGCCGACTACAAGGCGGCAGGCTCGCCCTACGTTCCCGCCAACGCGCCGTTCGAAACCTTGCCCGAGCTGCAGAGGGTGCTGGGCATGACACCCGCGCTGTACGCGGCGATCGCGGACAGTCTGACCGTGAACAGCCGTCAGCAGGGAATCAATCCGGTGTATGCGTCGCGCGCCGTATTGCTCGCGGTACCCGGAGCGACCACCGAAATCGTCGACACTTATATCGCGCAGCGCGCCGAAGCGCTCGCGGCGAAGGTGCCGCCGCCGCCGTTTCCGGTGACGGGCCCGATGGCGGGCGCAATCAACCTTTGGCGCATCCACGCCGAGGTGACCATGGACGACGGCGTGAAATTCGTGCGCGAAGCGGTGATCAGGCCGGGTGACCAGCGCCGGCTGCTCACGGTGATGGAATGGCAGGATGGCACGCCACGCGCGTCGATCATCGCGTCCGGCGAGCAGGGCAGCACGAATTCGACACCAGGAACGACGATGGGAACGACCATGTTCTCGACATCCGCCACGGGGACGGCGACACCTCCGACTTCGACCACGGGAAACACGATGTCCTCACCTTCGTATGGAACGCGCACTCGGTAGCCTGCGCATGCGGTTGCGCGACCTCGCGTACCAGCTGCGTCTGCCGCGCTTCTGGCGCTGGTGGATGCGCGAGCTCGCCCCGCTGGTGCCGGCGGCGCCGCGCAGTGCGTTGGCGCGCCGGCGTGCGCGGCCGGTGATCGAGTTCGGCGAGGGCGAGGCGGCGATCTGGCGACCCGAGCTCGTAGACGGAGCGCTCACGCTCGTTCGCGTGGCCTCGATCGCACTCAGCGGGGATGCGTCGGCCGATGTCACCGGCCGCGCCGCCATCGATGCAGTGGCGGCCGCGCAAGGACCCGGTGCGCGCGGGGCACCGCGGCTCCTGATCGCGCTCGCGCCCAAGCAGGTCCTGCGTAAGGAAATCGTGCTCCCGATGGCGGTGGAGGAGAATCTCGAGCGCACGCTTGCCTACGATCTGGACCGTCACACGCCGTTTCGCCCCGACCAGGTGTATTTCGACGCCGTCGTCATCGATCGCGACCTGGCGAAGAAAACGCTTCGCGTCGACTGGGCCGCGGCCCTCAAGAGCGTGGTGGACGCAGCCAAGCGCCGCGCCGAGGATTGGGGCGCTGCCGTGATCGCCGTCGTGCCCGGCCCCGCATCCACGGTGCCGTCGCGGTTGAATCTGTTGCCAGCGGAAGCGCGGGCGCGCCGCATGCTCTGGTTGCAGTGGCAGGTCTGGGTGCCCACCGCGCTGGTCGCGCTGGTCGCGGCCGCAGTGATCGTCGTGCCGCTGCTGCAGAAGCGGGGCTATGCCATTGCGCTGCTCCAGCAAACCGACGCCGCGCGAGCGCAGGCCGAAGCCGCCGACGGCGTACGCCGAGAATTCGAGCGTCTTCAAGGTGATTACAACTACGCGCTCGCGCGCAAGTACATGTACCCGGGCGCGGTACAGATCATCGACGACATTACCCGCGTGCTTCCCGACGACACGTGGATTTCGCAGCTCGAGGTGAAGACCACGATCAAAGGCAAGGACATGCAGCGCGATGTTTTTCTGCGCGGCGAGTCGGCCAACGGAAGCAAGCTCATCAGCGTGCTGGAGGACAGCAAGCTCGTCGAGCAGGCCGCGCTGCGCTCGCCCACCACCAAGCTGCAGCCCGGCCCGGGCGAAGTGTTCGACCTCGGCGCTCAACTCAAAGTGATCTCCGCGCCGGCGCCGGAGATGGTCGGTGCCGCGCCTGCCGCAGGCGCCGCAGGTGCGGCCGAGGCCGCGGCGAAGCCGTCCTCGGCCGCGGCACCGAGTGGCAATGCGGCGTCCGCGTCGGCGCCCCCCACGGTTCCACCCGCCACTGGCGCCCCGGGTGCAAGCACGGCGGCCACCGCGCCAGCGCCCGCAGCAGCGCCTGCACCCTCCGCCATGGCGGTGCCCCCGGTAACGGCTGCTCCCGCGGCCACCCCTGCGCCGGCATCCGCGCCCGCGGGCTCGGCGCCATCCGTTCCGGGCTCGGTGAACCAGCCAGGCCAACTCCGCTCCGGGGATCGATCCTGATGGTGACGCTCACGCAGCCGCTGACGCCGCAGCACAGCCGAGCACTCGCGCTCCTGCTGCTTTTCGTCGCCGTGTTCCTGGGACTCGCGCTGCTGCTCTCGCCGTTCCTGCTGTTGCATCGTCACTACAATGTCGCGATCGATTCGGCGCAGGATCGCCTCGACCGCTACCGGCGCATCGCCGCGCAGGCTCCCGAATTGCAAAAGACGCTGGACGTCCTGCGTGCGAAGCAGGGGCGCCGCTTCTTCCTGAAAAACACCGCCGCCAACCTTGCGGGCGCCGAACTCCAGGAGATAGTGCGCGCGGCGGTCGAGAACAACGGCGGGCGTATCACCACCGTGCAGATTACGACGCCGCGCGATGACGGCCGTTTTCGGTTGATCGGGCTGAATCTGCAACTGTTCGCGACGACTGCGAATCTGCAAAAGATTCTCTATGCGATCGAGACGCAGCAGCCGTACATGGTGGTCGATAACCTGACCGTCCGGCCGCTCAACGCTTTTCGCGGCTTCCGACCGGCACCGGGGGCCGAGCCCGAGGTCAGCGTGCTGATCGACGTCACCGCGTTCGCCTATGCCGAGGCGGAAAAGAAATGAACGACTTCCTGCTCCGCTGGCGCGCGTGGCTGTGGTGGCTGATCCCTTTCGGAGCGCTGGCGATTCTGCTCGCCGTGGAGACCGACTGGGGTCGCTCGCTTCATCGATTGCCCGAGCCGGCACCGCTGATTGAGCCCAAGCCCGTCGTCGCCGCGTTGCTCCCCGAGTACCGCATCGAGGGAGGACTCGAAGCACACAGCGAGACCGTCAGCCGCACGCTGTTCAATCCGACGCGCCGGCCAGCGCCGGTGGTCGCTTCCGACAGTGCGCGGCGGCAGATGCCGCGCGGCCAGTTCGTGCTGACGGGCACCGCAGTCGCTGGCGAGCGCCACATCGCGTTCCTCAAGGAAGTCGCCGGTGGCAAGTCCCGCGTCGTGCGTCAGGGTGAGCAACTCAACGGGGTGACGGTCGCAAGCGTTACGGCTGACCGGGTCAAGCTGACGCTGGGCGACGAATCCGAGGAATTGGTGCTCAAGGTCGCCGTGGGTCCCAAGACGACCACGCAGCCGGCGCCGCTCCCCGCGCAACTGCCACCCGGGACGCCCGTTCCCGGGCAGGCGCCCACACCCCTGCCAGGCGCCGTTCGTCCGGCCGACGCACCGGCCACCGAGCTTCCGCGCGCCCCCGTCGGGCGGCGGGTCGCACCGACCGGAGGCCCGGCCGCTGCCTTTCCCGCGGCAAGCAACCCTGCCGCCGCTCCGTCACCTGCGCAGCCGCCCGTGCCGGCGACACCGGCCCCGGCGACTACCCCAGCCGCGGAGCAGGGCGCGCCGGCGTCGGCCGACCCAACCTGGAACGAGACCTTCGAACGCATGCGTCAACGCAATCCCCAACCCAGCAAATGATGGCCGCGCACCCAATCAACGGGGATAATCCGCGCCAGTCGCGCGGCCACTCCCCCAGGAAACCCAGCATGCTCCGACGTCGTCTCAAGCCGCTCCTGCCACTCGCGATCGCGCTGGTCTTGCTGACCTCGTGCACCTCGGTGCCAAATCAGGACCACGACGCGGTTGCGCAGCCGAACATGGCCAAACCTTTCGATCGCAAGGTTCGCATCCAATCAGACCTGACAACGCCGCCGGCCGAGGATCAGGCGCGGCTTTACAAGGGGACGGGACAGCTGGTCAAGGGACAGCTTCCCGGTGGCGGGGTGCCCTCGTCCGCCCAAGGCGCTAGCACTGCGGGTCCGTCGGTTTCGCTCAATTTCGAGGGGGCCGACCTGCGCGACGTCGTACGCAACATCCTTACCGATATTCTCAACGAGTCGTACACCATCGAGCCTCAAGTCGGCGGGACGGTCACCATCCGGACCACGTCGGGCATACCGCGCGAGGCGCTCCCTGCAACGCTGGAAATGCTGTTGCGCATGAATGGCGCGGCTATGGTGAAGGAAGGCAACATCTGGAAGATCCTTCCCGCGAATTCTGCCGTGCGCGGAAACCTGACGCCGCAGCTCGGCAATTCCACGCGTGCGCTTCCGCCGGGTTACTCGGTGCAGATCGTCCCGCTGCGCTACATGAGCGCGAGGCAGATGGCGACCATACTCGAGCCCTTCGTCAAGGAAGCGACCTCGGTGCGCGTCGACGACATGCGCAACCTGCTCATCCTGTCGGGAACCGAGCTCGAGCTTCGTCACCTCTACGAGACGATCGACATGTTCGACGTCAACTGGATCGCCGGGATGTCCGTGGGTTTGTTCACGCTGCAAAGCGCCGACGTCAAGACCGTCGTCACCGAGCTCGACAAGGCGCTCGGCACGGCCGACAAGAGTCCGCTGTCGGGCATCCTCCGCATCATTCCGATCGAGCGCATGAATGCGCTCCTAATCGTCACGCCGCAAGCCGAATACCTCGACGAGGCGAAAAAGTGGATCGAGCGTCTCGACAAGGGCGGCGAGGGCGGCGGCGTTCGCTTCTACGTTTATCAGGTGCAAAACAGCCGCGCCGAGCGCATTGGGCCGCTGCTCCAGCAGGCGTTCACCGGTCGCGCCCCGGCGCAGGGACCGGCCGCCGCGCCGACGCTTGCCCCGGGCACTCCAGCGGGCACGATCGTCAATGCGCCCGCTTTCCAACCGCAGTCGTCGGTACCGGTGGCCAACCAGCCGCCCGGGCAGGTCAACGTCCAGGTGACACCTCCGCCTGGCGCGGCGCTTGCGGCGGCGCAGGCGGCCGCACGCGCAGTGACGGGCAGCGACGGCGTCGGTGTAGTACGCAACATCCAGGTTGTGTCCGACAAGGACAACAATACAATTCTCATCGTCGCCACGCCCGCGGAGTATTCGATCATCGAGGCGGCGCTCAAGAAGCTCGACGTGCCACAGCGCCAGGTCGTGATCGAAGCAACCATCGCGGAAGTCAAGCTGACCGACGACCTTACCTTCGGGGTCGAATGGCTGTTTCGCGGCGGCGCACCGTCGGGGCGTGGCAGCGGCGGCAATCTCACCACGACGCAGCCGTTCAATCCGCAGACAACAACCGGCACAGGAACGTCCACCCCGACGGGTCTCGCGATCCTCCAGGGCTTCTACTACCTCATCAACAACGCCGCATTCCCAGGCGGCGTTCAGGCAGCGCTGCATCTGCTCGACTCGTACGGCGATGTCAAGGTGATCTCGAATCCGCACCTGGCGGCACTGGACAATCAGAAGGCGACGATCAAGGTCGGCGATCGCATTCCGATCTGCCAGCAGACGCTGGTGGGCGGCACGACCAACGCCGTGACCACCACCGCGCAATACATCGACACCGGGGTACTGCTGCAGGTCACGCCGCATATCAATGCGGGCGGACTGGTGACGCTCGAGGTGCAGGCGGAAGTAAGCATCGCGGGCACCACTACTCAGCCGTGCGATTCACCGCCGATCAATACGCGATCAATCCAGACGTTGCTGGCGGTGCCCACCGGCCAGACCATGGTGATGGGCGGCCTGATCCTCGAGGACAAAGAAAACGCCTCCACGGGGTTGCCCCTCATTTCGCGCATCCCGATTCTCGGCGGACTGTTCGGCTCGCAGGAATTGAAGAACAATCGCACCGAACTGGTCATGTTCATCACCCCGCGGGTGGTCGAAAACGAGACCGACGTCCGGCGCGTCATAGACGAATTAAGGCACCGCATGGAATCTCTGGACGGCGTATTTCCTGCAAAGAAGGTGGCCCCGGGACAGCCGGTGCAGCCATAAACCGTCGCCGAATGGCGACGCAATCCATGTTGCAGCAGCGCAACAGCCTGAGTGAGGTCGAAAAATTGGCGAACAACGCATTGACGCTACTAAACGCTTTGACTAGTCTTAAATCGACGAGCAAGCGCATTCGCCTATGGTTTGCGCCATGGGCGGCGAAGGGCGACTTAAGCGGCAGGGCGGGGGCAGCGGCAGGCGTGCTGATCCTGGCGGCGGCGGGAGGGCTGAGCGGTTGCGCAAGCATGCCGGGCAGCCAGACCCTCTCCGCGGATTCGCCCATCGAGGTCAAACGCGAGGTATTGACGAAAAGGATCAACGCACGCTGGGATGCACTGATCGCGGGGAACATCGACAGCGCCTACGCCTACCTGAGCGAGGCATCGAAAAGTGCGTATCCCCTGGAGGTTTATAAAGCGAAGGTGAAGCCGGGCCTCTGGCGGGCGGTGAAGATCGAATCGATCGATTGCGACGGAGGTACGTGCTGGGCGAGGATGACGCTGACTTACGATTACCGGACCATGAAGGGGGTGCAGACGCCCTTTTCGGAGTCGTGGATCATCGAAAAGGGTGATGCCTGGTTTATCTATCAGCCCTCGGTCTAGCGAAAAGTTGCGGATTTGACGCAGAAGAGAAGAACCAAGGTGTGGGAAATGAATGCTTTATTTGCATAAGACCGCAAGCTGGTTTAGCATTCGCGTGCTGTGAACTTAAAGTGATCACTTTAAATCTCGATTCAAAGGAGTCATCAACAAAATGAACGCATTCAAGAGAAAATCGCTGTACGCCGCACTGGCGAGCGTCGGTGCTCTGGGAGTGACGGGTGCCGCGCAGGCGGTGAACGTGAACCCGGACGGGCTCGGCCAGGTGCTGATCTACCCGTACTACACGACTAACGGCTTGGGCACCGGCGGCACGACTGCGCCATACAACTCGCTGTTGTCGGTGGTCAACTCGACGGCGAGCGGCAAGGTCGTCAAGGTCCGCTTCGTCGAAGGCCGCAATTCGCGCGAAGTGCTTGACTTCAACTTGTGGCTGTCGCCGTTCGATGTGTGGACCACCGCGATCGTTCCTTCGGGCGCGGGCGCCGGCATCTACACGACCGACCTGTCCTGCACGACGCCGCCGGTGTCGAGCAGCTCAACGGCACCGACGAACTTCGTCAACTTTGCGTATGCGGGCGACCCCGAGAAGCAGACGCTGGATCGCACTAAGGAAGGCTACGTCGAAATCATCGAAATGGGTAACGTGAACGGCGGCAACCTCGCCAACATCACGCACGCCCAGCCTTCGCCTCCGGGAACCCCGCCGGGCTGCTCCAAGCTGCCCACGGGCGCCGCGCCGCCGACCGACTTGGTCGCCCCCAGCGGTGGTCTGTTCGGTGGCATTTCGCTGATCAACGTGCTGGCCGGCGGCGACATCACCGAAAACGCCACTGCGCTGGCGAGTTTCTCCGACGTCGCCAACTGGGGTGCGGCAGGAAGCCAGTTCCCGGACCTGAGCTTTGTCCACCCGCTGCTGTCGGTGGTGTTCAACAACACCGAAGTCGTGACGACCAGCTGGACGGGGTCGAGCAACACTGTCGACCCGGTGAGCGCTGTGCTGATGGTGGAGGACGTGTACAACGAATTCGTGCTCGATGCGAACACGAAGTCCGGCACGGACTGGGTTGTCACGGCGCCGACCAAGCGCTTCTACTACTCCAACTTCAACGTGACCAAGTTGTTCCAGCGCAATTTCCGCTTGAACGGCGCGTGCGACGACGTGGGCCTCACGATCTACAACCGCGAAGAGCAGTCCGTACTGGGCTCGTTCTCGCCGCCGCCGCCGACGATCACGAACTCGATCTGCTGGGAAGCCAACGTGCTGACCTTCAACAACACCAACGTGTTGCTGTCGCAGAACGTGCTGAACATCCCGGTGAGCTTCCCGAACGGCTGGGCCGACCTGAACCTTGGCGGCGGTGTCCAGTCGGCGTCGGTGCACGAGCTCATCGGTGGCAACACGGTCCACACCAACACCGGCACCGGAGCGACGACCACGGCAACGACCGCGACGTACAACGGTCTCCCGGTTATCGGTTTCGCCGCGCAGTACTTCAACAACGGCACGCTGACGGGTCCTGGCGGCACGGGTGTGCAGGCGTTCTATACCGGCGCCTTCATGCACAGGTATGTTCGCTCGATCCAGTAAAGAAACACGTTGAGCACGTCAAAGGGCGGAACTCCGGTTCCGCCCTTTTTTTGGGTCAATGGTTGACGCGTGACGTCAGTATGAAATCACTCTGGAACTCGCGGCGCTGGTCGCGCACCAACCATGCGTTTTACGCGGACGCACTTCTAGCACAATGTCATTGCGGCATTCCGCGTGCACCCCGTATAATCGCGAACATTCTGCCCCGCCGTCACCACCGATGGCGCGAAACTTGCGGACGCTAAATGAGACATAGTCGTCCGCGCCTTCACAGGGAGTACAGCATGTACCGAACATTGATCTCGAAGGTCGCGTTTGTCGCGGCCGGTGTCGCGCTGTTGAGCGCATTCGCGTCGTTCCAGTCGACGCCCGCGCATGCGGCATCGATCACCATCACCGATGCCAACTGCTCGAGCTTCACCACGAGCGGAACAGGCAACGTGACCATTACGTGCAATGGTGGCGGGAGTGGCGGGGGTGGCAGCGGTGGCAGCGGCGCACCCAGCGGTTGCACCGCGAGCGCCAACCCGAATCCGCTGCCCGCGGGCGGTGGTACAACCACCGTGTCGATCTCCTGCACGGGCGGAGGCGCACCCACGGGGTTTTCGTGGAATGCATCACCAGTCCCAGCTAACTTCCAGTTCACGACGTCGACCAGCTCACAGAACGTAACGGTCACGCAAAGCACGACGTTCTACGCGATCGCCGGCAACGCAGGCGGCGCCAGCAGCCTGGCCAGCGTTGGCGTTACCGTGCAGACAGGTGGCGGCGGTGGCGGTGGCGGTGGCGGCGGTGGCGGCGGTGGCGGCGGTGGCGGCGTTGGATTGGCCAACTGCACCAACCAGGGCTTCACCGTGATTCCGGGAGGCACGGTCCCACTGACGTGGGGCACCGCGGTCGAACCGCTGTCGTCGTCGGCGGGCAACTTCGGCGGTGGCAACAATACGGTCTGGGTGATGACACTGAACGTCCCCGCGAGCGCGCCGCCAAGCGACGGCAGCTACCTTGCGGTGACCGAGTACGGCATGGGGCCGACGTTGCGCCAGGTGACGATCAGCAGCACACCGTGCGACTTCCGGGCTCCAGACCCGTTCGGCACCAACGGCCCGCTCACCATGTCCAACGGCACGACGGCGCGGATATACTTCGGCGTGCATCCGCAGGGGTTCTTTGACACCACCGCAGGGCTCACTGCGGGACAGACGTACTACATCAACGTACGCAACTGGCAGCTCGATCCGTCCCCGCAGAGTTCCTGCACGAACACGAGCTGCAACGCGAAGGCGACCTACCAGCCCTCACTGTAGTCGCGCACGATCCAACCGATTCGCCCCGCTTCGGCGGGGCGTTTTCTTTACGTTAGGACCTTTCACCATGCCTTACCTAAAGACCACGGCATACCGCGCCTCGCCGACAGTGCTGCTGCCGCTGTTGCTGACGCTCGCATTGACAGTCGTCGTCGGGGCGCGCGCGCAGACGCCTGCCGCGACGGGTGCGCCACCGGCGTCCAGCGCATCGAGCGCGGATGCGGCCTACGATCCACAGCAGGTGCTCGTGGAAAATCGCTGGGCGAAAGTGACGCGCGGCGACTACGACGCCGAGCTGCTTCGCATTCCGCCCGACATTCGCAGCGGCTTCGCGACATCCAACAAGCGCGTGATCGACCTGCTTGTGCGCATGCTCGTCACCAAGTCGCTCGCCGTGCAGGCGCGATCCGGCGACGTGCTCAAGGACCCCGAGATGCGTCTGCGCCGCGCGTCGGAACTCGACCGCGTCGACGCCAACCTGTTTCTGGCTGCGACGGAGCGGGACGCGAGCAGGACCTTCGACGAGAAGCTGCCGCAGTTCACCGCGCGCGCAAAAGAGCTCTACCTCGTTAATGTCGACAAATACCGCATCGGCGACGAGGTCGACGTCTCGCACATCCTGATCGACACCAAAAAGCGCGAGCGTGCCGAGGCGCTGAAGATCGCGCAGGACGTGCGCGCACGTCTGGCCGCCGGCGCCGAATTCGCCGCGCTCGCCAAGGAGCTTTCGGACGATCCGTCGGCGCAGCAGAACGGCGGACGCCTAGGATTTTTCGGCAAGGGACAGATGGATGCCGCGTTCACTGATGCTTCGTTCTCGCTCAATCGGGTAGGCGAGATCACCGGTCCGATCCTGTCGAGCTTCGGTTATCACATTATCCGTCTCGAGGCACGCAAGCCCGGGCGCGTGCGTCCATTCGAGGAGGTCGCCCCCGAGCTCATCGCCGAGGAGCGCAAGAAGTACATCGAGTCGCAGCGCGACCTGCTCATCTCGCGCGTGCGCGAGGATTCGCTGTCCAGGATCAATCAGCCCGCGGTCGATGCGCTGACGGTGAAGGTCGACCCGGAGGTGCTGCGCAAGGCGAACGAGCTCGCAACCCCCAAATAGCGCCGGCGACCGACACGCCTGCTATGCTGCACGCCATCTGCCGGCGGGGGGGCAGCGATGACGGGGCGCGCTGAATGACCGAGGTTTTTCCTGGCGCGCGCCAGCGTGCGCTGTTCGCCAATTTCCTGCGCCGCGAGATCCGCTCGCGCTATCTCGGCAGCTACAGCGGCATGGCGTGGGCGCTGCTCCACCCGCTGGCACTGCTCGCGGTCTACGGTTTCGTCTTCACCACGGTATTCCGCACCGGAGCGATGGACGGGCGCGCCTTCCTGCCCTTTGTCGCGGTGGCGCTGTGGCCCTGGCTCGCGGCACAGGAGGCGCTGCAGCGCGGGACGCTTGCTATTGGCGCGCACGCAGGGCTCATACGCAAGGTCGCGTTCCCGCACGAGCTCGTCGTCTACGCCGCAGTAGCCGCGACGCTGCTGCTGCAGTTCGCGGGCTATGTCGCTGTCCTCATCGCGCTGCGCTTGATGGGAGAGACGGTGCATTTTTCCGGATTGTTGATCGCGATCCCGCTCTGGATCCTTATGGCGATCGCCGTCACCGGGTTGGCGCTCGCGCTCGCCGCGCTGCAGGTGTTCATTCGCGACGTCGAGCATGTGTTGGTGCCGGTGCTCATGATCCTCATGTACCTCACACCGATCCTGTATCCGTTGACGCTTGTTCCCGAGCAAATGCGGCCGTGGGTTGCGGCCAATCCGTTTGGCTATCTGGTAACGCGCCTTCGCGAGGCATTGCTGGACGGCAGCCTGGCAGTGAGCGGGGGCGACCTCCTGGCGATCGTGATCGCATGCGCGATATTCGTTGGCGGGCGCTGGGTCTTCACGCGCCTGTCACCGCACTTCGAGGACTTCGTGTGAGCGCCGCATTTCCGATCGGCCGATCCCGCGAGCACCGCCGCGCCAAGCGCGTGGGTGGCCCGATGCGCGCAACGTCGACGAGCGGCCCCGTTCGCCTCGTTCCCAAACGTGTTCGAGCATGCAGCGTCAAGGTACTTAAGTGAGCGCGGCGACCCTGCTGCAGCTCGAAGGCGTAGGCAAGGACTATCCCAAGGTGGACGCTCGCGGCGGACGCTTCCGGCTGGTGCTCGACCTACTTCGGGGGCGCGCCGCTGCGAGCGTGTTCCGCGCGCTCGATGATGTGTCGTTCTCTCTCGCCGCCGGGGAGTCGCTGGCGATCATCGGCGAAAACGGAGCTGGCAAGTCGACGCTGCTCAAGGTCGTTGCCGGAGTCATCGCGCCGACGCGCGGGAACGTTTCGGTGAGTGGGCGCGTCGCCGCCCTGCTCGAGCTGGGTTCCGGCTTCCATCCCGAGTATTCGGGGCTCGAAAACATCGATCTCGCCGCGGCGCTGCTCGGCCTCTCGCGCACCGAGATCGCCAACAAGCGAGAGGAGATCATCGCCTTCGCCGACATCGGCGAACATATCCGCGATCCGATCAAACATTACTCATCGGGCATGGTGGTACGGCTGGGGTTCGCCATCGCTACGGCACTGCGTCCCGACGTGCTGATCACCGATGAAGTGCTCGCCGTCGGTGACGAATCGTTCCAAAAAAAATGCATCGCCTGGATCGAGGGTTTCCTTCAGGGTGGTGGCACGCTGTTGCTCTGCTCGCACAGCATGTATCACGTACAGAAGCTATGCCGCCGCGCGTTGTGGCTGCGCGACGGTCGCGTAAACATGAGCGGCGCGGCCGACGAAGTCACTCAAGCCTACATGGCGTTCCACGAAGAGAAATCAGCGAAGTCGAGATCGCCGGTCACGCTGCCCCGCACGATGACGGGCGGGGTCTATGCGGTGCAGTCGCTCGAGCTCGATCCGCCCGTGCGAATCGAAACCGGCTCACCGCTAAGGGTGAGCGGCAGCGTATATTCGCCCGATACGCGCGTGCCGGTGGTGCTGATCGGGATCGTCCGCGCCGACGGGACACCCGTGTATGGGGTCGCGACCGATATGGATGGCGTCGAGCCCCGCCGCGTCGATCGCCACCGTTTCGACTTCGAGCTCGTGTTTTCGTCGATGCCACTGCTTCCGGGCAAGTACTTCGTTCGCGCGCACGCCCTCGATCCTGAAGGAGTACGCCTGTTCGACAACGTGGAAGTCGCGTTCGCGGTCGAAGGCCACACGCGCGAGCTGGGATTCACCCGCATTGAACATCGCTGGGGGCGGCCCCAGTGAGGCTTGGAGCGCGACCGCGAACTGATGCCTTCGTGGGTTTGAAGATGCCGCACCGCGCGACGCGGCGGCGTGGATGCTCATTGGGTAAAATACAACAGGACATGCGCTGATCCACCCGCCGGGCGCCACACCTTGGCGACCGCGCGACGATGCCGACAGTCGATGACGCTGACTTTCACCGGTGAACGCTTCCTGCCCGACTGCTCGGGTGAGATCGCTTATGAGCACTGGCATCGCTACGCCTTCGCGCGGCGGCTGGTGACCGGCAAGCGCGTGCTCGACGCAGCCTGCGGGGAGGGATATGGATCGGCGCTGCTTGCCGCGAATGCGGCTGAAGTGATCGGTGTGGACATCGACGTCGCCACGCTCGAGCATGCCGCCGCTCGCTACTCGCCGATCGAACGGCTGCGCTTCGTTCACGGCTCGTGTTCCGCGCTGCCAATCCCGGGTGCCAGCGTTGACCTGGTCGTATCGTTCGAGACCGTGGAGCACCTCAGCGAAGCCGATCAGGGGGCGATGGTGCGTGAATTCGAGCGCGTATTGGCGCCCGATGGCGTTCTGGTCATTTCGTCGCCCAACAAGCGCCTGTACAGCGACGCACGCAACTACCGCAACGAATTCCACCTCCACGAACTCTATCGCGACGGGCTGACCGCGTTGCTCGGAGAAGCGTTCCCAGCACAGCGCTGGTATCACCAGCGGCTGGGGACGTGGTCGGGCATATGGTACGAAGGAGAAGCTTCCGAAGGCGAGGCGTGGGTTGCCCATAGCGGGGGCGTCGAGCGCTCACCAGCGCCCGAGGGCATGTACTTCATCGTGGTCGCCGCCCGACGTACGCAGACATTGCCAGCGCCGGGGCCGCGCATGTCGCTGCTGGCCGACGCCGCCGATAGTGAAGGTACGCGCGCGGCATTCAATGCCGGCGAGGTCCTGAGGTTGGACGCGCTGCTGCGCGGCGCAAATGCCGCTCTCGCCAGCAGCGAAAAACGGCTCGCGGAGCAGCAGGATCTGGCCGGCCGGCGCGGCCAACTCCTTGCGATGCGCGAGGCGCAGCTCGAGGCGGCCGCGGAACGCGAGCGCGCGGCCATTGCCGAGCGCGAGCACTCCATCGACGCGTTGCGCAATGAATGCGTGCGGCTGAACGGCGTCGCCGACGCGCTCGAGCGCGAGGTCACCCGGCGGCAGGGCGTTCGCTGGTGGCTTGCGCTGCCACTGATCCGCCTCGGCCTGATGCGGGCCGCTCCCCGGAACTGACGGTCGTGCGGCACTCTATCGACATCGTCATCCCCGTGCACAATGCTGCCGCCGACCTTCGGCGCTGCGTGGCGAGTGTGCTTGCGCACATGCCGGACGTCGGCAGTATCGACGCGCGTTTGATATTGATCGACGACGCATCCACCGAGGCCGAAGTGGTCGAATTCTGGCGCGAGCTTGCCGTACTCGGTCGACGCGACATCGTCCTCGCAACCAACGAGCTCAACCTCGGGTTCCCGCTGACCGTCAATCGTGGCATGCGCGAGGCGAGGCCCGACGCCGATATCGTCCTGCTCAACTCCGACACCATCGTAACTTCGGGCTGGCTCGATGCGCTGGCGCGCTGCGTGCATTCGGACGCGAGCATCGGTACGGCCACGCCATTTTCCAACAATGCGGAGATCTGTTCGCTGCCGGAGTTTTGCGTAAACAATCCGTGGCCGATGGATTCGGACCCCGAGCCGATGGCGCGTGCGCTTCGGGTCAGCGCCGTGCCGACGTATCCCCGCCTGCCGACGGGAGTGGGATTTTGTCTGTACGTCCGCCGCGAGCTGGTGGATCGCATCGGGCCCTTCGACCCCGCATTCGGCCGTGGCTACGGCGAGGAGTGCGACTTCTGCATGCGCGCCGCCGCGGCAGGGTGGCATAGCGTTCTCTGCGAAGACGCGTTCGTGGTACACACCGGCAGCCGCTCGTTCGGCGCCACGCGTTCGGCGCTGATGGAACGCAATGGCGCGCTGCTCGCCGAGCGTTTTCCCGATTACGACCTCCTGGTGCGTGAATTCATCACCGCTGATCCGCTGCGCGCACTGCGCGAACTGGCCCTGTGCGAACTGCGCATTCGGACGTCGGCGCTGCCAGGCGTTCTACATGTTACCCACGACCATGGCGGAGGCTCTGCGGCGCACGTGCGGTCGCTCGCGACGGTCTTAGCGGTCGACTTTCGCCACTACGTGCTAAGTGTCTCTGCCGCCGTATGCCGCATCGATGAACACGATGGCAATCGCGTGCTCCGCCGCTTTCGATTCGTGCGCGATGAAGGCGAATCGTGGAGCGTATTCCTGCGCGCAGTGTGCGCGCGCTTCTCGATTGCGCTGGTCCACGTGCACAACGCGGTCGAGGGCATTGTCGAGGCGCTCGCGGAGCCCGACTCGGATATCGCTTACGGCGTGACTGTGCACGATCTGTCGCTGGCCTGTCCCACCGTGACATGCCTCGACGCCGAGCAGGCGTACTGTGGTGGCGTCACAGAAGTGAAAGCCTGTCGAGCCTGCTTGGGCGCGCAACTCGAATTTTCATCCGTTGACATCGCCGCGCTACGCGAAAAACATGCGCGCCTGCTCGCAGGGGCGGCGTTCGTGGCGGCTCCGTCGCGCTTTGCCGCAGACATGGTGCGTCGATATTATCCCGGCACGCTGGTCGACATCGTCCCGCACGCGCTTCCCAATGCCGAGGATCGCGTCGATGCCATCGCGCACGCGCTGCCGATGGCCGATGACGGCCGTCCGGTGGTAGCGATCCTCGGCGCCATCGGCCCCGACAAGGGATCGCGGCGCATCGAGCGCATGGTGACGATCACCCGCCAACGCGGTTTCCGGTTGCGCTGGGTCCTGATCGGGTATCTCGATCGCAGCCGCGAACCCTGGCAGGCGCACGACGGCGTCTTCACCATGCATGGTCCGTACGATGCGAGCGCGCTGACCCGGCTCCTCGATCATTATCGCGTCGACGCGGTAGCGTATCCGTCGGTAGGACCGGAATCGTTCAGCTTTACGCTGTCCGAGGCATGGTCCGCTGGACGCCCGGCGATCGTGCCACCCATCGGCGCGCTCGCAGAGCGAGTGGCGCAGACGGGCGCCGGATGGGTGCTCGACGATTCGCAGTGGCGCTCAGACGAGGCGCTGGTCGAGCGCATCGCCCAACTGATGTCGCCGGACGCCTTGGCCGAGCGCACAGCGGTCGTCGCAATGACGCGCGCGCTTCATTTGCCGGATGCCGCGGCGATGGCAGCGCGCATGGGCGCGCATTATCGGCGTTCAGCACGCGCAGTTGCGTTCGACGCGCCGCTGTCGACGCGTCGCTGCCGCGATGCGCTGGGTTATGCGGCCTGGCCGCCACCGGCAATGAACCCGGTCGAAACGTTCGAGCCTGAGGCCGAGCGTTCCGGCAACGGATCGAATGCCCGCGTCGGTACGATCGCGCGCTTCGCGCGCGCGGCGCTGAGCATCAGACACACGGCTCCGGGACGCGTGCTCTACCGGCTCGCGCCGCGCACGCTGGTCGACCTCCTCAAGGCTCGGCTGCCTTCATGATCGATGCGGCGTACGGCGACTGGCTCGCGCGCGGGCAGGCGCATCAGCGCTCGGGGCTGCCCATCGATGCCATGCTGTGCTTTCGTCAGGCGCTGACGATCAACCGGCACGCGGTGGTGGCGCAGCACCACCTGGGCGAGGTGCTTGGATCGCTCCGGCAGCGCGCCGAGGCGATCGAGGCGTGGCGCGCCGCGCTCGCGATGCAACCGCAGCACCTGCCGTCGCGCCTGGCGCTCGCCACCGAGCTCTTTCGGTCGGGCGCGCACGCCGAGGCGCTCGTGCAGTACCGCCAGGCATTGGCGATCGAGCCGCACAACGCCGAAGCGCGCATGGGTGCGGCGTTGACCGCACTCGCGAAAGGAGATGAGGATCGGGATCATGCAGGCGCGACGGCGGGCGCGCTCATCATGGAGGATGGCGCCGCCGTCCCGTGGGACGACGTTGCACAAGTCGTTGCCGCGTTGCCTGCCTCGCCGGCGAGGAGCGCCGTTCTTGCGCGCATCGTGATCCCCCCACCGCAGTCCGCAGCGTCCAAGGTGCCCGCGCTGCTGCTCGCCGCGGCAGCGGAGGAGTCGGCTTGGCGCGGTGACGCGGGGCGCGTACGCGCGCTCGTCGCAGCCGCGTCTTCATCGCGCGGTATCGACCAGCCGGAGACACTGCGCTATATGGCGCTGGCGACCGAGGTGCTGCCATCTGACGGGTCGAGCGATGCGACGGTGGGATCGAGTGACGAGGCGACGGCGTGGGCCGAACGCTATGCCCGGCGCTGCCGCGAAGTGCACGCCCCCGCATTGCCGGTGCTCTGGCCTCGGCGCACCGCGGGCGATGCACTGCGCGTCGCGTGGCTGTTGGCGCCAGGTGGCGAGATCGAAGTCGCGGGCGCGCGCACTTCCGGCGCGGCACTGCTCGAATCGATCGTGTCGGCATCCGCGGAATCGCAACTCGAGTCATCGGTGTTCGTCGTCGATGCCACACCGGTCGATTCGCCCTTGCTCGCTGCGTTGCGCCGTCGCGGCGTGCGCGTCGCGTGTCTGGGGCATTCGCCTGATCCGTCGCTGGCGCGGCACGTTGGCGAGGCCGACTTCGATGCGCTGATCGACCTCGCGGGCATGTCGGCGGCGACCGGGCCGCTGCTCGCCGCCGCTCCAGCGCGCAGCGTGTGGACAATCGCTGGAATGCGCCATGCCCACGCGGCGGCACTGGTCGGCGAGCGCCTGCCGGCGCCAGCTCGGGATGGCGACGTGACCTCGCCCGCGTACCGGGAAAAGCTCGAGCGCGCGATCGCGCACCACGTCAAGGCGGCGCCGTGGTTCAGCGAGCGCTCGGCCCAGGACGCCGCGGCGATGGCCGCCTTGTGGCGCAACGCGTTGGGCGATCATCAGGCGGGCCGACGCGACGAAGCGCTGGCCGGGTATGCCGCCGTGCTCACGGCGCAGCCGGGGTTCGCGCCCGCCGAGTATTTTACCGGCGTGCTGTTGCGCGATGGCGGCGCGGCCCGCGACGCGCTGCCGCATTTCATCAGCGCGGTGCAGGCGGCGCCGCGCTACGCCGACGCGCGCGCGGCGTGGGCGAACCTGCTGCGCGAGGGCGGCGATGCGCAAGGCGCCGTCGACCTGTGCAAGGCGGGGCTGGACGGAACCGAGCGCGATCTGCCGCTGCTGCGCTCGCTCGGACTCGCCGAGCTCGCACGGCACGATGCGAGACTTGCGCTCGAGGCGTTCGCGGCTGCGCTCGCCATCGCTCCCACCGACGCGCAAACACACTTCAACCATGGTGTCGCCTTGCAGTCACTGCGCCGACTCGACGAGGCGCTGCGCGCCTACCAGCGCGCGCACGCCTTCGATCCTGCGCTGGTCGCCGCCGAGTTCAACATCGGCGGCGTCCTGCAGGAGCAGGGGCGCAACGATGCCGCCGTGCGCACCTTCGAATCCGTGCTGGCGCGCGACCCCGGCCACGTTCTTGCGTACAAGGCGCTGGGCGATTCGCTGCTCGCGGAGCGACGCATCGACGAATGGCTCGCGGTCTTCGCGCGCTTCGAGCGAGCGCGCCCGCGGGCGGTCTCGCTGGTGGCCTGGGCGCTCGAGGCGTGCCAGTACCGCGCGGACTTCCCTGCGATCGAGCGCTTCCTGGAGCGCCTGCGCAGGCAAGACTTCGTTGCCGAGGACGACGTCGACCTCGCCGATAGCATGGAGCAGATCCTGTTCCTCATGCATTATTTCGACCTCGAGCCGGCCGCGCAGCTCGCTCTGTATCGTAGCTACGATGCCGTGGCGCAGCGCGTGTACGGCGCGCCGCTGCCGCCGCGCGCCGAGCGGCAACCCGGGCGCCTGCGCATCGGGTACCTTTCCGGGGACCTGCGCAACCACGTGATGGGCAAGCAGGTGTGGCAGGCGATTCGCCACCACGATCGCGCGCGCTTCGCGATTTACTGCTATGCGACGACCGCGGGCGCCGACGAAATGACCGACGCTTTCCGAGCGTTCGCGCACAGTTTTGTGAGCGTCGCCGAGCTCAACGCGCACGAGGCGGCGCTGCGTATCGCTGCCGACGACCTCGATGTCCTGGTCGATCTATCGACGCACACCAAGAACGCGATGCCGGGGATCCTCGCGCGCAAGCCTGCGCGTGTACAGATCACTCACATCGCCAGCGCGGGCGCGCTTGGACTATCGACGGTGGACTTCAAGTTGACCGATGCGATCTGCGACCCGCCGGAGAACCAGGCCTTCCTGATCGAGAGGCTGCTGCCGATGCAAGGATGCGTCTATCCCTATCGCCACGTCGAGGCGGCCGCAGAGCATCCATTCCAGCGCAGCGCGACCGGCGGCGCCGAAGACGCCATTCTGATCGGGGCGTTCGTCAATCCGCTCAAGCTCTCCCGTCGCTGCCTCGACCTGTGGCGCCAGGTGCTCGACGCCATTCCGCGCGCGAGACTCGTCATCTCCCCGTTGTCGCGCGAGGCAACGGGGGTGTACGCACGCTTGTTCGTGGCTTCCGGCATCGCGATCGAGCGCGTGACGGTACTGCCGCAGGGACGAAACGACAGTGAGGGGCTGGCGCGCTATTCGGTGCTCGACTTCTGCCTCGATCCCATGCCCTACGGTGGCGTGAACGGAACGCTGGAAGCGCTCGACATGGAGGTGCCAGTGGTGACGCTCATGGGTCGCAAGCACAGCGAGCGCACCTCGGCGTCGATTCTCGTCAACCTCGGCGTCCCACAGACCATTGCGCAAAGCGGCAGCGAGTACGTGGCGCTGTGTGTTCGACTCGCCGTCGACGGTGCCTTTCGGAGCGAGGTGAAGGCCGCCATCGCCGCCGGACTGCGCGCCTCTCCGCTCGTCGACATGCCTGCGCACGCGCGCGCGCTCGAGGCAGCGTATATCGAGGCGCTTTCGCGCACCCACCCGCACGTGCTCGCGCAGGCGGCGCAGTGACCGCGATGCAGGTGGAAGCCGCTCGGGCGCTCTACGCCACCGGCGACATCGAAGGCGCGCGTGCCGCGGCGCAGGCGCTGCTTGATTCCCGCCCCGGAGGGGGCGTCGCCGCCGGAGCCCACGTGATCCTGGTCGAATGCGCACGCCGTCGCGGAGACCGCAATGCCGCGCTGGCGCACGCCCGCGCGGCAGTCGAAGCGGCGCCCGGCGACCCGCGGGCCCTATACGCGCTCGGCGTGTGCCTGGACGAGCAGGGCGACGCCGACGGCGCGGTCGACGCGCTGCGGCGATCGATTGCGATCGACGACGGCAGCGCTCAGTCGCATCGAACGCTTGGCGTGATCCTGCTCGAGCGCGGCGCGGTTGCGGAAGCGACGGCGTCGCTCGAGCGCGCCACGGTACTCGATCCGACCAACGCCGACGGATGGAACAGCCTGGGCACCGCGCTGCACCATGCCAACCAGCTCGTTGAGGCCGACTCGGCGTATCGCACGGCGTTGCGCCTGCGCCCGGATTTTCCCCGTGCCGAGTGCAACGTCGCCGTGCTGCAGCGCGACCAGGGTGACGCGGAGCAAGCCGAGGCGACGCTTCGCGCGTGCATCGGACGGCGCCCGCCGGAGAACGCATACCGACCGGCGTTTACCGCGCTTGCCGACCTCGTGCGCGCGCGCGGAGATCTGGACGAGGCGGCACGTCTGTACCTGGCATCGGCGAAGCTCGCGCCTGACGACAGTTCGGGAGACATGCTCGATCTCGGCCTAGTGCTCACCGAGCGCGGCGATTCGGTGCAGGCGAAAAAGGCCTTCATGCACGCGCTGGAGCGCAACCCGCGGTCGTTGCGCGCGGCGTTCGCCTCCAGGCTGGAGTTGCCGATGGTCTACGCCGATGCCGCCGACATAGCGCGTCATCGCGCCGGATTCGCCGACGGACTCTCGGTGCTTGAGGGCGAACTCGACGGCCGCCTCGCGTCGCTGCACGGTAGGCGCATCGTCGACGGCCTCATCTGGAGCAATTTCTTCCTCGCCTATCAGGGCGAGGACGACCGTGCGCTACAGTCGCGCTACGCGCGCCTCGCCGCACGCGTCGTCGAGCGCGCCGAAGCGTCGTGGCACGCGTCCATCCCGGCGCCCGCCGTGAGCGGGCGCCGCGTGCGCGTAGGATTCCTCTCGGCGCTGTTGCGCGAAGGCACGGTCGGTCATTACTTCACGCGCTGGCTCACCGACCTCGACCGCGATCGATTCGAGCTGTGCTTCTATCCGCTGGCAAGCAACGTCGATACGGTGACACAGGCGATACTCGCGCGCGCCGATCGCGTGCACCCGTTCATCGGAGGCGACGCGCTGCCCTCGA
>Ga0070713_100000265_pt1 | contig 34282 bp, 49 predicted proteins | sample LARL82metaG_FD_65465 | JGI IMG/M metagenome (GOLD analysis project Ga0070713, IMG submission 65465) | Corn, switchgrass and miscanthus rhizosphere microbial communities from Kellogg Biological Station, Michigan, USA - LAR L8-2 metaG | ecosystem: Host-associated > Plants > Roots > Rhizosphere ... | reverse complement strand
CGAGTGGTGGCTGAGCTGGCTCGAGTTCTTCGAGCGCGCGTGCGGTTTCGACATCGCGCCGGTGGATGGCCTACGGCAGGTGGCGAGGTCGACGAGCACCTGGTGGTGGCCGGCAACCGCCGACCTGGTGCTCTTCACCGAGCGACCGATGCGGCTCGAGCGCGACGATCGCCATCGGCTGCACAGCGCGAGTGGAGCTGCGATCCAGTATCCCGACGGCTGGGGCATTTGGTCATGGCACGGCGTGCACGTGCCGCGACAGGTCATCGAGCAGCCTGAGTCTCTGGATCCGCGCGGGGTGCTCGCCGAGGCGAATGCCGAGGTCCGGCGAGTCATGGTCGAGCGCCTCGGCGTCGACCGCTTCCTTGCTGGCGTCAAGGCGAAGGTCGTCGATCGCGATACAGATCAGCTCGGACATCAGCGCCGGCTGCTGCGCGTCGACCAACCAGGCGACGAGCCGCTGCTGGTGATCGAGGTCACCAACAGCACGCCCGAGCCAGACGGATCCTGGAAGTCGTACATCCTGCGCGTGCCCCCGACAATGAAGCGCTGTCCGCAGGCGGTGGCCTGGACGTTCGACATGAGCGAGGGGGAATACCAGCCGGCTCTGGAGAGCTGATGCGAGCGATCCATCCCGACTCGCCGCGATTGATCGGAGCTCGCAGGTTTGGAGATGCCTTGACGCGCGCGATGACGCGCCATCAGGTCGGGCAGAACAACCTGGCCAAGGCCGCCGGCGTAGCGCGCTCGGCTGTCGTGCAGTGGCGCCACGGTCGCAACCTGCCGACGCTGAAGACCGCGATACGACTCTCCGAAGCGCTCAGTGATGACACGTTGCTCGCCATCGTGCGGGAGGCGCGGACAGGTCACTGCGCGCGCTGTGGCAAACCGTTCCTCCACGAAGGAGCTGGTCCGAAGAAGTACTGCTCTGAGCTCTGCCTTCGTGTGACGCAAAAACTGCGGATCCCGATCGATGAGCAACCGCGTGCGCGTATAAAACGCGACGTCGGGAAGCGGATCAGGGTCCTACTCGCCGACGTCGAGGTCTCCCTGCACAGTCTCGAAGAACACCAGGCCTCGGTCGCGTTGATGTGTCTCGCGTGCGAACCGGGTGGTTTCTGCCACACAGCCGACTGTCCGCTGCGCCCGGTGAGCCCCTTGATGCTTCAGCTCGAGCGCGATCGCAAGACCGTGCGCCTCGCCAGCAAGGCCGCTGGCGCGTGGAAGGGCAAAAGCCGGGAGAAGATGCTCGAGGCCATCCGCGCGGCCAACGCGAAGCGATGGGCGCGCCCTGGGGAGCGAGGAGCTGCTCAGGAGCTGATGCTCCGTCGCCATCGCGCGATGAGCGAGGACGAGCACCAGGAATGGATCGAAACAATTAAGGCAGCTAAGGCTGAATCGAAACGTCCCCGGATCAACGAAACGGCCGCTGTCGCGATGCGCGAGGTGGAAGCGGTTTGAGCAAGCTCAACATCTCGCCCCAGCTGCAGCTGCCCGTCGACGCGATCACGCAGACGTTCGTGATCTTCGGCAAGCGCGGCTCGGGCAAGACGAACACCGCGACCGTGCTCGCCGAGGAGATGTATCGCGTGGCGCCGATCGTGGTGCTGACGCCGCTCGACAACTGGTACGGCCTGAAGTCGAGTTTCGATGGCAGCGGTCCAGGTCTCGGCGTCTACGTCTTCGGCGGCGCGCACGGTGACCTGCCTCTCGAGCCCAGCGCCGGCGAGCTCATGGCTGACGTCTTCATCGAGAACCGGATCTCGATGGTGCTCTGCACCAAGGGCTGGTCGGTGGGCGAGCGCGCGCGCTTCGTGGCCGCATTCGCCAAGCGCCTGCTCGACAAGAACGCCGGCGTCCCCGTCCACGTCTTCATCGAAGAAGCTGATGCCTTCGTGCCGCAGCGGCCGGCCAAAGGTGAGGAGGCGATGCTCGGCGAGATGGATCGCCTGGTCCGGTGGGGCCGCGGCGAAGGCATCGGCGCGACCCTCATCACCCAGCGCTCAGCCAAGGTCAACAAGGACGTCACGACCCAGGCCGAGACGCTGATCGCGCATCGCACGACAGGACCGCAGGACCGCGACGCGATCGACAGCTGGATCCGCTATCACGCTGGAGCCGACGAGCGACAGACGATCCTTTCAACACTCCCCGAGCTGCCAGATGGCACGGCCTGGATCTGGAGCCCGGAATGGCTGCAGATTCTCGAGAAGGTCAAGGTCCGCCGGCGTGCCACCTACGACAGCGCGTCGACGCCGAAGGTCGGGGAGAAACGACCGGAGCCGAAGAAGCTCGCCGACGTCGACCTGGAGAAACTGCGCAAGCAGCTGGCCAGGTCGATCGAGAAGGCGAAGGCCGACGATCCCCGAGAACTGCGCAAGCGGATCCGCGAGCTCGAGGAGCAGTTGCATCAACGCATCAAGGATGCAAAGCCGCAGGTCGAGGTCCGCGAAAAGATCGTGGAGAAGCGCGTCGAGGTACTTCCGCGCGATCTCGTGCGACGCATCCAGGCAGCCAGTCGCGCCGCCGGCGAGGTGCACAAGGTACTCGACATGCTGCTCGATCAGGCAGCCGGGTTAGCTCAGTCAGAGCAGCCGGTCGTTAACCGGAAGGTCGAGGGAAGCCTGAGCCGGACGCGGACCAGCCCGAGACAGGCCCCGCTACCGACGGCCAGGACGATGGAGTCCTCACCCGGCCGCATGGTCGAGTCGCATTCGAATGGTCATCATTCGCCGACCGGCCCACAACAGCGAATCATCGACGCGCTCTTCTGGCTGGAGTCGGTCCGGATCCCGCAGGCGAAGAAGGTGCAGTTGGCGCTGCTCGCCGATGCCAGCCCGAAGAGCTCCGCGTACACCAACAACCTCGGTGCATTGCGCACCGCGGGGTTGGTCAGCTATCCAGGACCAGGCCTGGTCGCCCTCACCGATACCGGCCGCTCGGCTGCGCGCGAGGACCTGGATCTGCCGCAGACATCCGAGGAGCTGCATCGTCAGCTCTTCACTCGCCTTCCCGGGCCTCAGGTCCGGATCCTCCAGCAGCTGATCAAGCAGTGGCCGCATCCTGCCGATAAGACGGAGCTCGCCGACAAGGCAGGGGCCTCGTCGACGTCGTCGGCGTACACGAACAATCTCGGTGCGCTGCGTTCGCTGGGGCTGATCGATTACCCATCGCCAGGCCTGGTCGTGGCGCAGCCCGTGCTCTTCCTCGAGGAGGCCGCGGTCCGATGAGCCGACTCACCTTCCGCGTGGTCACGGATCCGGTCGCTAAGGCACGGCCGCGGGCGAGCTTTCGTGGAGGGCAGGCGCGGATCTACACGCCGGCGAAGACTAAGGATGCCGAATGGCGGATCCGGACCACGTTCTGTGAGACCTTCCCGCAACACGAGGCCTGGGTCGGTCCAGTCTCTCTTGCCATCACAGCCCTGCTGGCGATGCCGCAATCGATCCCCAAGAAGCGACGTGACAGTGCTCTGCCGGTCACGCGTCCGGACGTCGACAATTACTTGAAAACGGTGCTCGACGCGCTCAATGGCGTGGCCTTCAAGGACGACAGCCAGGTGGTCAGCGTGGCCTGCTCTAAGCGTTATGCGCTGGTCGGGCCGCCGGCGTGGGAGATTGACCTCTCCGAGGAGGTGGGCCGTGAGTGACATGAATGCAAGCAATCGCGGTGCGATGGAACTCGCTGCCATCGCTGGGCCTTTCTCGCCTGGCACCGGCACTCGCGCTGGTGGTGGTCCGTCTGGCTGATTGGGGTATCCGCGGCATCGATCCGGAGCCGAAAGCCGGCTATCGCTTGACCAAGACCCGGAATATCCATCTCCAGGCGTTCAGTGACGCCGTCTGGCAGAGGCACGAGGTGCACCGCCCAGGCCACCCTGGGCCGCTGCAGCAGTGGCCCTCTAGCACGGCCTTTCACTCCAACTGGCCGCTGCTCGCCCAAGACCTGCTCGTGGCCGAGTGGAAGATCGCCGGTGCGGCGGCCGCGGAGTTGCCTCTCATCGAGTTCGGGGACATCGCACTGCTGGATCCGCCGGCGCCGCCGGCGCTGGACTGGCACGACACCTATGCGCTCGAGCTCGCCGCGGCGCCGGGCATCGCGTCAGACCTTGCCGCCGAGCGACTCGGGGACGGAATAGAGCTCGTGCTCGAGCGGGCGCAACTGTCCGCCGGCGAGCGAGCCGTTATGCGCACCTGGCTCTACAATCCCGATCTCGAGACGATTGCGCAGGACCTCGGCTGGCGGCCACAAACCGTCCACACCCTCTATCGCAACGCCCTCGATCGCCTCCGCTGGTTGGGCCTCAATTCGGAGAAGAAGCCCCAGCATCGGAATGTATTGAGTAGTGGCCACGCCGATCGAGCGCGCGCTTCCCATGTACCCAGCCTTGCTGGCTCGCGCCAGAGAGATCACGCACACCCGCGAGCAGGCTGAAGATCTGGTCCAGGACGCGTTCCTGGCTTGCTTGGTCAAGCCGCCGAAATTTCGCTCCAACACCAAGCTCCGGAACTGGATGCGAATCGTGATGAGCAATCTCAACGCGCGCTCGCATCGTCGTGACCCCGAAGGACTCGGACTCTAGAACTCAAGCCGCATCGCGGATCTACGGCGAGGAGGCGGTCGCCGTGCAATCCATCCTGCGTGCCGTGCGCGTTCGATTCCTCCGCCGGTTGTCTGGCAGCAGCGTTTCTGCGCTGACCGCAATCGACGTCGAGCCGGAAACCCATCCGGAGCTGCAAGAGCAATATGCCGACCTGCTCGACTGCGTCTGGCGCTGCGAGGCACAGGAGCGAGCAACCGATCGATGGTGGCAGACCGCCGGCTGAGAAGGAGAAGAAGTCAATGAGCGAAGAGCGCTTCAGCAAGGTCCACGGTCCAAATGCGATCTCGCCCGAGACCTACCTGCGCAGGGAGAACGCGGAGCTCAAGAACCAGGTCGCGCAGATGAACCAGGAGATGATGATGCGCGCCGCTCCGCGAGTCGGCGAGCTGATCGATTCGATCAACCAGCTGCTGGCAGAGCTCGCCCGTCGCGGCAGCCCCCAGGCGAAAGAAGGCCTCCGTCTGCTCTTCAAGGCCCTCGATGGCGCGCGCGCGGCCCATGTCCGGCGTTGCCATTCTCCGGAACGGCAACTGATGGCGATGGGGGTCAGCACACCCGCCGCCGGCGGCGCTGTGCTCAAGCCGAAGTACGACACCAAGCCAGCGCCGAAGCCGACTCCAGCGAAGAAGGGGGCCAGCAAAAAGAGGTGACCCTGCTGCGGCCGTGCTTGGATTGCGGGGGGCTCTCAAACGACAGCCGCTGTGAAACGCACCGTCGCGCTAAGGGGCGGGCACGCGGATCAGCAGCCCAGCGTGGATACGATGGCGCTTGGCGCCGGCTAGTCCGCACGATGATCCGTGAGCATGTGGCCCTGCACGGCTGGATCTGTCCCGGCTACGGCCGTGCAGCCCACCCTGCAGAGCGACTGACGGGCGACCATCGCACCCCTGTTTCAATGGGGGGTCTTTCCGAACGCAGCAACGTCGACATCCTCTGTCTTTCCTGCAATGACGCCAAGGGTGACAGCACGTCGTCCTCTTCGCCGATGGAAAGGGGGGTCGATCTGAAGGCAGGGGGGGCGGGTTCAAAAACTCACCGCTCAGCCGGCCCGAGACCCCGGTCCCAGCCGCTCGCGCTGCGTACAAGTCTGGAAGTCGAGTACGAGTCTGAGACTCGCTTTCGCATTGCCTGATGGCCGGTATGGGGCCGGCGCCGAAGCCGAGCGAGCAGCAGCGACGTCGCGGTAGGAATCTCGCTGATCGCGCATCCACGCGGCTGCCGGCGGATGGCCGGAACGGCAAAGCGCCGATCTGGCCGCTCGGCAAACCATCACAGCGCGAGGCTGAGCTCTGGAAACGTCTGTGGAAGACGCCGCAAGCCGTGGCGTGGGAGCAGCTCGGCTGGTACGACGTCGTCGCTCGCTACGCGCGGATCCTCGCTGCAGCTGAGCGCCGCAATGCCAAGGCCGCGCATCTGATTGAGGCCCGCCAGCTCGAGGATCGGCTCGGCCTGACGCCGATGAGCATGCTGCGGCTGAAGTGGACGATCGAGGAAGACGTTGTCGGAGCAATTGCCGGCCAGGTCCTCGATATCCGCGATCGCCTGAAGGCCGTCGAGTGAAGGAGAGAGCTACGTGAGTCGAGTAACGGCGTTTGGCATCGGTCGGATCTGCGCCATCCTGGCTCTGATCCTGCTCTTCCTGGTCCTGGTCGGCATCGCCGAACTCACAGGCAAGATCCTGCTGATCGTTCTCTTCCTGCTCGCGCTCGGCCTGCTGCTCTAAGAGGTCTGCTTGCCTTGGCGAGGCCCTCGAACCAAGGGCGAGTTCCCGACCCTCGGCTATCTCGTCGGCGAGTGGATCGAAGCCAACTGCGTAATCCCTGACGGACTGCACCAGGATGAGCCCTATCGGCTGACCGACGAGATGCTCGGCTTCCTGCTGCGCTTCTTCAGGCTTCATCCCAACGCCCAGGTCCTCGAGAACCGGCCATCAGCCGCGTTCCTCTACCGCGGCGCGCAGCTGGTGCGGCCGCAGAAGTGGGGCAAGTCACCGTTCGGCGGCGCAATCTGCCTCGCCTACGCGCTCGGTCCGGTCGTCTTTGACGGCTGGGATTCCGCCGGCGAACCGGTCGGTCGACCGCATCCCACACCGTGGGTCCAGATCGTGGCCACGTCCGAGGAGCAGGCCGACAACGTCTGGCTCTCCGTCTATGAGATGGCCAGGCGCGGACCGATCGCGGATCTCGCCGGCCTCGACATCGGGCTCATGGACCTGAACCTTCCCTCGGGCGGAAAGATCGAGCCGATGACCGCCTCCGGCCGAGCTCGGCTCGGCGCTCGCATCACCTTCGCGCTCTTCGACGAGCCGCACCTGATGACTGAGACCAGCGGCGGCGTGCTGCTGGCCACGACCATGAAACGCAACCTCGCCGGCATGGGCGGACGGTGGATGGAGACCACCAACATGTACGACCCGTCCGAGAATTCGATCGCGCAGCGCACGCACGAGAGCCCGGCGCGCGACGTCTTCATCGACTACCGGCCGCCGCCGCGACATCCCGAGCTCGACGACGACGTCGACGCGCTCGAGCTGCTGCGCTTCGTCTACGGCGATTCCTGGTGGGTGGATCCGGACCGCATCCTTGCCGACGCGCGCGACCCCGCGGTCTGTCCGACTCCAGCTGACGCGCTGCGTTACTTCTTCAACCTGCCGGTGGTCGGCATGTCGCCGGCGGTGGATCCGACCAGATGGGACGCGCTGGCGCGGCCGCGAGACCTGAAGCCGAAGCAGCTGATCGCGCTCGGCTTCTTCGGCGCTCGCGGTCAGTCCGCATCTCTCGTCGCGAGCCGGGTGAGCGATGGCCGTTGGTTCCACCTGAACACGTGGGACGCAGCTGCGTTCGAGGACGAGAAGATCCCGCGAACCGCGGTCGACAAGGCGGTCACCGAGGCCTTCAACGCCTACGAGGTCAAGTTCCTGTTCGGCGAGCCGGCCCACTGGCAGGAGTACTTCGACGTCTGGGCGGGCCGCTGGCCGAAACGAATCGTCGAGTTCTCGACCAACACCGAGCGGCGGATGGACGATGCCATCTCTCGCTTCCAGGTCGCCTTCGCCGGCGACTTCACCCACGACGGTAACGAGATTCTCGCCGCCCACGCCAAGGCGGCGGCACTGAGCAAGGGTTCGCGCAAGCAATCGCGGCCGGAGGAGGCGATCAGCGTGACCCAGCACTACCTGAAGGTGATCAAGAAGCACGACGGCGGGCACATCGACGCCTTCGTCGCCGGCATCCTCGCCGAGGTGGCTCGAGGAGCTGCTCTCGAGAAGGGCGGCAACGTACCACCGCCCGAGCCCCTGGTCGCCTACATATGAAGCTGGCCCTCCCGGGCGGCCTGCAGATCGACTTCTCGCGCAAGCCCGCCAAGCTCGATGCTGAACGAGCCCTCGATCCGTCGATCTCGCTCGACCAGTGGCTGCAGTTCTTCACCTTCGGCGGCGTCCAGTACCCCTTCATCCCCTCGCAGACGCTGCTCGGCAACCGCGAGGACATCGCCCAGAGCTTCGTCGGCTACGTCCAGGGCGCCTATCAGTCGAACGGCATCGTCTTCGCCTGCGTCCTCGCCCGGCTCATGATCTTCAGCGAGGCGCGATTCCAGTGGCGCCGGCTGGGGAGCCAGGGCAACGGGCAGCCGCAGGACCTCTGGGGGAGCCCGGCGCTCGGTCCGCTCGAGCATCCCTGGCCCAACGGCACGACCGGCGACCTGCTGACGCGGATGATCCAGGACGCCGACCTGGCCGGCAACTTCTACGGCGTTCGCGGCAGCAATCGTCCCGACCGACCGGCGCCAGGAACCATCAAGCGGCTGCGGCCGGACTGGGTCACGATCATGATCGGGTCGCGCAATCCCGCCAACGACGATGCCTTCGTCGCCGGCGACATCGACTCCGAGGTCATCGGCTACCTCTACCATCCGGGCGGCCCGCGCGGCCAGGCGGATCCGATCGCGCTCGGCGTCGACGAGGTCTGTCACTTCGCGCCCATCCCTGACCCGATCGCCTCCTATCGAGGCATGAGCTGGATCACGCCGATCCTGCGCGAGGTGATGGGTGACTCGGCGGCGACCACGCACAAACTGAAGTTCTTCGAGAACGGAGCGACCGTGAACATGGTCGTCTCGCTGGACCCGACCATCCAGGCCGAGGCCTTCGACCGCTGGATCAAGATCTTCCGCACTCAGCACGAGGGCGCGATGAACGCCTACCGCACGCTCTACCTCGGCGGCGGAGCAGATGTCAAAACGGTCGGCGCCGACTTCCGGCAGATGGACTTCAAGGTCACGCAGGGCGCAGGCGAAACCCGCATCGCCGCTGCAGCCGGGGTGCCTCCGATCATCGTCGGCCTCTCGGAAGGCCTGGCCGCCGGCACGTACAACAACTACGGCCAGTCGGTCCGCCGCTTCGGCGACGGAACCCTGCGGCCGCTGTGGCGGAATGCCTGCGGATCCCTCGAGTCGTTGGTCAACGTGCCCGGCGGTTCGCAGCTCTGGTACGACACCCGCGACATCGCGTTCCTGCGCGAGGACGCCAAGGATCTCGCCGACATCCAGCAGGTCGAGTCGGCATCGATTCGGACCCTGATCGACGCCGGCTACAAGCCGGACTCGATCGTCGCCGCGATCCAGGCGCACGACTGGAGCCGCCTGGTCCACACCGGGCTCTTCTCGGTCCAGCTCCAGCCGCCGCAGACCTCGTTCACACCTAACGCGCCCCCACCGGCTCTGCCGGAGCCGGCGAAGAAGAACGGAACCCCACCTCCGGGCACGCCGGCGCTGCCCGCCAAAACACCTCCGAAGGAGTAAGACATGCCAGCTGGCGACTTCCGTGGACTCTCGATGCGCGACTACCTCTTCCTCGGGTCGCCATCGGCGACGCTGTTCGAGAACTTCCCACACGACCAGATCACGACCGACTGCGCGATCGGCGCCACAGGCCTGATGACCGCGGTCGCGATCCCGCTGCGCCAGGGCAGCACCATCAGCAAGATCTCGTTCCTGGTCGGCGCCACCGCCGGCGCCACGCTGACCCATCAGTACACCGCGCTCTACAGCACAGCGGCAACGCCGGCGCTGCTGGCGCAGAGTGCCGACGCGGCGGCGGCCTCGATGGCGGCCAACACCGCCTTCACCGGCACCCTGGTCACGCCCTATGTGGTTCCGGCCGACGGTCTCTACTACGCGGCCATCTGCGTCACCGGAACCACGATCCCGACCCTGATCGGCAAGGTCACCGCCCTCAACGCGACCGTCGGCGCCGCCCTCAACACGCTGGGTGGCTGGCCGGTGGTCTGCGCCACCTACACCGGAGCCGCAAGCATCGCTCCAGCGACGTTGGCATCGCCGACAGTTCTGGCGGTTCAGCCATACGCGCTGCTCCAGTAAGGGCGAGCGAATCGGGAGAGGTGATATGCCACGACCGAACCTCGATCCTTCAGACCTCGAGCACTTCGAGCGCGCGATCGACAACGGGAGCTGGGACGGCGGAGCGGCGATGTCCAGCTGCGCGAAGTCATCCACGCCGGCGTCCTGCTATGGCGCGATCTGCGCCGGCAAGCGCGCGGGTGACAGTTCAAAGCAGGACGCCTGGGCACTTCCGCATCACGCTCGCCCTGGCGCTCCCGCCAACGCCTCGGGCGTGCGCAACGCACTCGGCCGGCTGCCCCAGACGCAGGGCCTCATCAACCGCGCGGCTGCTGAGGCTCATCTCCAGGCGCACATGAAGCAGATCCAAGCAGCATCCAAACCACCTGCCGGACAGCCGCGCAGTGATGGACCGCCACGGGCCAACCTGATCCGCGCCATCCGAGACGGCGTCGCGTTGCGTGCGGCCGCCAACGGAGCCTCGATGCCGACCCTCAGCGGTCACCTGGCCGTGTTCAACCAGTGGACGGAGATCGACTCCATCTTCGAAGGCCGGTTCCTCGAGCAGCTGGCTCCAGGAGCCTTCTCGCAGACCATCAAGGAGGACCGCGCCTCGATGCGCGTCCTTTTCCAGCACGGCCGTGATCCCCAGATCGGCAACAAGCCTCTGGGTCCGATCGAGGAGCTGACCGAGGACAAGACCGGCGTCGCCTACGCGGCGCCCATGCTCGACACCTCCTACAACCGCGACCTGATCCCCGGCCTCGAGGCCGGCCTCTACGGCGCGTCCTTCCGCTTTGAGGTCCTCGAGCAGGACTTCAACAACAAGCCGGAACGAAGTGATTACAACCCCGAAGGCATCCCTGAGCGAACGGTCAAGTCGCTCCGGATGATGGAGTTCGGGCCCGTCACCTTTCCCGCCTATGCCGGCGCCACTGCCGGCCTGCGTTCACTGACCGACGAGTTCATCTTCGCCGCGTTCCTGAGCGATCCGGAGCGCCTGCGACAGCTGATCGAATCCGCACCCACGTCTGCCGCCCTCTCGCAAGTCGCCACCCTCTCGCGCAAGGCCGCCGAGGGTCAGCCTCACTCGCACGGAGAGAGCCACTCAGATCCGGACCGCCCAGCGCCGCTGGTCGTGATCCGGAATCCCAACAGGAGGCTCTGACCCACATGCCGCTCACCCGCGACGAACGTCAAACCCGCATGGACGAGCTCGAGCGCTGGATCACCGACCAGCACAACGAGTTCCCCGACGAGGCCTTCACCGACGAGGTCCGCGAGCTCTGGAAGGCCAACACCGAAGAGCTCGAGGAGCACAAGCGCGTGATGGCCGAGCTGGCCACGCGCGACAAGCGCATCAAGGAGCTCGCCGACAAGGAGAACCACCACGAGCGCGGCACCGGCTTCGGCGGGGGCCGCAGCTCCGGGCCCCAGATCATCTCCCGCATGACTGAGCACGAGGTCTACGACGTCTCCTCGGTGCGCGCCAACTACTTCGATCCGGCCTCCAGCCGGCGCGAGCTCCGCGATCGCGCGATGCGCGCGGTCGAGATCGCCCACTTCCCGGAGTGGCAGCAGGGAACCTACCTGCGCGGCCGGCCGGTAACCAAGGAGCGCGCTCAGGCCTACGTCGGAAGCCTGGTCGACCGCTACTCGGAGACCGACGACTACCTCTCGCGGCGCATCCTCCTCACCGGCGCGCCCGCCTATCGCAGCGCCTTCGGCAAGGCCGTGATGGCTCACCTCCACGGCTACTTCGACGCCGGCTTCACCGCAGAGGAAGCGCGCGCGGTCCAGCTAGTCCGCGCCATGGGCGTTCAGGTCGGCTCGACCGGTGGTTTCGCCGTTCCCTACATGCTCGACCCCACGGTCATCCCGACCAGCAACCTGTCCGTCAACCCCTACCGCGCGATCTGTCGCGTGGACACCATCCCCGGCAACGAATGGCGTGGCGTCACCTCCGCCGGCGTCACCGCGCAGTACCAGGGTGAAGGCGTCGAGGCTCCGGACAACTCGCCGGTCCTCGCCCAGCCCAACCTCTTGATGATCCGGGCGGACTGCTTCGTGCCGGTCAACATCGAACTCACCCAGGACTGGGGCGGCCTGCAGACCGAGCTCGCCAACCTGATCCAGGACGCCAAGGACGACCTCGAGGCCGTGCAGTTCACGACCGGCGTCGGCGGTGCCAACAACCCCACCGGCTTGATCACCGGCGCAACCACGACCCAGGCGGCCGGCGGATCCGCCGCCTTCGCGATCGCCGACCTCTACCTGCTCGAGCAGGCGGTCCCACCGCGGTTCCGCCCCCGCGCGCAGATCATCGCCAACCGCTTCATCTGGAACAAGATCCGGCAGTTCGACACCGCCGGCGGCGCCGGCTTGCTGGTCTTCCTGCCCGCAGGCCTGGACAACGACGTGCCGCGCGGTGGCAACCTGGGCGTCCAGGTCCTCGGTTACGGCGCGAACGAGGCGTCGGCCATGGTGGCCGCGCTCACGACCGGATCCAAGATCGCGGTCATGGGTGACCCCCGCTATTTCATCATCGTCGACCGCATCGGCATGGACATCGAGGTGATCCCGCACATCTTCGGTCCCGCCGGTCAGCGGCCTCTCGGCCAGCGCGGCTTCTACGCGTTCTGGCGCAACAACGCGAGGGTGCTGGACGTCAACGCCTTCCGCGTGCTCGTCACGAGCTAGTACTGTCGAAACAGCCGGGGGCCCGAAGCCCCCGGCTGCACAACCCGACACAGGAGGTCAAGTCGATGGCAAAAAAGGCAACCGCGTCGAAGTCCAAGGCGGACGAGGAAGAGCCCGCAGCTGCAGCGGCGGCGACTCGCTTCAAGGCCAAGCAGCGGATGATCCACCTCGCCGCCAACGGAACCGACCAGAGCGTGGTCGAAGAGGGCGAGGTGGTCGGCGCCGATCATCCCTTCGTCGCCCTGCATCCAGCGCAGTTCGAGGCCGTCTGATGGCTGAGAAGGAACCCTATCCGGCTCAGGAAGAGGGCGGCATCAAGGGCGCGCCGACGCTGCCCAAGGGTGCGCCACCGTCATCTCAGATCCCGGACTCGAAGCTTCGGGCGCCGACCTCCGGCAACGTGCGCAACCCGGTGCCGAGCGCCTATCCGGGGACGGTCAACCAGCCGCTCAAGAGCGACAACCAGCGACCGGCCTCGAGGAGCAAGAGGTAGTCATGGCTGGAACCGCTGGCGGCAACCCGAAGAACGTGCCCCCGCCGACGTTCAAGCCGGCTGTCGTGACAAAGATCACGCCGCCGACGCCAGATCCTCAGCGCCCCGCGCTGGGTGGTCCACAAGCACCCAACCCGTACAAAGCGCGCCCCGACTACCACGGCGACTCCGACGTCGACGGCGCGGATGGGCCCGACTACGTGATCCCGGCCGTGAACCAGCAGGAGCAAGAGTGATGCCGAAGAGCGACCGTGTTTACGTCGCGACCGAGTCCTTCGCCTGTCAGATCGAGGGCAAGGACTACCAGATCACCAAGGGTCAGACCCGCGTGCGCGAAGGTCACCCGCTGCTCCAGACCAACCCGCAGTACTTCCGCCCGATGGAAGAGAACGTGCACTACGACGTCGAGCAGGCGACCGCCGCACCGGGCGAGAAGCGAGGCGCGTCGGCGTAGATGGCCAACATCCCGCTGCCGAGCGTCATCACTCAGCTCAAGGAAGTCACCGTCGTTGCACCAGGTGCCGGCGTCGACTTCTCCCTGGTCGTGCCGGCCAATAAGTGGTGGATGCTCTTCTCGGTCTATGCAGTGATGACTCAGGGCATCACGCAGACGCCGCAGCCGATCCTGCAGATCGACGACGGAACCAACGTGATCATGGAATCGATCGGCAGCAGCGCAGCCCAGGCAGTGTCGACGACCTGCGCGTACACCTGGGGCCCTGGATTCGTGCAGAGCGGCCAGGTCGGCAGCGGCGCCGGCGTACATTCCGTGGCGCCCATCCCAGACGGCCTCATCTTGCTCGCCGGATACCACGTCAAGACGCTGACGCTCGGGATCGGAGCCAACTCGCAGTGGGGCGTCCCGAGGCTCTACCTCGCCGAGCTCGGCTAGGCAATGCCCTCGCTCGTCCAGAGCGTGGCTCCGCTCCTCGAACCGATCTCGCTGCCGGAAGCCAAGGCGCATCTCCGCGTCGGCATCAACGACGACGACCAGCTGATCGAGAGCTGCATCCGGACCGCGCGCTGGAACCTCGAGCGCACCTATCGCTTCGCCTGCCTCACGCAGACGCTGGTTCAGGGCATGGACTGGTTCGGCCAGGCCGAATACCTGTGGGACATGTGGTGGCCGGTCGGCTGGTGGCCGCCACAGGCCTACGGCTATCCGCTCACCAGCGTGCTCGAGCTGCGGCCGCCGGTCCAGTCCGTGACCTCGGTGACCTACACGGACACGGCGGGAAATCCGCAGACGCTGGCGCCAGCGGGATACCTGGTCGACGGCTCGAGCTGGCCGGCGCGCATCCTGCCCGCACGCAACACGACCTGGCCGGCCTCAGCCCAGGTGCCGAACGCCGTGGTCATCACCTATGTGGCGGGATACACGGATCCGACGCTGGTCCCTGACGACATTCGCCAGTCGCTGAAGCTCATCATCGGCGACCTCTACGAGAACCGCGAACAGTCGCTGGTCGGCTCGCGCCTCGCCGTGGTCGAGCTGCCCCGCGGCGTCGACGACCTGATGGCGCCTTACAAGTTCCCGCTGGTGCGGTGATTCAGTGAGAGCCGGCAGCCTCAATCGCCGCCTTCACCTGCAGCAGATCTCCTCGGTGGTGGATGCCGATGGCTTCACCAGCGAGACCTGGGCGGACCTCGACGTCGTCTGGGCGTCGATCAATCCGGTCCAGGGCATCGAGGGTTACCAGGCGGCGCAGACCCAGGAGAGGATCACGCACCAGGTCACGATTCGCTGGCGCACCGACGTCAGCGCTCACATGCGCTTCCTCTACGCCGAAACGCCGGCGGGGATCCTGCGCATCTTCCTCATCCACGCGATGCTCGACCCCGACGAAGCGCATCGCGAGCTCGCCTGCATGTGCGAAGAGTTCGTGACCACCCAGGTAGGGGCGACGTGACATGGCGCTGACCACCTCGAGCGCGATCAAGCAGTACCTCGAGGGACCGCTCGCCATGGGTGGAGCTGCTCTCGGTCTCAGCGTCTACCAGGACCAGGCGCCGGAGAACACGGCCAAGCCGTACATCACCGTCGACGAGGCGGTGGCGATCGTCCCCGACAAGCTCGAGGACGGCGCTGCATCGACGGTTCGCGAGCATGTGACCGTCCATCTCTGGATGGCCTGGAAGGATCTGCTCGCTTCGCCCAACAAGCGGCTCGAGGATCCAACGCTGGCGGGCAAGATCGCCAGGGCGCTGCAGGGTACGCGTCTTCTCGCATCCGGTACCGGCGCGCCGCCGACCACCGTCTATGCGGTCCTGGTCAAGAACATCGGCCCGCGCCTGCTCGAGCGCGACGCCAACGTCGTGCACGTGCCGCTGTGGGTCGAAGTCTGGAGGGCGCTGTGAGCTTGAACTCGGCGGAATTCCTCGAAGGGCTGGCCGGAGCGGAAGAATTCCTGACGGCCGCGGCGAAGATGACGATGCACGAGGTCGCGGATCGCATCGCCGATCGTGCGCGGCAGTTCGCTCCGGTCGGTGACGACAGCGATCCGCACGCCGGCCAGCTGCGCGACGACATCGGCATCAAGGGCGAGGGCGTCGACACCGGCATGCCCTATGTCGACGTCGGCTCGACCGTCCCTGAAGCCGTGCTCGAGGAGTACGGGACGACGCACTCAGACGCGCATCCGTTCATGAGACCAGCGCTGGCCATGGAAGGCAGCTAAACCACAAAGGAGAATTAGATGGCAGCTCTCACCGCGCCGGCCGTTATCGCTTCCGGATCCTCACCAGGTGGCCCGCGCTGGGCGCTGCTCGGCTTTCAGAAGGTCACTGCGGCGGACACCTTCGACTGTTCGACCCTGACCACGATCCCGCCCTTCATCACGGTGACCGCGGCACTGTTCGTGGCGACGTCCAACCGCACCGCGACAACGACGCTCTGCACGCTGGCCAGCCCGGTCGTGACCGTGGTCGGAGCAGGCATCGCGGCCGACTCAGGATGGCTCTGGGTGGTCGGCGAGTAAATGCCGACCATCAAGGTTCCGGACGCTGACGGCCAGGTGGTCATCACGGATGGCGGAGAGCAGATCATCTACAAGATCTCGAACGGCAATGTCGACGTCGACGACGCGCACACCGCGGCGATCCTGAGCGCGGTTCAGGGTAGCGAGCTCGCGCCGGAATCCCCGGCAGCAAAAAGCAAGCCGGAATCCGGCAAGGAGAAGTAACCCATGGCGCTCTCCCACTTCAGCAAGGTGTTCGCGGTCAAGGAGCTCAAGATCGCCAAGCTTCTGACCGATCCGACCGGTGCGCCCCCGTCGACCTATGGCGCTTCGGTCGCCCTGGTCGGATCCAAGAAGCTGACGATCAAGGGCACCATCAACACCAAGTACCTCCGCGGTGACAACCGCCTGCTCGACGCTGACGCGGTGCTGCAGGAGATCACGGCCACGATCGACTACGCCAAGCTGAGCCTGGACGCGATGTCGGTGATGTTCAGCACCGTCGTCGTCGACAGCGGCGTCACGCCGAACCAGCTGGCGACCTGGCAGATGGCCAACACCGACGTGCTCCAGTACTTCAAGATCGAGGGCCGCGCAGCCGGCGCGGATCCGATCGCCGGCGACGTCCTGTTTTCGCTCTGGAAGTGCAAGCTCGGCAGCTTTCCGGACATCGGGCTCAACGAGGAGGACTACCAGATGTCAACGGCGAGCCTGGTCGTCGTGCCTCGGCTCTCCGACAACAACTGGGTCAACGTCGTGATCCGCGAGACCGCGGCAGCGCTCGCCTAAAACAACTCGGCGCCTTCTTCTTGGCCCGAAGGGCCGGTCACTCCCTGGCCGGCCCTTCATTCCCTCGCCTCGAAACCCGAGGCATGGAGACATGAATGCAGAACGTATCCGACAGCGCCCGCCTGCTCGCCAAGGGCACGCAGGTCACGCTCAAAGATGGATCCACTCAGGCTCTCGTATTTGACTTCGAGGCGATCGCCATGCTCGAAGACAGGTACGGGAGCCTTGACGCGTTTGTGGCCATCCTTCAGGGCACCGGGAAGCGCTTCACCGCCATCAAGGACGCGATGGTGGCCGCGCTCAGCCACACCGGCATGCCCGCGGACAAGATCGTCAAGCTGCTCGAGTTCAAGCAGTTCCAGCAGTACGTCGAAGCGCTCAGCGCAGCCTTCAACGAGGGCATGCCCGAGGCGACTGGCCAGCAGCAGCCCCCTTTAGCGACGAGCCCCAACGGCTCCCCTGGAAACGGCTCTACTGGTCAGCCACCGTCGTCTTCGGACGCAGCCACCAAGAGTTCAAGCGCATGACCATGGCGCAGCTGGTGGCTCTGGGCGAGGTCGAGCTGCAGAGCCGCAAGGGTGAAGCTCCGCCTCAGACCGGCGGGGCCGAGGACTGGGCCATGCTCGGCAGCCTGCCGCTCAGGGGCTGATGGCCGACTACGCGCTGCCCGCGCTTGTCTCGCGGCTGAAGATCGACACCAGCGGCTTCAACGCTGGGCTGGCATCTGCTGGCCTGGCCCTGGCTGGCCTCGCTGCCGGCGTGGTCGCCTTCACGGTGGCCGCTGTAGAGAAGACCGCCGAAGCCGGCCAAGCCGCCTACCAGATGAGCGAGAAATTTGGCCTGGCGAAGGATCAGTCGAGCGCGTGGCTTACCGTGGCGCGTCACCTTGGGGTGAACGCGGACTCGCTCGGCTCGGGCTTCAAATTTCTCTCCAAGAACCTCGAGAACGTGAACCTGGCCATGGAGACGCATTCCGTGGACGCCCGAAAGGTCATGGAAGAGACCGAGAAGCTGAAGCTCGCGCAGGACCATTACAACCAAACCCTGAAGGCCTTCGGACCTCACAGCGACAAGACGGTGACCGCGCTACTGGCCCTGCAGAAGCAGCAGGACGCCTACAACAAGCTCACCGGTGAGGCCTCGCTCCACATGGGTCCGCTGAGTCAAGCCTTGAAGGACCTGGGTCTCAACATCTGGGACGCGCACGGCAAGATGAAGTCGGCCAACGAGCTGATGCTGGAGTCGGCCGACATCTTCGCCGCCATGCCAGACGGGATCGAGAAGAGCGGGCTGGCGATCAAGCTCTTCGGCAAGCAGGGCATGGACATGCTGCCAGTGCTCAACCTTGGCCGCAAGGGACTGCAGGACATGATGATCCAGGGCCAGGCGACCGGCGAGGTCATGAGCATCGACCAGGTGAATGCTGCGCACAAATACTTCCTCGCACAGCAGAAGCTCAACTCAGAGATCACCGGCTTCTCGATGCAGCTGGGCACGGTGCTGATGCCCTTGGCTCTTCGGTTCATCGATTGGCTGACCGGAACGGCCGTCCCTGGCCTGGTCGCCTTCGCCAAGCCCTGGATGCAGCAACTAACGCCGGCGATCACCGCCTTCTACAACAAACTTGTCACGCTCGGCCCGCAGCTGAAGGCGGCTTACGACATCATCAGGACCTGGGCGCCCTTCATCGCCGGCGTTGCCGCCGCCTGGGCAATCTGGAACGTCGCCCTCGAGGTCACGCGTATCGTCCAGATGGGCATCCTCGCTGTGCAGTTTGCGGCCGGCATTGTCGCCATCGTCTCCAAGGTTGGGCTGTGGACCGCAGCGCAGTGGCTCCTCAATCTCGCCCTCGATGCCAACCCGATCGGCGTCATCGTCATAGCGGTCGCAGCACTGGTTGCTGGCGTGATCTGGGCCTACCAGAACGTGGGCTGGTTCCACGATGCGGTCAATGCCGCATGGGACGGCCTGAAGCGCTTCGGCGAGTGGATCTGGTCCTGGCTCAAGCCGGTGCTGGATTGGCTCGGCCAGCGTCTTTCCGACATTGGCGGGGCATTGAACGCGATCGGCATCGGCGGCAGCTCGCTCCCGTCTTCTTCTGGCGTGACCGGTGGCGGACGTTCGGGACATCGCGCGGCTGGCGGCATGGTCGTCCCTGGCGGTATCTACACTGTCGGCGAGGAGGGCCCCGAGACGCTGGTCATGGGATCCCGCGGGGGCATGGTGATTCCGCATGGCGCTGGCGGGGGTGGCAGCAGCCTCTCCGTCGTCGTCAACGCCCAAACCAATGCCGACGCGCACGACATCGCCGTCGACGCGGCCTGGGAGCTGCGCAAGATGCGAAGGGCCTTCTGATTGGCGCCGGCTCGGGTTCAGGCGTGGCCGGTTCCGGCGGGCGCCTGGCAGGCCCAGCTCCGCAGTCTGGTCTTCGGGGCGGGCACCGCCTATTCGTTCACTGATGTCGACGGTCTAGACCTACCGGCCATCAGCGATGGCGACGTTCCGCGCGCAGGAAGCGACGGCATGATCGGGGGCATCGAGACAACTCCCTCGAGGGACTTGATCTTCGACATGCTTGTCCATCCCGACATGCTCAGCGGATCCGCCAAGGCGGTCCTGATGCAGGCGCTCAAGGTCGCCTTCGCCGAGTCCTCCGACGACGTCGGTCTCACGCTCCAGCATCCCGACCTAGGCCCCCTCCTGTTCATCGGCCGGCCTCGGAAGCTGAGCTTCAAGGTCGATCGGTCCTTTCCGTTTCTCTCGCAGGACGCGGTGCTCGCGATGTTCCGGGCGCTCGACCCCCTGATCTACTCGGGCACGCTGCAGGACGTCACCATTCCCTTCGGGACGGCGGGCACCAATGCCGGCGTCGTAGCGAACGCGGCGACTCTGCTGGGAGTCCCAAACACGATGCTCCGGATCATCCAGAACGGCGGCTTCGAGTCCGCGGCCGCGACCGACGGTGGATGGGTCACGACCGTGGCGACCGACCTCGCGGCCGGGGCAACCCTGACCAGGGACACGGGAACATTCCACGGCGGCGTGGCGGCGGGCAAACTCGTGACCTCCGGCGCGTCGACCAACCAGGGCGTCAGACAGCCGACGCTGACCAACCTGCTCCCGAACACCTCCTACACCTTCACCTGCTGGGTGAACCTCTCGACGGCAGGAGGCTCGATCCGGCTTCTGGCCCGCGACGTGACCAACGCGGTCCTGGCGTCGAGCGCGGCCGTCGTGACCTCGACCGGAACCTGGCAGCAGCTGACGGTGACGCTGGTCACCGGGGCGACCGGTCCGGTCCAGGTCATGCTCACGGTCCGCGACGAGGGGACGGCGGTCACGCGGACGTTCTTCGTCGACGACGTGCGAGGAGACCTGTCGAGCTCCGTCCAGGCCTACGCCCCTCCGCTCATGGGCGTGACGGCCGGAGCCATCGGCGGAGGCGGAGGCGCGGCCGGGTTCTACCAGGCCATCAGCTCGGGGACCGCGAGCACGAAACCGGTCACTCGGATCAAGGCGGTCTCCGGGCCGGTGACGGGTCCTCTGTTTCTCGATCGAGTCGAATCGAACGAGACCATCATGCTCAACTACAACATGGCGAGCGGCGACGTGCTGGAGCTCGACCATGACCTTCACTCGGTGCTCCTCAACGGTGTGGCCAACCGCGCTGACATTCTCGACGCGAGCACGTCCTGGTGGAGCATCGCTCCGGGCGTGAACACGATCCACTACAGAACCGCAGGTCCGGGTGCAGGCTCGCAGGCCGAGCTGCTCTACCGCGACGCCTACTGGTAAGGAGGCCCGATGGCTGTTCTCGTTGCGCCCGAGATGTGGTTCCTGCAGGGCCCCGCGACCGACGTCGAGGCGAACAAGCTTCGGACCTCGGCCGCCGCGTTCAGGCGCATGCTCGACGCGTCCCTCGGTTATCGCCAGGGCGTCGTCTACACGCGCGGGACCTGTACCGATCTGAAGGCGCTCGCCACCGGAACGCCGGACGGGTTCATTCATGTCCAGCAGGGCTCCTGCTACGTCCGCGGCACGCAGGCCGCGAGTCAGGGCATGTATCACCTCTACAACGACGCGACGTTGGACATCAACGTCCTCGGCCCAAACCCGGCGCACGCCACTCTGGACCGGATCGACCTGGTGGTCGCCCGCTATCAGGACCAGTTCTACTCCGGATCGCTCGACCTGCCGACGATAGAGATGGTCACCGGTACGCCCTCCGGATCCCCCGCCGTGCCAGCCGCGCCCGCGAACTCGCTGATCCTGGCCCAGCTGTCGATCATCCACGCCAGTTCGACGATCCCGCAGAGCGTGATCACCGACAGGCGGGTACCTGCCGGCAACGGGATCGTGGTGCTCGATGACATCTTGGTCGGAACCGACGCTCGCTATCCGACGCAGGTCAGCGCGACGCAGATCGACTTCTTGAACGCTGCCGGCGTCGGCACGAACCTCCTCCCCACAGGGCTTAGCGATCTCGAGATAATCCTCTATGCACGCGGCAACCAGGCTGCCGTTGGCGACAACATCTTTGTTCGCCTCAACAACGACTCGGGCGCGAACTACTACCAGCAGCAGATCTCGGGCATCGCCGCCGCCGCCGCGGCATCGGAGACGCTGGCGACTGCCTCAGCAGTCGTTGCGGGACTGGTCGCCAACAGCGCGCCGGCCAACCGATTCTCGGGCGCTCGCATCCACATCCCGGACTACATGGGTGGCCAGAAGAAGGTCATCCAGGGAACCTCCTACAGCCCGACCGGGACAACGACCGGGACTGAGCAGAAGCTCGAGCGGGGCGCTGTCTGGGACAGCACCGCCCCGATCACGCGCATTTCCCTGCTCATGGTCGGGAGCACCCAGTTCATGGTCGGCTCTCGCTTCATCCTGCTCGGGCACGCCGGCCTCCAGCCCTGAAAGGGGTCGATGGCCTCTCCGGTCTACCGCTACAAGTCGGTCTCGCTCCTGACCGGGAAGCTCGCGGCGGAGCTGCCTCTGATCAACGGAACCTTCAGCCGAGAGAGGAACGCAGCCGGGAGCTGGAGCGCGGACCTGCCGCTGAGCAAGCTTGTGATCTCCGCGCTGGACGCAAAGACGGTCACGACGGCATGGGCCAACGAGATCGTGGTCGAGCGGGCTGGCGCAGTCGTCTATGCCGGCATCATCACCAACCGCGAGTACGACTCGACGAGACAGGTTCTCATGCTCTCCGGCCGCGAGATCTGGTGCTACTTCGACAAGCGGTTCGTGGATCCGGACGTCACCTACACGGCGATCGACCAGGGCCTGATCTTCCAGGACCTCCTCGTCCAGGCGGCCGCGAAGGTGGGGGGTGACATCCGCGTCGACTTCCCATCGACCACTGCGCTCACAACTGGCACCGTGCGCACGATCTCCTATCTGACCGCGGACCTCAAGCCCATCTCCGAGGCTTGCCAGGAGCTCGCCAACCAGCTCGGCGGCTTCGAGTTCTCGCTCGATGGCTACTGGTCGGGTTCGACCTTCCGGCACCGCATCGTGTTCGGGTTCCCCAAGATGGGCGTGCGTGGAGGCGGCCTCGTGTCGTGGGACCTGCCCGGGGGGCCGATCTCGAAGTACGACTGGAAGGAGGACGGCTCGGACATCGCCAACGAGCAGTTTGGGATTGGCGATGACGGGTCCGGCCACGTCCTGCTCTCACGCGTGAAGTCGCTCGACATCTCTCGCCCACTGCTCCAGGGGACGACCTCGTTCCGCGCTGTCAGCCAGGCGGCCGCACTGCTCTCCTGGACTCAACGGCGGGCAGCACGCACGGTTTCTCCCGTCGATGCCGCGACAGTCTCGGTCGCCGGCACCAAACCGCCGGTCTTCGGAAGCTACGGCCTCGGCGACGACGTGATCCTCCAGCTCAACGATCCCTGGGGCGGGAACATCGCCACGCTGTGGCGGATCCGGGGTTGGAATCTCAGCCCTCCAGGCAGAGGCCAAGGCGAGGTCGTGGAACTCCTGGTCGAACGCGACATCGAGAAGCTGATCGATCTGGCCAGTCACTTCGACGACGCCTATCGGCGCATCCGGATCCTGGAGACGCACTCGCTCGGCATCCCCTTCAACCCGCCGACCAAGAAGCAGACCATCGTGGTCGACCTGGCGATCCCGGCGCGCAACTCGGACTATCCGAATCCTGCTCAGAACGGGATCTTCACCTTAGTCTCCGGACAGTTCACGGTGGTCGGCGCCGGCGCCACCTTCGTCCTCGAGGGCGCGATGGACGCGCAGATGGAAGAGTGGGACAACACGCTCGCGGCGCCGCGTCGAGACGCCTGGAACGACGTCCAGGGCCAGCTCGCCAACCCGCGCATCGAGTGGCCGTTCGGCCTGATCCGGCAGACGAACTCCTGGAGGTCGGTCGACACCGCGATCGCGGCCGGGACCTACACGGCGCGGGCCCTGATTGAGCAGGAGGGGCAGAACTCGTTCAAGGTCTTCGGCGGCTATCTGCGAGTGACGATCACGCAATGACCAGGAGGTAGCCACATGGCGACTGCGCTTCTCGATCAGTGGCTCGCCGCTTTCGGTCCGATCGCGACCAGCGGTCAGCCTCCTCCGGTGACGGCAGACTCCGAGCCCGCGACTGCGTTCCGACGTCGTTGCATCATGGCCGCGATCAGCGCTGCTATCTCTGTCGGACAGGAGCAGACGACGACGGCTGATCACGCGAACCGCGCTGCTCTCGCCAAGGCGGTCATGGATTCGCCGCTGTCCTGGGTGGACGCGTTCGCCTCTGCTGCTGCAGCCCAGGGGATCGACAACAACTCGCTCGACCAACCGATCAAGGACGCGATCTGGCAGGTCTGGTCCACCATGGCCGGCGCGCTGTAGCGCTTCGACCGCGTACCCCATCTCGGGGGAAGGAGGTGTCCATGAACAGCTACCGCGATCCTGGCGCGACCTGGCTCGGATCGCCCAATTTCTCGCTCAATCGCGACGGCCATTACATGGCGCCGACGGCATCGTGGATTGTGCTTCATACGATGGTCGGTACTGTCGCCAGCGCTGAGGCGCGCTTCCGGAACCCAGCACAGCAGGCGAGCGCGCATTACGGCGTCGGCCTCGACGGTTCGCTCGTGCAGTGGGTCGACGAGAAGGATGCCGCCTGGCACGCCGGCGACTACCAGGTCAACCTCGACTCGATCGGCATCGAGCACGAGGACGGCGGCAACTACAACTCGCCAAGGCCTGACGCGCTCTACAAGCGGTCGGCGCAACTGGTGGCCGCGATCTGTCGCCGCTACAGGCTGCCCTGTGTTCGGGGCAACGCCAAGACCGGCGTCGCCGGCCTGATCGATCACCGCACCGTCTATGCGACTGCCTGCCCGGATTCGCTGGACACTGATCGCATCATCCGCGAAGCCGCGGTCTATCTCGCCGGCGGCGATCCCTACGCGTCGACGCCAGTGTTTGGGCCCGGATCCGGATCCATTGGAGGAGATGTCGAAGAGATGGTTTACATCGGCGCCACGCACGCCAAGGTTGCGACTCTGAAGACGTTCGTGGCCGGCTCTGCTTATCGCGAGAGATACAGCGGGTCAGGTGCGAGCCGCGCCCTGGCCCTGGGCGCTTCGATCAACGCGGTTGGCTACAGCTGGTCAGATCATCCGGTCCAGTCGACCGACCTCGACGGTCACGGCCTGGTCGGGCCGGACTATCTGTGGTGGAAGACGGACCAGGGCGACTGGGTGCCGGACGCCATCCTCGACACCAGCACGCCCCTCGCTGCGGCTGCTCCGACCCCCGCCATCCCGGCCGGCGAGGCGCTGAAATCGCTCTTTGTGCTGCGAGACGAGCCGGCCGCCACGGGCGTCCCAGGGCCTCAAGGCCCTCCAGGGCCAGCTGGGGCGCCTGGTCCGGTCGGCCCGGCAGGCGCAGCGGGCGCCCAGGGCCCTCCAGGGCCGCCAGGGAAGGATGGAGTCGAATCCGCGACCCCTTCGCTCTGGCAGGTGCTGGCGGCCACTTTCGCCAAGCCGGGGTCATGATGCACCGCCTCCTCTGCTGGCTTGGTCTTCACAACTGGCAGCTGGAGAACAGGTTCGGCGACCGATGGGTCTGGCGCTGCGCGAGCTGTACAAGGCGGGAATGGTCATGACGGCCGGCCACGATCAGCGCGTGACAAACCACTACGTCATCCACTTTCCGGAGCACGCTCCGCGTGAGTCGGATCCGAACTACGCGGCCTTCAACGCCTATCACCGGCTGAACCACGCGAGATCGGTTTGCCTGGTCGGGTCGCGACTAGGCTTCGAGCAATGCGCGGACGCGCAGGGTCACGAGATGCTCGATCAGCCTGGCCATCCAGGCCTCGAGCTGCATCACAAGATCCTCGAGTTCGCGACGCTCAACTCCGTCGATCTGGTCGCCCTGGCTCTGGACTTCCCCGCGGTGACAACCACCGAGGAGCTGCTCGCCTGGGCCGAGACGGCGGCCAACTTCATGTGGTTGTGCCCGAAGCATCACCGCGGTGCCGGCGGGATCCATCACGCAGCTGCAGCCGACTGGTCCGCCGAGCTCTACATCCGAGACCTGATCGGCCCCTTCGAGAAATGAGACTGCCGAAAGAACACTCCAACGAATGCATCGACTGTGGGCTGCCTGTGAAGTGGCTGGCCGGCGCCGGCGATGTCCGCGGTCTGATCCACATCGCGACCGTGGGCTCAGTGCTCAAGAGATCTCTCAACTTGAGCGTGGCTCCCTCTCACAAGGCGCGACTCAGACGATTCGCTCACCGGAGCCGACATGAAGTCGCTCCTGCTTGATGTCTCGCTGGCCATCCTCGGCGGCATCGTCTACGGCGCGCTGATATGGCGCTTCGGCTATCGGCGTGGGATCGAGATCCTTTGAGCAGCTACGCCTGGTTGCTGGCGCTGCTCGTCCTGGTTGGCCTGTTCGTCGCGTATGAGGAGGCAGGGCTCCGGTTGAAGGGCTGGCACACGATCAGCTGGTACGCGCAGCACAGGCGGTCGGTCTTCGTCGTCATTCTCGTCGCCTTTCTGCTTGGCGGCGGCATCGGCGCCGTCTGGTGGACGCGACACATCTTTGGTCAGCAGATTCTCAAATAGGAGGTTTTGACATGGGAACACTCGCGCAAGTACGCAAGGCTCTCGCGGCAGCTGTTCTGGCAGCCGCGGCCGCCCTGGTCGCGGCATCGCAGAAAGGACCACTCGGAACGCCCGAGTACATCGCCGCCGGCGTCGCCGGCGTGATCGCCGGCATCACCGTCTATTTCGTCCCCAATGCGCCAGCAGCTGCACCGGCAGCGCCACCGGCGAAGTGACCTGGCTCTGAGGTGACCGAGACCGAGGTCGGTCAACTCATCCTGGCCTTCATCGCTCTGCTTGGCTTCGGGGTTCAGATCTGGAATGGTCGGCAGAGCGAGAAGCGAGAAGAGATGCGAATCGAGGCTCAAACCAAAGAGATCAATTCGCGCATCGAGCTATCTCGCCTGGAGCTGGCGCAGCGAACGACAGCTGCTCATCAGGCGGCCGAGCGAGCCTACACCGAAGCCAACTCGGTCAACGAGAAGATCAAGGCTCAGGCTGACGCGATCGTGGATCTTCCTCGCAAGGTCGCAGACGCGATCCAGCCGCCCGAGCAGCCTTAGAAACCTTCCTCCCCCTCTAGGTCCCCGGCCGCATCGGCGGTCGGGGCTTTTTTCATGTCTGATCGGCCTTGTCGCGCATCTTCTGCTCGAGCTCCCCAAGCTTCTGATTCGCCGCCGAGGGCTGCAGCTTGTCGGCCTGCATCGTTTCACCGAGGCCAGGCTTGCCCCACGCTGATTTCTTGACCAGCAGCCGCGTCGCCAGGCTCGGCTTTGTGGTCATCGGGGCGATGCGCTCCCAGGAGCCTCCCTTGATTGAACCGCCCTGCGGATCCCACTGCCATTGGCCATCGTCCGAAATCACCCTGCCGTCGTCCGTGAGCTTCGCCATCTGTATTTCTCCTTGAATCCGCGATTGCTGTTGCCTTCAGCCGGCGTCCTCTTCGCTCGTCAGCGCGCGGGACAGAGCCTCGTATGCGTCGTCCGAGCCGACCATCTCCGAATAGACGCGGTCCACCATCGCAGTGCTGGAATGGCCGAGCGTCCGGGCCACGATCACCGTGCTCATGCCCGGCTGGCGCAGGGTCCAGGCGACGAAGGCGTGCCGGAAGAGATGAGGATGGACTCGCTTGCCGAGCACGTCCTGAGCGAGGCTGGAGATGAAGAGCTGCACGCCGCGCTCCTCGAGCGGCTCATGGCGCCCTGACTTGGGATGCCGGGCCTGGCTGAGGAAGATGCGCCGGCTGTCGGAGTCCTTGGGGCGGGTGCGGTCGATGTAGCGCTTGAGCCGGCTCCACAGCCGCGGGATCGGCACCAGCCGCGCGCTCTCGCCCTTGGCGCCGCCTCCGTACTGACGGTGACGGATGCGCAGGAAACGCTTGCGGTCGACCTCGACCAGGTCGTCGACGTTGAGGTGGATCAGCTCGCCGAGCCGCACCCCGGTGTCGGCGGAGATCCGGATCAAAAGCTTGTCGCGCTCATTGCGCGCCGCGTCCTCGAGGCGCTGGATCTCCTCGCGACTGAGGCGATCACGAGCTGGCTTGGGCACCCTGACCGGCGCCGGCGCGACCGGGACCTGCTCGCCCTCTCGGCCGGCCCAGCGCAGGAAGTGGCCGATCGAGCGCATGTAGGTGCGCACCGAGGCGCGGGAGAGCGGCTTGCCGGTGTGCATGTTCGGCCGCTCGAGGAGTTCAGACTGCAGCCGCTCGAGCAGCCTGAGCGTCAGCTGCGCCGGCTCGGTGATCTTGTGCTTGGCGCAGAAGGGCAGGAGAACCCGGGTCAGCGTCCAGAGATGCCAGTCGATGGTCCGATGCGAGACCTCCTTGGACTTCAGGTGGGCCAGGTAATCGTCGACGAGAAGAGCAAGCGTGTTGGTCGAGGCGTCGGCCTTCTTCACGATTGCGATGGGAGGCATCTCTTGATCCTTCACGCGACTGCCGCCGGGTTACGCGTCGGACTATAGCAAACAAACGATAGGAGTGACCTGGATATCCGGTCGATATCGGGCGGGCGAGATTTGAACTCGCGATCTCCTGGTCCCAAACCAGGCGTGCTGAGCGGGCAGGGTGAAAAACTCCAGGCTGAGATCGGGCGGATCGCCTGGTCTTTGACGTGCGCTATGCCAGCGCGTCAGAGTCCTGAACTTTTGACCTCGGCGACCAAGAGTTGCTTGACAAAAAGTTAGACAGGCTGCTTACATTGGCTGGGCTCGCAGTCGCAGAGATCAAGCGATGGCGCAGAACCGCCGGCGAGGCCGATCGTCAAGACGCCTGGTTTGGGATCACGCCATAGGGAGATTCGTGGATGGCAGAGGCAAGCGAGCGGCGAAATCGGCTGACGCGTGATGACCGGCCCAGGCCGGTGGAGCGTTAATCCTGTGTCAGTTAACACCGCCGTAGTCGAAGACTCAGCCATGCCGGCGTCTCCAGACGGGCTCGTTCGGATCAACCACGCCGAGCTGGTTCACAAGCTTCGGTTGCGGGGCAAACCCCCTGCTGCCCTGCGCAAGGCGGGTATCTCCTTCGACACTTTGGCCAAGATCAAGCGCGGCGAGCCGGTCCAGAACCGGATCCTGGAGAAGATCTCGGTCCAGCTTGCCAAGTGGCCGGTCCTCGAGCACGCCACCGACCTGGTGGAGAAGGACGAGGACTGATGGAGAAGACCCATTCCTCCCTCGCGTTGGAAGCCGGGCCGCTTCCGCAAATCAACAGTGGGCTCGGACTATCCGGGTCGGCGGCCTCGACTTCCTCGCTCGACATCGACGTCGCAACCTGTCGCGTGTGCGGATGCACTGAGGAGCAGGCTTGTCAAGGCGGCTGCTGGTGGGTCGAGGATCCAGAAGGCCTCGGCGACCTCTGCAGCAGCTGCTTGCCGGGCCTCGAGACGGACGATTACCTCGACAGCCTGACAACCGAGCAACTGCTCGAGCGCCGGGCTTAGATGACCGTCCTCATCAGTGCCCGACCCTGTCGTGCCTGTGGCGTCATGGTCTTCGACCTGCGCCACGTGACCACGAATCGGCACGCGCCCATCGAGGCCACGCCGAGACCGGATGGCAACATCGCGATCGACCTCGAGGCCGGCACTTATCGACTCGTCGGTCGCGACTTCCGTCCTGGTCGGGAATCCAGCGACCGCTACCGAAGCCATTTCGCGAACTGTCCGGAGGCGGCAAAGTTTCGCGCGGGCAGGCCGAGCCATGTCCGCTGAGCGAGCGGGGGCTGTGGACACAAAAGTGGCGGGCACCACAGCTCCCACTCGCCCACGACGTCGATATTCATCGACTCTGCCGCGGCACCGGTGTCGGTTCTGTCATCGCGTGCTGCGCGGCTTCGAGGTCCTGCAGGGCACCGGCCTGTGCCAGCACTCCGATTGCATCAGGGCTCGCTCGGGGCTCGTCTGGTGATTGCGCCGTCCCTGACTGATCGTCGCGCCTGGCTCGAATGGCGCCGCGGCGGCATCGGCGCCTCAGACGCGGCCGCAATCGCCGGTCTGGATCCGTTCAAGGGCGCGATGAGCATCTGGCTGGACAAGACCCATCGCCTACCTCTCGACGATGACGACGCCGAGTACCGACGCTGGGGCAATCTCCTCGAGCCGGCGATCGCCGAAGAGTTCGAGAAGCGAACCGGCCTGCACGTCACCGGCCGAGGCGAGCTCGTCGAGCATCCGGAACACAAGTGGATGCGGTCAACCATCGACGGGTTCGTGTGCGAATCCGGGGAACCCTGGCCCTCCTACCCGGCGCTCGGGGCGCTCGAAATCAAGACAGTCGCCGGATTCAAGAGCAAGGATTGGGCTGAACAGGTCCCTGACCATTTCCAGCTGCAGGTCCAGCATCAGCTCGCTGTCACCGGTCTGCAGCATGCGTGGCTCGCGGTCCTCTTCGGCGGCCAGCGCATGGAGATCCGGGAGCTGGAGCGCGACGAGGAGCTGATCGATTCCCTGCTCGAGCTCGAGGACGCCTTCTGGACCAAGCACGTGCTCGCCGACGTCCCTCCATCGAGCGACGGCTACGAGGCGACGACGGAGGACCTGCGTCGGGCCTTCGCCGGCGGCGGAGGAGAGACCGTGATCCTGCCGAGCGAGGCCGAGACCCTCATCGCGCAGCGAGCAGAGGCGAAGGACGTCATGAAGGCTGCCGAAAAATCCTGCGCAGAAGCAGAGCAGGCCTTAATGGCGCTGCTCGGCGACGCCGAGATTGGTCTACGCGATGGCCGGCCGCGGGTGACCTGGAAGCGGTTCGAGAGATCGACGATCGACCTCGAGACATTTCGCAACCAGCATCCGCTGCTCGCTGCGCAGCTAACGGTCAAGTCGAGTTATCGCCGGTTCTCGGTTGTGGGCGGGAAGGAGGAGACATCGACGTGAGCAAGCTCAAGGACAGGATCGACCAGGCCAAGCAGACGCAGTCGTTGGCCAAGCCAGCATCGACAGTGCTCTCGATCTTCCAGGACGAGAGGATCAAGTCGCAGCTGCAGGCGGCACTGCCGGCCGGCGGACTGACGGCGGATCGTCTGCTCGTCGTCGCGCTCAACGAGATCCGGCGCAATCCCAAGCTGCTTGACTGCACGCGCGAGTCCTTCGTCGGCGCGCTATTGCTCTCCGCGCATCTCGGCCTCGAGGTCGGCGGCCCGCTCGGCCATTTCTACCTGGTGCCCTTCAAAAACACGAAGAAAAACGTGAGCGAGATCACGCCCATCCTCGGCTACAAGGGCATGATCGTCCTGGCTCGGCGTTCAGGTGAGATCTCGGACATCAGCGCGCGAGCTGTGTTCTCCAACGACGTCTTCGAGTGGCAGTACGGCATCGAGGACCGCCTCGTGCATCGGCCGGCCATGCTCGACCGCGGCAGCATCGTCGCCTTCTACGGCGTCGCTCGCTTCACCAACGGGGGCCACCAACTGCTCGTCATGAGCAAAGCTGATGTCGATCGCTATCGGGCGCGCTCACGCGCCAAGGACGACGGGCCATGGGTCAGCGATTACGAGCCGATGGGGGCCAAGACGGTGATCCGGCGCATGAGCGCCTTCCTGCCTCTGACGACGGAGGCCGCAGAGGCGATCGCCGCCGATGAAGAACGTGAGCTCGGACTCGCACCAGGTGAGGTCCTCGATCTCAGCGACTTCGGTGTCGCCCGCAACGGCGATGCAAAGAAGGCGCCGGCAGCCGTAGAGGGCGGAGACGCCAAGACGGTGGAGGCAACTGGCCCGGCGGAAGGCCAGGCCGCCGAGGCGTCCGACCAACCGCCCTCTACGGCGCCGGCGCCGGCATCGCCGACGACGTTGTCGAGTGATCCAGGGGCTGCATTCCGGCGGTGACGCCGCGGGAGTATCGGAGCCACCCCAGCGCTGCGCTGCGGCGCGCCTTCTTCCGTGGTGGCTATGCGCGGGATGCCGGGCTGACGCTGGACGACAACCCTTACCGCCAGGTGCACGTCACCAAGAAGGCGAGGCGCGGCAGCTGGTCAGAGGCTTACTCCCTCGCCTGGGCCGTGGGATGGCGAGAGGCGGACCGGAAACGCCATCCGGCTGAGACGGCAGCTCCCGTCGCTGAAGAAGGAGCGCGTGCGTGAAGCCGAGAAGCGAGACCGAGACGCCGGATCCAGACCCCAAGCCGGATGACGGTGACGGTGGTGGAACCGACGAAGGCGGAGGCGACGGCGGCGATGGCGGCTAAGCGGGCGATCGCCGAACGGGTCCTGGTCCAGGACATGGCCGAGCTGGCGGCACCTCACGGCTTCAAGATCAGCCGCCATCAGGTCACGGTCGACCACGAGAGGGAGGAGACGCGCCTCACCATCCAGCTGGTCAAGGGCGACGGCAACCAGGGCGTCCTCAAGCTCGGCGCGGGAGGCAAGAACGGTCAGGAGGATGAGAGCTGACCGCAGTTGTTGGGCTGGCGGGCGTCGGGGACTGTGGCCCCGGCGTCCGCATCTCCCCCGCTTTCCGAGGTTCGTGCTGATGGCTCCTCGCATCCGCACCATCAAGCCGGAGATCTGGACTTCCCCCGATTTCAGACGCCTTTCCAACGTCGGTCGAGCGGTCTTCATCGGTCTCATCACGCAGGCCGATGACGCCGGGCGCCTGCGCTACGACACAGCCCGCATGACACGCGATTTCTGTGATCGATCCACCACCCATGCTGCCGTCGACCGCCAGCTACGTGTCATGGAGGAGCAAGGGATGCTCACCCGATGGGACGGGCACGTCGACGGCACCTACCCAGGGACCTCCCAGCAATGCATCGCCCTGCTTGGCTGGGCGCGCCACCAAAAAGTAGACCACCCCTCCCGTTCCCGTATTCCCGCACCACCAAAATCTCGCGAGAGCCTCGCGCATGTTCGGGAGTTCTCGCGTTCCTCGCGCGCGCGCGCAGACCGGATCGGATCGGATCGGATCGGATCGGATCCCGTTCCCCCTAAAGGGTCCCCCGTCGGCGAAGCCGACGCTCTTGTGCTTGTTCCTCCTGTTTCTCTCAGTCCCGCGGAGCAGGTCTTCGAACCCTGGCGTCTCATGTGGCATCCCACAGCGAAGCTGACTCGTCAGCGTCGGGCAAAGATCGAGGCCCGACTACGTGAAGGCTGGTCGATCGAAGACCTCGTAGAGGCGGAGACTATCGGTGCCGCCAACGATCCTTGGAGCGAACGCCACATCGCGCTCAATGACGACATCAAGAACCTCTTGCGGGACGGCGGCACTGTTGAGAAGTTCCTCGAGCTCGCGCGCAGACCTCCTGGCGCTCCTCTGCCGCGATCGAACAGTCGCGCAGCACAGTTGGATCGGATCTATGCCGAGGCTCAGCAGACAGCGCGGTCGGAGGGCAGATGAATCACGTCGAGTGGCTCGAGGTCGGGCGCAAAGAACTGGCCCTCTGGCCGAACCAACCCTGGGAACCCCCCACCATGGCGGCGGCATTCGAGCTCTTCAAGGACATCGCACAGCCGGCTGCCTTGAAAGCGATCGCCGAGCTCGCCGCGGAAGGTCGAGAGTTCGCGCCGGCGCCTGGCGTGGTCCTCGCACGAACACTGCAGATCATCATCGCCTCCACACCCGCGCTTCCCGAACCGGACCTAACGCGCGAGCTGACTCCGGAAGAAGCAGAGCGTGCCAAGCGCATGGCTGCTGCGCTCAGCGGAGCCCAGGCGCGATTGGTCCAGGTGACCTGGCTGGAGTTCTCGCGGCACTCGAGGAGCTGTCCGCTCTGCGGCAGGGTCGCCGACCGATGCCGACAATCCGGGATGGCCTCTCGAACAATCGATTCGTGGTTTGACGACTGCTGCGGAGAAGGCAAGCCTTTGTATGAGGGCTGGCGAGAGGCGGTCTTCAACCTGGTCGGCGCGGCAGCGGTGCAACAGGAGGCGCGGTTGTGACGTCGCGCCGGTACCGTGGTGTTGAATACTGGCTGGCGCGGCCGGGTTCACTCTCTCGCGCATGGCGCCGCTTCCACGCAGCTCTCGCTGAGGTCCCGGTCGATCGAGCGGAGGCAGAACGGCAGCGGGCGAAAATGCCGCCCGGCGGTTTGTCGTGGCCGTTCTGGCCGCTCGTACTCTCGCAAAGTGCGCCGACGGTGGCCGGTCGCCACCCATCCAGGAGGTCCGAGGTGATCTACAGGCAGGGCGATGTGCTCCTCGTTCCGGTCGACGAAGTTCCCAAGGGAGCGAAGCGTTTGCGCCCCAAGCGGGTGATCCTGGCCGAGGGCGAGATGACCGGCCACGTGCACGAGCTCGTTGGCGGTAAGGTCGACCTGTTCGAGAAGGCGGAGGTCGTGTTCGCGAAGATCATGTCCGCGCCGCAGCTACAGCACGCCGAGCACACGACGCAGACCATCGAACCAGGCGTCTACCGCGTGGTCAGGCAGCGGGAGTACAGCCCCGAAGAGCTGCGGCGCGTTGCCGACTAAACCAATCCAGCGCCTTACGCCGGCGCAGGAGGCGCTGATGCCAATGCTGCGCGATGAGTGGCTCGCGATCGGGCTGTCAACCGAACCCTCGGATCGCGCCCGCGCCTGGCGCGGCGCGCGGGCCGCCTACGCGGCGGCAGGTCTGGCGGAGCCACGCTTTCAGATCTGGCTGCGCAGTCCATTCGAGGGCGTGCTTGGTATTGCATACCTCGCTCAGGTCAGCGCTCAGGTCCTCGCTCAGGTCCGCGCTCAGGTCAGCGATCAGGTCCTCGCTCAGGTCCGCGCTCAGGTCCGCGCTCAGGTCAGCGCTCAGGTCCTCGACTGGGTCTTTTACTTTGGCTACTGGTACTACGACGAGTGGTGGCTGAGCTGGCTCGAGTTCTTCGAGCGCGCGTGCGGTTTCG
>Ga0070713_100000264_pt1 | contig 34426 bp, 24 predicted proteins | sample LARL82metaG_FD_65465 | JGI IMG/M metagenome (GOLD analysis project Ga0070713, IMG submission 65465) | Corn, switchgrass and miscanthus rhizosphere microbial communities from Kellogg Biological Station, Michigan, USA - LAR L8-2 metaG | ecosystem: Host-associated > Plants > Roots > Rhizosphere ... | reverse complement strand
GCCCCATATATCGTGATACTCGGGGAGGATGCAGTAGGCCGCCGCCAATCGCGCCAGGGCATCGCTCACGAGGATTGCTCCACGCTGAAGACGACGGCGTATGGGGGCCAGGCGCCGCCCGCGGCGAGGCCGGGATCGCTTTCGTAGATGGAGGTCCCGGGAAGCGCCTCGACGTCGGTCGCGTCCGCCGGACCGAAGTGCGCGCCGAGGTGCAACGCGACACCGTCGCCGAGCACCCAGCGCACGCGCAGAAGCGTTTCCCGCGCGACCTCGAACGATCCTCCCGCCATCGCCGCGCGGAGGTGCCGCGCCACGTGCTGGCGTCGCAAGGCGAGACAGCGCCGATAGAACGCGAGCCAGACCGAACCTTTTTCCGACTCGGGATCCTTCCAGTCGAGCCTGCTGACCTCGAAGGTACCGACGGCATTGGGGTCCGGAATCTTGGCTTGCTCCGCCGGGTTGCGGAATCGCTCGAAGCGCTCGAACTCCTTTCTACGACCCTGAGACACCGCCTGCGCCAAGTCGGCCCCGAAATCGCAGAAGAAGAGGAATGGCGTCGTCGCACCGAATTCCTCACCCATGAACAGCATCGGCTGCGCCGGTGCGAGCAGGACACACGCCACGGCCGCGCGCAGCGCGCGCGGGTCGGCAAGCGCCACCAGCCGCTCGCCGAATGCGCGGTTGCCGACCTGATCGTGCGTCTGCGTGAACGACACGAACGCGCCGGGAGGAAGCCGCGCGCTCGGCTCGCCGCGCGCCGCGCCGCCGCGAAATGGCGACGGCTCGCCCTGATACGCGAAGCCCTGCGCCAGGCAGCGGCCGAACATCCAAAGCGGGCGTGCCGCATAATCGGCGTAGTAGCCGTCGCGCTCGCCGGTGACGAGCACGTGCAGCGCATGATGGATGTCATCGTTCCACTGTGCGGTCGCCTGCCGCGGCTGGCAGGCGGCGTCGCGCACCAGCCGGCGCGCCTCGTTGCGATCGTTCTCGAGCACGAGGTGAACATGGCGCTGCTCGCGTTCGGCGAGAGCGTGCACCGCGTCGGCGATCTCGATCACGATGTCGGGTGTGGATTCGTCGACGATCGCGTGCACGGCGTCGAGGCGCAGGCCGTCGAACCGATATTCGTCGAGCCAGTAGAGGGCGTTATGCACGAAAAAGTCGCGCACCGCGCGGCTCTTCTCACCGCCGAAGTTGATCGCCGGGCCCCAAGGCGTGGCATGGCCGGGATCGAAGAATTGCGGCGCGTACGCATGCAGGTAGTTGCCTTCCGGTCCGAAATGGTTATAGACGACGTCGAGCAGCATCATCAGGCCGCGCGCATGCGCCTCATCCACGAGGCGCTTCAGATCTTCGGGCGTGCCGTAGCAGGTCGCCGGCGCGAACGCGAGCACGCCGTCGTAGCCCCAGTTTCGGGCGCCGGGGAATGCCGCGACCGGCATCAGCTCGACGGCGGTTACGCCAAGGTCGGCAAGATAGTCGAGGCGCTCGACGGCGGCGGCGAAGGTGCCCGCTCGGGTGAACGTGCCGACGTGCAGTTCGTAGAGCACCGCCTGTTCCCATGGACGGCCGCGCCAGCGTTCGTGCTGCCAGTCGAACGCCATCGGATCGACGACGGTGCTCGCGCCATGCACGCCCTCGGGATTGAAGCGCGACGCCGGATCGGGACGCGGCTCGCCGTCATCGCAGCGGAAAGCGTAGTGCGCACCCGGGGCCGCGCCTGACACGCGCGCCTCGAACCAGCCGTCCTCTTGCGCTACGAGCGGATGCGTCGATGCACTCTCGCCGCCGAGCACCACGTTGACCGCGTGCGCACCCGGCGCCCACAGACGAAAACGCGTGATGGAGCCTTCGACCTCGGCGCCGAACGGCATCCGATGCGCGAACTTCATCCTGGACGCCGCAGGCGCTGCAGCAGCGCCAGCGAACGCCCGCCGATGGGATAGATGCCGTGCGGCATGAAGGTTCCGTCCTCCAGGAGGCCATCGTCGCGATCGGTGTCCACGAGGACGAGCCATCCGGCACCGCCATCGTCGGGGAGATGAAAATCGATGCGGTCGTGATGCGCGTTGAACAGCACGAGAAAGTCGTCGTCGTTCGCCGGCCTGGCGCGCGCATCCCTCTCGCCCGACGCGTCGCCGGCGAGGTACACGCCCAGGCACCGGGCGAAGTCATGGTTCCATTCCTCGACCGTCATTTCCGTGCCATCCGGCTTCAGCCAGGCGATGCCCGTCGACGCGCTGGCGTCGGCCGTGCGCTCCTGGAAAAAATTCTTGCGATGAAAGGTCGGATGGTCGATACGCAGCCGCACCATCCGCCGCACGAACTCGAGCAGGCGCGTGCGCGCCTCGCTGGGCGTCCAGTCGACCCAGTTGATCGCGTTATCCTGGCAATAGCTGTTGTTGTTGCCGAGTTGAGTGCGGCCGATCTCGTCGCCCGCCAGAAGCATCGGCACGCCCTGCGACAACATCAGCGTCGCGAGCAGGTTGCGAACCTGGCGCGCGCGCAGCGCGTTGATGGCCGCGTCTTCGGTAGGACCTTCGACACCGCAATTCCACGATAGGTTGTTGTCGCTGCCGTCGCGATTGTCTTCCCCGTTGGCCTCGTTGTGCTTGCCGTCGTACGACACCAGATCCTGCAACGTGAAACCGTCGTGCGCCGTGACGAAATTGATGCTGGCGTAGGGCAGGCGGCCGCTGCTTGCGTACAGGTCGGCAGAGCCGGTCAGGCGGCGCGCGAATTCTCCGATCAGGCCGCCGTCACCCTTCCAGTACGCGCGCATCGTGTCGCGGTACTTGTCGTTCCACTCGCCCCATCCGGGCGGGAAATTGCCCACCTGGTAGCCGCCGGCGCCCAGGTCCCAGGGCTCGGCGATCAGTTTGACGCGGTTCAGCACCGGATCCTGGTGCAGGATATCGAAGAACGAGCCGAGACGGTTCATGTCGTGCAGCTCCCGCGCCAGCGCGGAGGCGAGGTCGAAGCGGAAGCCGTCGACATGCATCTCCAGCACCCAGTAGCGCAGCGAGTCCAGCATCAACTGCAGCACGCGCGGATGCTGCATGTTGAGCGTGTTGCCGGTGCCGGTGAAGTCCGTGTAGCGGCGCGGCGCATCGGCGGCGAGGTGGTAATAGGACGTGTTGTCGATGCCGCGGAAGCACAGCGTCGGCCCCAGCTCGTTGCCCTCCGCCGTGTGGTTGTAGACGACGTCGAGGATGACCTCGAGCCCGGCAGAATGCAGAGCCTTGACCATCGTCTTGAACTCGTTGACCTTGCCCGACGCCGAGTAGCGCGCGTCGGGCGCGAAGAAGCCGATCGAGTTGTACCCCCAGTAGTTGCGAAGCTGTTTTGTGACCAGCCGGCGGTCGTCGACGAAGGCGTGCACCGGCATCAGCTCGAGCGTGGTGACACCCAGGCGCTTCAGGTAGTCGATCACCGGCGCGGTGGTAAGCCCGGCGAAGGTGCCACGCAGCGGTGGCGGAATGTCGGGATGCTGCATCGTGAAGCCGCGCACGTGCAGCTCGTAGATCACCGTCTCGTGCCACGGCACGCGGGGCGGCCGGTCGTCGTCCCAGGTGAACGCCGACTCGATGATCTTGCACTTCGGCATTGCGGCGCCGCTGTCGCGGCGATCGAGCGACAGGTCGGCCCGCTTGTGGTCGATGGTGTATCCGAACAGCGCGTCGCTCCAGCGCAGCGCGCCGACTATGTTGCGCGCGTAGGGGTCGAGCAGCAGCTTGTGGGCGTTGAAGCGCAGCCCTTCCTCAGGGCGATAGGGGCCATGTACGCGGTATCCATACAGCAGGCCCGGTCGCGCCTCGGGCAGGTAGCAATGCCAGATCTGGTCGGTGCGTTCGGTGAGTCCGATGCGCTGGACCTCGCGCCGCCCCGTCGGATCGAAAATGCACAGCTCGACCCGCTCAGCATGCTCGGAGAACAGGGCGAAGTTGACGCCTTCGCCGTCCCACGTCGCTCCGCACGGATCCGGGCGTCCCGGCCAGAACGTGGTGATGGGCTTCATTTGATGTCGATCCAGTGCATTCCCACCGCGGGCCCCTCCGGGGATGATCAAAGCCTGGCTGCGCGCGCATCGACACCCTCAGCGAAGCCGAGGATCCTTCTCGGGCTTGTGCGGATCATCTGTGGGACGTCGAGTCCAACGCTCGAGCATCTCGCCGGCGCGCTTGGCGCCACCGATGCCGAAGGCGAGCGCGAGCGCCAGGCCAACCGCCGCGACCAGGATGAGGAACGTTTGCCGGATGATATCGCCCAGGCCGAGCTGCTCGAGCGCGATCAGGATGACGAAGGCCATGATCGCATAGAGCGAGAACCGGCCAAGCAATTCGGCGTCGTCCATGCCGACGTTCTTGCAGTACGTGGTCACCGCCGCGCCCACGAAGTGGGCGAAGTACGCGCCAAAGGCGAGCACCAGCACGGCTACCATCACCTTCGGCACGAACAGCACGACGCGGCCGATCAGGTCCGTGACGTACGCCAGCCCGAGGCTGTTGAACGCGATCATCAGCGCCGCCAGCAGCACCAGCCAGTACACCAGAATCCCCAGCACGTCGACAGTATCGGTCTCGCCGCCGCCTTGCTTGAGGAACGCGTCGATGCCCGCCTTCTCGGTCACGATGTTGAAGTTGATCGCCCGCAGCATGCGAACGATCGCGAAGCGGGACGCCTTTGCCACCAGCCAGCCGATGATCAGAATCGCGAGCGCGAGCAGCACGCGCGGCAAGAACTCGCCTATCTGGTGCAGCGAGGTCCGGATCGGCTCGAGCAGCATTTGCATGTCTTCCATCGCGTCCTCCGGTTCGGTTGGGAATGCGTGCCCGGGAGCCGTCACGCCCGCCCGGCTTCTTCGCTCGAGCGCAGCAGGCGAAGCAACCCGCGCAGCGGGATACCAACCCACTCCGGTCGATTCTCGGTCTCGTACTTGACCTCGTACATCACCTTCTCGAGCAGGAACAGATCGAGCAGGCCGTCGCGCTGCGCGGTGGCACGCGGTAGATCGGCAGCCTCGACAGCACGGTCGTAGCCTTCAAGGAACGTCGCCTGCGTCTCGGCCAGCCATTCCGCGCCGCGTTGCGCGCGGGTCGCCTGCAGATCAGCCGCCTCTCCGGCAGTGCGCTGCAGCGTGGCGCTGAGGGCGTAGTCGAACGATCGGAGCATGCCGGCGACATCCTTCATCGGCGACTGTTTCTCGCGCCGCTCGGAGACCGTGCGTGCCGGCTCGCCCTCGAAATCCGCGATCACAAAGTCGTTCTCCACGACCAGCACCTGTCCCAGGTGATAGTCGCCATGGATGCGCGTACGACTGGCGTCGACGCGGTCCTGCGCGTGCGCATCGATGCGCGCCAGGATTTCCTTGCGCGCGGCGAGCGCCACGTCGGCGTCCGCTCGTGCTGCCGCAGGCAGTGTCGCGAGCCCTCGTCCCAACATGTCCAGCGTAGCGACGGCTTCCTCGCGTGCCCGTCGGGACCAGGCGGCGACGTCTGCTGCCGAGATCGGCACCGGGTCGAAGGCGGGATTGCCGCGCGAACGTGACAAGGCGACATGGAGCTCGCCGGTTCGCGTGCCCAGCGCGCGCGCCAGCTCGAGATAGCCACCGTGCTGGCTCGACGGGCTTTTCGCGTCGCTCTCGGTCGCCGGTGCCGCCTCGAGGAAGCGCTCCAGGTAGTTAAGCGTCGTGGTCCAGCCGTCGCCCTGATTGTCGACATAGCCCTGAAGCAGCGCGAGCGTCGCGGTCGTGCCGTCGTCCGCAACATAGTCTATCGTCCCCGCGACCGGGATGCTGTTCGCGAAACGCGCGACCTCGGTGAGATAACGGCCGATTTCGACTTCGGGATTTGCTCCATCCTGGACTCGCCGATAGGCCTTCAGGAACAGATGCTGGCCGAGCACGACGACGGTGTTGCTACCCTGCGCCGAAGGGTGGCTGATGGCGGTGTCGTCGATCGCGTCCATCGCGTCGCCCACCAGCTGTCCGAATGCCGCAGTGGGAGCGAAACGCAATTTGCCTTTGCTCGTCTTGATCTCGGTTCCCGCCGCGATCGCTGCGATCAGCTGCCGGCAGAAGGCGTCGTCGGCGAACGCGTCGGCCATGACGCCGACTTTCGCCTGCTGGCGTATTTTTGCCACGGTGAGCGGGAGCAGCGCGTGCAGGTGCTCGTCCTCAGGCTCCCACTCCAGGGTGAGAGGCAGAAAATAGGTCTGCGGGTCGCCCTGCGGGCCCTCGATGCGCGCCAGACTGATCATCCAGTCGTGCCCGGGATGTCGCCACTCCGCGTAGTCGTTGAGCACTACGCGCTTGATCGGCTCGCCTTTCGCGCCATACCAGCGCCGGCCGGCCACGAATTCGGGGAGCACGTCGCGCTCGAACTGGGCGCGGCCTTTCTCCGCGAGCGCGATGCGCCATGGAACGACGCGCTCACGGAAAAGGCTCGCCCAACCGTCGAAGAGCACGAGCACCGGCAACTCGTCGCGGGGGAAACGCTCTTCGTGCCACGCCGGTACGTCTGCGCCCGCGGCGAGGCGGAACCACAGGAAGCCGTGCCCTGCGAGCGTCAGCAGGTAGGGCAGGTCGCCGATCGGCGGGAACGGCGTGCGCCCCATCAGCTCCACGGGAACGCGACCCTTGAAGCGCGCGAGGTCGAGTTCGACTGGCTGCGCCGTGCGGGCGAGGTTGGCGACGCAGAGCACAACTTCGTCGCCGTACTCGCGAATATAGGCCAGGATCTTTCGATTGCCCGGCCTGAGGAAAGTGAGCAGTCCGCGGCCGAACGAGTTGAATCCCTTGCGCACCGCGAGCATGCGCCGTGTCCAGTTGAGCAGCGATGAAGGCTCGCGCAGCTGCGCCTCGACGTTGACCGACTCGTAGCCGTAGATCGGGTCCATGATCGGCTGGAGGTAAAGACGCTGCGGGTCGGCGTGCGAGAATCCAGCGTTGCGCTCGGGCCGCCATTGCATGGGAGTCCGGACGCCGTCGCGATCACCCAGGTAGATGTTGTCGCCCATGCCGATCTCGTCGCCGTAGTAGAGGATGGGCGAGCCGGGCATCGACAGCAGGAGGCTATTCATGAGTTTGATGCGGTTGACGTCGTTCTCGAGCAGCGGCGCCAGGCGGCGGCGAATGCCCAGGTTGATACGCGCGCGCATGTCGGCCGCGTACATCTGGTACATGTAGTCGCGCTCCTTGCTCGTCACCATCTCGAGCGTGAGCTCGTCGTGGTTGCGAAGGAAGATCGCCCACTGGCAGTTGTCTGGAATGTCCGGCGTCTGCTGCATTATCTCGGTGATGGGGTGACGGTCCTCCTGCGCGATCGCCATGTACATCCGCGGCATCAGCGGAAAGTGATACGCCATCTGGCACTCGTCGCCATCCCCGAAATACTCGCGCACGTCCTCCGGCCATTGATTCGCCTCGGCCAGCAGAAGGACATCGGGGTAGTGCGCGTCGATCAGCGCACGCAGCTCCTTCAGGACCGCATGCGTCTCGGGCAGGTTCTCGTTATTGGTCCCGTCGCGCTCGCACAGATAGGGAATGGCATCGAGGCGGAAGCCATCGACGCCCATGTCCAGCCAGAAACGCATGACGCGGAAGATCGCCTTGCGCACCTGCGGATTGTCGAAGTTCAGATCCGGCTGGTGGCTGAAGAAACGATGCCAGTAAAACGCGTTGGCAGTATCGTCCCATGCCCAGTTGGATTTCTCCGTGTCGGTGAAGATGATGCGCGTGCCGCTGTACTTGGTCGGATCGTCGCTCCACACGTAGTAGTTGCGCTTCCGCGATCCCTTCGGCGCACGCCGCGCTGCCTGGAACCAGGGATGCTGGTCCGACGTGTGGTTGACGATGAGCTCGGTGATCACGCGCAGGTCGCGGCGATGCGCCTCGCGCACCAGGTGCTGGAAATCGGCGCGCGTTCCGTACGAGGCATGAACGTTGCGGTAGTCGGCGACGTCGTAACCATCGTCCTTGAGCGGCGAAGGATAGAACGGCAGCAGCCAGATGGTGTTGACCCCGAGATCCTTGACGTAGTCGAGCTTTTCCGTCAGCCCGCGGAAATCGCCGATCCCGTCGTCGTTGGAGTCGAAGAATGCCTTGACGTGCAGCTGGTAGATGACGGCGTCCTTATACCAGTGAACGTTCGCGGATTGATTGTCGACCGCAGGGACTTCGATCCGCGCCATGGCTTGTTCGGCCATCTCCGCCGCCTCAGAGGAAGTAGTCGAAATCGTGCTCCGTGCGCACGCGATGGCGCAGACGGAAGACATGGGCGGGGATGCGCATCGGATCGAGCATCACGAAATTGCGCGGCCCTGTCCACAGGTAACGGGCGCCGGTGAGCAGATCGTGCACCTGGAAAGTCCGATCCGCGTCGATGCCGAGATCGGCCAGGTCGAGGTTTATCCAGCCCGACTGCACGTGATGCGGGTCGAGATTCACCACGACCAGAACGGCGTTCGCGGTATCCGGGTCGACCTTCGTGTACGCGATCAGCTCGTCGTTGTCGATGGAAACGAAGTGCAGGCCGTCGTTGCGCTGCAACGCCGGGTTGTCGCGTCGCGCTGCGTTGACGCGGCCGATCAGCGCCGCGAGGCTGTCGGCGCGCGCTAGGTCCCGGTGGCGGAGTTCGTATTTTTCGGAATGCAGATACTCCTCTGAGCCCGGCTCCCGCGGCTCGTTCTCCATCAGTTCGTAAGCGGGTCCGTAGACGCCATAGTTGGCCGCCAGCGTCGCCGCGAGCACGACGCGCGCGGCGAACGCGGCGCGCCCGCCGGTCTGCAGGTATTCAGGCAGGATGTCTGGTGTGTTCGGCCAGCAGTTGGGCCGGAAATAGTCGCGTCCGGGACCGCGCGTGAGCTCGGTGAAATATTCGGTCAACTCGCGCTTGGTGTTGCGCCATGTGAAGTAGGTGTACGACTGCGAGAAACCGAGCTTGGCGAGCCGGTGCATTACCTTGGGACGTGTGAATGCCTCGGCGAGGAAAAGCACGTCTGGATGGTCGCGCTTGATGCGCGCGATCGTCCACTCCCAGAACGCGAACGGCTTGGTGTGCGGATTGTCGACGCGGAAGACGCGCACACCCTCGCCGATCCAGAAAGTGAACACGCTTTCAAGCTCGGACCAAAGCGCCTGCCAATCATCGGACTCGAAATTGAATGGATAGATATCCTGATACTTCTTGGGCGGATTCTCCGCGTATTGCACGCTGCCGTCGGCGCGCTTCCGGAACCAGGAGGGGTGCGCGGCGACGTAAGGATGGTCGGGCGCACATTGGAACGCGATGTCGAGAGCGGGTTCGAGCCCCTGTGCCCGGCTCGCGGCAACGAGCGCGCGGAAATCGTCGATCGTACCCAGTGCCGGGAGAAGCTCCTTGTGCCCGCCCTCGGCCGCCCCGATGGCCCACGGACTTCCCACGTCCGACGCAGTGGCCTCAAGCGCGTTGTTGCGCCCCTTGCGGCGCGCGCGTCCGATCGGGTGTATCGGGGGAAGGTAGAGCACGTCGAAGCCCATTCCGGCGATGTAAGGCAGACGCTCTATGCAATCACGAAAGGTGCCGTGCGCGCCGGATACCGGAGCGCACGAGCGTGGAAAGAGCTCGTACCATGTGCTGAAGCGGGCACGCTCGCGGTCCACGACCACGGGAAATTCGACCGGGCACGTCGTCGCATGGGTCCGGTCGGGGTGGCGCATCGCGATGGCCGCCGATGCCTCGTCCAGGGCAAGTACACGCAGGGCTGGCACGTCATCCTGCGTGCGCAGTCGCTCCGCCCATCGAAGCAGGAGCCGCCGGTCATCGCCGCCGGCGCGCTGCGCGGCGGCCTCGATCAGATCGGCGCCACCTCGCGCGGCAATGCGCAAATCGTCGGCGTCAACCCTGCGCGCGAAATCGTGGCGCCAGGAGAGGAAGCTGTCCACCCACGCGATGACGCTGAAACGATATCGCCCCGGTGCGTTGACGGTGAAATCCGCCCGCCAGCGATCGTTGCCTAGCGGCGCCATCGGCGCTTCGCGCCAATCGGCATCGCCTTCCGCGCGGTGCCGAAGCACGCAGGCAAGCATATCGTGACCGTCCGCGAAGCAGTCGGCCTCGACCTCGACGCGATCGCCAGCGATGCGCTTGACGGCGAAGCGGCCGCCGTCGACGGCGGGTGAAATGCCCTCGATCACCGCGCGCGCGCGGCCGTCGGGCGCAAGTGTCTCGCGGGGGGCAGGAGCATCCCGTCGGGATGGCATGGGCTTAGTTTGGCTCTGGCTTCAGAAAAATCGCGGACAGCGGGGGCAGCGTGAGCGACAGCGAATGGAACCGACCGTGCGCCGGAGCCGGCGCCGCTTCCGCTCCACCCAGATTGCCGATCCCGCTCCCACCGTAGTGCATCGCGTCGCTGTTGAGCAACTCGCGCCAATAACCGCTTTGGGGAACACCGATGATGTAGTTTTCGCGCGGCACCGGCGTGAAATTGCAAACGGCCAGCACAGGCGGTCCCGCACGCGGGCGACGCAGGAACGACAGGACGCTTTTCTCCGCATCGTGGCAGTCGATCCATTCGAACCCGGCCGCGTCAAAATCAACCTGGTGCAGCGCGGGCTCCTCGCGATACAGCTTGTTCAGGTCGGCGACCCAGCGCTGCACTCCGGCGTGCTCGGGATATTGCAGCACCCACCATTCGAGCGCGCCTTCGTGCGTCCATTCGCGGCGCTGACCGAATTCACCGCCCATGAAGACGAGTTTCTTGCCCGGATGTCCCCACATGTAGCCGAACAGCAGTCGCAGATTGGCGAACTGCTGCCAAGCGTCTCCAGGCATCTTGCCGATCAGCGATCCCTTTCCATAAACCACCTCGTCGTGTGAAAGTGCCAGCACGAAATTCTCGAAGAACGCGTACCAGATCGAGAAGGTAAGCCGGTCCTGGTGATGCCTACGATAGATGGGCGGCTGGCGAAAGTAGTCGAGCGTGTCGTGCATCCATCCCATGTTCCACTTCAGTCCGAAGCCCAGCCCGCCGAGGTAGACCGGTCGCGATACCATGGGCCACGACGTCGATTCCTCCGCGATGACCTGGACGTCGGGATGATCGCGATAGACCGCCTCGTTGAGCTCGCGCAGGAACAGGATCGCGCCCAGGTTTTCCTTGCCGCCGTGCACGTTGGGAATCCACTCGCCGTCCTTGCGTCCGTAATTCAGATAAAGCATCGACGCGACCGCGTCGACGCGAAGACCGTCGATGTGGTACTTGTCGAACCAGAAGAGCGCACTCGACAGCAGGAACGCGCGCACCTCGTGCCGATCGTAATTGAAGATGGCGCTGTTCCATTCAGGGTGGAAGCCCTGGCGCGGATCGGCGTGCTCGTACAGGTGCGTGCCGTCGAAATAAGCAAGTCCGTGCGCGTCCGAAGGGAAGTGCGACGGCACCCAATCGAGGATCACGCCGACGCCATGCTGGTGAAGGATGTCGACCAGCTCCATGAAATCTTCCGGCGTGCCGTAGCGCGAGGTCGGGGCGAAATAGCCGGTCGTCTGGTAGCCCCACGAGCCGTAGAACGGATGCTCGGTGATCGGCATCAGCTCGACATGGGTGAATCCCTGGTCGCGCGCGTACTCTGCCAGCGGAACCGCGATGTCGCGATAGGTCGGCAGCTCCGCGGCGTCCCGCCGCTGCCACGATCCAAGATGCACTTCGTAGATCGAAATCGGCGCATCGAGCGCGTTGCGCGGCTTGCGGTCCTGCATCCATGCGGCGTCCTGCCACGCGTGGTCGAGCGCCCATGCACGCGACGCGGTCGAGGGTGGCACTTCCGAGTACAGCGCGAAGGGATCGGCCTTGTCGACCTCGTAAGCGCCGTTGGACGAGATGACGCGGTACTTGTAGGGATCGCCGCGCTTCACGCCGGCGACCTCGCCCTCCCATACGCCAGAGCCGTCGGAGCTAGGCGCGAGCGGATTCGCGGCCGCGGCCCAGCCGTTGAATGCGCCGATGACCGCGACGCGCGATGCGTTGGGGGCCCAGACACGAAACGCGGCGCCGGTTCCCCGAAGAACGCAGCCCATCGTTTCGTAAAGGCGCGTGTGCGTGCCCTCGCGAAAAAGGTAGACGTCCTTTTCACCAAGCAATCGTTGTGGCCCCCTGGTCTAAGCCCTCGGACTGCGGACGAGGACGATCTGCATTTTAACGAGGATGCGCGGCAGACCTGTACCCGGGGCGCAAGCGCACGGCGCCGGCCTGATGGAGCTATTATCGCCTATTGCTGCGCGCATCTCTGAAAAGGACCGTCATTGCCCTGCATCGGTTCCCGGAAACAAGCATCGTCCTTCAAAAGCGGGGTCGGGGAGTGCCCCGAAGGCCCGGTTGCTGGCGCGCCGCAATGGTGCGGCAGGAGGATGCCGCGCGCCTGCCATGGGACAGACGCTGCCGCACCATGGGCACGACCGCGTGATTGAATCCACGACCGTGATCGAGCGATCGTGCGTCGCATAGCGAGGCCTGCGCGCGATCCTTCATGCGTTCCGTGCACCGAAGCGCCGGCCTCGACGTGGCCGCGGGAAGCGCACGCGTGACGCGTGTATCGACGCAAGAAGCGCAGCGAATGCTCGGCGGTCTGCCTTACGATCCGCGCGATCCTGTCCTCGTCCGGGCACGGCGACGGGCGCGCACGATCACCCACGACTACAATCACGCTGCGCCCCGCGACGGCGCATTGCGAGCGCGCCTGCTCAAGCGCCTGCTCGGCCGTTGCGGGAAGGGGGTGGTCGTCGTGCCCCCGTTCCATTGCGACTACGGGACCTACATCGAGCTCGCAGACGATGTCTTCGTCAACATGCAATGCGTGGTGCTCGACTGCGCGCGGGTGACGGTCGGCGCGCGAACCCTTCTCGGGCCGGGCGTGATGCTGCTGGCGGCAACGCATCCGGTTTCCGCGCTGGAACGCCGAAGCGGACTCGAATCGGCGGCGCCCATCCATCTCGGTGAAGACGTCTGGCTGGGCGGCGGCGTGATAGTGTGCCCCGGCGTGACCATCGGAGCGCGTGCGGTGGTCGGAGCGGGCAGCGTGGTGACGCGGGACTTGCCGTCCGACGTCGTCGCCGCTGGCAATCCGTGCCGCGTGCTGCGCGCGATTCCACCTGCTGCGCGCTAGCGCGGAGAGTGCATCCGCTGGCCGAGCATTTCTGGCGTCACCAAGGTGATGCCTCGCTCCGTGACGTGGAAACGCCGCCGGTCGCGCGCGGCATCGACGCCGATTTCGAGCGCCGCGGGTATGCGACAACCCTTGTCGACGACAGCCCGCCGAAGCACCGCGCCGCGGGCGATGTCGACGTTGGACAGCACCACCGAGTCCTCGACGGTGCAATAGCTGTGCACGTGGACGTTCGAGAACAGCAGCGACCGCCGGATCGTCGAGCCGCTGACGATGCAGCCTCCCGACACCAGCGAATCGAGCGCGGCGCCGCGACGGCGGTCTTCGTCGAATACGAATTTCGCCGGCGGCAGCTGCTCCTGCGCGGTCCATATCGGCCACTCCTCGTCGTACAGGTTGAGCTCGGGCGTGACCTTGGTGAGCTCCATGTTCGCGTCCCAGTAGGCGTCGATGGTCCCGACGTCGCGCCAGTACGCGCCGGATGTGCCGCCCACCGTGCTCGTGCGCAGGTCGTGGGCGACCACGCGGTCTCCGCGCGCGATCGCGCGCGGAATGACGTTTTTGCCGAAGTCGTGCACAGACGTCTCGTCCGCAGCATCCTGCTGAAGCAGTTCGTAGAGGTATTCCGCGCCGAAAATGTAGATCCCCATGCTGCCGAGCGCCAGGTCGGCGGCGCCCGGTATCGGCTCGGGGTCGCTCGGCTTCTCCGCGAAAGCGATCACGCGCCTTTGTGCATCGATCTTCATCACGCCGAACGACGAAGCATCGGCCAGCGGCACGGCGACACAGCCGATCGTGACGTCGGTTGCCCCCGCGGCGTGCTCGCTGATCATCTTTCCGTAGTCCATCTTGTAGATATGATCGCCGGCGAGCACGAGCACGAACCGAGGTCCGTGTCGGCGCAGCACGGCGAGGTTCTGATAGACGGCGTCGGCGGTGCCGCGGTACCACACCGGGTCGAGCTGTTGCTGCGCGGGAAGCAATTCGACGAATTCGTTGAGGCGTCCGTCGAGGAACGACCACCCGCGCTGGACGTGCCTGATCAGGCTCTGCGCCTTGTATTGCGTACAGATGCCGATTCGCCGGATGCCCGAATTGACGCAGTTCGAGAGCGCGAAGTCGATGATGCGGAACTTGCCGCCGAACGGCACCGCCGGCTTCGCCCGCCAATCCGTCAGCGGGCCAAGGCGCACGCCGCGCCCTCCGGCGAGCACCAGCGCGACGGTCGCCCGCGTGAGCTGGTGGGCGTTCAGGGCGTGCGCGGCGGGTGGTACCGCTGCGACAGCTTCGGACGCGCTTGGATTTGGGTCGTTCATGGCTGCATCGGCCGGCACGGCGATCGCGATCGAGAGTAACGCGAGCGAGAGCCAGCTGCAACGTCGACATCCGCCGGTGACGCGAGGGGTCGCCTTTGCATTTCGCGTGCGGGAGGGACACCTCATCCCGGATCGTCCTCCTGCTATGATGACTCGCTCTGTTCCGTCGCCAGCGCCTCGCGGCGGCCCTTCCATTCGCTTCGGCGCTTCATGCTGCGCGTTCTCTTCGTAACTTCCGAATGCGCGCCTTGGGTCAAGACCGGCGGACTCGGCGACGTCTCCGCGGCGTTGCCTTTGGCGCTGCGTGCGCTTGGCGTGGACGCGCGTGTGCTGCTGCCTGCTTATCCGGGACTGCTCGACCACGTTCGCTCGGAGCGTCGGGGAACGGCGATCGTCCCCGTGGGCCCGTGGCCGACGAGCGAATTGCGCGAAGCGACATTGCCCTCCGGCGTGCCGGCGCTGCTGATCGACTGCGCGTCGCTGTTCATGCGCCCGGGCGGGCCGTATCAGGATGCGCAGGGCAATGATTACGCAGACAATGCACGCCGATTCGGCTATCTGGCGCATGTCGCCGCCATGCTGTGCGCCCCGGGAAGCGCGCTTCCCTGGCGCCCCGACGTGCTGCATTGCAACGACTGGCAGACCGCGCTTGCCCCGATGTTCATGCGCTTCGCGGGCGCACGCCAGGCGGCGACCGTCGTCACCATTCACAATCTTGCGTTCCAGGGTTTGTTTCCGGGCAATCTCTGCGCCGAGCTTGGTCTGCCCGCGGAAGCCTACGCGATCGACGGATTCGAGTTCTACGGTCAGACCTCCTTCCTCAAGGCGGGGATCGCGTGTGCCGATGTCGTGTCCACGGTAAGCCCCACCTACGCCCGCGAGATCCAGCGCGCGCCGCTGGGATTCGGTCTCGAAGGGCTGCTCGGCGCTCGCGCGGACGTGCTCGTGGGCATTCTCAATGGCATCGACACCGAGGTCTGGAATCCCGCCGCGGACGCGATGATCACGGTTCGTTACGATCGCGATACGCTCGAGCGCAAGGCGCACAACAAGGCCGCACTGCAGCGCGCGCTCGGGCTCGACGAGGCTCCCGACGTGCCGCTGTTCGGCATGGTGAGCCGTCTGGCCTGGCAGAAGGGTTCGGATCTCGTTGCGGCGCTCATTTCGGAGCTGGTCGACGCGCCGGCGCAATTCGCGATCGCAGGTCGTGGTGATCGCGGCGATGAAGCCGCGCTCGAGGCGCTGGGCCGGCGCCACCGGTCACGGGTCGCCGTCGCGATCCGGTTCGACGAGACACTCGCGCACCGTATCGAAGCTGGCGCCGATGCGTTCCTCATGCCGTCGCGATTCGAGCCTTGCGGGCTCAACCAGATGTACAGCCAGCGCTATGGCACTCCGCCGATCGCGCACGCCACGGGCGGACTCGCCGACTCCATCGTCGACGTCGCGCCGTCCACGCTTGCCGGGGGCACGGCCAGCGGCTTCCTCTATACCGAGCCGACGATGGAGGCGTTGCGGGCAGCGGCCGCGCGCATGCTCGAAGCCTACCGCGCGCCGTCGATCTGGCGCGCGATACAGCGGGCGGGCATGGCGCGCGACTTCGGCTGGAGGGTCAGCGCCCAGTCGTACATCGATCTGTACGGTCGCGCGATGGTACGCGTGCCTCCGACGACGCGCTGATTCGCCGCCTCAGGCCCAACGCATCAGCCCGAGCTCCATCGGGTGAACCATGTCGGGATGGCAAGGGTATGCGCGTAGCCGGTACTCGAGCCGTCCGCAAAGTTCGGGAGTCAATTCGATCGCATAGCGCTGCTCGCCGGTGTCACCGAGGGGGCCTCGCGCGACCAGCGGATAGCGATGATGTTCGTCGCGGTCGGTTTCGCGCTCGGAGCGCGACACGAGCAGCTCGACGAACACGTCGTCGGGTTCGAGTCCGTTCAGCAGGACCGCGACTTCGATCGTCAAGTGCTCGCCGTAGGTGATTCGCACGGTGGGAATGTCGATGCGGCGCAGCTTCACGCCGGCCCATGCCGCGCGCACGCGCGATTTCCACGCGGCCAGTTCGATGGCCGCGGCGCTGCCGTCGTGCGCGACACGCCGACCGTGCCGCGACGCAGGGCCGTAGAACTTGGCTACGTACTCGTTGACCATCCTCGTGGCGTTGAACCTCGGGAGAATCGACGCCATCGAGGCCTTGGCCATGCCAACCCATTCCTGCGAGTGACCATGCGCCCCGCGGTCGTAGTAGCGCGGCATCACATGGTCCTGCAGGATCTCGTAGAGCGTGCGCGACTCTTCCAGATCGCGTCGCGACGCGTCGGCGCTTGGTGGGGCGGGCTTGATCGCCCAGCCGTTGCCGCGGCGGTAGCCTTCGCCCCACCAGCCGTCGAGCACCGAGAGGTTTATCACGCCATTCATGCCCGCCTTCATGCCCGAGGTTCCCGACGCTTCGAGCGGATAGATCGGGTTGTTGAGCCACACGTCCACGCCCATGACCAGCTGTCGCGCGAGATGCAGGTCGTAACCCTCGACCAGGAGCACGCGACTTTCGAATTCGGGCATTTGGGCCACCCGCGCGATTTCGCGAAGCACGTCCTGGCCCGGAACGTCTGCGGGGTGAGCGCGCCCCGCGAAGATGAACAGAATGGGCCGCTTGGGATCGCTGACGAGGTCGCGCAGCCGGTCGAGGTCGTGAAACAGCAGCGCGGCGCGCTTGTAGGTCGCGAAGCGCCTGGCGAATCCAACGGTCAGCACGTTGGGATTTTCGGGATCGGCGTTGCGCAGCAGCCGATCGAGGTGTGTCTCGCTGTTCTGATTGCGCAGGTGCTGGACGCGCACTCGCCGCCGGATCAGCTCCAGCATTCGCGTCTTCAGGTACTGGTGCACCGACCAGAAAATGTGGTCCGGCACACGGTCGATGTCCTCCCACACGGCGCTGTGCTGCAGGCGGCGTGTCCAGTCATGGCCGAAGAAGCGCTCGAGGACGTCGAACCATTCGAGCGCGAGGAATGTCCGCACGTGTACGCCGTTGGTCACGTGATTGATCGGATTCTCGGGAGGCGGGATCTCGGGCCATAAACCGCGCAGCATCAGCGACGAGACGCCGGCGTGGATCCTCGACACGCCGTTGTGATAGCGCGATCCGCGCACCGCCAGCGCCGTCATGTTGAAATCGTTGCCATCCGGGGTGCGCCCCAGCGCCAGCAGCGTCGGCATTTCGATCCCGACGTCTCGGCAGTACGCATCGAAATGCTGCCCCATCATCTCGGTATCGAAATGGTCGTGACCCGCGGCGACGGCGGTGTGCGTCGTAAACACGTCGCTGGCCGCCACGACTTCGAGCGCGCTCGCGAAGTCGAGACCGGTTTCGACACAACCGCGGATGCGCTCGAGGACGAGGAATGCGGCATGTCCCTCGTTCATGTGCCACACGGTCGGGTGGATTCGCATCGTCCTGAGCGCACGCACACCGCCGATGCCGAGGATGATTTCCTGCTCGATACGCGTCGAACGGTCACCGCCATACAGCCGGTAGGTGATGATGCGGTCGCGCTCGGCGTTCTCCGGAACGTCGGTATCGAGCAGGTACAGCCTTACGTGTCCGGCACGTGCGCGCCAGATGCGCACCGACACCGTGCGGCCCGGCAGCTCGACCGTCACGCGCACCTCGCTGCCGTCGGCTCCCACGACCTGGTCGAGCGGCAGGTTGGCGAAGTCCGAGGCGGCATAGGTCGCGTCCTGGTTGCCGTCGGCGTCGATGGTTTGCGCAAAGTAGCCTTGGCGGTACAGCAGGCCCACCGCCACCAGCGGCAACCGCATGTCGCTCGCCGCCTTGCAGTGGTCCCCGGCGAGGATGCCCAGCCCGCCCGAATAGATCGGCAGGCTCTCGTGAAAGCCGAATTCGGCGCAGAAATACGCCACGAGATCGTCGCCCTTCAAAGCTTGTGGGCCATTGCCCGTCGGCTGTGCGTCGTGATACGTGTCGTACGCCGACAGGACGCTGTGGAAATTCGCGAGGAAGGAAGGGTCCTGTGCGGACGCGTCCAGCCGGCGTTGATCCACACGGGCGAGAAACGCCTTGGGGTTGTGGCCGACAGCCTCCCACAGCCCGGGATGAAGCCGCTCGAACAGCTCGCACGTCGGGCGATCCCAGCTGTACCACAGGTTGTTCGCGAGATCCTTAATGCGCGCGAGGCGCGGCGGGATCGTCGGACTGACCTCGATGACGTAAGGCGTGCCGGATGCGTGCATGGCCGGAAGAGAAGCGCGAGCGATGCGCCAAAGTCACGAATTCTTGCATGTTCCGTGCCTCGCGTCTGCCTGCAGGCGCAGTGCGCTTGCCATCCGGGTTAGCTTGCCGGCGGTCGACATGTTGCCCGCGGTGAACATCGGAAAGCAGGCGCCTGGCTCGTTATGGCAAAGCTCACGGGTCGCCATGCCGGGTTAAGATTCGCAGGAAGTATGCTGCGATGACGAAGCCTGCCCTTGATCGCATGGATTTCCCGATCGAGCCTCCGATCCAACCCATGCTCGCCAAGCTCGTGGAAGGCCTGCCAGACGACGGCGACCTTTCGTTCGAGCCGAAGTGGGATGGGTTCCGTGCCATCGTCTTTCGCGGTTCGAGCGACCTCTACATTCAGAGCCGCGATTCCAAGCCGCTCGATCGCTATTTTCCCGATCTGCACCAGTCGATGCTCGATCTGCTGCCGCCGGGCTGTGTGATCGACGGCGAGATCGTCATCGCGACGTCGCACGGACTCGATTTCGACGCGCTGCAGCTCCGTCTACATCCGGCGCAATCGCGCAGCGCGAAGCTCGCCAGGGAGACGCCGGCGTCGTTCGTCGCCTTCGACGCGCTGGCCGCGAATGGAAAAGACATCATGGCGATGGCGCAGCACGAGCGGCGAGCGCAGCTCGATGCGCTATTGGGGCGATCGAAGCCGCCGCTGCATCTCACGCCGATGACCCGCGAGCATCGCGTCGCGGTCGAGTGGCTGCGGCAGTTCGAAGGCGCGGGCCTCGACGGGGTCATCGCCAAGCATCGCGACCTGCCGTACCAGCCCGGCAAGCGTGCGATGCTCAAGGTAAAGCACGTGCGCACGGCAGATTGCGTTGTCGCCGGCTTCCGCTGGTACAAGGAATCGAAGGACGCGGTCGGCTCGCTGCTGCTCGGCCTTTACGACGCCGCCGGCGTGCTGCATCACGTCGGCGTGACGTCTGCATTCACCATGGCGACGCGCAAGGCTCTCGCGAACGAGCTCGCGCCGCTGCGCCGGGATGCGCTCGAGAATCACCCGTGGCGCGACTGGGCAGACGCGCAGGCGCAGGCCAGCGCGCGCATGCCTGGCGGCCAAAGCCGCTGGTCCGCCGGCAAGGACCTGTCTTGGGAACCGCTGCGCATCGAGCGCGTCTGCGAAGTGAAATACGACCATCTGCAGGGCGATCGCTTTCGCCACGCTACGCACTTCCTGCGCTGGCGCCCGGACAAGCCGCCGGCGGATTGCCGCTACGATCAGCTCGAAGTCACCGCGCCTTACGAGTTGAAGAAGGTTTTCGGGGCGACCGCGAAGACGCGGGCCTAGCGCCTGCACGGCGCGAGGGCTGGACGCGCGGCGGCTCGCCCTCCACCTTCGCGTATTGCGGCGGCCACGGCGCGTCCCCCTGGCCGTCGCGCTCCTGTCGCTGCGACAGCTCGAGCAGGGGCTGGAGCGAAAACGCGCGCGCGTCGATCTCCTTGTGCAGGTCGCCGATGCGCTTGAAGCGCGCCTGCATCGTGACCATGGTGAAATCGGCGGGGTCGGCCGCGTCGACCTCGTCCCAGGCGAGCGGCGCCGAGACGCGCGCGTCCGGCGTCGGGCGCACCGAATAGGCGCCGGCCACGGTTCGATCCTTGGCGTTCTGGTTATAGTCGATGAACACGCCGTGGCGTTCCTCCTTCCACCACTTGCTGGTGGCCAGCGCGGGCACGCGCCGCTCGACCTCGCGCGCCAGCGCCAATGCGGCGCGTCGTACTTGATCGTGGATCCATTGGCGCTCGATGCGAACGCTCACGTGGATGCCGCGCTTGCCCGAGGTCTTGGGCCAGCCGCGCAAACCGTAATCGGCCAGGGCGGCTTCGACCACGCGCGCGACGTCGCGCACCTGCGACCACGGCACGTCCGGCACCGGATCGAGGTCAACCCGCAATTCGTCGGGATGGTCGAGATCCTCGGCGCGCACCGGATGGGGATGGAGTTCAAGGCAGGCGAGGTTAGCCATCCATGCGAGCGACGCGGTATCGCGCGGTACGACTTCCTCTGCGCTGCGTCCGGAGGGGAAGCGGATGGTCACCACCTCTACCCATGGTGGTCGATCCTTGGGCGCGCGTTTCTGGAAAAAGAATTCGTCGCCGATGCCGTTGGGGAAACGCACCATCGTATTCGGCCGTCCACCAGATCCGCGCAGCGCACCCTCGGCAACGCAGAGGTAGTAGTGAACCAGGTCGAGCTTGGTATGGCCCGCGTCGGGGAACAGGACCTTGCCCGGGTTGGTGATTACCACCTCGTGCCCACCCACACGCAGGATTTCCTTGGGGGTGTCCGCAGCCATCCGCCGATTGTCTCAAATCGCGGGTCTGGCCACTACGCGAGTCCCAGGCGCGCCGGCAGCCACAGCGAAAAGGTCGGGACGAAGACGAGCATGATCAGTACGACGAACAGGATTAGCAGGTACTTGAGCATCGGCCGCCAGACGTTCTCGAGCTTGGTGCCGGTGATCGCGCAGGTCGCGAACAACCCGAGCCCGATCGGCGGCGAAAACAACCCGAGTCCCATGGCAATGACCATGACCGTGCCGAAATGCAGTGGATGCACGCCCAGCCGCATCGCGATCGGCGCCAGCAGCGGCCCGAAAATGATCAGCGCCGGGGCGCCTTCGAGCACGGCACCGAACAGGATCATCAATAACACGGAAACGACGACGAAGCTGTTGCTGCCGTATTGGTGCCCGAGATTGATCATCGCCGACGACAGATACTGCGGAATCTGCAGGATGGTGAGCGCGTACGACACGCTCGACGCTGCCGCCACGATGAACAGGATAGTGCCGGTCATCGATCCGGCCTGCACGAACAGCCGGAATCCGGAGCGCCAGGTCAGCTCGCGAAACGCGAATCCCCCAACCACGAACGCGTAGACAACCGCGAACGCCGAGACCTCAGTCGAGGTCGCGATTCCTGAGGTCACGCCCTTGCCGATCATCAGGATCATGACCAGCCCCACCAGCGCGCCAGCGATCAGCTTGATTGTCGGCGTGCGCACTTCGAAGGCTTCGTCGGGATCGATGCGCTGGCCGAAATAGATCGCGATTCCCGCGAGTGCCAGCGCCAGCACGCCGGCGGGGATCAATCCCGCCATGAACAGCCCGCCGATCGAGATGTTGGCGACGAAGCCGAGGATGATCATGTTCACGCACGGCGGGATCGTCTCCGCCATGACCGCGGTGGCTGCGAGCAGCCCGGCGGCATCGTTCGGGTCCTGTCGCGTGCGCCGCACCGCGGGCATGATGATGCCGCCCACGGCTGCGATGTCGGCGAGCTTGGATCCCGAGATGCCGGAGAAGAACGCGGTCGCGGTGATGGTGATCAGGTTGAGGCCGCCGCGCATGCGCCCGAACACGCGCAGCAGGAGCTCGATCAATCGCGCCGACATGCCGTTGGCTTCCATGACCATGCCGGCGAGCACGAAAAACGGTATCGCCAGCAGCACGAAGTGGTCCATGCCGGCGACCACCGTCTGCGACCACACCAGCATCGGCAGCGACGGGTCGGACAGGAAGAACAACAGCGAGGCGAAGGCGAGCACGAACGCGATCGGCACGCCGATGATGAGCCCGCCGAAGAATCCCGCGAACAGCAGGAACCACGGCTTCACCTCGTACGCGGGCAGCACCGTGTTCCATGCCCATACCGCGAGGGAGAGCGCCACGCTTCCGGCCAGCGTTTTCCAGACTGTCGCGCGGGGGCCGGCCAGTGCGTTCACGATTCCGAACAGCGCCATCACCGAGCTGCCGAGCACCACCGGCGCCACGAAAATGATCTGCGGCAGCCCGAACGATGTGGTTTGCTTAAGGGAATCGACGAACAGCTCGCACGACGAGAGGAGTAGCGCGATCGAGACGCCGACGATGATCCAGTAGCAAAGTTGCACTATCGCGGAGCCCCAGCTACGGGGCAGGAGGCCCCGCAACGTGTCGATGCCGACATGGCGCTCGCGCCCCAACACCGTGGCGGCGCCGACGAACACCTGCATCACCATCAGGGCGCGCGCGATTTCCTCGGCCCAGTCGACCGGGTTGTGCAGGAAATAGCGATAGATCACCGCGACGAACACCACGCCGACGTCGAGTGCCAGTACGACGCCGGACAGCACTTCGAGTCCGTGCAGCAAGCGGGTGAGCGCAAGGGCGGCGCGCCCGGCGTTGCGAAACGGCACCGTCGACGCGCTTGCGGGCGCGCCGCTCACCTCGACGTCGCTCCGCGCCCCGTACTCATGCCGGCGTGGCGTAAGGCGCGATCACACCACGCCCCCGGGACGATCCCATCACGCGCGCGCGGCGGCGATGGCTTCGAACATCGGTTTGGTGACCGGATACTCCTTGATGAAGGGCGCCCACACGCGGGCTTCCATTTCCTTGCGCACCTGCTCGCGCTCGGCCTTGGCCATCGGCGTGAAGGTCACGCCCATTTTCTTCAACTCCTCCATCGCGGCTTTGCCTTTTTCGGCGGCGACGCCGCGCTCGTACACGGTGGCATCGCGCGCGGCCTTCAGGAACGCGGGCTTCGCGTCAGCGGGAAGCTTGTCCATGCCACGCTTGCCGATGACCGCGACCATCGGGCTGAACAGGTGCTCGGTCAGCCAGCAGTATTTCACCTGCTCGGCGAACTTGTACTGCAGCACGCTCGCCTGGTCGTGCTCGAAGCCATCGACCACGCCTGTCTGCAGCGCCGTGTAAAGCTCATTGATCGGAATCGGCGTCGGGATCGCGCCCATGATCTTAAATGTCTCGATGAAGGCGGGCGCCGGCAGCACGCGCAGCTTAACGCCCTTGAGCTCGGCGAGGTTCTTGACCAGCATCTTGGTGTACACGCTGCGTGGCCCGAAGTGCGACGCCCAGTCGAGCACGGTGCAGCCGGTGCGGTCGTTGAGGATTTTGCCGAGCTGGTCGCCGACGCCACCATCGAGCGCCTTGAAGCAGTGCGGATAACTGTCGAACACGTAGCCCAGGTCGAGCATGCCGAATTCAGGTGCGACCGTCGCCCAGATCGACGACCCGGTGATCATCATGTCGACTGAGCCGACCTTGACCTGCTGCACGATGTCGGCTTCCTTGCCGAGCTGGCTGTCCGGGAAGTAGCCGAGCGTGACGCGATCGCCCAGTCCAGTCTTGAGGTTGGCGGCAAAGCGCTCGTACCAGATGTAGTGTGCGGCGTTCTGGTCGGCGCTCATCGATGATGAGATACGCATCGTGATGACCGACTGGGCGCGGCCAGGGTTCGCGAAGCCGATGGTGAGCGCCAGCGTACCGGCGCTGCTGGCTGCCAGGAACTCGCGACGGGTGATCGGCTTAATGAGGTGTTTCATGAGCTCTCTCCTTGGGTTGCAATGCTCGGGGTGATCCCCGTATTCAACGCCGGAGCGGCCGTGACGGAGCCGCATCCTTGTTGGTTTCTGTGTTGAGCGCGCCGCGCGTGCGCGCCCGCTTGCCCTGTCTATGGTCCGTCGCGGCCTCGGTCACCGATTCTCGCGCAATGAGTGTGGGTTGGAACAGGAACTCTCTTGTCGGTATGTTCGGGTCGGCGAGACGGCCGATGATCCGGCTGACCATCGTCAGCGCCATCTCGGCGAGCGGGAGCCGGATCGATGTCACCGCCGGACTGACCAGCGCCGACAGCGCGAGGTCGTCCATGCCGATCACGGAGATCTCGTGCGGCACCTTGATGCGGAATTGGCGCATGCCGGCGATGAGACCGATCGCCAGCATGTCGTTGATCGCGACGATCCCCGTAGGACGCGGTCTTTTCTTCGCGATGTCATGCGCCAGCGCGTATCCCAGCTCGGTCATCTCGGCATCGCCGAACGCGGACGCCGCCTTGCGCTCGAACACCTCGGCGCTACCGGTGGCACCGCGCTTGCGCGCCGCAGCGAGAAAGCCTTCGAGCTTTTCGGTGCGCGAAAGCGTCCGACCCGACGCGGTGACGAAGCCCAGCCGCGTGTGCCCTCGCTCCAGCAGGTGCTCCACCGCGAGTTTGGCGGCCATCGCGTTGTCCATCGACACGTAGTCGATCGGAAAGGCTTGCCGCGCGGGTGCACGGCGGTCGTAGCTGACCGCGACGAGTCCGCGGCGCACTGCGGCGTGCACGTGGCTCTGGTCGGCGAGCGACGAGATCACGATCACGCCGCGCACCCCGTGCGAAAGCAGGTCGTCGAAAAAGCTCGTTTCTTTCTCACGGTTTCGGTAGGTGCTCCCCAACAACACGCGGAATCCATGGCTCTCCTGCGCGACCACTTCGATCGCGTGCGCGAGTGAGCCGTACGAAGGATTCTCGATCGACGGGATCAGCAGTCCGATCAGCGGCGTGTGGCCGGTCTTGAGCTGCCGCGCGGCTCGATTCGGCTGAAACCCCAGCTCGGCGATAACCGCTTCGATGCGGTCCATGGTCTGCTTGCGCATCCGTTCCGGGCGGCCGTTGAGCGCGTTGGAAACCGTGCTGATCGACACGCCAGCGCGTCGAGCGACGTCCGCGATCGTGATCGCCTTGTCGTCCATCAGCGGCGCGGCGGGAGCGAATGCATCGTGGATCCTGGATCGGAGGGCAGCGGATTGCCGTCGGTCCCCAGGGACGCTCGGGGACTATTTGCAATCGCGGTAAAACGTTATACTAAAACGGTACACCGTACAGCGGCGTTGCGTCAAGCCAATACGTGCAACGTTGTTCGTCGACGATCGTGCAGGCAGGAATAGCGGCGGCAGCGTCGCTCATCTCGGAGGAAGCAAAGTGAAATCGGATCTGAACGGCAAGGTCGTGCTCATCACCGGCGCGTCGACGGGCATCGGCGCCGCTGCGGCGCTGGCCTTCGCTCGTCACGGAAGCAAGGTCGTCGTCCATTACAACGCCAGCAAGATGCAGGCCGAAACGGTGGCCGCGGGTGTCAAGGCGGCGGGCGCGGAATCGATGCTCGTCGGCGGCGACGTCACCAGGAGTGCCGACGTAAAGCGCATCGTCGCCGAGACGATGGCGGCGCATGGCAGGATCGACGTGCTGATCAACAACGCCGGCGGCATGATCGGCCGCACCAAGATCGAGGACTACACCGAGGAGTACCTGGGCAACGTGCTCGCGCTCAACGTGATCCAGGTCGCCCTGTTCATGCGCGAGGTGATCCCGATCATGCGCAAGCAGCGCGCGGGCAACGTGATCAACGTGAGCTCGATCGCGGCGCGCCACGGCGGCGGAGGCGGCGCGATCATCTATGCCGGCGCCAAGGGCTTCATCTCCACGGCGACGCATGGCTGGGCCAAGGAAGTGGTCGGCGACAACATCCGAGTCAACGCGGTTTCGCCCGGCGTTATCACGACGCCGTTCCACGAGCGTTACTCCACCGCCGACCAACTCAAGACCATGCAAGCCACGGTCCCGATGAACCGGCTCGGCGCGCCCGAAGAGTGTGCCGGTACCTTTGTCTACCTCGCCTCGGACCAGATGAGCGGCTACGTGACCGGGCAGGTGATCGAGGTCAACGGCGGGCAATACATGCCCTAGGAATTCCATCGTCCGTCACGCGCCTCGGAGAGGGTGCTGCCGGATTGCTTCGAGTGTCGTCTCAAGGAGGAATCGATGCTAACCCGTCCGTTGCTTATGAAGTGCATCGCCGCGTGCGGCGGCGCGTTGCTGCTCGCTGCATCCGCCGGCGCTGCCGCGCAGGCCAAGGCCCCTCCCGAGTTCACGCTGCGCACCGCGCACTACTTCAAGGAAGACCATCCTTGGCACAAGGGACTGGTCTATTTCGCCAAAAAGGTGAACGACGACAGCAAGGGCCGCATCCAGATCGACATTTTCAGCGGCGGCATTCTCGGCAGCGAAGCGCAGACCATGCAGTTCGTGAAGGACGGCTCGCTCGATTTCGTCGTCTCCGATCCGTCCGCGGCAGCGCCCTTCGCGAAGGAAATGGACTTTTTCGCGCTGCCTTTCCTGTTCCGCGACTACACGCACTGGCAGAAGTCGCTCGACGGAGAACCCGGCGCGCGCTACGCGAAGCTGGTCGAGGAAAAGACCGGCATAAAGATTCTCGGCTATTGGGGCGGGTCCAGCCGCAACGTGCTGGCCACCAAGAAGCCGGTGATGAGCATGGACGACATGAAGGGATTTCGCCTGCGCCTGATATCGAGTCCGCTCAAGGTGAACGTCTGGAAAGCCGTAGGCGCCATCCCGACACCGATCGCGTTCATGGAGACGTACCTGGCGATGAAGTCGGGCGTGGTCGACGGCATGGAAAACGAATCGGTCGCGGTGCTCGACATGAAGTTCTACGAGCCGGCGCCGTACATCGCGCGCACCGAGCACGAGTTCACGGTGCGTCCGATGTTCATGGCCAAGAAGACCTTCGACAAGCTGCCGCCCGACCTGCAGCAGGTCGTGATCAAGGCGGCGCAGGAAGCGACCGTCTATGAGAGGAAGGTCGAGCTCGACGCCGGAAAGAGCGCCGAGGCCGACATGCAGAACAAGCTCAACGTGAAGTTCAACGCCATCGACAAAACGCCGTTCAAGACAGCGACCAAGCCGGTCATCCTCGAGTTCGCCAAGAACATGGGGCTGACCGACCTGCTCGTCAGCATCGACGATGTGAAGTGAGGTTGAGCGCACGCGTGCCGGACCGCGCTCGCGCGTCGTGCGACCCGTTCGGCGCGCGTGAGCCTTCGCATCATGGCTGACCGACCCGGAGCGGGGGCGCTCGCCGAAGCCCTCGCGGGAGAAGAGGACGAGCGTGTCGATCGACGAGCGCATGCTACCGACCATGTCGAGCACGCAGCGGAAATCGTCGTCGTGCTGGCCCTGGCGGTCGAGGTCGTCGCGATGTTCGGCAACGTCATTTTCCGCTCGCTGCTCGATTCGTCGCTGCTGTGGAGCCTGGAGGTCGGCGAGCTCGCGCTGGTCGTGATGACCTTCGTCGGCGGGGCGATCGCGTATCCGCGCAACGAGCACATGGCGCTGCACGCGGTGGTGCAGCGGCTGCCGCGCGGCTGGCACGCGCGCATCGAAGCCTTCTGCCACTGGCAGGTGTTCGCGATGGCGCTGTTCGGGGGGTGGCTGGCCTGGCAGATGATGCTGTCGCGCTGGGACGAGCACACTCCGTACATCGGCCTGTCGGCGATCTGGTTCGCCATTCCGATGATCGCGGGCATGGCGCTGCTCGCCTACTTCGCGGTCAAACGGGTGCTGCTGCATCGCAGGCCCGACATGGCTGCCGCGGGCATCGTCGTCGCACTGCTCGTCGCCGGCGTGCTCGCGATCGCGACCATGCTCGGTGCCGAAGCGCGCACCTACGCGCTGTCGGTGGCATTCGCAATCTTCGCACTTCAGCTCGTGCTCGGAGTGCCGATCGGCTTCGCGCTCCTGATGTTCACGCTGCTCTACCTGCATACGTCGAGGCTGGTTCCGCTGTCGGTGGTACCGATCAACCTGCAGGCGGGGATCAGCAGCTTCGTCATGCTGTCGATTCCGTTTTTCATTCTCGCAGGCTACGTGATGACCGAAGGCGGGCTGAGCCGCCGCCTGACCGAATTCGTGATTGCGCTGGTCGGCCGCTTTCGTGGCGGCATGCTCCAGGTGATCGTGGTGTGCATGTACATCATGTCGGGCATCTCCGGCTCCAAGGTCGCCGACGTCGCTGCGGTGGGCACGACCATGAAGACAGTGATGCGCAAGGAACGCTATGACCCCGGCGAGACCGCCGCGGTGCTCGCTTCCGGCGCGATCATGGGCGAAACGGTGCCGCCCAGCATCGCGATGCTGGTGCTGGCTTCGGTGACGTCACTATCGATCGGCACCATGTTTGCCGCCGGACTGTTGCCGGCCGCGGTGATGGCGCTGTGCCTGATGGTGCTGATTTATTTCCGCTCGGGGAATCGCGTTACGACGACGACGAAGAGCTCGCCGCGCGAGATCGTACGCACCGGCCTCAGCGCGATTCCCGCGCTGATCGCGCCGGTGATCCTCATAGGCGGCATCGTCAGCGGGATTGCGACGCCGACCGAGGTGTCGTCGACGGCGGTGATCTACGCGCTGCTGCTCTCGGTGCTGTTCTACCGGTCGCTCGAGGCACGACAACTGTGGCGGGTGATGGCGCAAACGGCTGCGCAAGCCGGCATGGTGCTTTTCATCACCAGCACCGCGAGCACGATGTCGTGGTCGCTCACGCTCGCCAAGGTGCCGCAGGGCATCGCTGCGCTGTTCAACGTGCTCCACGGTTCGTCGTGGCTGTTCATGCTGGCCACCATCGTCACGTTGGTGCTCATGGGCGCGCTGCTCGAAGGCCTTCCCGCGCTGCTGATTTTCGGCCCATTGCTCCTGCCCATGGTGACGACCTTCGGCATCGATCCCATCCAGTATGGCATCGTGATGATCATCGCGATGGGTCTGGGCGCATTCTCGCCACCGATCGGTGTCGGCATGTTCGTCACCTGCTCCATCGCCGGCACCACGATGGAGAATGCAGCGCGGCACATGGCCCCCTACCTGATCGTGCTGGTGGTCGGGCTTTTGCTGGTCGCGTTCGTTCCGTGGTTCAGCCTGATCGTCCCGCGGCTGCTGCACATGATCTGAGCGGCCACGCGTTTCGCAGAACCGTTACAACGCGATCGGCGGATCTAGGCGCCGCTGGCGTCTGGCGACTCCGCGTTGCGGCTCGAGCGCGTACGCTCGATGAACTCGAAGAGCCCCATGCCGCACAGCATCGCGACGGTGAAGGCAGCCGCTTTCGAATAACCCGCACCGAGTGCGACCATCGCGGGCCCCGGACAGAATCCGGCGAGTCCCCAGCCGATACCGAACGTCACGCTGCCGACGATCAATCGCACGTCGATGCTGCGCGAGGTCGGCAATTGCATCGGCAGGCCAAGCGCGCTGGATGTTCGTCGACGCGCGAGCGCGAACGCCGCGAGCCCGACTGCGATCGCGCCGACCATCACCAGCGCGAGCGATGGATCCCACTTTCCGGCGAGATCGAGAAATCCCAGGATCTTCGCCGGATTCGCCATACCCGCGACGATCAGCCCGACTCCGAACACCAAGCCCGCGACGAACGCGAACAGCAATGCCATATTCTCAGCCCCCGATGGCGTGTCGCACTACGTAGACCGTCGCGAATCCCGCCGCCATGAAAGCGCATGTCGCGACCAGCGAGCGCGGTGACAGGCGCGAGAGCCCGCACACGCCGTGACCGCTCGTGCAGCCTCCCGCGTATCGCGTGCCCACGCCGACCAGCAATCCGGCAGCGATCAGCACGGGATAACTTCCGTCGATCGTCGACGTCAGCGATGTTCCGCTAAGCGCATAGACCGTCGGCGCTGCGATGAGTCCTGCGACGAAAGCAAAGCGCCACCCGATATCTCCCGCGTGCGGGCGCAACAGACCGCCGACGATCCCACTGATGCCTGCAACTCGACCATTCACCAGCGCCAGCATCGCGGCGGCGACGCCGATGATGGCGCCGCCGATGACGGCCGACCACGGCGTGAACGCGATCCAGTCGATGGTCATTTAGTTTGGGGCGAGGACGAGCTCGCCACCGGAAGAAAAAGGCGCATGCGCAAATGGTATACGCCGTCGCCGCGTGCGTCGAACCGACCATCGACTCCCGTGGACTGCGAGGCGTTCCCTTCGGAGGGGCTTTGCGGGTGAGGCTTTTCCTTGCCGCTCGGTGGTCCGCGGTAAGCTTCGCGGGTGAAACACCACTCGGTCAGCATTATCGGCGCGCCCACCGATGTCGGTGCCAGCGTGCGCGGTACGAATATGGGGCCGGACGCGTTGCGCGTCGCAGGCTTGGTCGAGGCACTCGTCCGCACGGTCGGCGATGTCGTCGACCGCGGCAATCTGAACGGGCCGTTGAATCCCGTGCTCGATGCGCGCGAGGGCTATCGCCACCTGCCCGAGGTCGCGGCGTGGAGCCGCCTGGTGTATGCCGCCGTGCATGATGAACTTGCAGCAGCTCGCCTGCCGATACTCCTCGGCGGTGACCATTCGCTCGCGATCGGCTCGATCAGCGCGGTAGCACGCTGGTGCAGGCAGTCGGCGAAAAAGCTGCGCGTGCTCTGGCTCGATGCGCACGCCGACTTCAATACCGCGGCGCTGACGCCGACGGGTAATGTTCATGGCATGCCGGTGGCTTGCCTGTGTGGGTATGGCCCCGAAGAGCTCACGCGCATCGGCGGCGACGCGCCGGCGATGCGGCGCGAGGATATCCGGCTGGTCGGCATTCGCAGTGTCGACGACGCGGAAAAGCATTTCCTGCGCGAGACCCGCATCGAGGTCTACGACATGCGCTGCATCGACGAGATCGGCATGCGCCAGACCCTCGAGCGCGCCTTGACGGGCGTCGATTCCGATACCCACCTGCACGTCAGCCTGGACATGGATTTTCTCGATCCGGATATCGCGCGCGGCGTCGGCACACCTGTCCGCGGGGGGCCGACCTACCGCGAATCGCAGTTGTGCATGGAAATGTTCGCCGATACCGGATGCCTCGGCTCGCTCGACCTCGTAGAGCTCAATCCCGCATTCGACCACCGAAACACGACCGCCGAGCTTGCGGTCGACTTGGTCGAAAGCCTGTTCGGCAAGAGCACGCTGATCAGGGTGCGCGATGATTGAGGTCGAATCCATCCCGGAACCCTCGAACTAGGACGATTCTGCTCGGAGCGAACGGCATCCGAAACGGGACAGCCTTGTCAGGCGCGACCGTACATCGGGGAACGGCGGCGCATGATCTCCGCGTGGTACGCGATGGATTCCCCAGAAAGGTCCTCGCGAGGACGCGGTTCGAGCTCGAAATGTCCGTACCGGTCCTCGCCGTGGACCAGCGTCGCCGAATCGTTGCGGATCTGCATTTGCCGGAGTCGAGTCGGAATGTATCGGATCGCAAAACCGATGCGACGGTCGTCCGAGCGATTCGGCTCCGAGTTGTGGAAGGTGCGAATGTGATGCAGCGAGAACTCGCCCGGCTGCAATGGCATCGGCACGGCAACGGCTTCGTCGACGTCGACAGCCACTTCCTGCCCTCGCGTGAGCAGGTTGTTGGCCTCCGCGGTCTCGACATGTGGCACTTGGTCCATGCGATGGGTGCCGGGGATTACCCGCACGCAACCGCTTTCGAGCGTGCTCGCCGAAAGCGCGACCCACGCGGTTACTACTTCCGGCTCGCTCAGACCCCAGTAGGTTGAATCCTGATGCCAGGTGACGAAGCCGGGGTCGTGCGCTTCCTTGATGAAGAACGTGCTTTGCCAGACAAGCAGATCGGGTCCGAGCAGCGGCTCGATCGCATCGATGATCAACGGGTGTCGCACGAGCTCGGCGAGCCATGTGAAGAGCAGGTGCGTTTTCTGGCGGTACTCGCGTTTGAGCGGTCCACCGGTCGCCAATTCGTGCGCCTGCAATTGCTGGCGATACGAAGCGGCTTCAGCCGCTGAAAGCGCCCGCAACGGAAAGTAATAGCCATTCGCGCGAAATGCGCCGACGAGCGACGAAAGATTCTCGGTCCCCGCCCATCGATCGGTGACGTGCATCGCTCGCTCCTCCGAAGGCGCGCGATTGACGAAGTCCCGCATCGCGCGTAAAGTTTGCATACAAGAATATATACACTCCCGCGGCATCGCAAGGTGTCTGCGTGCTTCGCGGGTCGACGAACGATGGTTGGAGGAGGCTGCATGCAGCCCATAACGTTTGCCCGCGTCTTCATCGCGGGCCTTGCAGCGCTTGCTTGCGTGTCGTTGCGTGCCGAGGTGAGCGAACTCAGGATCGCCCAGCAGTACGGACTCAATTACCTGCAGCTGATGGTGATGGAGGACCAGAAGCTTGTCGAGAAGCACGCACGCGCTGATGGACTTCCGGACCTCAAGGTATCGTGGCCGAAGCTTGCGAACGGCGGCATGATGAACGATGCGCTGCTCTCCGGCGACCTCGACTTCGTCTCGGGCGGCATCGGCCCCATCATCACGCTATGGGCGAAGACGCGAAGCTCGCTGGACGTGCGTGCGGTATGCGCGATCAATTCCATGCCGGTGGTGCTCACCACGCGCAATCCGGCGATCAAGACCATCAAGGATTTCACCGACAAGGACCGCATCGCATTGCCGGCGATCAAGGTGTCGATCCAGGCGGTGACGCTGCAAATGGCCGCGGCACAGGCGTTCGGCAAGGCGGACTTCGCGCGCCTTGACCCGTTGACCGTGGCGATGTCGCATCCCGACGGCGCGATCGCGCTGCTGTCCGGTGGCGGCGAGGTCAACAGCCACTTCACGGGACCGCCCTTCAACTACCAGGAGCTGCGCAATCCGGCGATTCATACCGTGGTCTCTTCTTATGAGATCCTCGGCGGCCGCACCACCTCGACCCTGGTATGGACGACCGCAAAGTTCCGCAACGAGAATCCCCGCGTCTACCGAGCTTTCTACCGCGCGCTACAGGAAGCCACCCAGTTCATCAACAACAACAAGCAGGCCGCAGCGGAGCTCTACATCCGCTTGTCCAAGAGCAGGGAGACGGTCGTGGATATGATGGAAGTGCTGAACGATCCCGATATCGTCTTCACGCTAACGCCAGAGAACGTCACCAAGTATGCCAAATTCATGTACAGCGTCGGATCGATCAAAGTACAGCCTGAAACCTGGAAGGATATGTTCTTTCCGGAGGTCTATGCATTACCCGGAAGCTAGGTTCCGCGCAGACAACCCCGCTGCTTCGATGCGCGCGATGAGTTCGCATGTACCCTGGCGCCGAGTTTCCCCGTGCTCGTGACCGCGGAAGACAGGCAGAGGCTCGATCCCTATCTGCCGTTCGGACTGTCCGCGCCGGCATCGGCGAGCGCGATCACGCGCGCACAAGGTGCCGTCAAGCGCATGCTGCTCGACCAGCAGTTGCATCCCGGCCAGAAAGTCCCGATCGACGACGTCGCAAGTCGGCTCGAGGTGAGCCGTACCCCGGTGCGGGAAGCATTGCGGCTGATGGAGGGGGAGGGATTGGTGCGCGCGCTGCCCAATCGCGGCTTCGCGGTGCGCGTCATTTCGGTCGCGGAGACGGCCCACCTGTTCGACACGCGCTTGTGCATCGAACCATTCACCGCCGTTGCCGCCTACGAGCGCCGCGACGATGCGTTCGTCAGCGACATCACTGCGATCCAGGAGACTTACAAGCGCATCCTCAAGGGAGCGATGAACAGGCGCCTTGGAATGGTGGCCGACAAAGCGTTTCATCTGCGCATTTCCCACCAGGCTGGCAATCCTGTGCTGGTCGACTTCCAGCGCAAACTCTTCGACACAATTATTTTCACGCGTGCGCTCGAAGGGTTTTCTCTCGACCGGAGTGACGCGGCGATCGTGGAGCACGAGCAGATCGTTGCCGCAATGCGTGGCAACCGCGCCGACCGCGTGCGCGTCGCGGCGCTCAACAATGTGACGCGGGGCCGGGACGCGATCATCGCGTTCCTGCAGCAGCAGGCCGCAATCCGCACAACGCTCTGAACGGCGCTGTCGCGGCCGCATTCGTGATCCCGCCTCCTGCGCCCGCGCTCGAGTTCGGCATTACCGGCAATGGCGTGGTGCACACTGACGCCGACAGCTTCGACGTGGATACGCGCTTTCGGATGGTGAAGGAAGCCGGCGTCTTCGACTACTACGACAAGACTCCGCCCCCGGGCGAGATCGACGCCTATCTGGCGGCGAG
>Ga0070713_100000258_pt1 | contig 34803 bp, 29 predicted proteins | sample LARL82metaG_FD_65465 | JGI IMG/M metagenome (GOLD analysis project Ga0070713, IMG submission 65465) | Corn, switchgrass and miscanthus rhizosphere microbial communities from Kellogg Biological Station, Michigan, USA - LAR L8-2 metaG | ecosystem: Host-associated > Plants > Roots > Rhizosphere ... | reverse complement strand
CCAGCAGCATCTCAAGCAGGAGCTGTTGAACAATCCCTTCCTCGAGATGGTCGAGATGGAGGAAGAGGAGGAGGACGAGGAGGAGGCACCCGAAAGCGAAGCAGCGACAGAAGACGACAAAGGCAACGACGAGATCGACTGGGAGGAGATCCTCCTCGACGGCTTCGACGCCGGCGGCCGTCGCGAAGAGCACGAAGAAAGGGAGTACTACGAGCCCGTCACGGTCGACACGCGCGATCTCTCCGATCACCTGCGCGACCAGATCACGCTGCTCGAGCTGTCCGCGCGGCAGCAGCTCCTCGCCGAGGAATTCATCGGCAATATCAACGAGGACGGCTATCTCGCGTGCCCGTTGAATGATATCCTCATCAGCATCAACGAAACGGTCACTAAGGTCGCGGAGGAGCTCGACCCCGATCTCGAGGAGCTGCCCGTTTACTCGATGCCGGAAGTCGAGCAGATGCTGGGCGTCATTCAGAGCCTCGATCCGCCGGGCGTCGGTGCGCGCGATCTTCGCGAATGCCTCATGCTCCAGCTCCGTGAGGCTGGCCTCGAGCAGTCGGTGCCGTACCGCCTTGTTCGCGACTGCTTCGATGAGTTGATCAACCATCGCTGGAGCGAGATTTCCAAGCGATTCGGCATCAGCCCAGGCGACGTGCAGAAAGCCGCGGACGAGATCAAGAAGCTCGATCCGAAGCCCGGGTTGATGTACAGCAGCGCCAGCGACAACTACATCATCCCTGATCTGATCGTCGAGAAGATCGACGGCCGGTATCACGTCTTTCTCAACGACGCGAACCTTCCGCGGCTCAAGCTCAGCAAGGCCTACCAGGAGATCGCGCGCGACAAGAAGAAATTCGAAGGAGAGAGCAAGGAATTCATCTCGAACAAGCTCAACTCCGCGAACTGGATGATTCAGGCGATCGAGCAGCGCCGTCAGACGATGCTCAAGGTGATGAACTACATCGTCGATCGGCAGCGCGACTTCTTCGAGAAGGGCGTGCAATATCTGAAGCCGCTCACACTCCGCGAGGTCGCTGAAGTCATCAACATGCACGAGTCCACGGTCAGCCGCGTCACGAACGAGAAATACGTTCAGACGCCGCGTGGCGTATTGCCGTTGAAGTTCTTCTTCTCGTCGGGTCTCTCGACGACGGCCGGTGAAGACGTCTCCGCGCGCGGTATCAAGGCGCAGATCGAGAAGCTCGTCTCCGAGGAGGACCCGAAGCATCCGCTCACCGATCAGGCGATCGTCAATATCCTGAAGGAGAGCGGCGTGCAGATCGCGCGACGCACCGTGGCGAAATACCGAGACCAGTTAGGCGTTCTCTCGGCGCGAATGCGGAAGCGTGTGTGAGTTTCACCATCGAGCAGGGCATCGTGAGCGCTGCCGTCTACCCACAACCCGCAACCCGCAACCCGACACCCATCGACGTCTCCGTTCTCGTCCCGGCGAAGGACGAGGCGGAGAATCTGCCGCTCTTCATGGAGCAGGCAGATGCGGCCTTTCGCAGCACGCCTAACGTGTCGTTCGAGGTCATCGTCATCGACGATGGCTCCGAGGACAATACCTGGTCCGTCCTCGAGCAGCTCGCCCGTCGCTACGCATTTCTGAGGCTCGTGCGTCATCGCACACGGCGAGGAATCGCCGATGCGCTTCGCACGGGCTATCTGCACGCGCGCGGGCGAGTGCTCGTTTTCTATCCGGCGGATCTCCAGTTCAAGCCTGAGGATATCCCCCGCCTCGTCTCGCCCATTCTCGCCGACGAAGCCGACATGGTCACCGGCTTCAAGGAAGGGAAGTATGAAAAAGCATTGGTCTCGGGAGTCTACAACCGGCTGAGTCGAATGTTGTTCGACGTCAAAGTCAAAGACCTCAACAGCGTCAAGGCGTACCGGCGCGAGATAATGGACGGGTTGCCCGTGCGGCCCGATTGGCACCGCTACATGGTCGTCATCGCCGCCGCGCAGGGTTTCAAGGTTGCTGAAGTGCCGGTCCCACTCTATCCGCGAAACGCCGGCCGATCGAAGTTCGCAACCTGGCATCGCATTCCGATCGGCGTGCTCGACATGCTGTCGGTGTGGTTCGAGCTGCGCTTCGCTCAGAAGCCGCTCCTGCTTTTCGCCATGCTCGGCTTCGGCGTTTTTGCGTTCGGCATCATCGCCGGTCTGGTAGCACTCGGGAGACTCTGGATCTACGGCGTGGGCCAACGATGGATCTGGTCCATCATTCAAACCTGTATTCTGCTCGGTAGCGTCTTCTTCGCCACCGGCATGCTCGGCGAGCAGGTCGCCGCGCAGCGCGCGCAGCTCCGGGAAATTCAGCGACGGCTGGACGAGCAGCGCCAAGATGATCAATCTGGCCGCCGCTGAGCGGGAGGGGCTGCGGGTTCTCTTTCTGACGCACGCCTTTCCGCGCTGGCCCGGCGATGCAGCTGGATCGTTCATACTCCGGTTGGCAAAAGCGCTGAAAAACGAGCGGGTAGCGGTCACGGTGCTCACTCCGCACGCGCCCGATCTTCCGTTGCGCGACACCATCGATGGCGTTCCCGTCGTACGCTTTCGTTATGCACCAGCCTCGCTCGAGACGCTCGCGTACACCGGGACGATGGCCGAGCAGGTACGTGGCTCCTGGCTCGCTCGCGGAGCACTCGCGTCTTTCCTTGGCGCGGGTATTTGGCGGGCCGTTCGCGAGCAACACCGCACAGCGCCATCGATTCTTCACGCGCATTGGTGGTTTCCCAGCGGGACGATCGGCGCCGCCATCTCCTACCTCACCGCTCTTCCACTCGTCACCACCATGCACGGGAGCGACGTGCGGCTCGCGCGGTCGATCAAGCCCGCGCGCGCCGCTCTCGGCTGGGTGCTTGGCAGCTCACGCACCTCGACAACGGTGTCTCGCTGGCTCGCGACCGAGGCGCATGCGCTCGCACCATCGCGGCCGATGCCGCTCGTTGCTCCCATGCCGGTGGCAACGGAGCTTTTCTCCCCGGGCGACGAGCGCGACGCAAACGAACTTCTCTACGTTGGCCGCCTCAATGCGCAGAAGGGAATCGAGCTCCTCCTTCAGTCGCTTGCCCGCACGCGACATCGCGCAACACTCGATGTTGTCGGCGACGGCCCCGACGGCGAGTCGCTGCGCATCCTCGCATCGTCACTCGGCATAAGCGACCGTGTGACCTGGCGAGGCACGCTGCCGCAGCAGGACTTGGCTGCCCTTTATCGGCGTGCGGCGGCGCTTGTCGTCCCCTCACGCGATGAAGGGCTCGGCCTCGTCGCCGTCGAATCGTTGCTTTGCGAGACGCCTGTAATCGCCTTCGACTCCGGCGGTCTCCGAGACATCGTGCTACACGAAAGGACTGGATTGCTCGTGAAGGACTTCTCGGCCGCGTCACTCGCTGAGTCGATCGACCAGCTGCTCGACAACCCCGCGCAAGCGAGAGAGTGGGGTACCGCCGGGCGCGAGAGTGTGTTGAGCGTTTTCGCACCCGAAGTCGTTTCGCGCAATTATGCGACGATTTACCGCAGCGCTATCGCGCCGTGAACCGCGCTCGTGTGACCGATCCGTCATCGACGGGAACCCCCCGTCGCGCCTGGAGTCGTTATGCCTGGCGGGCGGTGCAGGGAGCGCTCGCCGTCGTCGCCCTCATCTACGCCTACCGGGCCCTGCACAGTCAATGGACCGGGGCATCCGTCAAGATGGGTGCCCTGCGCCTCGAGTGGACATGGATCGCTGCCTCCGGAGCCGTCTTCCTCCTCACCTACAGCGTGCTAGCGGAAACCTGGCGTGAAATTCTTCGTGCCTGGGGGTCGAAGCTGCGCTTCACGAGCGCTGTCCGTATCTGGGCCGTGTCCAACCTCGGCCGCTACATACCCGGGAAGCTCTGGCAGATCGGCGCGATGGGATTCATGGCGGAGCGCGAGAGGGTATCCCCGGTCGCCGCTACCGGTTCAGCAATCTTGAATGTCGTCATAAACCTCATCGCCGGCTTTGCGGTCGTCGCCGTGTTTGGTTGGCCCTTGCTGCATCTCCAGGCAGTGGGTGGATTGCGCACGAACGTTCTCTTTCTGTTGGTCTGCGTAGGAATCCTGAGCGCGATGCCGTTGCTGTTTCCGGTCGTCCTTCCGTTGCTCAGCAAAATCACCGGCCGCGATCTGAACATCGGCGCGCCGCCGTGTGCGGCCATACTCATCTCACTCGCTGGAAACGTCGTCGCGTGGCTTCTCTATGGCGTCGCATTCGCTTTGTTTGCCCGCGGTGTGTTAGGAACCAGTGAGGGACCAATCACTGGGTACATCGCCGTCTACGCCCTGTCCTACATTGTGGGTTACCTTGTTCTCCTGGCTCCCGCGGGTGTCGTCGTTCGCGAAGCGGCGATGATCGCGCTGCTTCCTGCGGCGCACATCGCGGATCCGACGCAGGCAGCCGTTCTCGCCGTCACCTCTCGTCTCTGGCTAACCGCACTTGAAATCGCACCAGGCGCGCTCTTCCTCGGCGTCGAAGGCCTCCGACGTCGACCTCGCGCACAATGAGAGGCAATCGCGAGTGAAGACTCGCGCATCCGCCCCTTCGAGGCGCGTCGAGTGGTCTCCGCGCTATGCCGGCGCATGGGCAGGCTTCGTATTCGCACTCTGCACGCTTGCGCTGGGCTTCCAGGCGCTAGGGGGTGGCTTCCTCGTCAACCCCCGCAGCGATCAATGGTATGCAGGCTATCCCTTTCGTGAATTCGCCGCACAGTCGCTAAAGTCCGGTCACGGCTTTCCGCTCTGGAATCCATATCTCATGGGCGGCCTGCCATACGTTGCCGCCATGCACGGCGACATTTTCTATCCGAGCTTCCTGCTGCGCATGATTCTGCCGACCGATGTCGCAATGACGTGGTCGTTCATGATTCATGTCTTTCTTGCCGGCTTCTTCACTTATCTGTTCCTGCGCGCCTGGGGACTCGGTTTCTTCTCGAGTGTCATCGGTGGCGTCGCGTACATGATGAGCGGCCCGATCGCGGCCTATGTCACCCCCGGCCACGACGGAAAGCTTTACGTCAGCGCATTGCTGCCGCTCGCCCTGTTCCTCCTCGTACGTGGCATTCGCGATGGCCGAAATTGGGCTTACGGTGCGCTCGCGATTGTCATCGGCCTTGCGGTGCTCAGTCCGCACCCGCAGTTGCTTCAATACATGCTTCTTGCGAGTGGCGCCTTCGCCCTCTTTCTCGCTTTCGCCGAGCAGGAGCTGCCCGATGGCACACGCGTTCGACTCGAGCGCCGAGAGGGAACGAAGAGATTGCTGTACGCGCTCGGCGCGGTGGTCCTCGGCGGCGTCATCGGAGCGATTCAATTCCTTCCAGTCCGGGAGTACGTCCCGTTCTCGCCCCGCGCTGGCGGTCGTGACTACGCCTACTCCACCTCGTTCTCCTTGCCGGCCGAGGAGATGTTCAATTTCTACCTGCCGGAATTCAGCGGCATCCTCGATCGCTATTGGGGTCGCAACGTCATTCATCTCCACAGCGAATACCTCGGGGCCGCAGCGTTGTTTCTCGCCGGCCTGGGCCTAACGAGTCAGCGGCGCGGCTTTCGGTGGTTCTGGATCGGCGCGCTCGTCGTCGCCGTGCTATGGGCATTGGGCGGCAGTACGCCGTTCTACCATCTCGTGTACGCTTTGATTCCGGGGAGCAAATTTTTCCGCGCTCCGAGCACGATGCTCTTCATGATTGCCTTCGCGACGGCCGTGCTTGCCGCGCTCGGGGCTGAACGCCTGCTGGTGCACGGCGCTTCTTCCAAATACGCGTTGTGGTGGATTGTCGCGGCCGGCGCCATTGCGTTACTCGCGTCGGTGGGCGGCCTGACGAGCATTGCCAAAGTCATTGCCGCATCGTGGCCTGGAGATCAGGCTGACGAGGCGATCTCGAGCAATAACGCCGCTGTCATCATCGGCGCGTGGCGGTCGTTGCTGGTGATCGGTTTCGCCGCTTTGCTTTTGTGGATGCTCGACAGGCGTCGCCTCGAGTCGCGAGCCGTAGGCTTTGCGCTCATCGGACTGCTGGCGCTCGATTTCTTCAGCATCGAGAAACAGTACTGGATGTTCTCGCGCCCAGCGTCGAAGCTCTATGCAACCGACGCGGCGCTCGACTATATCCGCCGGCAGCCCGAGCCTGGACGCGTGATCACTGAGCCGCTAGCCCCGCAGACCGCGCCCGATCCGATGCTGCACTACGACGGTCCTATGGTGCACGACGTGCGGCTCGCACTCGGCTATCACGGCAACGAGCCTGGTCGCTATCAACAGCTTTGCGGGGCAACGCCGGATACGCGCTGCGACCTTCGAATCGTGTTCAGCCCTAGCTTCTGGCGTCACGAAAACATTCAGTACCTCTATACGAACGCGGATTCGGCGACTATCGCGCAGCTCTTTGCGGGCGCCCTCAATCTTCCGGCGCCGAAGATGCTCCTCGGCCCAGTCCGCGACGCCGCTGGCAGTCAGGTTTATCTGTATCGACTTCCCGGTGACAATCCGGCGACTTGGCTGTCTACGGCGTTTGTGAGGGCGCCTGCGGACCAGGCTCTCGCCGCCGTACTGAATCCTCAATTCGATCCAACGCGAGTGGCAATCCTCGACACGAATTCGCGCATTGCTGGGCAGCAGATAAAGGCCCTCCCGGCACCCACGACCATCCGCACGCACGTTACGAGTTACTCGCCCGGCAATATTCAGGTTCAGGTCGACTCTTCACCACCTGCAGGGACGGCCTTGATCGTATCGGAGAATTACTTCCCTGGCTGGACCGCGAGGGTTGATGGGCGTCCAGCACTCGTGGACCGCGCGGAGTTCAACCTCATTGGCGTTGAGCTTCCGGCGAACGCCAAGCGAATCGATCTCAGCTTCGATGATGCCGCTTACGAACGTGGAAAGGTGATCACTTTGATCGCATTGCTCGCGAGTCTGCTACTCCTCGTCTTTGGAATAGTGTCCACGCGACGAGCGGGCATCAGGGAAGTGCCAGAAGTAGCGGTCTGAGGCTTGGGAGCGCTGGAATACCATCGTTAATTTCGCCGGATGGCTGAGCGAGCCCTTGTCATAGTTCCGACCTACAACGAGCGCGAGAATATCACGCGCCTCATTGGAGCCATTCTCGATCAAGACCAGCGAGTGGAGATTCTCGTCGTCGACGACGGATCGCCAGACGGCACAGGTGAGATCGTGGATGCTGTCATCCAACACGAGGCGCGCGTGCACATCCTCAAGCGGCCGCGTAAGATGGGCCTCGGCACCGCATACATTGCTGGATTCCGATGGGCGCTCGACCAGGGTTTTGATTACGTGTTCGAGATGGACGCGGATTTCTCACATGACCCGGCGCATCTGCCGCAGTTCCTCAGTGCGATCGAAAACGCCGACCTCGTGCTTGGCTCGCGCTATCGCAACGGCAAGGTGACTGTGGTGAACTGGCCCATCAAGCGGCTATTGCTCAGCTATTTCGCCAACGTCTATGCGCGCGTCGTGACGGGATTGCCAGTTTGGGACGCAACCGGCGGCTTCAAGGCGTTTCGCAGGAGGGTCCTCGAAGCCATCGACCTATCGCACGTGCGCTCCAACGGCTACGCCTTCCAGATCGAGATGAGCTTTCGCGCGTGGCGGAAACACTTCAAGATCGTTGAAATACCGATCGTGTTCGTGGATCGTACCGAAGGGCAGAGCAAGATGTCGGGCTCGATAGTCCGCGAAGCAATCTGGATGGTCTGGCGCCTGCGATTCTGGGCATTGAGAGGGATCGTTTAGCCTGCCAGGAGCGGCATCGTGATTGAACATGGGCGATCGTTCTACAAGATGTCCGGGTCCGGCAACGACTTCGTCTTCATCGACGCGAGGTCGGAGGCCCCGGGGTGCCTGGAAGACCCAGCGGTCGTACAGGCGATCTGCGCCCGCGGCACTGGCGTCGGCGCTGATGGAATCGTGTTCCTGCGATCAAACCGCAATGGAGTCGCAATTAGATACCTGAACAGCGACGGATCACTTGCGGCCCTCTGCGGTAACGCGACCCTTTGCTCGGCGAGGCTCGCAGCCGAGCTGGGAATCGTCGATCCGAAGAGCGAGTTCGATATTTCGACTGACTCAGGAATAGTACGGGCGCGATTTCGTGACGACCGGCCGGAGATCGATCTTCAGCCTGTCGCGGAGCTGCTCGACTGTTTCGAGGCGGCTCCGGAGGCTGGGGAAGCCCGTATCGGCTTTGCCTTGGTGGGCGTGCCACATCTCGTGATCCTTTGTGACGATGTATCGAAAGCGCCGATCGTCGAGCGCGGCCGGCAGTTGCGGCACCACCCAGCGTTGGCTCATGGCGCCAACGTCAATTTCGTGTCGCGGACCGGCGATCGCTGGCGGATGCGAACGTATGAGCGCGGTGTTGAGGCTGAAACCCTTGCGTGCGGCACCGGCGCGGTTGCGACCGGTCTCATGCTCTCGGCCTGGGGGCAAGCTTCCGAATCCGTGGAGCTCGAGACACGCTCCGGCCGCGTTCTGAGGGTTCGCCACACAGACGAGGAGGGCCAATGTCTTCCATCGCTCTCTGGCGAAGCACGCATCGTCTTCGTAGGCGCGCTTGGAGAGCCTTTCCAGACAAGCACTTAAGGGGAAGTGGACAGGCGACGTGGAGAACTCGCCGAGTTTCTCCACATTTCTTCACAGATTGAGTTTACATAATACATCTTATGCGTATTTTCGTCCGTTGCTTAAATGAAAGGCGCGGGACCTCTCGGATCCGGACCTCTCGTTCTTTGAGCCATCAAATTGTCGCGATTTAGAGTCTCGCTCGAATCGGGCGACGAGGAAGTTCAAGGCTTCCCAGCGCGTCTCGCGTCGAGCTCAGCCAGCCGTATGCGAGCTTCGGCCGCGACAGACTGTGCTTTTTCGTCGGTCGACAACTCGGTCCACAGGCGCTTGGCCTCTGCTGTGTTGCCGGCCGACGCGTAAGACCTGGCTGCCTTCGCCTTGTAATACGCCCGTTCCGTACTGAACTCGGCGGACGCAGCAGCTCTTTCGTAAGCCTTTGCAGCATCGGCGGGCTTGTTCATTTGCGCGTAACCGTCCCCGATCAGACTCTGCAGACCGGCCTCGCTGGCGCCCGCTTTTCCGGACACGTCCTGCAAGGCCTTGATGCCTTCCTGGTACTTTCCGGCGTTGTAGTTGGTTTGCGCCAATAGCATCGCCGCCTCAGTGCCGGCGCCCGTTCCCTTATATCGGCTAACGACCCGCTGGAGATCGCTTGTGGCCAGAGCCGTGTTCCCGGATTGCAATGACTGCTCCGCCTGCAGCAGGCTCCGCTCGGCGTTTACTGTTTTGATCTGCTGTGACCGCACATAGAACCAGTAGCCCAAGGCGGCCACGGCAACCACCACCGCCGCGCCACCAATGATCCTCGAATTGACCTGAAACCACTCCATGAAGTCGAAATCGCGGCTGCGGTTGCTCTGAACTGGAGCTGTGCGCGCCGGCGGCGCATTGGTGGTAGTGCTCGGCTTGGGGGCCATCTGCTGCTTTCCTCGTTAGGTTGACCGATTATCTAACTTGCCGGAGGCGCCCCCGGGGTGACTCGAACACCCGGCCAACGGTTTAGGAAACCGCTGCTCTATCCATCTGAGCTACGGGGGCGTTAGACGTATCGAGCTCGAACGGCGACCTCTAACGCTAACGAATATAAAGGCTCCGCTCTCGTCATTGCACGCTGCGATGCAACTGGGTTCGCATTCCCGCAACGGCGTCGTCGTAGCCTGATGCGACGTTGGCCCAATACACCTCCACATCATTCTGACTCCCGGTAACGAACTGGGCACGCCTGGGTGCGCCGCCGCTGACCGCGGATGCCAACGTCAGTAGGTGACCAGCGCCCGCAGTGGACGGCCTCGCAGCCGCTCCAATCCCGGCAGGAAGCCCAGGGCGATCAGAAAACTGAAACCGGCAATGGAGCCGCCCAGCCGCTCGATAAGGCGGCGCGTCGCATCGGCGGTGCCGCCTGTCGCGAGGACATCGTCGACGACCAGAACGCATGGCCGCCGCGACCAATCGCAGGCGTCAGAATGTATCTCCAGCTGGTCCGTTCCGTATTCCAGCGCGTACTCCTCGACGTCGGTTTTGGCGGGCAGCTTCCCTTTCTTCCGCACTGGGACGAATCCGGCGCCCAGCGTCTGTGCGACGGGAGCGCCAAGGATGAAGCCCCGACTCTCGATTGCCACGACGTGCGTGATTCCCTCCCGTTGAAATGGCTGCGCCATTGCGTCCGTTGTCTCGCGGAACAGCGAGGCGTCGCCCAGCAGCGGCGTGATGTCCTTGAAGATGATGCCCGCTTTGGGAAAATCCGGCACGTCGCGAATGGCACTGCGAATGCGCGACGTGAGCTCGGTCGGAGTAGTCGTGGTTGCCATTATCTGAGAACTCCAAAGGGATACATTGCCGCCGCGCTTGGTTCGGTCTTTTCATCTACGACCGCGCTTACTCGCGCTCCGGGCGGCCCGTCCTGAAGTGCTGAGCGCAATTGCTGAAGCGCGCTCGCTTCGCCCTGAGCAAGCACTTCAACCGAACCATCGGCAAGATTTCGCACCCATCCCGTTAGGCGAAGCTGTCGCGCACGTTCGCGAACGAACCAGCGAAAGCCAACTCCCTGAACGCGCCCCTGTACTGTTACGTGCAACACTTGTCACCGCCGATCGTCGCGATCCCATCCGTGGTGACCAACTAGCGGCACGAACCGCACTGGCGCGACATCCTTGTGCTCGAGTTGCCCGTTTATCCGCCAGTACATCACGAGGTGCTGTTCTTCGCGCGTTCCAACGGGAACAAGTAACCGACCTCCCTCGGCGATCTGCCCTAGCAAGGGCTCCGGTACTGAAGGCGCGCCCGCACTCACCAGGATGGCGTCGTACGGAGCATACTCGCGCCAGCCGAGTGTTCCATCACCGAGAAGCATCGAGACGTTCGCCGCGCCCGCACGCTGGATGGCTTCGCGTGCCTGCTGGTAGAGAGCTGGAATGCGTTCGATTGTAAAAACTTGCTCGACAAGGTGCGCCAACAGCACGCTCTGGTATCCGGACCCCGTGCCGACCTCCAGCACCCGCTCGTGGCCAGTGAGCGCCAGCAGCTCGAGGTAGCGCGCATGAATCGAGGGCTGCGAGATCGTCTGGCCATTGCCAATCGGCAGTGAGCTGTCCTCGTACGCGCGGTGTCGAAGGCCGGTCGGTACGAACTGATGACGAGCGGTCTGCTCGAACGCGTGCAGGACGGCGAGATCGCGGATGCCGCGTTCACGCAGCGTCTCGACGAGGCGCAGTCGCGCGCCGCGAAGCTCCTGCTCTACAGGTCGCGCCACCATGTCGCTGCCTCTTCGAGAACGTTGTAGTGCGTCAGATCGAGGTGCAGCGGGGTGACGGAAATGTAACCTTCCTCGATCGCCCGAAAATCGGAATCCAGTTCGCCGGTCCAACTCGCATGACCACCGCCTATCCAGTAGATCTCGCGGCCCCAAGGGTCGCGCATTGGCGTGATCGAGTTCGAGTAGACGCGCCGGCCAAGGCGCGTCAGCCGCACTCCCTTCACGCCACTCCCCTCCACCGGCGGAAGATTGACGTTGAAAACCGTATTCGGCGGAAACGCGGGCAGCGAAGTCAGTCGCCGCAACAGCTTCGTGAGCACGGGGACCTGCTTCGAGAGATGCGTGAGATCAGCTCTCAGGTCACCGCCGGCAAAGGAGATCGCGATCGAGGGAATACCTAACGCCAAGCCTTCCATGGCCGCCGCGACTGTGCCCGAGTACAACACGTCCTCGCCCATGTTCTGGCCGTGATTGATACCGCTCAACACATAATCGGGACGCTCTGACATCAACGTCTCGACCGCAAGCATCACACAATCCGTTGGTGTACCGTCCACCTGCCAACGACGCTCACCACGACGCACCGGCCGTATCGGATGATGGAGCGTTAGGGAGTGACTCGTGGCGCTCTGCTCCCGATCCGGTGCGACGACGGTGACGTCACCCAGCGGCTTCGCTGCTTGCTCGAGACAGTCGAGTCCCTGAGCCAGAATACCGTCGTCGTTGGTCAGCAGAAGGTGCATCGCCCCTACTCGGTCGGTGACTCCAGCAATCGCAGGAGCCCACGCAATTCGTCCTCCAACGAGGAGAGCGTCTCGACGCCCAGCGCCGAGCGCGAAACTTTGCGCAGATCGCCCGACTTCCGGTGGTCGTTGAGCTTCTGCCGAGCGCCATCGATTGTGTACTTCTCTGTGTATAGCAGATGCTTAACGAGGAGAATCAGTTCGATCTCCTTACGCTGGTAGACGCGATTGCCCGAGCGGTTCTTGGCCGGATTGAGAAAGCGAAACTGGCTCTCCCAGTAGCGCAGCACATGTGCCTTGAGTCCGGTGAGGTCGCATACCTCCCCGATCGAAAAGAACTCCTGAACCGGATCCGGCGCGCTGCTCATGCGTCCTGCTCCGCGCGCAGCTCGCGCGCCATCAGCTCTTGGGCCGCGAGCCGCGCGGGATAGTGGTCGAACAGAATGCGATACACCATCTCGGCGATGGGCATTTCGATACCTTCGCGCGTCGCGAGCTCGATGGCGCTCGCCGTCGTCACCACTCCTTCGGCAACCGTCTCCTTGCCCGACCGCGCCTCTTCGAGCGTTTTCCCCTGCCCGATCTCGACACCTAACGAACGATTACGGCTGAGCGTCCCAGTGCAAGTGAGCACCAGATCGCCGATGCCCGCGAGGCCGGCGAATGTCGAGGCGCGCGCGCCAAGCGACATCCCGAGGCGCGTCATCTCGGCCAGTCCACGCGTGATCAATGCGGCGCGCGAGTTGAACCCGAGGCCAACGCCTTCGAGAATTCCTGTCGCCACGGCCATGACATTTTTCAGCGCACCGCCCAACTCGACGCCGACGACGTCGTCGTGCGTATAGATGCGAAATGATCCGCCGCTCATCGCTTCCTGCACGAAAACCGCGGCGTGCGCATCATCTGAAGCCGCGACGATCGCCGTCGGCTGACGAGCGGCGACTTCGGCGGCGAAGCTCGGACCCGAGAGCGCAACGACGGAATGGTTCGGCACCTCGGCGCCGACCACGTCTGTCATGAGCGACATCGAGCCGAGCTCGATGCCTTTGGACGCTACGGCGAGAATCGTGTCCTTCTGGATGCACGACGAGCCCGCCCGCGCGATCGTGCGCAGATGATTGGATGGCGTGGCGTAAAGGACAAGACGTGCGCCCTCGAGCGCAACTGCTTGCTCATTGGTCGCGACGAGGTCGGGCGTCAGCCGCACGCCGCCAAGAAAGCGCGGATTCTCGTGACGCTCGTTGATCGCTTGTGCGACGTCTCCCTCGAACGCCCAGATGCGGACATCATGGCCAGAGCTCGCCAGGAGATCTGCGAGGGCGGTACCCCATGCGCCCGCACCGATGACGGCGCAGCGCATCAAACCGCGAACCGCGCCGCGGCCAGCACGGCGAGTACGACAACGAGACCGATCGCGAGAGCTGCCGCCATCCGACGCGAAGGCGCCGTGCCGCGTTTCCCGAAACGGTGCTCCTCCCCTCGGCGCAGCCGCGAGATGTTCGCCCGATGCGTCCAGAACACGAACAGCGCCACGAGTACGCTGATGGTGAAGATTGGCGATCTCGGTCCCAGCGTCACCGCGATGAGGACTGGCAACAGGGACGCGCAGATCAACGAGCCGACCGACACGTAGCCGCTCGTCAGGAGGACGACGGCAAAGACGATCAGGATGAGCAAAGTCTGAATCGGCGCGAGCGCCAGGAACACACCCGCGGCCGTCGCGACGCCCTTCCCGCCCCGCTGGAACAGGAGAAAGACCGGTCGCGTGTGACCGAGGATGGCGGCCACCCCGCACGCGATCGCGATCCAGACCGACGGCCAGGGCGAGATGGTGTACCGCGGCAGGAGCAGCACCGGCAACGCTCCCTTTGCGACATCGAACGCAAATACGACGAGACCGATCTTCGTGCCAAGGACACGAATGACGTTCGTCGCACCGAGGTTACCGGAGCCGTGCTTCCGCAGATCGACACCGCGTGCCCTCCCGGCGATGTAAGCCGACGGTATCGATCCAGCGACGTACGCGATGGCGACGGCGAGGGCTGGATGCATCATCACTCAGCCCGCCTTGCGTCGCATGACGACTCGCAGCGGATTGCCGGTAAAGCCCCAGGCTTCGCGAAAGCCGTTGTGCAGGTAGCGCACGTAGTGCTCCTCGACGAGCTCGGGATGGTTGCCGAATACGGCGATCGTCGGCGGTGAGGTCTGCACCTGCGTCGCGTAGTTCAATCGCACCTCGCGCCCGGCAGCCTGCGGCGGCTGCAATCGCGCGAGAAGTTCGCCCAGACGCTCGTTCACCTCCGACGTCGTAATGCGCTTCTGTCGCTCCTCGTCGACGGCGAGAATGAGATCGAGAACTCTCGTGACGCGCAAGCCCGTCTTGGCGGAGGTAAAGAGGAATGGAACGAAGTTCAGGTAGGGCGCCTTCTCGCGCGCCTTCTTCTCGAATCGCGCGGCAGCCTTGTCGTCGCGCTCTGCAAGATCCCACTTGTTGACGATAACGATCAACCCGCGACCGGCTTCCCACGCCAGTGCCGCGATCTTGAGGTCCTGATTCTGCAGCTCGACCTCGGTACCTTCGACGAGGAGCAGGCAGATCTCCGCCCGCTCGATCGCCCGCCGTGTACGCAAGGCCGAATAAAACTCGATGCCTTCGTCTATGCGGCTTTGACGACGGAGGCCAGCAGTGTCGATGAACTCGAGGTCGCGGCCATGATAGCGCATCGGCGTGTCGATCGCGTCCCTCGTTGTGCCGGCGACCTCGGACACCACGAGACGCTCCTCGCCGAGCAACCGGTTCACGAATGACGACTTGCCGACGTTCGGTCGGCCGATCACCGCGACGCTGAGCGATTGCTGCTCCTCTACCGCCATCGGTGGCAGGCGCTCGACGACAGCGTCTAGTAAATCGCCAGAACCCATCCCATTGCTCGCCGAAACTGGAATGGGATCGCCGAGCCCGAGCGAGTAAAACTCGTAGTAATCCGCACTGCGCGGATTGTCGACTTTGTTCGCCACGAGCAGCCACGGCTTGCCAGACGTGCGGAGCATTTCGGCGACGTGCGCGTCGCTCGGATGCACGCCCGCGAGCGCATCGACGACGAACAGAAGCAGATCGGCTTCGCCAACCGCCTGCCCGACCTGTCTTCGTATCTCCACGTCCATCGGATGCTGTGGATCCTCGGACACTCCACCGGTGTCGACAAGCCAGAAGGCACGCCCACTCCAGTCAGCCCGCGCAAAATGCCGGTCGCGCGTCGTGCCCGCCTCTTCAGAGACGATCGCGGTCTCACGGCCGACGATCCGATTGAAGAGCGCGGACTTGCCGACGTTGGGGCGACCGAGCAGGGCGACGACGGGGATACCGGCGTCCTTCATGCCGCCACGTGATCCTTGCGCGCGTGAGCGCGCGTCGTGCCCTCCTCGCCGGAGAGCACGTCGATGAAGTCGTACGACGGATACACCGGCATCGGCATCGCTTCGCGCACGGCGATGAACGAATCCTCGTCGAGGAATACGCCGTCGTCATTGATCGACTCGGCGGGAATGAGCGCGAGATCGAGATCACTTCGATCACGAAGCGCGCGCCGCATGTCGGCGCCGACCAGCAGCCCCGCGGTCGTCGTCGTCGGTCCAAAGAGCGAATTCTCCACGCGAATGAGCTCGAACGTCGCCCCCGTTGCGGTCGCGAGCTGACTCAGGAGCTCCGGCATCAGCGGCGCCATCGACAACCCCGTAACGACGCCAATGCGACGGTCCGTGAGATCAGGCAGTCTCGTTAGGCCGGCGCGAACGCGGTCACGAAGTGATGTCACGGCACCCACACCATTCTCGATCTGCGCGAAATCCCCATAGTGTTCCGCCAACGGCAGAGGCCGACCGGCCAGCAGATAGAGCTCGTCCGACCCGAAGACCCACGGTCCGCCGCGCGCGACGCGCGCGCGCTCGGACCAACGATCCGTCACCGCGAGAAGCGCCGATGCACGCTCAGCGTCCATCGGTGCGCCTGTGTAGAGATGGGAGAATTGCGTGAGGCCCACTGGCACGATCGCGACGCCGAGAACGGCGTCGCCCAGAGCCCAGAGGTCGCTGAGCGACTGCTCGAGTACTGCGCCGTCGTTCAGACCAGGTACGATAACCATTTGGCAGTGGAACTGGATGCCGCCGGCGGCGAGGCGCGTGAGCTGCGCGATGATGTCCGGCACGCGAGGATTATTGAGCAAGACCTTGCGTGCTTCCCACGGAGTCGCGTGGACGGACACGTAGAGCGGAGACAGGCGATACTCGAGGATGCGCTCGATATCGCGTTCCTTCACGTTCGAGAGCGTGGCGAAGTTGCCATAGGCGAACGACAGCCGATAATCGTCGTCGCGAACGTAGAGATTCTTGCGAAGCCCCTGAGGCAGCCCCTCGATGAAACAGAACTCGCACCGATTGGCGCAGCGTCGCACGGTGGGCGGCGCAAGCTCGACGCCGATCGCTTCGCCCTCTGGACGCTCGATCTCGTAGACGACGTCCTCACCGCTCGGCAAACGGGCCTCGATCAGAAGCTCTTCGTCGGCGGCGAGAAACTCCCAGTCGAGAAAATCGCGAAGCTCACGGCCGTTCACCGACAACAATTCGGTTCCGGGCACGATCTCGAGCTCTTTGGCAATACTTCCCGGCCGAACCTTGCTGACACGAACCATGAGCGCCAACCACCATTGCAATGGGGGAAGATCACGCTCCGCGATCTTCCCCCAGCGCGTCCACCGTACGCGGCCACATGCCGCCAGTGCTCACGTAAAGTAGGAGATCAAGGTAGCGAAGGCAAGGCAGTTGAGTGACTTCTGGATTCCAGCGCAGACGATGTTGAACAAAAAAAGAGCGCCCACCGATAGTGGGCGCTCGGCACTGATAACAATACTCAGCCTTTCGGCTTTATGGTCGAAACATCTACGAGTGGCGAATATCGGAATGCCGCAATGCCCGCACCGGCGGCCGTTACGGTGAACCGACCACTCTGTCCTGCCGAGACCGGACCAACCGTTGTTGTCTGAGATGAAACTGTCTTACCAGACGCATCCAGGAAATCGACTTTGACGGTATAGGTTTGCGTCTGATCCGACGTGTTGTTCACCGTTCCGCCCAGCGTTGATTTGCCTTCGTCGGTCGCGAACTGGTTGAAGGTAACCTTCATCGGGAAGCCTTCGGCGATCGTGTTGTACTTCAGCGCCGAATCCGCTACCGCCCTCGCCGAATCGAAATAGAACTTCGCCGAATCCTCGTAGGCCTTGATCGACTTCGGCAGTTTGGCCTTTTTCGCGAGCGCATTGTAGCTCTTGATCTTGTCGTTGAAGCCCTTCTGCTCGTTCGCATACGCGATCGTGAACAGGCGATAGTTATCGCCATTCGACGGATCGACGCTCACGAGTTCGCGCACGACGGGCACGACCCTGTCGTATTTGTTTCCGTTGAGATACATGATCGCGAGATTGTAGAGTACGTCGCGATGATAGGGATTCTTCTTGTAAGCGGCCTCGAACAACGTCGTCGCGTCGCCGACCTGCTGTGCGCGCGCTGCCGTGACACCCGCATTGAGTAGTTGCTGAAAGCTGAAGCTCGACGGATTGCCAAGCTGCTGCGCGTAGGTCGCCTTCACCGCTGCGGTGTCACCGCTTGCCGAAGCGAGCGTTGCGAGCCCAGTGCGGGCCTGGTCTGCATAGTTGCCGGCCTTCGGATCCTGCGCGAGCGTCTCGAAGCCCCACTTCGCGTCGCTGAGGAACGCCGCCTTTTCCGCGCCGGTCGCGTTCTCCGCGGCGGTCGAGGCGAGATTCGCCGCTGCGAGCATCGTCTGACGCTTGAGATCAGCGTACGTGGTGTCTGTACCCGATTTCTCCACCGTCTGCTTGAAGTAGTCGATAGCCTGACGTGGCTGATTCTTCTTTTGTGCGAGGTTCCCCAGCACCATGTACCCATATGGTGCATTCGGATTGAGGATCAGCGAACGCCTCGCGAGCGCCTCGGCAGAGTCGGCGTGATCCGCGTTGAGCTGCTGAATCGCGTCATTGATCATCGCCACCCAGCCCTTCTGTGCGCGCCACGCGGTGGTCTGCGAAGCGCATTCCGGCATGGCCTTTTCCACCGCTGAGAAGGCGGTGTCGATCGCCATGACGAGATCGAGCGGTTGCGTGGGGTTCTGCGTGAAGCCGACCGCGCCGCGCGTCGTGACGCTCGGCATATTCGGCTGGGACATCCACATGACGAGAGTCTTGCCGAGCACGAAGTTCTCGCCCACGGGATTCTTGGTCTTGTCCGCCTTCTCCAACGAGCCAATGGCGTTGCGCAGTTGCTTCGCCGCATCCTCCGGCTTCGTCGCGCTCTGTGCGACCTGGAGCGAGAGCATCGCTCGCGCTACTTCACCTGGTTTTCCTTCGTCAACTTCGCACTCCTTTCCCTTTTGCTGAGCGCCAGCCACAGCCGTAACCGCGGCAGACAGCGCAAGGGGCAATAGCGCCTTTTTCGCTGTAGCGAGCATCAAACTCTCCTCGTTTGGCAACAAATCATGGGCACTCGCCCGGGCTGCTTACCCCTGGGCTCTACTCCCGTTCCGCCTGGTCAGCGGCGAGCTGGAATATATCCCGCAGCGGCCGTCCTGTCTGCTGTGCGACACGCTGCACATCCGAAAACTCCGGCTTGGCCCGCACTCCCCCGTTCGGCAGATGCACGACTTTGAGCCCGACCGGATGACCAAGCACTTGAACCGTTGTCGATTCCCGTGGCAGTGCTCGACGCTGCACGTCCACACGCCTTACGCCAATCGTGGTCGTCTCGCTGAGCATCAGATACTCGAGGCGATCCGCGTCGGCGGGTCGCGACAGAACCTCGAGTCGCGCCCCTGCTCTGCCCCGCTTCATAATAGTTGGGATAACGACGACATCGAGCGCCCCCGCTTCGCGCAGCAGATCCGCCGCGGCCGCCAGGTATTCCGGCGCCATGTCGTCGATGTCGCTTGCCAGTTGAACGAGGGCTTCGACATCGGCGCTCGAAGTCGACTCGGCGACGATGAGCCGCAGCGCATTCGCACGGCCGACAAATTCCTTCGTCCCCGCCCCGAAGCCACTGCGCAGCGGAACGTATTCGCGCGGTGGAGGACCAGCCGACAGCACGCGCACGAGTGCCGCACCAGTCGGCGTCACCAGCTCACCAGCGCCCTCTGGACCTGGACGCACCGGATGTCCTTCCAGCAAGCGCAGCGTCGCCGGTGCTGGGACGGGCAATGTGCCGTGCGCCGCCTGCACGACTCCATCACCGGTGGCAATCGGCCCGCAATAAACCCGCTCGATGCCAAGCTGCTCGAATCCCCAGACTCCACCGACGACATCGAGAATTGCGTCCACGGCGCCCACCTCGTGCAGATGCACGCGCTCCACGGTCGTCGCATGAATGATCGCCTCCTGTTCGGCGATCATCGTGAACGCTCGACTCGCGCGATCCTTGACGGCCGGCGGGGCCGAGGATCGCGCGACCACGTCCTTCAGCTGTTTGAGGTGTCGTCCGTGCGGCTGCGGCGGAATGTCGAAGTCAACCTTCTTGCACGCGATCTCGGCGCGCTTGACGTCGGCGATGCGAACGCCGACCCCCGCCAGTCCTAACGATTCTGGCAGGCTTCGCAGCCATTCCGGGTCGAGCCCTACGTCGAGCAGGGCGCCTAACGTCATATCGCCAGAGATGCCGCTGAAGGGATCGAGAATAGCGATCTTCATGGTGTCGCGGCGTTCATACTCGATACGAGGCCCCGCTACCCGTGTTGAACACGACGACTTCGGCGTCGTGTGGAATCCGGCCCGCCGCCACGAGCTGCTCCGTCACGGCAAGCGCGCAACCACCCTCCGGCGCGGCGTCGATGCCCGTCCCGCGCGATACGCGCTGCGTAGCCGCCACGATGGCCTGTTCGCTCACCGCGAATGCATCGCCCGCACTTTCGCGGAGCGCCCGCAGGATGAGGCGATCGCCGAGCGGAGCCGGCACGCGTAATCCGCTTGCATGCGTCTTCGGGTTTTCCCACGGCGTCCCTTTCTCTTCCCCAGCGTCGAAGGCACGAACGATCGGTGCACATCCCTCGGCTTGCGCGACGATCATCTTCGGCAGTGCCGCCTCGGCCTCGAGCCAGCGCCACGCGCGCATCTCCGCGAATACCTTCCACATTCCAATCAGCCCCGTTCCGCCACCGGTCGGGTAAACGATGTGGGTCGGCAGACGCCATCCCAACTGCTCCGCGATCTCGATTCCCATCGTCTTCTTGCCTTCGATCCGATATGGCTCGCGTAATGTCGAGACGTCGAAGTATCCGCTTTCAGCCGCAAACGCGCGCGCTTGCTTACCTGCATCTCCGATGTGTCCCTCGACCGTTTGCAGATCCGCACCGAAGGTGCAGATCGTTTCGAGGATCGGCCGCGGTGTCGTCGCCGGCGCATACACGCGAACGGGCAACCGCGCCGCCGCGGCATAGGCGGCGAGAGCCGCGCCCGCGTTACCAGCGGTCGGGACGACGAAACCGGGAACCCCGAGCGCACGCGCCCGCGTTACCGCAGCGCTCATCCCCCGCGCTTTGAAAGAGCCGGTCGGATTGAGTCCTTCGTCCTTGATCCACAATCGACGCACGCCGATCTCTTTCGCGAGCTGGGGGGCATCGTGCATCGGCGTGAGTCCCTCGCCTAACGACACGGGCTGCTCCCCGTCCGCCAACGGCATCACCTTGGCGTAGCGCCACATGTCCCATCGCTGCGTGACAGCGGTCCGCGGCGGTGGCGCTGAATCGAAACGGACGAGATACGGTTGTCCGCACGCCGAACAGACGGTCGCGCGCGCGTTGCCAGCCTCCTGATGACCGCATGCGGAGCATTCGAGATGCCAGGTGCTCACGAGTCTTCTTGGCTCTGGTTGGTTGTGGATATCGTCAAGTCCTCGGCCGGCGCCGTCTCCTCGACTTCATTGACCGCTGTCGACGCCGGCGCCGCATCCGGCTGAAGTGCAGCCTGAATCTTAGCCGCTGCTTTGAGGCTGAACCCGGGAAGCGCGGCGATGGCTTCAGCTGCCGCGGTGCGCACGCCTTCGAGGCTGCCAAACGCCTCCAATAGCTGGCGGCGCTTTCGCTCTCCGACGCCGGGGATGCGCAGCAGCGCCGACGTGACCGTCCGCATCGTGCGCCGCTTCCGCTGGAACGTAATGGCGAAGCGGTGCGCCTCGTCGCGCGCCTGTTGTAGAATGCGAAGTGCCGGCGACCGACGCGGCAGGCGCATCGATTCGCTGCGGCCAACCATGAAGATCTCTTCCTCGCGTTTCGCCAGGCTGATCAGTGGCAAGGCGCCCAGCGCGAGCGTCTCGAGCGCGGCATGAGCGGCGCTCAACTGTCCTTTACCGCCGTCGATCACCACGAGGTCCGGCAGCGTCTTACCCTCGTCCAACCGCCGACGAAAGTAACGCGTGACGACTTCGTTCATCGAGGCAAAGTCGTCGATGCCCTGGACGTCGCGCACCTTGAACTTTCGATACTCTGCGCGATACGGCCGCCCGTTCTGGAACCAGACGCAGGACGCCACGGTGTCAGTGCCCTGCGCATGAGAGATGTCAAAACAAATCAGCGACCTCGGTACCCGCTGGAGTCCCAGTTGCCTTTGCAGTTCATATACCGGATCGCCCGCACGCTCTTCCGTTTCGTCACCGGTGAGTCGTGCCTCCTCCAGCAAGTGCCGGGCGTTCTGGGTCGCAAGATCGACGAGCTCGCGTCGCGGTCCACGCTGTGGGATGTGGATCCTTGCGCCGTCGAGTGATTCCTCCACGACTTCGCGCTCCTCCAGATCGAGCGGCACGAGCAGCTCCTTGGCGCGTTCCTCCGCGATGCGATACGGCCCAACGAGGAAGGCTTCGAGCACTGCCCCGTCAGTCTCGTCATCGATGTTCTCGAAGAATTGATGATCGCGGGCGAGCAGCTTGCCCGAGCGAATTCGCATCCATGTAACACACGCGTCCGCACCGTCGCGAGCATAACCCAGAACGTCGCGATCACCGCCTTCCACCTCCATGACGACGGTCGGCTCCTCGAGCCGCTCGAGGTGCTGCAGGATATCGCGTAGCTCGGCGGCCCTCTCGAAGTCGAGGGACTCCGCCGCGAGCTGAATGCGCTCCTTCACCCGACGCATCACTTCGTCGGCACGGCCATCCAGAAACAGGATGACCTCATCGATCATCGCGCGATATTCGGCCTGCGACTGCAGCAGCACGCAGGGGGCTTTGCAACGGCCGATATGATAATCGAGACATGGTCGTTCGGGAGCGGCGCGAGGCAAGTCGTACGTGCACGAGCGAACCGTGAAGATGCGCTTGACCACGTTGAGCGCGCGGCGCATGGCGCCGACATCCGTGTAGGGACCAAAATACCGCGAGCCGTCATTCACCAGCTGTCGCGTCACGTACACGCGCGGAAAGGGCTCCGGGATGGTGACCTTGATATACGGGTACGATTTGTCGTCGCGGAGGGCGATGTTGTACTTCGGCCGATACTCCTTGATGAGATTCGCTTCGAGGATCAATGCGTGAGCTTCGCTCGGCACGACGATCGTATCGAGATCAGCCGCCTGTTGCATCAGCGCGCGGGTCTTCACGCTCGTGAGCGGATCGTTGTTGACGTAGCTCCGCACCCGCGAGCGCAAGCGTTTGGCCTTGCCGACGTACAACACGTTTCCGTCGGAATCGCGCCAGAGATAGACTCCGGGCGATTCCGGCAGGTGAGGGATCTTTTCGAGTATCGATTCCGCCGCCGCCGCCATGACGTAATTATACCCCGGCGGCCACTCCTCGACTCATCTGTGTCAACGCCGGCCGCTCACTCGATTCAGAAGCGCTCGCGCCTCGGGAATATTGAGGGCAACGGTGAGCGCCCCAAAGACGAGGCTGAACGACCCCAGCACCGCCACCGCCAGCACGAAGCGATGGAGGTTGGGCACACCGTAGCGGATCATCAGCGCCACGCCCGCGGCGGCCGCCGCTGAGAGCCACAGCGAGGCAACATAGCTTTTCGCCAGGCCCGTGACGCCGATACGCCGATTCAACCGGGATCTCAGAAGAAGAAACTCGATCCATCCGGCGATCCCGGCCGATGCCGTGAGACCAGCCGCCCCCCAGCGCGGGTCGATGGCGAGCAAACGAGGCAAGGGTATAGCAAACGCGTAACCAAGCACCGTCGTGAGCAGCACTCGCACGATGGCGAATCGCAGTGGGGTTCGCGTATCATGCAGCGCGTAATACGTCGAGGAATAGAGGCGACCGAGCGTACTCGCAAGCAACCCTACCGCTGAGCCCGCGAGAATGCCCCAGGTGAAGAAGGTGTCAGTGACCGTGAAGCGGCCGCTTTGAAAGAGCGCGCGCGCGATGACATCGCCTAACGCCAGAAATGCCGCCGCCGACGGTATCACGAAGAACGCGATGCGCCGCAAGCCCGCGTTCAACCGCGAGCGCAGGACGCTGGCGATCTCCGATTCACTGCCAAGCACGCTCGACATCTCCGGGAGCTCGGCGGCAGAGATCGACATGCCAAAGAGGCTCACGGGCAGCGTATAGACCGTCACCGCATAGCCAAGGAGCGCAACCATCCCCTGCGGCAGGAGGCTCGCGAGAAGCTGATCGACATACGCACTGACCTGCACGATGCCGCGGCTGAAGAACACCGGCGTGAAATTGGTCAGCACCCGGCGGACCTGCTCCCGCTTGTAGTCGAGCGACAAGCGAAGGTGTGGAATCAGCCGCAGCACCATCGGCAGCTGGACCAGGAACTGCAACGCGGCCCCGACGACAGACGCCCAGCCTAACGTGACCGCCAGCGATATGCGATCCTGTCGACCGCCGAAGCCAATGAGGGCCGCGATCATGGCGACGTTCCAGAGCACCGGCGCGGCATACGACAGCAGGAACCGACGGTGGCTGTTCAGTACCCCGAGACACCAGGCCCCCAGGACGAAGATACCGGCGCCGGGAAACAGAATTCTGGTGAGCCTGATGGTCAGCTCGCGCTTCTCGCCACTGAAGCCCGGAGCGATCACCGGAATCAGATACGGCGCGAGCAGCACACCTAACAGCACGAGCAGCGCCGTCACGAGCGCCAGGATCGCGGCGACGGCACCGGCGACGCGCCCCGCTTCGTCCTCGGCATCGGGCTGCGCGAGCAGATTGCTGTACACGGGGATGAAGGACGCCGACAGCGCCCCTTCCCCGAACAGATTCTGCAAGAGATTAGGAATCTTGAACGCGGCCATGAACGCATCGGCCGCGATGCCGGTCGTCGCGCCAAGATAGCGCGCCATTAACGATTGGCGCACGACACCGAGGGCGCGAGAAGCGAGAATGCCAGTGGCGACGAGCGCGGCGGCCCCGCCCGTGCTCTTCACGCGCGGCTTTGCTGGCGTTTCCGGTGGGACAACCGTCGACGTCACACGCGCTCCGCGACCTGGGCGCTCGCACTCGGCGTCACTGCGCCCGTCAGCGCCTTTGCGTACTGGATGGCCTCGGCTCGCATCTCCTCGAGCAGTGGCACTCCGTATCGCGTGATGAAAGGGACGAAGTTCAACACACGTTCCTGTCGCGTTCCCTCGGGGTACAGAGCAGCTGCGGCCGTGCCGATGTCCCGCATCAATTCGGCCTCGCGTCGCTTGACACCAGCGACGTACCGCCGTTCGGCACGCTCCAGCCGATTCAGGAGCGCACGCCGGAGTCCCTGCAGGGACGCCGATGGAACGATGTTGTCACGATCTGCCACTTCGAGGGCGGCAACGTCCGACTCGATGTTGCGTCGCATTTGCGCTAGCGATTCCGCCACATCGTCGGGCAGGGCGGCGTGCGCCAGACGCGACTCCGCCGCGTGCCGATCGCGAAGCTCATCGAGAGATACGCCGAGTCGGGACAGAATGCGTTGGACGCGCGGCTCGAGAATTGTCGCCGACCAGCGCGGAAGCGCGAGTGGCGCGGGAACGTCCAACGCCGCCGCCGCTGCGCTCACCTGGGCGAAATACGCGAGCTCACCAGGTCCGGCAATATAGGCGGCGCTCGGCATGATCGTCCGTTCGACGAGCGGTCGAAGCAGGACGTTCGGACTGAGTGTCTCAATCGGCTGGCGACGTCGAACTTCCGTGGCCTCATGCGTCGGCACACGCCGCTTCTCTCCGTTCGCGTCCGTGACGAAGACGAGCGATAGTGCCGGCAGATGCTCCACCTGTGGAGTGTAGCCATCCGCGCGGATCGCTTCGTAGCGGCTACGAAGTGCCTGTTCGACGGTGGACGCGTCGTCGAGCGCTCGGCCAATCAACGGTTCCGCGGATCGTCGTACGGCCGGGTGCGAGCCGTCCAACACGGCAATTCCGAGCGGCTCGAGCAGAGCGCGCAGCTGCGATACGTAGGCGCTGCCTAACGTTACCCGGGAGGTGTACGACTGCCGCACGACGTCGAGGGGTGTCGAGTCGGCAACCGAGCCACAGGCCGCGGCGAGCTCGTCGACGAGCCCTTCGACACCGGGCATGGGCATCATGCTCATGGCGACGCCGGCCGCTTCCGCGTCAGGCAATCGCAGGGTGCGAGTGCCGCCGAGCAGCGCGACGGTCGCCCAGCGTGCCTCCTCGTAGTCGGCGTCATCCGTCGCAGCCCAGAACACCGGTACGGTGGCGATTCCTGTCGCCTGCTCGAGTGCGTCGGCAACGCCGAGTGCCGCGATCGCTTTCACGAGTGTGTACAACGGGCCCCCAAAAAGGGCAGCCTGCTGGCCCGTGCTGACCACGACGCCGCCGGACTTCGCGACGCGATCCAGCCTCGCCCGTGCGGTGCCACTGGCGCTGACCGCATCGGCAAGACGCTCGCGCCAGACGCCGGCCCCGTGACTCGCCGCAACACCACCGAGGTACGACTTCCAGTCGTTAGGTGCACGAGGCCTTGGCGTGAACCACTGCGGCAGCTGGTTTCGTTGAGCCGCGAGCGCGAGTGGTGAGCCGCCGATCTCTCCGGTGATGACGCGCGGAAGCGTCGCGACCGCATGCGCGCTCATTTGTGGTATGGCTCGCGTCTCACGATGGTTCCCGCGCGATACAGCTGCTCGGCGAGAACGAGGCGTGCGAGCTCGTGTGGCAGCGTCCACGGCGCGAGCGCGAGGCGGGAGTTCGCGACGCGCTGAATCGCTTCGCCCAGGCCGTGCGCCCCGCCGATCACGAAGGCAAGGTCTCTGGCGTCCTCGCGACGACGCTGCACCCAGTCGGCGAATGTCTCGGATGTCATCGACGCGCCACCGATCTCACATGCCACGACATGCGCGCCCGCGGGCAACAGAGCGGCCAGTCGCTCCGCTTCGCGATTCCGCACCTGGTCGTTCGAGAGCGAGCGGCCGGACTCCTCGCGTACTTCGCGCACGTCGAGCGGCCAGTACCGCGACGCTCGTGTTTCGTAATCGTGAATCGCCGTCGCAAGACCACCCGCGTCGCGGGGCTTGCCGACGACGGCGACCACGATTCGCATGACTGCCTTACGCGACTCTTGCCGAGGATGCGCGCCTCACGCGTAAATGCCGCGCAGCCGATGCACCGTCGCCACTCGGCTGATCGACAACATGTAGGCGGCAGTGCGCATGTTCACCTTGTGCTGTTTGGAGAGCTGCAGCACATCGGTGAAGCTCCGCGTCATTATCTCGGTGAGACGATTGTTGACGGTCGTCTCGTCCCAGAAATATCCGCCGCGATCCTGCACCCACTCGAAGTAAGAGACCGTCACACCGCCGGCGTTCGCGAGAATGTCAGGGATGACGAAGATGCCCTTCTCGTCGAGCACCGAGTCAGCGCCGGCCGTCGTCGGGCCGTTCGCACCTTCACAGATGACCCGCGCCCGCACCTTCGATGCATTCTTGCTCGTAATCACGTTCTCGAGCGCCGCGGGCAGGAGGACATCGACGTCGAGCGTGAGCAAATCATCATTCGTGATCTGATCGCCACCTTTGAAGCCCTCGAGGCCGCGGTGCTGCTTGACGTGCGCGAAGGCGGAGTTGAGTTCGATCCCGGCCTTGTTGTAATAACCGCCGCTCTTGTCGCTGATCGCCACGATCTTGCAGCCCTCGCGCGCCAGGAGCTGAGCGGCGATCGACCCCACGTTGCCGAAGCCCTGCACGGCCACCGTCGTGCCCGGCACCGGCATGCCAAGGTGCTTCAACGCTTCCTTCGTCACGATCATGCAGCCGCGTCCCGTCGCCTCCCGCCGGCCTAGCGAGCCGCCCATTTCCACGGGCTTGCCGGTCACGACCGCGGTGACGGTATGTCGCATGTGCATGGAGTACGTGTCCATCACCCACGCCATCACCCGCTCGTTGGTGTTGACATCGGGCGCGGGAACATCGGAATCAGGGCCGAGCGTGGAAATGATGCCCGCCGTGTATCGGCGGGTCAGTCGCTCCAGCTCGCCCGCACTCAGCTTGAATGGATCGCAGACGACTCCACCCTTCGCGCCGCCAAAAGGCAGATTCACGACAGCGCACTTCCATGTCATCCACGCAGCGAGGGCTTTGACCTCCTCGAGCGTCACCTGCAAATCGAAGCGGATGCCCCCCTTCGCTGGTCCGCGAGAGGTGTTGTAGAGCACCCGGTGTCCCGTGAAGACTTCGACTTCGCCGTTGTCCATCAGGACCGGGACGGAGACGGTGATCTGCTTTTCAGGATGCCGTAGGACCTTGTACAGGCCAGGCTCGAGATCGAGCAGCTCAGCCGCTCGATCGAAGCGAGACATCATCGCCTCGAACGGGTTCTCCTCGTTGAGGAATCGGTCCTTGTCAGGGCGGACTATTCTATCGGTGGGAAGTCGGAGGTCGGTTGCCATGAGGTGGATGGAGTCGGGCCGTCGCGACCGATGTCGCATCGAAGACGCTAGTAGCGCTCACGTCCGTCGAGAAAGTGGGTCAGCTGGTCGAGTACGTGCTCGACCCCGCCGACCCCGCGCTCGACGCTAACGCGCTGAGAAACATACCATAAGGTAGGCGCTTCGCGAGGCCAGCGGTGCGCCAACTTCACTGCATCTTTCAGCGTACAGACGGCGAGCCCGTCGGATGGAATCGAGCGGACAAACCGCGCGATTTGCCCGGGCTCGAAATGATGATGATCGGGATAAACGTCCGCGGTGACGTTCGCGCCCAGCTGTCTCAGCTGACTGATGAACGCCTGCGCGTCCCCGATTGCCGTGATGACGCGAACCTGACGATCCGTCAGCTCGGACAGCGGTCGACTTTGCTCGTCTTCACCGCCGGCTCCGCCACTCCGCAGGGCATCCGGAGCGAGATGCAGGGTCGTGCGCGGAACGCGCGGCGCAATCATCGAGAGCGCTTCGTTCACAGCCGTGACCGCGGTGTCGCCAACTGCTTTGCGTGTGACGAGGATCAGCGTGGCCCTTCGCAAAGCGGCGAGCGGTTCTCGAAATGGGCCAGCTGGCAATAGTCGTGGCTCCGGCGACCAGCGGTCTGCGCTTACCAGCACGAAGTCAGCCGTGCGTGACACTCGTCGATGCTGAAACGCATCGTCGAGTACGGCGATCGTGGCTCCCTGCGAGCGCGCCAAAACAATGCCGCTTACCCGGTCGGGAGCAACAATCACAGGAACGGTTGGGTTGAGCCGACTGTGCACGAGCGGCTCGTCATCGCCGTAGCCTCGGAGAACGATTGCTGGCCGCGCCTCACGCTCGAGCAACTCCGACGCGATCCAGGCGGCCACCGGTGTCTTTCCCGTCCCGCCAACGCTGACGTTGCCAATACTGAGTGTTGGCAGCGCCGGCTCATAGGTGGGCAATAGGCCAGCGTCGTACAGCGCCTCGCGCACGCCGATAGTCGCACGATATAACACCTCGCTCGGCATCAGGGCCGCGCGCGCGGCACGCGCCAGGAGATCGTTGCCGAACCAGACGCGGTCCACGAGATCACGCATGGGCCAATCGCTCCACCTCTGCCATGAGCGCCTCGAATCGCTCCGTCTCCGTTGCCGCCTCTCGCGGACTGGAGGAGTCGAGTACGACCGGATCGGAGTACGCAATCCGGACTGTAGTGAACGGCTTCGGTATCACGAAGCGATCCCAGGATCGAAGTCGCCACGCTCGGGCGGCCGCGACCCCCACCGCGATGACGGGCGCGCCGGCGCGGTGCGCGGCAATGAGTGCCCCGGGTGCAAAGGTTCTCGCCGGGCCGCGTGGCCCGTCAGGCGTGACAGCCACGTCGTGTCCCGCTTCCAGCTCACGCGCGAGCCCGACGAGCGCGCGACTCGCGCCGCGGGTGGTCGATCCACGCACGGTACGAAAGCCTAACGACTGGGCGGTCCGCGCGATGAGCTCCCCATCGCGGTGCTCGCTGATCAGCACGGACACACCCTCGCCCCGATGATGATACAGGAGCGGCAACATGTCACCGTGCCAGAGTGCAAATACCATCGCCGTGCGTTCGCGGCGCAGGCGATCGACGCTCGATTCATTGTTGACGAGTCGAAACCGCCAGGTCATCCCCAACAAGCGCACGAGCGGCACACCCAATCGCACGATCCAGCGAAGCCGGCGTTCGTGCTGCCGCTCCGCGCGGCTCGCCCGCACGTCAACGACGGTTGAGGGCGAGCCCGCCTCCTTCAACTCGCCTCCCGCCGCGCGTGCGGACTTGCCATCTCTATCGCGATGTCGGCGACGCGACGAGACGCCCCCGCTGTCCCTAGCGAATCCCGTACGCGCGCGAGCTCGGCAACCATGGTGATTCGCGTCGCGCTGCCGTGATCGAGCAACGGCTCGAGAGCATCCGCCACCGCGTTAGGCCGCAGGGCATTCTGGACGAATTCCGGCGCCAGTTGATGGCCCGCTACGACGTTCACGAGTCCGATGTGCGGGATTTTGACCAGGCGACGCGCGGCCGCGTACGTCACGGCGTTCGTCCGATAGGCCACCACGAGCGGACAGCCCGCCACGGCCGCTTCGAGAGTCGTTGTGCCGCTCTTGCACATCGCCGCGTCCGCCGCGCGCAATACGGTGAACGACGCCGATCGCACGATGGGATACGGACAGGACCGCTCGTCGAGCTTCACATGAGGTGCGGCGCTCACCACCACACGCAGCCCCGGTCGCCGCTGCTCCAATTCACGCGCCGTTGCGACGAACGGCTCGAGATGTCGGCCGATTTCCTGCGCGCGACTTCCCGGAAACAAGGCCAATAGCGACGCGTCGTTAGGCACACCGAGCTGCCGTCTGGCCTCGGCCCGCGTCGGGAGATGCTCGACGCGGTCCAGCAGAGGATGTCCAACGAACGTCGTCGCCACACCATGGTCCCGCAGCAGCTTCTCCTCGAAGGGAAGGATCACCGCCGCGCGCGTCACTGTTTTCGCAAGCTCCGCGAGTCGGCCGGCGCCCCATGCCCACACCTGTGGGGTGATGTAGTACAGCACCGGCACATCGGCGGCCGAGGCCTCGGCGGCGACCTTCATGTTGAAGCCGGGATAGTCGATCAGAACGACGAGCGCGGTGTTCCCGCTCCGAATCCGCTGTCGAAGCGAGCGCAAGAGCGCCCAGTGCTTGGGCACATGACGCAACACCTCGACGAATCCCATGACGGCGAGTTGCTCGACGTGTTCGAGAAGCTCCACGCCCGCATCGCGCATCCCGTCGCCACCGATGCCGACGAGATGAAAGGGCGCGGCACGAGCCCGGAGCTCTCTGGCCACTCCCGCGGCATGGAGGTCGCCGGACGCTTCGCCGGCGACGAAAAGAATCTCACGCACCGGCGGCGACATGCGTGCCAGCTGCCAGCGACGGCAGCGTTCGTTCGATTTCGCTCACGATCTTGAGCGCCACCGCGAGCGCCTCCCGACCATCACCGCCGCTCACCGTCACTGGCGCGCGTCCTTGGACGGCGGCCAGAAAGCTCTCGAATTCGAGTCGAAGTGGCTCACCTTCCGGCGCCGTCAACGGCACACGTTCGACGAATGCCTCGATGGCCTGCGCGCCTTTCGCCAGCTCCGCGAAATCCACGTCGCGGCGCAACCGGAAGAACTCGCCCTCCCCCGCCCCCAGGTCGAGCGAGAGGTATCCGCTCTCCTGGAAGATGCGCACTTTCCGCATGCGTTCCCGAGAGACTCGGCTCGCCGTGATGTTCGCGACGGCCCCGTCCTCGAAACGGAGGCGGGCATTGGCGATATCCACGAATGGCGTCAACACCTGTACCCCCACCGCCGAAACATCCTTGATGTGACCACCGACCAGGGTGCGGACAAGGTCGATGTCGTGAATCATCAGATCGAGCACGACGGCGACATCCGCGCCGCGCGGATTGAACGGCGCGAGACGATCGCTCTCGATGAAGCGTGCATTCTCGACGTGAGGCAACGCAGCCCGAATGGCGCGATTGAAGCGCTCGACGTGGCCTGTCTGCACGATGGCGCCTGATTGCTTCGCGATCGCCAGCAGCTCATCTGCCTCCTCGAGAGTCGCCGCGATCGGCTTCTCGATGAGCAGATGCTTGCCACGGCGCAGCGCCGCCTTCGCCACTTCGTAATGCGCGGGCGTCGGTACGACGATCGTCGCCGCGTCCACGGCGTCGAGCAGCTCATCGAGTCGTTCGTACGCGCGGACACCGAGCTCCTGCGCGACGGCAGACGCTCGCTCCGGTCGTGTCTCGTAAAAGCCGACGAGCTCCGTGCCAGGTACGTCGCGAAGGATTCGAACGTGATGGTAGCCGAGCGCGCCGGCGCCGATGACGCCAACTCGCGTGTTGGATTGCTTTGCCATTGCCGTCAGATCACCAGCCCGCGGTCGCTGCGATCGAGGAAGCTGAGGAACTCCTCGACCTCGGGATACCGCTGGAGCTCTCCCTCGGCGCGCTCGCGCGCTTGCGAGAGGTTGAGATCGGAGTTGAAGAACAGCCGATAGGCGCGCTTCAATTCGCGCTGTACGTCTTCGGACATGCCGTTGCGCTGCAACCCGATCTTGTTCAGCCCGTACAGGCGAATCGGATTCCCGTTCGCCTTCACGTAGGGGGGCACGTCCTTGGAAATACGCGAGCAGCCGCCCACGAAGCTGAAGCGCCCGATCTGAACGAATTGGTGCGCCGCCGACTGCCCGGAGACGATCGCCTTGTCGTCGATCGTCACGTGACCCGCGAGCTGCACATTATTGCCCAGAATGACGCCATCCCCGATGTGGCAGTCGTGCGCGAGGTGGACATAGGACATGATGAAGCACTGCTTGCCGACTGTCGTCTTGAACGACTGCGCCGTGCCGCGGTTGATCGTTGAGTATTCACGAATCGTCGTCCCTTCTCCGATCTCGACCGTCGTCGGCTCGCCCTTGTACTTGAGATCCTGCGGATCGCCACCAAGGATGCTGCCCGAGCCAATGCGGACGTTCGCCGCCAGAATGACGTTCTTCTCGAGTGTCGCGCGTGCCGCGATGATGCACCCGTCGCCCACAGCGCAATTCTCGCCGACGATCGCGAACGGTCCGACCTCGACATCACTGCCGAGTTGAGCGTCTGGTGACACGATCGCGGTGGCATGAATGCGCACGCTCATCGGTCGCGCACCATCGCTCCCATTTCCGCCTCGGCGACCACCTCTCCGTCGACTTTGGCCACGCCGTGCATCTTGCACATCATGCCACGCACTTGGAGCACGTCCAACTCGAATCGCAATTGGTCCCCCGGCTTCACCGGTCGGCGCCACTTCACGTTGTTCAGCGAGGTGAAGTAGACCACTTTGCTCTGCGGATCGGGAATCGCGCCGAGCAGGAGCATTCCACCCACCTGAGCCATCGCTTCGATGATGAGCACCCCCGGCATGATCGGGTGCCCAGGGAAGTGGCCCGCGAAGAACGGCTCGTTGATCGTCACGTTCTTTACGCCGACGACACGCTTGCCCGCCTCGAGCTCGAGAATGCGATCGACGAGCAAGAAGGGGTACCGGTGCGGCAGCACCTTCATGATGTCTTCGACGTCCATGATCCCACTCGACTCGCTCGTCGTTAGGTCCCTCATTTCTTTCGCCGCCTCCTTCAGTGCTCGCACGAGAAGCACGGTACCCCGGTGACTCGGTCGCGTCGCCCGGACGTGGGCGCGCACTCGCGCGCCGGCGAGCGCCAGATCGCCCACACAATCCATCGCCTTGTGCCGCACAAACTCGTCGGGCCAGCGAAGCTCATTGTCGACAACGCCCTCATCCCCGACGACCACCGCATTCTGCGTCGAAGCTCCACGAATCAATCCCTTTGCTCGCAGTGCGTCGACCTCGTGCACGAACCCGAAGGTTCGCGCGCGCGCTAATTCACGCTCGAAGCTTTCCGCCGTCACGCGGTATTCGCCCCGCTGTCGACCGACGAGAGGATGTGGAAAATCGATCGTCACATCCAGCTCGAGCGCCGACGCCGGAACCGCCTCGTACACGGAGTCGCCATCGCACACGCGCACCGGTGACTGCAACTGGAGATACTGCACCGACCCAGCCTGTTCCGCGATACCGCCATCCCGGAGCGCGTCAACGAATGGTTGCGCACTGCCATCCATTACCGGCGGTTCCGGTCCACTCAACTCGATCACCAGGTCGTCGACCTCGCGCGCCATCACCGCCGCGAGGACATGCTCCACGGTGTGCACCGCAACTGGCTCCTTTCCCAGCTGCGTTCGCCGTTCCGTGAGCACCGCGTGCTCCACCCGAGCTGAAATCAGCGGCGCTCCTGGCAAATCCGCGCGACGAAAGACGATACCGGCGCCGCTCGGCGCCGGAAGGAAGGTCAAACGGCAGGGCACGCCCATATGGAGCCCTACACCCTCGAGAGTCGTCGCGCGCGCAACGGTCCGACGGGTCATCGCTCCGTCGTCGATCCGCGGGAGCTCGCGCCCAACAGTTTTTCCAATTGTCTCATCAACGGTGCAAGTCGAAAGAGCGCCGCATGCGCTCGTAAGGCCTCCCTGTGAGGCCGCGCTGGATATCCGGACCACGTCTCACCAGCGGGAATATCGCCGAAAACGCCCGCTTGTGCTGCGAGCGTCGCGCCCTTTCCAATGGTATGATGCCCGCTCACCCCGACCTGGCCGGCCAGTACGCAGCCATCTTCCACGCGAACGGAGCCCGCGATGCCCACCTGCGCCATGATGAGGCACAGACACCCGATCCGGCAGTTGTGGGCGATGTGGACGAGATTGTCGATCTTCGTCCCGGCCCCGATCACCGTATCGTCGATGCTCCCGCGATCGATGGTCGTGTTCGCGCCGATCTCCACGTCGTCCTCGATAAGGCACCGGCCGACGTGCGGAATCTTTTCGTGTCGACCCTCTCGAAATACATAGCCAAAGCCGTCGGAACCGAGCCGGGCACCGGCATGCACGATCACGCGGCGCCCGATGACGCTTCCGCTGTACACCGTCACCGAGGGGTAGAGGTGACAGTCGGCGCCAATGCGGACACCGGCTCCAACGGCAGCATGGGCATCGATGACGACACGATCGCCGATCTGCGCACCGTCGCCGATCGTGACGTAGGGTCCGATGCTCACATTGGCACCAAGGCGAGCGCCGCGGCCAATGACCGCCGCCGGATGGATACCCGGCTCGGCCGCCGCCGCACGATAGAAGCGTGGGATCAACGACAGCAGGGCGTCGTGCGGCTTAGCGACGACGATGCGTGCTCGCGCCGACCCAGGGGAAT
>Ga0070713_100000257_pt1 | contig 34807 bp, 31 predicted proteins | sample LARL82metaG_FD_65465 | JGI IMG/M metagenome (GOLD analysis project Ga0070713, IMG submission 65465) | Corn, switchgrass and miscanthus rhizosphere microbial communities from Kellogg Biological Station, Michigan, USA - LAR L8-2 metaG | ecosystem: Host-associated > Plants > Roots > Rhizosphere ... | reverse complement strand
GGGACGAGCCCTACGACGCCACGGCAACCGATCCGGGATCATATATCCCGGGTGCTTGGTGCCAACTCTCTCCTGGAAACAGGGAACATGGGATTCGGAACGCGCGCATTATTTTCACCCGCTTTCCGATAGCCTCTTTTCCTTTTCCTGGAAAAAGAGGCCATTTGCTTTTCAGGCCGCTTTTTCGAGGCTCGTCCCCAGCTACTCGCTCTGATTTCGTGTTCCGGAATAAGAAAGCGAGTAGCAACATGTCTCACTACGAACTGCGGTGCCGGGAATGCGGACGGACCTGGGGAAACCAGCCCCGCTCCATCTGCGACGATTGTTTCTCCCCTCTGGAAGTTGCCTACGACTACGACGCCCTCCGCGCGTCCATTAGTCGTGAGCAGATCTCCCAGCGGCCGCCGAACATGTGGCGCTACTCCGAACTTTTACCCCTCCCCCAGGGCTATGAACCGCGTCTCCCAGTCGGCTTCACTCCACTGTTCCAGGCCCCGCGCCTCGCGAAGCAGTTGACTGGAACCGACACGGCCGCGGGCAATCTCTATCTCAAGAACGATGCCGTCTGTCTCCCCACGTTGAGTTTCAAAGACCGCGTCGTTGCCGTCGCGCTCGCGCAGGCGAAAGCCTTCGGCTTCGACACCGTCTCGTGTTCGTCGACTGGAAACCTGGCGAACGCCGTCGCCGCCCATGCCGCGCGCGAAGGACTGAAGGCATGGATCTTTATCCCCTCCGATCTCGAGCCCGCAAAGATTCTCGGCACCAACGTATTCGGCGCGAAGGTCGTGCGCATCGCCGGCAACTACGACCAGGTGAACCGTCTCTGCTCGCAGATCGCCGACGAACATCGCTGGGGCTTCGTCAACGTTAACCTGCGTCCTTACTATGCAGAAGGATCGAAGACCGTCGGCTTCGAAATCGCCGAGCAACTCGGATGGCGCCTGCCCGACAACGTCGTCTGCCCCATGGCCGGCGGTTCGTTGATCGTCAAGATCAAGAAGGCGTTCGACGAGCTGGTGAAGTTGGGCCTGGTCGAAGGCAAGGACGTGAAGTTCTTCGGCGCGCAAGCGACCGGCTGCTCTCCGATCTCGACGGCAGTCAAGACTGGAAGCTCCGAGATAGAGCCACAGAAGCCGTCGACGATTGCGCGCTCGCTGGCTATCGGCAATCCCGCCGACGGACACTATGCAATCAAGACCATAAAAGGCAGCGGAGGATGGAGCGAAGACGTCAGCGATCCCGAAGTGATCGACTCGATCCGACTGCTCGCGGAGACCGAAGGAGTTTTCACCGAGACCGCTGGCGGAGTCACCGTAGGCACAGCAGGCAAGCTGTATCGTCAAGACCGCATCCTACCCGAAGAGACGACTGTGCTGTGCGTTACGGGCAACGGTCTGAAGACCACCGACGTGCTCGCCGGTGTGTATCAGACCGAACGCCCAATTGCTCCAAAGCTTACGGAGTTCGAGGCGTATTTGCAGCAGACGCTAAGCCCCTCGGAGATCCCCGGAGTCATCGCGGAAGCGGAAGCCGCCAGCGTAGGAGCCGCATAGGCCATGCCGATCACCGTTCAAATCCCGACCGCCTTGCGACGCCACACTGACGGCGTCGGTTCACTCACCTGCGCCGCGACGAACCTTGCCGACTTGTTCTCCGTTCTCGACGAGAAGTTCCCAGACCTGAAGCCGCACCTGCGCGACGACAAGGGCCAAGTCCGCCGCTTCTTGAACATCTACGTCAACGAAGAAGACATTCGCTTTCTCGGCGGACAAACCTATTCCTTCCAGGAAGGCGATGAGGTCCTGCTCGTGCCTTCCATCGCCGGTGGCTCAATGTAGTCCGATTCACAGCGCACGAAACATCAGGAGCGATCGACCAATGCCGCTGTCTCAGCGGCATTGTCATTTGTGTTCTGTCTCCACCGCAATCGACTTCGACGTCGCGTCTTGCATCCTCTCACTCATCAATACCACTCGCTGTTGCCCTGTCTCGCGACGTGATGTTTCGGCGCAAGAGATCAGATGTAAAGAATTAGAGACAAACGTAAATCATCCGCTATCCAATTTTCCGTGCACACGTCTCACTCCCCAAGTTGTCACATGACCTTCGCTGCTTCGGTGACAAGCGACGATCGGATTCCTGACAGCCGTTCAGGAGCATGTTATGAAGAGTCGCGTGTGTGCGGTGTTTCTCCTGCTCGTGGGGTCGGTTGCGGCACAGCTCGGGGCCGGCACGATCATCCACAGGGTGCGAGTACGAGTTACTTTTGCGAACGGAGTGTGCGACCTGTCTACGCACGTCCGTTTGATGGGCGTCAGTGGCCCGATGCTGGAAGGCATGGCCAACGATCAGTGCTTCGTCGACTTCATAAACGTTCCAGTGGGGACATATCACTTAATCGTTTCCGGACAGAACTTCTCCAATGTCGATGCAGGTAACGTCGCGATGGATACAACCGGCTCGCAAGAGTTCGAGGTCAAGGTAAAGCGTGACAACGAACCGGAACACGGCGCTGGTGGACTCGCCAGTCAGCTCATCTCTGCCGCGGACCTCGCGGTTCCGGTCAAAGCGCAGAAGGAGTTCGACAAAGCGAACGAGTTGGTTGCGAAGCAGGATCTCACGCAGGCGATTCAAAGGCTCAACAAGGCGATCGAAGTCTATCCGGCCTACGCAGGCGCTTACAACAATCTGGCAGTGATCTATGCGCGCCAGGGCGACCGAGTGCGGGAGCGTGAGGCGTTGCAGAAGGCGATCAGTATCAACGATCACTTTGCTCCGGCGTATGTGAACATCGGCCGCATGAACATCACGGCGAACGATTTTCCCAACGCGGAGGCTGCGTTAACCAAAGCCTCGTCGTGCGATCCTACGGATGCAATGACGCTCGTGTTGCTCACGTACGCTGAGCTTATGGATCATCACGTCGATCAAGCGATCGCGACCAGCCGGAAGGCGCACAGCCTGCAGGGGGCTCACGCCTATGCGCATCAGATTGCAGCCCGCGCCTATGAACAGAAGCGCGACGCGGCCGATGCAATCACAGAACTCGAGCAATTCCTCAAGGAGGAAACGACCGGAACTCGCGCAGAGAGCGCACGCAAGGAACTGGCGGCACTGCACGCCATTCCGACGAACTCTGTGAACACGGCCAAGGCTCAATAAGGATCGGTCGGAGCCGTCACGGTGCCGGTCGACAGATGCAGCGCTTTCGTCCGGTCGATGACCCATTGCGGAAACGCTGGAGCGCCCTGCGGAATCTTGCCCTGCGTAATCGCCCAGTGCTCGATCCATCCGCTGCCCTCTTCTCCGACATAGGTGTCGGGAAGACTGTAGGCTTGATCGCTGAGCGCGTCTTCCAGGGTAATGAAGCGATATCCCCGCTTGCGGAGAAGATCGAGCAGTTCGCCAATGTGGTCGGCTTCCAGGTTGCTCGCGTGCAGCAGCAGAATCTGCTTCGGTTCGTACCCGGCAACCTTGACGGAGAGTTGCTCTGAGTACGCGATGGCTGCGTCGTGATGCGCGAGATACTCTTTGAAGATCTGTTGTTGTAGTGCTGTGTCGTTACGCTGCTTTGCATCCTCGTACAAGCCGGCAAACATCCAATCCCATCCATCCAACGTGATTGGAGCAATGCGGTACCCGCGCTCTACCAGGAATGCTTCCGCCTGACGGCGCGTGAGCAAGTCGCGACCTGTATCAAGATACGGATGGCGGAAATAGCGAAGCTTCATTTTGCGCTGACCGAGTAGCATGCGCGTCACGCTCTCGCCTTGGATCACATCGTCTTCCCAGGCCTTCAGTCCCACCTGATTGAGCGACGCATGCGTGAAGGTGTGGTTCCCCAGTTCAAACCCGTAGTCGAGCCACATTTGTAGAGCCTTGATGCGTTCGTCGACTTCGCCCGGCTTGTAGAGTTTCTTTTCGTTGACGAAACCGACGACAGGAATCTTCTGGTCGCGCAGAGTGCCCAGGAGCTTGGCCGTCATCGCGGTGATGTCAGCCGCCGGCATACGGTCCGCCATGCCCGCAGGCAGATCATCAATCGTGATGGCAACCTGCCGGTCCGCTTTTGAAGTCACCTGTGAGAGCGTGGGTGTTGCCATCATTGAGAAGCCAAGAACAGTGATGAGGAATGCGGTCAACGTTTTCAAAACAGCCCTCCTGCGCGGAAACGAGAAGTTATGGAAGGGGTATTAGAACACGCGTCGCGAGGAAACGCCTCATCCCACTGGCTGCTGGGATGACTGGTCACGTCATTTCAGCAATTTCGCCCATGTCGTTTATGCCTATGCTCTCGCAACTATCGAGCCCATCGGAAATAGCAAGTTGAATTGGCTTGGTGTTTTCGTTCTCTTCGAATCGATCGGCTTCAGCTTTTGGGTGCCGTTTTCAGGGCGTTTCCTTGCGTGGTATGATCTTCGCAGGTCGCCGAATTAGCGAGTGATTTTGACTGGTTCAGTGGTCCTTAGTCGGGCATCACATACCTCTTCCCATGAAATGACAGCCTTCGAGGTAAGACTATGCCTGGGATTTTTATCAGTTACCGGCGCGCGGACAGTTGCGCTTACGCTGGTCGTCTATACGACCACCTGGTCAATCGCTTCGGCAAAGATAGTGTCTTCATGGACGTGGACAGCATCGAGCCCGGAGTTGACTTCATCGACGTGCTCCAGAATACGGTCAGCTCCTGCGATGTCCTGATTGCGGTCATCGGTCAGCAATGGCTCACTGCCACGGATGCAGACGGTCGCCGCCTTGATCATCCTGAAGATCTGGTCAGGGTAGAGGTTTCGACCGCCTTGAGCCGGAATGTTCGTGTCATACCGGCGCTCGTTGCTGGTGCACACATGCCGGACATTCACGAATTGCCTGAGGCCCTTGCGCCGCTCGCGCGGCGCAACGCCATCGAGATATCCGACACATCTTTCCTTCTTAGCCTCAGCCGGCTGATGGAGGCCCTGGAAAAGATTATTCCGGGCGATCCGCCAGCCCCTGATTTAAGAGCTCCCGGCGCGATGAGTATTGCGCCGCAAACTCACGTTCCACACCCAGCGCGACCGAATCAGCCAGCCTCTCCTCGTCTAGAGCCGTCTCCGTTGGAGAAGATACCCAAGTGGAGAAGATGGCTGTTGCTTTATCGCCCCTACAGTTTTGGCGGCATCGTTTGTCGCTTTCTATTTTTCGCAAGTCTCATCTTCTATTTCTTTGTTGTCGTACGATCATTTTCTGAGGGAGGCTATAAAGAGGGTGCATCGTGGGTCGCCCTTGCTCTGCTGGCCTTACCAGTTTTCTTCCTTTCTATGGGAGCGCACTGGTTCGACGAGAGGGCTATTTAAAGCTCTTTTGGCTACTGACGCTTGGCCGGAAATTCCCTCTAGTCTCTCATCGCGCTCTCCATGCTGGCCGGTATATAATCTAACTAACTGGTTAATTAAGTCAAATGGCTCGACTCTTTCATCACCGTCCCGATTTGCATCGCCGCATGGGATCGCGCGGGCAGCCGGAGGAAAGCCGGGCAGCCATTCTGCAGGCTGCGGCGCACGAGTTTGCTGAGTACGGCATTGCCGGAGCGCGCACCGATGCGATTGCCCGCGAGGCGCAGGTCAACAAAGCTCTGCTTTACTACTACTTCAAAGATAAAGAAACGCTTTACGGCGCAGTGCTCGACGATGCGTTCTCGGGTCTGAAGAAGACAGTGTTTGCGGTGCTCGATGGCGACTTGCCGCCACGCGAAAAGATGCTGGCCTATGCGGGGGCGTATTTCGATTTCGTCGCTTCGAACCAGATGTACCCACGGCTGATGCAGCGCGAGATGATGCGGGCGCGCGAAGGCCAGTCGGAGCACATCGACAAGATCATCAAGAACTATATTCGGCCGATTTTTGGGCGGGTGGGCGAGCTGATGCAAAAGGGAATCGCAGACGGCGAGTTTCGTCCAGTGAACCCGGCGCACTTTGTGCCCTCGATGGTCGCGATGATCGTGTTCTATTTCAGCAGCGCCCCCATGATGCAGAAGATTGTGGGCTTCAATCCCCTGACTCGTGAGCGGATCGCCGAACGGCGCGCCGCAGTACTGGATTTTATTTCCGCTGCATTGTTTCGTCCTAAGAACGCTACGCAAGGAGCACGCTCATGAGCGCGCGCAACCGTTTTTTCATCCTGCTGGGAATTATCTTCTTGATTGCCGCGTCGTATTACTTCTGTTCGACGGACCACTCGCGGGACCTGGTATTGATCGGGACCGTCGATGCGAACCAGGTGATCGTCAGTGCGCAGGTCAGTGGCCGCATCCAGAAGTTGCTGGTCGATGAAGGCACGCCCGTGAAAGCGGGAGATCTAATTGCAGTGCTCGATCCCTCTGAACTACAGGCGCAAGAGGCGGCAGCCACGGCGGCGATTTCCAGCCTGCAGCACAAAGTCACTGAGATGGAAAATACCGAAGAATCGACCAAGGGGTCGACTACGAGCGACGTCGCGAATGCGCAGGCCAAGCTGTCGTCGTCCAAGGCACAACTGATTCAGGCGAATGCCCAATTGGATCGAACCCAGAGTGACAGCCGACGAGTGATTGCACTGGCGAAGGCAGGTATCGCGTCGGACCAGGAGCGCGTGCAGGCGGAGACTAACTTGCAAGCTGCGCAGGCGATTGTGCAGGCACAGCAGGAACTGGTGCGGGCCGCCGAAGCCGATCTGAGCGCCGCGACGGCGCGTACCCACCAGGCGAACGCCGCGAAGAGCACCGTGGCCGCCACGGAGGCTGACGTAAAAAATGCCATCGCGCAGAAGAACCAGGCGGCGGTTCGACTCGGTTACACGAACGTGTACGCACCCGTCAGTGGAACAGTTTCCGTGCGTGCGGCGCGCCAAGGAGAAGTGGTGAACATTGGCGCACCGATCGTAACCATCGTGGATTTGAACGACACGTGGGCGCGGGCAGCGATTCCTGAGACCTTCGCCGACCATATCGGATACGGCGACGTGCTGCGCGTTCGTCTGCCCGGTGGAACAGTGATAAGCGGGAAAGTCTTCTTCAAAGGGGTGGAAGGAGACTTCGCTACTCAGCGCGATGTTAGCCGCCGCAAGCGCGATATCAAAACCATTGTGCTGAAGGTCCGCATGGAGAATCCCAAGGGCTCATTTGTGCCGGGAATGACGGCCGAGGTCCTGGTGTCGCCGGAGCAACTGAAGGGCAACGGCGGGCAGAGTGCCGCGTCGACGGAGCAACGATGATGGCAGAGTCAAACTCAAAGACGAACGGTGGACTGGAGAAGCCAATCTACGATCCCACCGCACCGTCGGCGATCGAGGTCGAGCACATCGTAAAGAAGTACGGAGACTTTACCGCGGTCGACGACGTGAACTTCAGCGTGAAAGAAGGAGAGATTTTCGGGTTGCTTGGACCCAACGGAGCGGGGAAGTCAACGCTGATCCGGATGATGACGACGCTGATTCCGATTACCTCGGGGAAAGCCAGAATTGGGGGACATGATGTCGCCAAGGAGCCGAATGCCGCGCGGCGCATGATTGGCGTGATTCCGCAGGCATTGACCAGCGACCTCGACCTGACCGTCGAGGAGAACATGAATATCTATGCCAAGCTCTACGACGTTCCCGCCAAGGAACGGAAGAAGTCAATCGATGAGCTATTGGAACTGGTCGACCTTACGAAGTGGCGCGATGCCGCAACTAAAACTCTGTCGGGCGGAATGCGGCGGCGGCTCGAGATCGCGCGCGGACTAGTGCATCATCCCAAGATTTTCTTCCTGGATGAGCCGACGACGGGCTTGGATCCTGTATCGCGCGTGGCCGTTTGGGAGATGCTGGGCAACATCAAAGAGCATCGAAACCTCACCATCCTGATTACGACGCACTACATGGATGAAGCGGACCGATTGTGCGATCGCATCGCCATCGTCGATCACGGCAAGTTGGTTGCGCTGGATACGCCAAGTTCGCTCAAGGCAAGCGTGCCCGGTTCCAACGTGATTGAAGCACAGTTCGAGAACCCTCCGGGGGACTGGGAGCAACGGCTGCATGCGCTCAGTGAAGTTACGTCAGTCCAGCCTGAGGGCGCCGGCATGTATCGAGTGCTGACTGGCAATGGATCGAAAACCACGACGCAGTTGGTGGAGATGGCGGTGCAGAGTGGAGTGCCGGTGAAGTCGCTGTCGGTGCAGAACACGACGCTCGACGACGTTTTTGTGCACTACACGGGAAGACAACTGCGCGACGAGTTGCAGAAGTCGTATGCCTTTGTGATGCCGCAACGGCCGGGGCTGCAGCCATGAGGAAGGGCAGAGCTTCCGGCTTTCGGTTCTCTGCTTCCGGAAAGTGGCGGCACAACTGGCTGCCGGACGGCGGAAGCCGGATTGCGGGGTCTTTATGAATCGGATGATGGCCATTGTCGAGCGCGAGATGCGCAAATTTTTCCGATCGCCGGCGTTAATGCTGGCGTCGATGATCTTTCCGCTGGTGCAGTTGATCATTCTGGGCAACGCATTTGGTGGAAAGATCCATGACGCGCGGGTTGCGATCGTGGACCAGGATGGCGGGCCGCAGGCGTTGCGAGTCCGCGAGGCGTTCGATTCGGTACGTGCGAATATTCGCACCTTCGTGCCGATCTCGTATGACAGCGACCGGCAAGCGATGGAGGATGTGCGCAACGGGAAACTGGAGGGCGCGGTCATCATTCCGCCGCAGTTTTCGCGGCGTGTGTACGAAGAGAATCATCCGAGAATCGCGTTGGTCGTCGACAATAGCGATAACTTCATGAGTTCGGCGGTCGAGGCGGAACTCACCGAGCTAACCAATGCGCTCAACCAGCCCACGATCTCTCCTCGCATTCTGCAGCAAACTGCGCTCGACATCGTGGAACTCTATCCCTACATCGAGTACATGAAGTATCTGCTCCCAGGGTCGCTGGTGTTGGCGATGTTTGTGTCGGTGATGATCGGCGGCGGCATGCTTTACATCGACGACAAGGCCCGGGGCGTGCATGAAGGCTACCTGGTCACGCCGATCACAAAACTCGAGCTTGTTCTGGGGTTGAATCTGGCCGGTGCGATTAAAGCAGTGATGACCGGCGTGATCATTGTGGGTATTGGTTCGATGATGGCGGGAGTTGGCACGATTTTCAACCCCGTAACGATGTTCGGGCTGCTGATCATGATCGTTCTGACCTCGCTGGCTTTCAACACCATGATGTTTCTGCTGATGGTACGAATTGAGGATCCTCTGGTGCCGCGCGCTATGTTCGGAATCCTCAATACACTGCTGTTTTTTCCCAGCGGTTCGGTGTACCCGATCCAGGCGTTTCCCCCGTGGTTGCGCGCGATTGCGAAGTGCGATCCGTTTACCTATGCCGTGGACGGGTTCAAGTGTCTGTTACTCAAAGAGACGACTCTTTCTGCGGTGTGGGGAGACATGCTGTTCCTGTCGATCTTCGCGGCGGTGACGCTGGGCATTGCGATTCCCTTGTTCAAGAGAACGCTGTAGGAACTTCGTGGGAACTTTTGCTTTGTCGGCCGTGTCCGTTATGCTAGAGAGGTATGACACTGCTGGATGCCCAAGAGTACGACGCGGAAAAGGCGCGCAAGCGCAAGAAGCAAATCATTTCAGCGATCTTGATCGTGATCGTCGTAGCCTTTCTCGGCTGGTGGTTTCGCTACTGGCCGGAGGAGCGTGTCGCCCGCCACTTTTTCGATGCGCTGCAGAGGCAGGATTACAACACGGCCTACGGCATCTGGATGCAGGACCCACAATGGCAGCAACATCCGGGCAAGCATCCAAAATATCTATTTAATGAGTTCTATCAGGATTGGGGGCCGGGAGGCCAGTGGGGTCTCATCAAGACTCAGAGACTCTATGGCACCAGTTCCTGCCCAGGTGGGGGTAGCGGTGTGGTAGTGGACTTCATTGTGAACGACCGCACGGAACACGCGCAGGTGTGGGTGGAGAAGTCCGACAAGACGCTGAGCTATCCGCCGTGTGAACTGATCTTTCGCTAAGCGCCACTCAGGCGGGCGTCTGGGCGAGGGACTCTACGGACTTGGCTAACGACGCATCGTCATTCACGTTCAGGCAAGTCTTCGAACGATCAATCTGACGCATCAGTCCGCACAGGACCTTTCCGGGTCCGACCTCGATAAAAGTCTGCACGCCGTGTGCGATGAGAAGGCGCATGCACTGCTCCCATTTCACGGATCCGGTGACCTGCTGAAGAAGGGTCGCATGGGCGCGCGAATTGTCGGTTACAAATTCAGCATCTACGTTGCAGGCGACCGGATAAACCGGTTTTTGCATCTTGAGGGCATCCAGATCGGCCTTAAGGCGATCCTGGGCAGGCTTCATCAACGAACAATGGAACGGTGCGCTGACGGGGAGAAGCTTGGCGCGTTTGGCACCGCGTTCATCCGCGAGTTTCGCCGCTCGCTCGACGGCGGCGGTATTTCCAGAGATGACGATTTGCTCGGGCGAATTGATGTTGGCGGGTTCGCAGACTTCGCCTTGGGCGGCGTCCTGACAGACAGCGGCGACTTTTGCGGCGTCCATACCGAGAATGGCAGCCATCGCACCGACTCCGACCGGCACGGCCTCCTGCATGTACTTGCCGCGGCTGCGCACGGTGCGGAGGGCTTCGGCGAAAGTGAAAGTTCCGGAAGCTACGTGTGCGGAATATTCGCCAAGACTGTGTCCAGCGACGAAGGCGGGTTTGGGAATGCGGCTCTCCAAGACACGCAACGCTGCGATGGAGACGGTCAAAATCGCGGGCTGCGTGATCTCGGTCATCCGGAGCTGATCCTCGGGGCCCTCGAAACAGATGGTAGAGAGCTTGTAACCGAGGGCGTCATCGGCCTCTTCGAAGGTATGCCGGGCGACAGGAAACTTCTCAGCCAGATCCTTGCCCATACCGACGGCTTGCGAGCCCTGGCCGGGGAACAGCAATGCGATTGTGTTTTCGCTCATGAGATAGAGGGACGCTATTAAATGGATCGAGCAACTTCTTCGACGGGCACGGGCCGTAGTGCGGCCAAACCGCGCTCAATCGATCCGTTAATTCCGCGTTTGGAAAATTCTGCGGCAACGCGCACCGCATTCTTGATGGCGTTCGCATTGGACGAGCCGTGCGTGATGATGCAGACGCCCTTCACCCCGAGCAATGGCGCGCCACCGTATTCGGTGTGGTCGAGCCGCTTCTTGAAGTCGGTGAAGGCGCTTCGCGAAAGTAGTGCTCCTACCTGTCGCGTGATGGTTGCCTTGAGCGATTCCTTCAACGCTGTGCGAACCAGGTTGGCAACACCCTCAGAAATCTTCAGCGCCACGTTGCCGACAAATCCGTCGGCCACAATCACGTCGACTTGTCCGTTGTAGAGATCGCGGCCTTCCACGTTTCCCACAAAGTTTAGCGGAAGTTGCTTCAGCAGATGGAAGGATTCGCGGGTGAGATCGTTGCCTTTGCTCTCCTCCTCGCCAATCGAGAGCAGTCCGACGCGCGGGCCGGTGGTGCCGGATTTCTTGCCGAACATCGCGCGAAAATAGATGTCGCCCATCACCGCGAACTGTTCGAGATTCTGCGGGCTACAGTCGACATTCGCGCCGACGTCCAGCAGCATTGCAGGATTTCCCGGTGCAGTCGGGAAAACCGCGGCTAGCGCGGGCCGATCTACGCCCGGAACGGCGCCCAGCACGACTTTGGCAGTAGCCATAGCGGCGCCAGTATTGCCGGCAGTGACGAAGCCTGAGGCCTGTCCCTCGCGAACCATGCGCAGGCCGACGCGCATGGAGGAATCGCGCTTGGCGCGAATCGCCTCCACCTTGTCGTCCATAGTGATGTATTCGCTGGCGTGGACGATTTCGATGGGCAAGCGTGCCGCGGCGGAGTGGCGATCCAATTCCGCTTTGACGACATTTTCCGGGCCGACCAGCAGTACCCGCACGCCATATTGGCGCGCAGCTTGTATGGCGCCCTCAATCTCAGGTTTGGGAGCGCGGTCGGAGCCCATCGCATCCAGCGCGATCACGCTAGGCATGGTGTTTTTAGACTAGCTGGCTTCTTTAATATCGAGGACTTCGCGTCCTTTATAGTAACCGCACTTGGGGCAGGCGCGGTGCGGCATCTTTTTCTCGTGGCAGTTGGGGCATTCGGCAAGGCTGTGCGCCTTCAGCGAATCGTGAGCTCGCCGGGTGGAGGTGCGTTTCTGGGAGTGTCGCCGTTTCGGATTAGGCATGATTCAAAATTCCTCTCGCGGAAGCCTCGATGGCCAGCCGCAGAAAATCTAAGAAGCTGTCAGCTCTCAGCCATCAGCTTTCAGTTGCATCTGAATCGCTGATGCGATCGCTTGGTGCGAAATCGAGAAATCTAGTGTTCCAGCTTGCTGCGAATTTCGCGCAACGCCGTCCAGCGCGGGTCCTCGATCGCGTTGCTGCAGGAACACTGGCCTTCGTTCAAATTCTGGCCGCAATGCACGCAGAGACCTTTGCAGTCTTCGCGGCAGGTGACCTTCAAGGGCAAGGCCAACAGCACTTGTTCGCGCAAAACATCTTCGAGCAGAAGGCCGTCCCCTTGATAATAGCCGATCTCGGCTTCCGCATCCGTCACTGAGAGCTCATCGCGTCCAGCATCCGCACCGAGCGGCCGGTACAACAATTCGAAGTCGCGAGCGATCTCTTGCGGCACTGGTTCAACACAGCGCGCGCACTGCAACTCAAGCCCTGCGGTCAGTCGGCCCCGCAATCGTATATCCTTTATTACTTCGTGCTTGCCGTGATGCTCCTCAACCAGTTCGGCGCGTCCAGAGGCCTTTAGCGGGGTGCGCTGTCGGGCTTCGCCTCCCAGATCGATGACATCGGGCTGAAACACCTCCTCAAAATCTAAAGGATGGCGTTCCAAATCATGGATGTCCAGGAACATTGCGAAACCTCCGCGCCAACATCGCCAAAGCAGGCCCGCGGAAGCACGCCAAGGGGCGTAAGTACCGCAAGGAGCAAGACTTAGGATAAAGCCAACGGCGCGAACGTGTCAAGAATGGTGGGACCGCAACAGTGAGGAATGTGGGGTTGTAAGAGATCGAAGAGCATGCGCGCCGATTGCTCTTGGCGTCGATTCCTTTTCTCTCTCGCAACTATAGACTCGTGTCTCAACGGTCGAGTTCCGGATCACAATTCCCACAAGAAGGCTCCATGATAATTTAGAGCGATTCGTATCTGCTCGCTCCCCCGTGTTGACTTAGCCTCTTTTAAGTAACTTTCGTAATTTCCGTTTACGTGCTTGTCGCGTTTTTAATGAGGATTGCGGAGGCCGTGAAGGGCTGGTATGGACAATCTGATCTTTTGCCTTATTGCTCAAGTGAATCTGGTGTTCGGAGTGGCAGGTCTCATCTGGCCGGATAAACTCAAGCCCTTTTTCGGAGTGTTGATGTTTCCTTGGCCCGCGACATACCGCTCGATCCGCGTCAACGGAATCGTTGCGATTGGAGCGTACGTGCTCGTCCTAGGTAAGCTGATTGCCGTTGGCCTTTGAAGCACCGGCCGTAGGCGATCCTGCACATCTCCGGAAATATTCACAGGGGCCTCACTGAATTCAAGAAGCTTTAAAGATGCTCTTTGGAGAGATGCCTCTCCGCATCCAGCGTTCGTCAATTCTGATTTTCCTTCGCCATCCAGAATCAGACAGTGAGTTATTCTTAAAGTCTCATCCGATAAAGGGAAGGAGGGCCCCTATGCCGGACGTGGCTCGGGACGCCAGAACAATCGCGACGACCGGTGCAAATCAGACTGCGGAAGAGCAACCGATAACATCGCGGACCCGGATCTTTCTTTTATCGCCTGCGAATGCTTCGGGAATCAAAGGACAGCGGCTTCTCGCCCCTGCATCCAACTGCGAACTTGCGCTTCGACTGCGAAATGGGGGCGTTGCTCTGGGCGAGATTTGTCGATTCATCAGCAGCCTGTATTTCCGCGGCAAACTTGAATATGCGCAGCGCTTTCAGCATGCTCCGGAAGGAGTTGCGGGGGTGCAGATCATTACCGGGGCGGGACTGATGCTGCCGGAAACGGTGATCACTCTGGAACGGTTGCAGAAGGTTTCCGCAACCTCGATCGACGCCATGAACACGAGCTATCGCCTGCCCCTGGACCGAGACTTGTTGCGCCTGCGAGAAGTAACGGGAAGTGGTGTCGACGTGATCCTTCTAGGAAGCGTTGCTACTTACAAATATATTGATCCGATAAAGGCTGTATTCGGAGAACGGTTGCTGTTTCCCAAGGAATTTCTGGGAGTGGGCGACATGAGCCGGGGAAGCATGCTGCTGCGAAGCTGCGTACAGGGCAGGGAACTCGAATACATCCCTGTTCGAAATATTGTGCCTCGCGTCGGTCGCTCTGCTTCACGTTGAGGGTACTGCAGAGAAACTCGTAAAGACTGCCTCCCCTCGTTGATTCCCTCCACTCATCGGCTGCAGCGCTCATGAGGAATTCAATTGCGAGCCAAGGCAAATCTGTCGAGAGCCGGATTGAGTTTTGGGTTACGGGATTCTCCCGGTAACGATACGGATGTTCCTCGATTGTTCCTGCCTGACGTGAAGCCTACTCTCTGTAAGGACTGACGCGGTCGCTTTCTGCCAGACACTGCGCACTTTAATCCATACGAAGGAAGCCATGTATCACCATATTAAAAAGCTCATGTACACCGTTAACGTGGGGACTCCAGATCCTCGGTTTGGCAACATGTTGTTGGAACAGTTTGGCGGAGCGAACGGCGAACTCGCAGCGGCCATGCAGTACTCGATCCAAGGTTTGAATTGTGAAGACCCGGAACGCAAAGACCTGCTGATGGACATTGGGACCGAGGAACTCAGCCACCTGGAAGTGGTTGGCACTTTGGCCCGCATGCATCTCAAACCCATGAAAAAGAACATGGACGCGGCGGCGGAAGATCCGCTCATCGCCATTGCAGGCGGAGGCGGGGTGGGCCTGGTCAATTCGATGGGGGACGCATGGACCTCGGACTATTTAAAGATCACCGGCGAGTTGGATGTAGACCTGCGTAGCAATATCGCAGCTGAGGCTCGGGCGAAGATCGTATATGAGCGCTTGATCGATTTTTGCGACGATCCAGGGTCCAAGGATGCTTTGCAGTTCTTGATGACGCGCGAAATTACCCATATGAAGGCCTTCACCGCGGCCTTGGAAAGTTTGGGTAAGGATCCCTTCTCGATTGGCAAGATTCCGCCAACCCCGGTTTTGGTGAACCAATACTTTAACGATTCGACTGGGGTGGGTGATGAGGGCGAGACGGACGCTCGCGGTCCGTGGAACGAGGGTAGCGATTGGGAAGTGGTTGAAGCGCCCGAATTGCAAAAGGGCGTCGAAACCATGGAAGACATTGGCACAGCAGGAATCAGGTCGAGTGGCACGGCCGGCCCGGCAGCGAAGGGGAGACGCGAAGCGAAGCCCCGAAAAAGCGCATAGCCAATCGATTGCGGGGATGACGGCCGAAGTGTACCTTTGCACTTCGGAGTCATCCTTATTATTTTTGCAAGCGAGCCTTGATGGGCAAGAGTCATCCTTGCATCAAGTAGGATCGTTACGCTTGCATCCCGGCTTCCGGTTCTTGCAGGGAGTACTGGATTGCTTCTTCCGGGCTCATCGCGGAGCCAGCTTCCCATGCCAGCTTCCCATCAGCCTCATTCAGAGATTTCCAAGCCTCGAGCAGAGTGTGATTGAGTTTCGATTGGTCCGCTTGGTGGAGCGGAGCACTGATCAGGCAGCGCAAGTGCGCCGCTGCAGCCGAGAGTGTGAGGGCGCGTTCGGCGTTTCCTTGAGCGACGGCCAAACAGGCATAGCCCTCAAGGGTTCGTGCGATACCACGCCGATGACCTAAGGCCGAAAAGATTTGCATGGCTTCGCGATAGGAGGCATGAGCGGAGGAGTGATCTCCTCGTTCACAATCGACGTAGCCTAAATCTGTAAGGGAGCGTGCGGAGCCCCACGGATCTCCGGTGTCGCGAAAAATTGAAAGTGCCCGTTGGTAGAGGCTACGCGCGGCCGAAATGTCGCCCTGCTCGCGCGCGACGTCTCCTTGCTGATTGATGGACCACGCTGCACCGGCTCGATCTCCTAGTTCCTCGAAAATGTCGGTCGCCTCATGGAGCGCCCATCGTGCGCGGGCGTAGTCGCCGCGAACTTTAACCACATTGGCAAGGTTATGCAGACAACGGGCGATTGCCAGTCTGTCGGGTAGCAGACGCCAGCAGGCGAGGCTACGCTCGAAATTGCTCTGTGCTGATGCGTAGTCACCTCGGTCTCGCGCTAATACCGCCAGAGCATTCAGAGATGCTGCGATACCGGATTCGTCGCCCACTTCTTCATAAAGACTTAAGCTCTGTTCAAGAAATCGCTGACCGGCGAGATAATCGCCTTGAGTTGTCGCCAAAGCTCCGAGAAAAACTGAAATCCCGGCCCTTTCTTTGGAACGCTCGTTACCAGCCAGGCGGAGAACAGTTTCTAATCGGCCTCGGCCCTCGGTGAGATGTTCCCGCATGTCCCAGAATCGAAATAGAGCCCTACACAGACGGAAGGCCCAATCCAAATCGCGAGTTTGAAATAACCAGTCGAGAGCGAAACGGAAGTTGTCGATCTCAACGTCACACAGCGACAGCCAGCGAGATCGTTCGGCGGAGTCCAGTTCCGGATTTCCTTCTTCCGCCAGAACCATGCAATAGGCGGCGTGGGCGCGCCGCACTGCGGACTGCTCAAGGCTATCGAGGAGCCGTTCCTGCGCGTATTCGCGAATCGTCTCCAGCATGACGAACCGAGGCACAGTTTCGGCCCGGTCCACACGCTGTATCAGATTCTTATCCACCAAGGATGACAGGCCTTCAAAAATATCGATGCCCAGGTCTTGAGTTGTATTGCAGACGGCTTCGGCACCTTCCAGGGTGCAGCCGCCGATAAAGGCGGACAAGCGGCGAAAGAGTTTTCGCTCTGCCTCATTCAAGAGATCGTGACTCCAGTCGATCGCGTTGCGGAGGGTTTGCTGGCGCTGGGGCAGGTCGCGAGGCCCACCGGTCAATAACTGGAGACGGCTTTGCAAGCGATCAAGAATAGCAAGGGGAGAGAGTAACCTGGTTCGGGCGGCTGCCAATTCAATGGCCAGCGGAAGTCCGTCGAGGCGGAGACATATCTCCTGTATTGCAGTCGCATTCTCAGAAGTAATGGCGAAGTCTGGCCACACAGCGGCGGCTCGTTGGGCGAACAATTCGATGGCAGAATCTTGCGCCAGCGTAGTTACCGGGAATTCTTGCTCGCCATAGATATCCAGGCGGGAGCGGCTCGTCACCAGGATCTTGAGAAGCGGGCTCGCCTCTAGTATCTCGGCGACCACGGTTGCAGCGGGCAGGACCTGTTCGAAGTTATCCAGCACTAGCAAGAATGGACCTGCGTTGTGGAGTTGATCGGCAATCAGTTGCGAGATCGAGCGCTTCGCGATTTGTTGGATTTCGAGGCCGACTGCAAGAGCTGGGGCCACCAGTTCAGGGTCCGTAATGGAGGCAAGACTTACGAATTGAACGCCCGCGGTGAAACGGTCCGCAATGGCTGCTGCCACCGCAAGCGCCAGACGAGTTTTGCCTGCGCCGCCAGGACCCGTGAAGCTGAGAAGTCGAACGTCTTCACGCATCAGCAAATCGCAGGCTTCTGCGACCTGTTGTTTCCTTCCGATGAACGAGGTGCGGGGTACCGGCAATTCGTGGTACTTGCCGGCAGCCTTGGGGCCGGCTATGGCTTGGGGAATCTGAGGATCGTCCATCCCGATGGAGCCGGTGATGGTGGAACGATGGGAACTTGGCGGGCGTTGCACTACGGAAGCAGTGAATAAGTAACCGCGTCGAGGCACCGTCTTGAGAAATTGCTGGTTTCGATCCTGCAATGCCCGGCGCAATTCGAGAGTGCACTGCACGAGCGAGTCGTCGGTGACGAAAGCGTCGGGCCAGACAGCTTGCATTAACTCTTGCTTGCCGATGAGCCGGCCAGGATGTTCTACGAGATACTTCAGGGCTTCATAGACCTTGGGTCGAAGCTTAATCTCCTCCCCGGCTTTCAGCACGCATCCCTTGGCGACATCGAGAGTGAACTCGCCGAATTCATAGTTTGAGGGGATGGTTTCCACGGTGGCTCCTCGTGCACAAACCAAAGACTCACTCATGCTGAATTTTGGTTTTTCTTTGGCGTTGCTTCGTTACTTTCCCACGGCACTGCTTGTACTTTGCAATTGCAAGGCGAGGCTCAACACGAAGTTCCACAGAAACCACGGTGAGACGGCCCCATAAAGCGGATTCTAGCAAAATGCAGTGTCGGCGGAGGCCATCAGCGGCACCGGAACTAAGTATGAGCACCGATTTGACAAAAAGGAGACAAAGTTCAATGAGTACAGTTCAGACTCCCACCCTTGGTATGAATTTCAGGCCGTTCGCGACGCGTTTGCAATCTTCGATGATCGCTCTGATTCTCATCACCGTTTGCAGCTCGGGCGCGTTGGCGCAGGCCGCCCACACGCATACGTCGACGACGCAAGTGACCGCGGACCAGAAGATCAAGCAGAGCGCCCTAATCAAGGTTGTCCGGGAATCGACCGAGCGCTTCAAAAACGTAGCCGTGGCGGAGGCAGAAGGCTATGCGCTCCAATTTGGCTGCGTGGCCGGTGACAGCGCGGGGGCGATGGGCCTCCATTTCGTGAATGGCGACCTGGTGAACAAAGGGGTGTTGGACGCTACCAAGCCTCAGATCGTGATCTATGAGGCCGAGCCGGACGGCCATCTGCGGCTTATCGGCGCCGACTACCTGCTGTTCCAGGCTGCGTGGGATGCAAACAATCCGGCTCCGCCCCAGCTTATGGGGCAGGCCTTTCACCTGTTCGATGCTCCGAACCAATTCGCGCTGCCGGCGTTCTATACCTTGCATGTCTGGGCGTGGAAGGAAAACCCAAATGGGGCATTCGTGAACTGGCATCCCAACGTTTCGTGCGAGTCGTTTTCGGGCGCAGTACCAACACTCTAGGTCAAGACTAAAGTCTGAGCCTAAGTCAAAGCGGTGACCGGGCTAAGAGGCAGCTTCTTCGATCCACCCCGTCGGATCGGAGAGGCTGCGCAACACAAACTAACGAACAATAGCAGTCCAAAAAGGAGAAGGACAATGAGCACCACAACCCAGGCCCCTGCATTAGATATGAATAAGCTAAATGCTTTCATCGGGCAGTTCGTAACAGATCTTGGCGCCGCGGTTCACAGCGGCATGGTCGTGATCGGCGAGAGGTTGGGGCTTTATAAGGCACTCGCTGCAGGCCCGATGAGTCCAGCACAGCTGGCCGCTGCCACCAGAACCGACGAGAGGTATCTGCGCGAGTGGCTGGCCTCGCAAGCTGCCGGAGGTTACGTTACCTATGATGCTGAGAGCGGCAAGTTCAGCTTGAGTGAAGAGCAAGCCTTTACCTTGGCAGTCGAAGACAGTCCGGCATATCTGCCGGGCGCTTTTGAACTGGCGTTGGGTTCTCTGGCGGCGGTTCCGCGGATTGCCGATTCGTTCCGCACCGGCCGCGGCATGGGATGGCACGAGCACGCGGATGGCGTCTTTCACGGATGTGAAAAGTTCTTTCGGCCTGGATATGCGGCGAATCTAGTGAGTTCTTGGATTCCAGCTTTGAGCAGCGTAAAAGATAAGCTCGAGGCGGGGGCGCGAGTGGCCGACGTCGGCTGCGGGATCGGCGCTTCTACCCTGCTGATGGCGCAAGCCTTCCCCAAGTCCAAATTTTTCGGATTCGATTATCACGACAAGTCGATTGAAGCGGCGCGCGAAGCGGCGAAGCGGAATGGAGTCGCCGATCGCGTTACCTTCGAGGTGGCCAAGGCGAAGGAGTTTCCGGGCAGAGACTACGACTTTGTGGCGGTGTTCGACTGCCTGCATGATATGGGCGACCCGATCGGAGCGGCTGCGCACGTTCGACAGTCGTTGGCGAAGGACGGGACTTGGATGATTGTTGAGCCCTTCGCCAATGACGACTTGAAGGACAATCTGAACCCTGTGGGACGGGTCTATTATTCGTTCTCGACGCTGTTGTGCACGCCCTGTTCGCGGTCGCAGGAAGTCGGGCTATGCCTGGGAGCCCAGGCCGGTGAGTCACGTATTCGGGAAGTCGTGACATCGGCCGGGTTCAAGCGCTTCCGCCGGGCTACCGAAACGCCCTTCAACATCGTGTACGAAGCTCGGCCGTAAGGGAAGCTGTCGAGGTCGCGAGCGTGACGGACTCGAAGGCAGATCGAGCCGTCGCGCTTGCAGGGCGTCATGGAATGAATCAGCCAGCCATCGGCTGGATCCGGCTGTAGAATATGCCGGAAATCAGAGTGTCAAAGGAAAAGTCAAATGAGCACAACAATGAATGGAACTGTTTCCAGAGAGCACTCAAGCGGGAACGGCATCCCGCACGATGCGGCCAAATCAAATCGGTTACAGCAGCAGGCGGCTGCATCGGTGCTCACCGAGGAGATGCTCGCGCGGTTCGCTTCGCGCGCGTCTTCCTACGATCGGGACAACCGCTTCATGCAAGAAGATTTCGAGGAACTTCGCGCCTCGAAGTATCTGCTGGGTCCGCTCCCGAAGGAATTTGGCGGCGCGGGTCTGACGCTTGCTGAAATGTGCCGGGAGCAGAGGCGGTTGGCATATCACGCGCCCGCAACTGCGCTGGCAGTGAATATGCACATTTATTGGATTGGGGTCGCGGCGGATCTTCGGCGGCGGGGAGACACCTCTCTGGAATGGTTGCTGCGGGAAGCGGCAGCGGGCGAAATCTTCGCGGCCGGGCATGCCGAAAGCGGCAACGATGTTCCGGTTTTGCTGTCGACTGCGAAAGCAGAGCGGGTTGAGGGTGGATATAAATTCACCGGCCGAAAACTTTTCGGCAGCCTGATGCCGGTCTGGACCCGATTCGGCTTGCACGGCATGGATACCAGCGATCCGAATCAACCCAAGATTGTGCACGCGTTTATGCCGCGAGAGACTGTGGGTTACTCGATTCACAAGACCTGGGACGTTCTGGGTATGCGTGCCACGCGAAGCGATGACACGGTGCTGGAAAATGTGTTTGTTCCGGACCGATATATCGCGCGAGTCGTGCCGGCAGGTGCCGCCGGAATTGATCAGTTCATACTGGGTGTCTTCGCTTGGGCACTGATGGGCTTTGGAAACGTCTACTACGGATTAGCCAAGCGAGCGCTAGACCAGACGATTGCGTCGGTGAAGACGAAAGGTTCGCTCGCGCTTTCTCGCTCGATGGCATATCACCCCGAGATCCAACACGCGATTGCGGACATGATCATTGAACTGGAGTCCATCGGGCCGCACCTGGAGAGCGTGGCCCAGGACTGGTCCAATGGCGTGGATCACGGCGGCCAGTGGCCATCAAAAATATTTGCCGCCAAATATCGTGCGGTGGAAGGATCGTGGCGCGTGGTGGATCTTGGTCTGGACGTGACGGGTGGCGCCGGAATCTTTCGCTCCGCCGGTTACGAGAGGTTGCTCCGTGACGCTCGCCTTGGCAGGATCCACCCTGCCAATTCTTTCCTTACGCATGAAGTCGTGGCAAAGACTGCGTTGGAAATCAGCTTGGACGAACAGCCACGCTGGGGCTAAGTCGGGCTCAACTCCAGTGAGCCCGTAGACTAGGGCGATGCCTTGTGGTGGGCATCGCCCCAGATCGCTTGAATCCCGCGCCTATAAGCTAGCCATCCGCCCAGACCCCACCTACCTGTCAAGTGCAAAATCTTGCTCACTTGGCTCAAAATTGCCGGTCGGCCAAAAGAGCATTGCGGAACTCTGAATCCTTTTCTCCAGTCGTGAAATCTATTTGTAAACAATGTTGTTTAGGACCTACCGTCACCCCAAGACGGTTCCCAATTGTTTTGTTTCCTGATTTTGGAGAGCGTATGGCGAAGAGAATGATCCTGATGTTGGTCGTATTGGCCACCCTTATCGGTGGTCTCGGGTTTGCAAAATTCAAGCAGGTTGAGGCTGCAATCGCCCAGGGTGCAAGCTTCCAGCTTCCCGCGACTGCCGTCACCACGGTCGTTGCGCAGAAGGAAACCTGGCCCTCCACATTGTCGGTGATCGGAACTGCCACCGCGATCCAAGGCGTTACCGTCAGTGCGGATTTGCCCGGCACCATCGACAAAATCCACTTCGAGTCAGGTCAATGGGTGAAAGAGGGAGACATTCTGGTCGAGCTCGATACCCGACAGGAAAAGGCGCAACTCGCGAGCCTGGAAGCTCAGCGCGACCTGGCCGGAATCAATTTTGGGCGGGCGCAGGAGCTCGTAAAGGCCGGTGTTATTTCTCGTTCGGAATATGACAACGCCACCGCCCAACAGAAGGCGACCGAAGCGCAAGTCGGGGACATCCGCGCGGCCATTGCTCGTAAGACGATTCGCGCTCCCTTTTCTGGACTGCTGGGAATTCGGCAGGTCAGTCTCGGCCAGTATCTCGCTGCCGGGCAGGCGATCGTCCCACTGCAATCTCTGAGCCCGATTTATGTGAATTTCGGGGTTCCGCAGCAGGACACGCCCAAAGTTGTACCCGGTCACGTTCTGCGCGTCACGAATGGCGATCTGCCAGGCATGGCATTTACCGGCCGCATCACGGCGCTCGATTCGGTCATTAGCGAGCAAACGCGAAACATTCAGGTGCAGGCGGTCGTTACCAATAAAGACAATAAGCTGCGTCCTGGAATGTTCGTGCAGGTCGAACTTCCACTAGGGCAACCGCGCCAGATCGTTCCGTTGCCCGCCTCGGCGATAAACTATGCGCCTTACGGCGACTCGGTGTTCATCGTGTCCGAAATGAAGGACGCGAAAGGGAACACCTATCGCGGAGTGCGCCAACAGGTTGTCAAAGTTGAAGGTTCGCGCGGCGATCAGGTCGCCATTACTTCCGGGCTTAACCCCGGAGATGAAGTGGTCAGCTCTGGAGTCTTCCGGCTGCGAAACGGCGCCCCCGTCCAGGTCAACAACACAGTGAAGCCCGCAAACAGTGCCAGCCCTAAGCCTGAAGATAGCTAAACGCAACATGAGAGCTAACTTTGGCTTGCCCCTGGAGGAGTGCGCATGAAGTTCACCGATTTATTTGTAAAACGTCCGGTATTGGCGATCGTCGTGAACCTGGTGATCCTGATCGCCGGTTTGCAGGCGATTCGCTCGTTGAGTGTTCGGCAGTATCCGCGCAGTGATATCGCGGTCGTCCAAGTTACGACAGTCTATGTAGGCGCGAACGCCGATCTGGTTCGTGGATTTATTACTACGCCGATCGAGCGCGTCATCGCGAGCGCGGACGGCATCGACTACATGGAATCGACGAGTGCACAGGGACTCAGCACGATCCAGGTGCACCTCAAGATCAACTACGATACGACCGCGGCTCTCACCCAGATCCAGGCTAAAGTAGCGCAAGTTCGCAACGATCTTCCCCCGGACGCGCAGATTCCGGTGATCGATTTGCAGACTGCCGACACGCAGTTTGCCGCGGTCTATCTGGGATTTTCTTCCGCCGATCTCGATCAGAACCAGATTACCGATTACCTGACTCGCGTCGTGCAGCCCAAGCTGAGCGCGATTAGTGGTGTTCAACGCGCCGACATCCTCGGCAATCGTACCTTCGCCATGCGCATCTGGCTCAAGCCGGAGGAGATGGCAGCGCGCGGGGTTGCTCCGTCCGACGTCCATGACGCTCTTTCCAAGAACAATTATTTATCCGCTCTTGGAAGCACCAAGGGTTCCATGGTTTCGGTGAACCTCATCGCAAACACGGACCTGCGCACGCCCGACGAATTTAAGCAGATGGTCGTGAAGCGCGCGAGCGGCGTCGTCGTCCGTCTCGGAGAAATCGCCGACGTCGCACTGGGCGCCGAGAACTACGATCAGGACGTCCGCTTCAATGGCGAAACTGCCACCTTCATGGGCATCTGGGTGCTTCCGACGGCAAATTCTCTGGAAGTCATTCGCGAAGTGCGCAAGGCCTTGCCGGCGATTCAGGCGCAACTACCCGCCGGCATGAAACTCGGCGTTCCCTACGATTCCACCGAGTACATCCAAGACGCAATTAACGAAGTGCTCCACACGTTGGTGGAGACTCTTCTCATCGTCGTGGTGGTTATCTTCCTCTTCCTGGGTTCGTTCCGTTCCGTGCTGATTCCGGTCATCGCGATTCCGATCTCGCTGATCGGAGCTGTGTTTCTCATGCTCCTGGCCGGCTTCACGATTAACCTGCTGACGCTGTTGGCGATTGTGCTTTCGGTCGGCTTGGTTGTCGACGACGCCATCGTCATGGTCGAGAACGTGGAGCGTCACTTGCAACTGGGCAAGTCTCCGTTCCAGGCGGCAAAAGATGCGGCTCGCGAACTGGTCGGCCCGATCATCGCGATGACCATCACGCTCGCCGCTGTGTACGCCCCGATCGGCATTCAGGGTGGATTGACCGGCGCGCTCTTCCGCGAATTCGCATTTACTCTGGCAGGCGCAGTTGTGGTTTCAGGCGTGGTGGCGCTGACTTTGTCGCCGATGATGGGCTCGAAGCTACTGCGTGCCGGTGATACGGACCGCGGTTTCGCGGGAATTGTCAACCGGCGCTTCGACAGCGTTCGCAATCTCTATACTCGCTTGCTCGGGGGAACGCTACAGTACCGTCCGGTTGTTCTCACGTTGTGGGCCGTGGTGGCTGTGCTGATGATTCCGTTCTATATGTTCTCGCAGCGCGAACTGGCGCCGGCTGAAGATCAGGGAGTGGTGTTTGGTGTGATCCAATCGTCGGCGAACGCCACTCTCGACCAGACGAATTTGTTTACCGATCAGGTCTACAACGTTTATCACTCGTTCCCTGAAAGCGGGAGCATCTTTCAAATCACTAATCCCAGCGGTGGCTTTGGCGGCATGGTTACCAAACCGTGGAGCCAGCGCAAGAAAACTACGCAGCAATTGCTGCTCGAGTCCAGCGGTAAGCTATCGAAGATCGCCGGAGTTCGCGTCATTCCGCTTACGCCCCCGCCGCTTCCCGGCGGAGGTAACTTTCCGGTCGACTTTGTGATTGCGTCCGCGGCTGAACCGCAGCAGGTCAGCGCCCTTGCCGAGCAGATCGTGCAAAAGGCAATGGCCAGCGGCAAGTTCATTTTCGCCGACACCGATGTGAAGTTCGACCAGCCTCAAACCGAAGTCGTGTTTGACCGCGACAAACTTCGTTCGCAGGGAGTCGACCTGAGCCAGGCCGGGCAGGACCTCTCCACCATGTTGGGCGGAAATTATGTGAACCGCTTCAGCATTCAGGGACGCAGCTACAAGGTGATTCCGCAGGTCAAGCGCGTTGAACGTCTGACAGCAGATCAGCTCTCGCAGATTTACGTGAAGGGTTCGGCGGATAAACTGGTGCCGCTCTCGACTTTCGCGTCGCTGCGGACGACGACCGAGCCTCGATCCTTGAACAAATTTCAGCAGTTGAATGCTGTCCGGATTCAGGGCGTCATTCCGCCCAACGTTCCTCTTGATCAGGCGCTGACCTTTCTGGAAGACCAAGCGAAACAGGTTCTTCCACAAGGCTTCACAGTGGACTACGCGGGTGAATCGCGGCAGTTGCGCGTAGAAGGCAGCAAATTCCTCGGAACGTTCTTGCTCTCGGCGGTCCTCATCTATCTGGTGCTGGCCGCGCAGTTTGAGAGCTTCCGCGATCCATTCATCATTCTGGCCGGCTCTGTGCCGTTGGCCATCTCAGGCGCGCTGGTGTTCTCGTTCCTGGGTTTCACGACTCTGAACATCTACAGCCAAGTGGGGTTGATCACGCTGGTCGGCTTGATCGCAAAGAACGGAATTCTGATCGTGGAATTCGCGAATCACCTGCAGGAAACCGGTCTGAGTAAACTCGAAGCAATCACCGGCGCGGCCAGCACACGCTTGCGGCCGATTTTGATGACCACGGCCGCGACCGTCTTCGGACATTTCCCACTGGTTCTTGCGAAGGGGCCCGGCGCAGGAGCTCGAAACAGCATCGGTATCATGCTGGTAAGCGGGATGATCATCGGCACCGCGTTCACTTTGTTTGTCGTGCCGTCGATTTACATGCTCGTCGCCAAGACACACGCACGCGTGCAAAGCGAGGATGAGGTCGCGATGGGCGAACCGGTTGGAAGTGTTGCCTGATGCCTCAGGGTACGCAGGGCGATTTAGGTGTCTGGTTATTTTTCTGAATCAGCACGTCTAAGTCAGCGCAGAGCTGCGGATACAGCCGTTTCTGCGTTGCGGTTTCGAGTTTGGACAAAACCGCAATCACATAGCGCACGCTCCTGCTTTGAATCCATGCACAGTCATGGATCAATCCGTGCAGAATTCCACACTTCGACGCAACGACGGGTAACCTTGGGAAGAGGCTGGTTACACAGCCATGCCCGAGCGCTGTCGCGATCTCAGTTGAAGAAGCCTGGTCTACCAGGCGGCCTTGGGCGAGTAGGGTGAAGTAGGTCGCCGCAGATAGTGCCGTTGCATTGTGTACGTTCGGCACGCTAACCGGACTGTTCCAGTCTCCCTTGTCACAGTAGGAACCTTTCAACCATAAGCCACTTCGGGTGGGATGAAATAATCCAGACTGCCATGTGAGTGAACCGATGTACGGCAAACTCACTTTAGAAATCAGCGTTCCAGCGTGACAGGTATCTACGATATGGCGAATTGAAGTTCGAGCTGCAGTCGTGAAATCAATCGTGGCGGTAGGCGTCCATTTCTGTATGTCAAACAGCCAGGCCAAATCCGGCAACTGAGATGCCAAGCCTTTTGCCCGCCACTCCGCCACCGCTGAAGACTCCAATTGTTTTCCATCAGCTGGTGAAGTCCGGGTCGCCAATTCCCGCAAGTCCGAGCGAAGTTGGAAGGCGCCGTACAGACCGAGAATCTTCGGCACGCTGGCACCGCCGATGTCGCTGGTTGCTCCCCACCCCGCAAACTCTGGAGCGGTGAGTTTGTTTCCAGTCAAATCCACGATTGCGACATGTACATGGTCATGAGGTCCCGGCGCGGTCTGTCCCCTGGCGCCTAATAGCCCGTCGTATTTGCTTGTGATCAGCTTGTTCAAACAGGTCTGCAATCCAGTGGGGCTCGTATCGGTCACGACGTTGTCAGCCGCATCGATGAAAAGGGGATTCAGCGTTGTGAGTTTCGCTAAGGTACCAGTGGTGAATGTGCCCGGCCGCGTTGCATCAGGCGTTTTGGGCGTTTGCATGTGGTCGAGCAGGACCAAACCCTGGGGCGCAACTTGATGTTCTTCGAGATCAGCCAACTCGGAAGGAACTACCTCGAAAACACTCTCTGCAAACGAGTGGTCACCTTCCGCTTCTAAGAGTGCCTCCTCTAGTTCTCCCAATTTCTCGTGCTGTTGCGGCCCCATCCAGGCGGTAAGCTGTCGACATAGTTCACGAGTGACTCGGACTACGAATCGTCTCGCGTCAGTGCTGCGCGAGACCGCGATGCCAACCAGCACGCTTTTGCCGTCATGCCGAATCCAGACTGGGGATCCGCTTTGACCTTCGGTGATTTCAGCGGTGTACACCATGGTTCTGCGCTTTTCGTCCACGACCGCGAGAATCCCTGAGAAACACCACATCGCACCCGTGCCTTTGTTCTTTGGGAATCCAGCGGAGTAGGCGACCTGCGTTATCAGGCTTTTGGGATCGACTCGTACGAGCACAGTTCCCGCGCCGCAATCCGGGCTGCCCCAGAAACACAGCTTGTCCCCTTTGAGTTCTGAAGGCTTGCTCTGTCCAAGCGGGTGGCTGAGCGTAATGAGGGCATAGTCGTAGTCACTGCCGATTTCGTTAGGATCGTAGAGGGCCGGAACATATGGCCTTCCTGAGCGGACCGCAGAACCCAAATTCTTGTTTCCGTCCATCGCCATCGTAACTTCGAGATCGTACTGGACCGGATCGCGAAGTACCTCGTTGATGACGTGAGCTGCAGTAAGCACGTGGCGATCCGAAATCAGGACGCCGGACCCTCCTCCGTCGTACTTGCCATTTTTGAGGATCGATATCTTGCAAATCCACCGGAAGCCATCTCGCTTTGAGAGTGTCTGTGCGCAATCGCACAGACTTCACCTACAAACTGCAACAAGGTGTCATGCAATGGTAGGAGTAGTTCCGAATGGCCCACCTGTTTCGAAACGCCGATAATTGCTCGAATCAATTGTTGTCGAGTCTGCCCATGGAGGAATATGCGCGTCTTGTTCCCCATCTTCGCGTCGTACGGTTTGCGCTGGGTGAGGTCATCGGACAGGGCTCTGGTCCATGTGTTTTCGCGTACTTTCCGACGAGCAGTGTTGTCTCTTTGATTTGCGACATGGAGGATGGCGCTACCGTGGAAGTGGCGCTCACCGGAAACGACGGAGTGCTCGGCACCTCCTTATTTCTGGGAGGAACCGCCACGGCGAGTCGAGCAGTGGTCGGCATCGCGGGAGAGGCAATGATCATGGAGGGTCGAGTTCTCCGGGATCAATTCCGGCGTGGCGGGATTTTTCAGAGTGCCCTGCTCGGCTATGCAAGTACCCTGATCACCCAGATTTCCCTGACAGCCGCTTGCAATCGCAGACATACTCTCGAGAAACGCTTATGCCGCTGGTTGCTTCTGATTCATGACCGAATCGAATCTGACGAACTGGTCATGACCCAGGAGTTCATCGCCAACATCTTGGGAGGGCGGCGTGAGACGGTGACGGTAGCCGCTGGGCGCCTTCAAGACGCGGGACTCATTCGCTATAGACGAGGTCGTTTGCAAATCATGGATCGAAAAGGACTTGAGGATGCGGTATGCGAGTGCTACAGGCCGGTCGGGGTGAGAGCGAGCCGCCCGGTCACATCGGCGGATGGCAGCTACTTCAATGCGTACGCGAAGCCGCGCGCAGAACTCGCGTAAGGAGAGCCCTTAACTGGTTGAAGTTATCTGGCATTGTGACGTGAATGTTTCCCTTCAGTTCCTCTTCTCCCCCTTCAGGAACCGTGTCGAGCGAGAAGATAACGATCGGCGTGAGTTCCGTTAAGCCGCCCCTCTGCCGAATTCGTCGCGCGGATGCGAATACATCTTCTGGCAATCCGTCAAGCGATACAAGAATCAGGTCTGGAGGATTGCGTTCGATTTTGTCCTGGGCTTCGTCCTCATCGGGCACTGCGTCAACCTGATAGCCGTCACTCTTTAGCAATTCCTTGATTGAGTCGCGAGTTTCCTGCACATCCTCGACGACTAAAATTCTCGAGGTGTGCCCAGTGTTTCCATTCATATCTAGCGGGCATCCATTCCCAATGCCCCGGGAATAACCGATTTGAAGGAAAACTTCAGTGCGCCAGAGCACATTCGTCTGCAAATTGCTTCGAATTGCGAGCGGGAGGTCGAACAAAAAGCTGTCAGATCTGACAGTTCACGGGCTTAGGCGGGGGCGCAAGAATATTGGGAGGGCAGTGTAAATTCTCGCTTTAAGATGACAGCCGTTGGCGTGCCGAAAGTGACTGATGGCGGCCACGTGCGTAGGGCTCAAATGGCCAACAATGACCGCAGGTTTCCGTTTTGCCTAATCCGAAGGAGCAATATGCGTAATGTCATGATCGTCGTATTGATGTGCATAGCAAGCGTTCTAGCCCCAGCTCAGGCACCTTCGTCACAGTGGCAAAAAGGTACGATCAGCGCTGTCACCAATCACCAGGCGGGATCGGGCGAAGTGTCCAGCAGCAGCGTCCAGTATGACGTGACAGTTCAGGTCGCTAATACGAACTATGTTGTCCTTTATACGCCACCCAATGGGGCTAACACCGTGGAGTATTCGCGCGGTGTTGACGTGTTAGTTCAAGTCGGAACCGATGCATTGACGTTTAACAACAAGGTTTCGGGACGAACCACGGTGGTACCAATTTTGCACAAAGAAGTTCTGCCCACGTCGAGCGAACCCGATCTGTCCAGAGTGTCCGGTGAATACTACAGTCTCAAACTCCAGCATCTTTCTGAGGCCTTGAACTTGAGCGAGGAGCAGCAGAGACAAATCAAGCCCATCCTGGAGCAGGAAACCGCGGCAGTAGGAGAATTCTGGGGCAGTCCGGTTATTTCTCGTAAAGATAGACTGAGCCGCTGGGAGAAAACCGTGCAGGCCTCCGACAAGAAACTGAAACCTTTCCTATCTGCGGATCAACTACAAAAGTTGCAGGATCTACGAAAGGAACAAAAAGAGAAATTGAAGAAAATGAGTGAACAAGAGAAGCAGAAAACAGCGGGATAAAGCATCCGGCTCGGAGCGCGCGTGCGAGGCCGAGCTTAGCCGCCATCTTCACTAGAATCGGCGAGCGAGTCGGCCTTCATCTTTTGCATAACCTTGCCACGGTGCGCCTTCACCGTAATCTCGCTGATGCCGAGTTCGCCCCTACAGGGGATGCGCAACAACCCCGGAGTGCACGCATCTCTGCGGGCTTTTCGGCAGGCCCCTGGCTAGCTCCATTGCCCATGCCGCCTTTATTTCCTTCGTACGTGATATGCGACACGCTTCGGCTATTCACATGCTCACCAAGAGCTTGAACATCGTCGTCTGGCTGCGAGCAAGGTTGGATTGAATTTCGTTGTTGGATGCAATGGACCCAAAATCGAGGAATGCGTGGCGCAACTAAGAAGGCTTTGAAGTTGGTTGCGGGGGGTGAATTTGAACCACCGACCTTTGGGTTATGAGCCGAGAAAAATATTAGCCCGTCTTTGCTTCTCAATGATTTAGCTGTAGCCTCATACCCGTTGTTTTACCCTGTTCCCGCTTATTCTGTTCCACGTTTGTTCCACGACTTGTTCCACGTTTTTCCCGCGCCTGCCCCCGCCTCTTCTCAGGCTTGCCACGGAGAATGCGCGTGCTCGGGAGCCAGAAAGACGGTCTTCGGCAGCTGACGCACCCGGTCGTTAAGGGATGGAGGGACTTTCTATGTCGAGGAGAGGCCTGCGATCGGGCGAACCTTCTCTAACGAACAATTCGATACGAGATGGATCGAAATTGTGAGAACATCGCTGGAATTGTCGGGAGGCGTTTATGTTCGATCCCACCATCGGCAGAGAGACGCAATGGAAGAAGGGGGTCAGCGGCAACCCCGGGGGCAGACCGAAATCCCGAACCATCAGTGAGGCCCTGCGCCAGAAATTATCCTCGATCAAAGAGGACGATCCGCAGCACCGAACGTTTGCGGAAGTGCTCGCCGAGAATCTGGTTTCTCTCGCCTGCGCAAAGGAAAGAAACTCGGTCGCCGCCGCGGTTGAAATTGCGAATCGAGTCGAAGGCCGGGTGCAACGGATCGAGTTTGCAGATTTCACGCAGCAACTGACGACGAAGTCGGACGCAGAGCTGGAACACTTTCTGGAATTCGGATCCTGGCCGGAGGACGTGAACGTTTCGCATCCGCCCGGCGGGAAAACCAAGGCCAACTAGGTCGAGCGGCTGGGTCAAGAAAGCCTAGTTCAAACTTGACAAGCGTAGAGGTGACCTGATGGGTCGCTCTGTTCCGACAACTCCGAACTACCGCCCACAGCAAGGCCCGAACGTGATCAACAACAACTGGCAGAGCTGGCCTGACAGGCAACCCAGGCCGCCGAAACCGGCACCACTCGTCACCGGACAGCGCACGATGCCAGGCGGCCCCCGCGCCCTGAAAATGCAGACGCTTGGCCAACCCAAAATCCAGAAGCTTCGCGTCGCCGCGCCTCGTGACAAAGATGTTCAGAGGCTTGAGGTCGCGGTGGACAATCGCGCGTTTGTGTGCTGCCTCGAGAGCGTCGGCGATTTGGAGAGCGAGATGGAGAAATGTCTCCAAATCCAGCGGCCGACGGCCAATCTTGGTTGCCAGCGTTTGGCCTTCGAGCAACTCCATGGCGATAAAGCACTGAGCATCCTGCTCTCCAATGTCATAAATGGTGCAAATGTTTGGATGGTTCAGGGCGGAGGTAGCTTCAGCTTCGCGCTTGAATCGAGCGATGGCCTGGGTATCGCGGGAAAGCTCATCGGGCAGGAACTTCAGGGCAACGAAGCGGTGAAGCCGCGTGTCCTCGGCTTTGTAGACGACACCCATACCGCCGCTGCCCAGCTTCTCGACGATGCGGTAGTGCAAGATGGTCTGACCGACGAGTTGGGACGGCGTGGACACTGGCGGGAATGGTATGTCGGATAGGAAGGAAGGTCAATTGAAACCCATAGTATAGAAACGACTATTGCAGCTTCGCTCAGTCCGCTTTTGGCTTTCTACAGGATGGGGATTCCGGTGCAACCAGCTCGTCATGGGGCCTGCCTCAGTGAAACGCTGCAGCATCTTTAGGCCATGCAGTGTCACCATCGTGGAATTCATTTTTCCCGAACTCACTTTCGGAAACACCGCCGAACGCCGTCTGACCTTGGATTGGTCCGATTTGCGCATCTATGACATCAACGAAAAAGGAGGGAATCACGGTATTCTTCTGGGAACAATGGGTTGGGCGCCGATGCAGTAGGTCGTAACTGTTGAAAAATCGCGATATCGCTCATTGACCGGGCCTCGCCGTTCCGGGGTCAAAACGTGTGATGGCCTGTCGGACCATCCCGCTGCTTTTCAGGAGGTCATTCGCTACTATTCTGGTCATCCGCAGTTTCAACGAAGGGAGTTGCCAATGAAAACTGCAGTTGCATCTTGTTCGTCCTTTCTGATCGTCATCTCAGTTTCAATGACATCCTCAATTTCTGTGCTGGGACAAGAGATTTCGGCGAGCGGCATCGACCAACTGAAAGCGCAAATGAATTCCCAGCAGACTCTGATCGAGAAGCAGCAAGCGCGTATCGACGCGCTCGAATCCGCTTTGGCGGAACAACACAGAATCCTGGTTAACGTCATCCAAGCTAAGGCACAGGGAGCCGTGCCGGTACGGGCTGTGATAGGGACGGAGGACGGCCTGGTGCCGCGGCAAGAACAGCAACCACTGTCGCCAGAAGCTCAAAAGGTGCAAGACGAGCTACAGAGAGGACCGGAAATCGCCGATCTGACGCCGGATACGCCTGCTCTAAACCTCGGACCCGCGAAGATCCGCCTTATCGGTTACACGGCCTTCACGGGTTTGTATAGGACGACCAACTCGGGGGGGAGTGTCGGAACTAGCTTCGCGAGCTTACCCTTCGACAATACCGTGCCTGGCAACACCAGCGAATTCCGGCTTTCGGCCCAAAGTACACGGCTGGCCCTGCGAGCCGATGCGGACCTGAAGTCGAGCAAGGCAGCCGGATATTTCGAAATGGACTTTGGCGGAGCAGTGCCGGGCAATGTAGCGGTCACCAGCAGCAGTTACGGCTTCCGCATAAGGCAAGCCTGGTTCGACTACTCGAAAAGTAAGTGGGAGCTTACAGCTGGGCAGCTGTTCTCCCTCATGACGCCGGTGAAGAAAGACATTCTGCCGTGGCCAGGTGACGTATCGATAACGCAGGTAATCGATCAAAACTACGTCGCCGGCCTGGTGTGGGGCCGCTACCCTCAACTCCGTGTGGTTTATCGGTATTCGGACGCAGCGTCGTTTGGATTCTCCCTAGAAAATCCCGAGCAGCAGGTCGGCAGCGGTGTGGTGTTTCCAACCCTGCTTGCGCCGACTCTCGAAACGCAATACAACGTGGGAACGAACGAGTTGGAAGTTCCCAACGCGGCTCCCGATTTCGTCATTAAGGCTTCGTTTGACAGCAAGCTCGGCGGCCATGCTGCTCACCTTGATCTGGGAGGCGTAATGCGCGTGTTTCGCAACTACACTCCATATCAGGGGAATGGTGTCTCCAGCCACAACTACGCGTTCGGCGGCGGCGGCAACGTCAATGCGACGTTTGAAGTTGCGACAGGGTACCGCCTGGTGGCCAATGCTTTTGCCGGTAGCGGTGCAGGACGCTACATCGGTGGCTTAGTCCCGGATGTAATTGTGCGTGCCAACGGCAACATCTCGCCGATCAAGTCCTACTCGTGGGTGAGCGGATTCGAGGCTGCGCCCAATAAGCTGACCGGACTCTACGTCTACTACAGTGGCGTTTACGGGAAGAGGAATGCGGCGCTCGATACCGATGGCACTTTTATCGGTTGGGGCTATCCGGGGGCGTCAAACGTGGCGGATCGATACATTCAGGAATTCACCGCGGGGTTCTCTCGTACTTTCTGGAGGCACGAAAACCTGGGGTCGGTTCAGTTGGGTATCCAGTACGCCTACTTGTTTTTGCATCCGTGGGTCGCCGGAACTGGCCCGAGCGCAGCTAATTCCAGCATGGTCCTCGGTCAGGTGCGCTACAACTTGCCGTAAAACTACAGGAATGGAAGACAACTCAGAAGCAAACCTTCTCGCCCAAATCGAGAGGCACTCTTACAGTGAAGTGGGATGGATCTCGAGACAAAATCTTCTCGCCCTCCGGTCGAGGGAGAACTTTTTTCTTGACATCCCTTTTTGTAGATCTCATTGACTTCGATAAGGTGATTTGCTGACGATGATCTGCCCTACGGCTGCTGTTGCGATTCCCGTTTCCTGATGGCAGTGTGTAGCATCCGCAGAGAGCCAGTGCTTGTATTAGAGCGGGGATCAACTATACCAGACCGATCCTTGGCTCGCCTGTCGGTTGGCTTTTTCGACAAGGATTCTAAGCTCTTCACGTATGGCTACAAGTCGAGCCTTTCGCTTGTCATGCTCATTGTTGTCTGCGAGTGAATGGGTGCGACTCCGGCGAAAGCGCCACTCCTCTTGCAGGAGCA
>Ga0070713_100000256_pt1 | contig 34922 bp, 26 predicted proteins | sample LARL82metaG_FD_65465 | JGI IMG/M metagenome (GOLD analysis project Ga0070713, IMG submission 65465) | Corn, switchgrass and miscanthus rhizosphere microbial communities from Kellogg Biological Station, Michigan, USA - LAR L8-2 metaG | ecosystem: Host-associated > Plants > Roots > Rhizosphere ... | reverse complement strand
TTTTTAAGTTTGCAGATTAGATGGTCTGGTTTTGATTCCGATGCAACCGCGTTCCCCGGTCCCCGTGTAAACGGGTCACTTTTGAACCTGCTTGGGTCTTTGCATTTTCGACTTTTCTGGAATGCCCGGCTTACCTTCCGCGCTGATCTTCGCCAACTCCTCAGGAACGATCCTCTTTACTCCCAGCAAGTTTCTGTAGTTCGTAAGGACATCTGAGGCGCTGTGGAACAAAGGTTCGTAGGCACTCTGATTCGGCGCCGGTCCCATCGCGGTATCCTGGCAGCGAGCCAGGGCAACTGAAGACTTTCCGAACCGCTCCAGCCGCATCCGCATGACCGGCGTATTCGCGGTCAACATCGTCGCGGAACTTGTCACCGACGACGCGCTGTCTTCCAGCGACACTTGCATCAAGTCCTTGGGGTCGCGCACCCTTAAAACCAGCGTCTCGATCATGTTTATGCCATCGTTGCTGAACGAGTACTGCACGCTCGAAAACATGGCCTGCACCGAGAACTCACGCCGGATCCGGACATAGCTCGCGACCGATGGTTCTCCGGCTACATGCCCAGCTTGCCCTGCCTGCAGCATGGCCGGCATCTCACTCAATGTGGAGCGGCCGCGTGAGACCTCAAAATCGGCATCAAACAGTGGCTGCTTCGGAACCTTGGCCAGTGCAGAAGCAAGCTCATTCTGTTCCTCAGCCGACGGAGTACAGACGTTTAACATGTTGACTTTAACTTGCGGCTCCTGGGTCGAGCCGGGCTGCTGGGCGGATGCGCACAACACACACATTCCAGCGAAGACGCCTGCAAGCAGAAGCGAGACAATGCTTTTATGCACGCCGGAATTCTAAATGAGATTGCCGCGAACTTCTAACCCCGCATTTTCGATGTAATCGGGAAAGTCGTAAAATTGAGTATGGCAAATCTGACACTGGTTTATGGAATGAGGCTTCTGCCTTCCGAAGACATCGCCGAGGTCGGCCAGGCTCCAGTCAAACTCAGCAATGGGCGGGAGGCTCACGTGACAATGCACGTGCTCGAGGGCAGCAAGGAAGAAATCGAGAAGCAGCTGCGCACGAGCCTGGAAGCATTCTTCGATCTTTATCCTGAGATCTAGCCGGCCGCGATCCGCGTGCCAAGCGGGTTTCCGCTGGGACCGCCTGTATCCAACTTGAATAGCCTTATAATTCCTTGACTTCCGAAATTCCGCCGAATCGATGCAATGGTCCTATCCAGAACTGAGGGGCAAGCTGATTCAAGCGGACCTCTGGCCGCAAGGACGAATGGCCCGACTGGCCTGCTATCTTGCCGGCCTGGCGATCGTTCTGTTCGCGCTCGAAAAGATGCTTGGGCTTTTCTCAACCTGGGGCCAGCATCTTGGCGGATGGGTCAGCTTTCTCACGTTCCTGGCCTGTGTTTTGTTCTTCATCCTGGCCTTCCGCTGGGTCAAGCGGAGAATTCTCTGGCGACTGCGCAATCGCCTGATTGTCACCTACGTGTTCATTGGCGTGATTCCCGCCGTTTTGCTGGTCGCAATGGGAATCATCACTTTGTACGGATTAGGTGGCCAGTTCGCGGTCTTTGTAGTTACCTCCGAGAGGGACGCTCAACTGCGCAGTCTGGCAGCGGTCAATGACACGATCAGCAGCGAGCTTGCATCGCACCTGGAACGCGGTGAAAAACCGGTGCCGGAGTCCCTTATCGGACTGGCGAAGAGCGATCCAAGCTGGAGCCGTCGGCAAGTGTGCGCCTGGTACGCAGAAGAGCCTCTTCCTCTGTGCAACGAATTTCGCGGCGAGTCTCTCACCTTCCCGAGTTTCCTGAAGGGTAAGTTCCAGGATCTGGTCCGCGATCATGGCCACTTACACCTGCGCGTGGCGTCGTCCTTGCAGGTTGGCCCCAACAAACTGACCGTCGTTACCAGCGAACCGTTCGATAAGGATCTGGTCGGAAAGATAGCCGAGGGACTGGGGGAGATCACCCTCTACACGACCGGGGAAGACGAAAAGAAAACCAGTTCAGAAACCGCACAAACTGTCGGAGCCAAGAATCAAAAAGCTCCAGCCCCAAGCACTGAGAAGCAAAACAACAAACTTGTAGTCACCAGCGACCAGCCGAATGGACAGAAAGGTCATCCCCAAGCCCTGCATCCGGCATTCACGGTTGGCTCCATACCAGAGTCTACGGGCAGCTTCGACCGCGAAATCACTTTCGGTGCGCCTCTCCTCGTCGAGGATTGGACAACGGGCAAGGCCGATCGGGTAGAAGTTCTCCAGGTAACGACGCGACCCACTGTGCTCTACAGCCATCTATTCGCTGCGCTCGGAGAATTCGTGCGTGGTGTGACTTACATCCTGATGGGGGTCGCAATCTTCTTTGCGATCATTGAACTCGTCGCTCTCATCATTGGAACGCGGATGACCCGTACGGTGACAGCTGCCGTTGCCGATCTTCATGTCGCGACCCGGCATGTAGACCGCGGCGATTTCAGCCACCGCATTCCGATCAAATCCACCGATCAGCTGGCCGATCTGGCGCACTCCTTCAACTCCATGACGGCCTCCATCGAAAAACTGATGCTGGAGCAACGGGAAAAGCAGCGACTGGAAAACGAGCTCGCCATCGCGCAAGAAGTGCAGGAGCAGCTATTCCCGCGCCAGATTTCCGAATTGGAGTCACTCGAAGTGCATGGCTTTTGCCGGCCGGCGCGCACCGTCAGCGGCGACTACTACGACTTTCTCGCCGCCAGTTCGCACAAAATGATTCTTGCTGTCGGCGACATCAGCGGCAAAGGAATTTCTGCCGCTCTTCTAATGGCCACCATCCACTCGGCGGTCCGTGCGTACAGCCAAGAAAGTTTGCCGCAGATGCGCGAACCGGTTGCCGTAGGCGCCGTCGCAGGAGCTGGCAGGATAATGGCGACTTGGCCCGAAGGCATTGAGGTTTCGCCCGGCGCCTTGCTGGCGTTGCTGAATCACCAGCTCTACGAAAGCACGCCACCCGAAAAATACGCCACGCTATTTCTGGGGCTCTACGACGGACGCGCCCGTCGTCTCACCTACAGCAATGGCGGACACCTTCCGCCCATTTTGATCGGACAAGACGGCGCGGTGCGTAGGCTCGAAGCGGGTGGAACTGTCGTAGGCCTCTTCGATGGGATGACGTATGACGAAGAGACTGTCGAAATGAATCCGGGAGAAGTTTTTCTGGCATACAGTGATGGCGTAACGGAGCCCGAGAACGACTTCGGAGAATTCGGAGAACAACGCCTGATCGATCTGGTTCGTGAAAACCGCGAGAAGGCTCTGCCGCTAATCAGCCAGATCGTTACAGCCGCCGTTGATACCTGGATCGGCGACAAAGAACAGCCGGACGATGTCACCCTTGTTCTCGCGCGGCCGCGCTAGCGTTTCCGGCCAATCAAAGCGTCATCCTGAGCGGAGCCCCCTTTCCGGCGGAGCGAAGGATCTCCCGTGACGCGTGCTGGTCGAGGTCATTCTGCGAGCCTGCACTGAGCGATTCCTTCTTATTGACAGAAAATTCTCCATGCAATATTTTGGTTGCTCGGATCTGATCGAGTTGGATGCGGGAGTAGCATAACCACGGCAATGCGCCGGGGCTCCATCCCGGAGATGGCGGTTCGAAACCGCTCCTCCCGCCCCAGATTTCTTTTCAAATCGCTACCGACAAAGGCTCTAACCACAAAGGACACGAAGGTTCACAGTGGTTGAAGTCTTTGAACTTCATCCGGGTAATCTGCTAGATCTTCTTCGTCCTCCACTTCCCCTGCTTGAACAGAATCGCGCTCGCCACGGCCATTGCTGATTCAGCAATCGCGATCGAGAAGAAAACACCGTTCGATTTCATCCCAAATGGCTTTGCCAGGAGATAGGCAAGCGGAATCTCCAACAGCCAGAACCCGAAAAAGTTGACGATGGTGGGCGTAATCGTGTCCCCGGCACCGTTGAATGCTTGCATCATGACCATGAAATAGGCATATCCGAGATTGCCGTAGCTCACAATCCGCAGACACGCTGCCCCTAACGGCACCACTTCTGGATCGCTAATAAACAACCTCACAACAGGCTCGGCGAAAAGCACGAAAAAGATGCCCACGCTGCCCAAGAACAACATGTTGTAAAGGCCTGTTCGCCAAACCGCTTTCTCGGCACGATCAGGCTTGCCAGCACCTAGGTTTTGCCCTACCAACGTAGCCGCCGCGTTGCTGAGACCCCACGAGGGCAGGATCACGAAGATCACAATGCGGATCGCAATCGTATATCCCGCAAGTGCCGCTGCCCCGAACGTGCTGACGATCCTCACCAGTCCGATCCAGCTAGTATGTGCGATGGCAAATTGCAGAATGCCGGTCAACGACACCCGCACCAGCCTCCACAGCACTTCGACGTGAATGCGTATCTGACGCGCGAGTACCCGGATTCGCTCTGTTCCCTTGAAAAGCCGGTAGAACTGATACATCACTCCGATGCTTCGCCCTGTGAACGTTGCCAGAGCTGCCCCGGTAACTCCGAGCCGAGGGAAGGGCCCCAAACCAAAAATCAGGCAGGGATCGAGTACCAGGTTGATGATGTTCGAAACCCACAACAGCCGCATCGCAATCGCCGCGTCTCCCGCTCCGCGGAAAATCGCGTTATTTAAGAACAGCAGTAGGACGGCGCAGCTTCCTCCGAGGCAGATCCGTGTGTAGCCGGTACCGACGGCGATAATCTGCGGGGTCGCTCCCATCAGCCTCAGAAGATTGGGCGCAAATACGAAACAAGGAACTCCAATCGCGAGCGACAGGATGAAGCCGAGAAAGATCGCTTGAACCGCCGCGTCCGCGGCTCCCTCCGGGTCTTTTTCCCCTATCCGCCGCGCCACCATCGCGGTGGTCGATAGACTCAGCCCCATTCCCACCGCGAACACAAGGCTCAGCATGGATTCCGTCAGCCCGACCGTTGCGACCGCATCCGCTCCCAGTCTCCCCACGAAAGCCACATCCACTACCGCGAACAAAGACTCCAGCACCATCTCAAGCACCATCGGCACGGCCAGCAGAAGAATGGCGCGATTCAAGTTGCCATCGGTGTAGTCTTGGTGCGATCCGCGAACTGCCTCTATCAACGACGCCCATAGGGAGCGTCGTGGCTCCAAAGCAGCAGCAACAACTTCCATACAAAACCTGAACTTTCCGCAATCGCGTACGCGAACGCGCGAGCAAATGCTGTCAAGAAGAGAGAGACAAATCAGGCGGCCCGAACAACGGGCAGGCAAGGGAGCGAATTAACGAGGGATGGACATGGTGTTCCTCAACGCGGATCGTTTGAGCTGCGGGTCCCCACGCGAAACGAACAAGCGTGAAGGGATTCTAACTCAGGGCAAAGCTGAGTTCCAAGAAGAAAAGCGGCAAATGGTCGGAGGTCCATTCGCCGCTCTCTCAGGAGGTATGAGTGATGTTCGCTCTCGGAACAAGACCATCCTAGCTGCTACCTCGAATTGCGAGAAGATCACGAAGGTATCCCGCAGGTTGCAATTTGGACTATTGAAAAATGCTAATGATCAGACTGGTTTCCACTCAACGTGCTGACACGTCCTGGTCTTTATTTCTTCGGAAGGACTAGCACTCGCGCAGAAATGGCAGAGTTCTTCAGCGTCCCTCCAAGTATTAGCGGCCCAAGCGGCGTGAAGAGAATACCCCTGGAATCCGACCGCACATCGTACGTATCCTCCGCTATTGTTTCCCATCGACTGCCATGCAATTCATAAACGAATGTGGCCGATGAGATTTCTGCCTGCTTGCCGTCGGCATCCAACCCCTTGAAATTATGTGGAACCAGCGTGCCTCCTGAGAAAAGAACCTTGTGGTCGGCCGCACCTGCAATGATTCCAAACCTCCCTGGCCCAGGATGCGCGGGCAATTTGCTCCATTCGATCTTGTTTGGATCCTTGTGATCGATTTTTCCCATCCAGCACTCATCGGATGCGACGTATTTATTGTTGCCAGGATCTTTCTTTGCCCCATCCACATACACGATGGTGTCGTCTGTAATTCCTCCAGCATGGCCAAACACCGGTGTGCCGGGTACAGCGGTCGCTTGGCTCCAGGTGTTTTTCTCCGCGTCATAGACTTGCACGATGTTGACTGGGCCATTCTTGGAGCGCCCACCAACCAGATAAGCGTAGCGGTCGTGGGTCACACCAATCACTGCGCTGTCGACCGGAGTGGGGATATCCTCCGCGCGAAACCACCGATGTTCCTGCGGAATGTACGAGTTTACGTCGGGTAACACGAACTCATTTCCTTGCCCATCGATGGTGTACCCACCGAAAAGAAATATCTGTCCCTTAGCTCCGATCGCCGACGCTCCCAGACGTCCGGCAACACCCGGGACCGGAGGCCCTTCTACCCACTTCCCCGAGCGCATGCGCAACTGGTAGACCTTGTTGGTAACATCGTCCCAGGTTTTCTTGGTTCCCAATCCCATGAGCGAATAAACTTCAAGCCCGCCCTTCAAAGACGCCACTGCATTGCTGGTCACCGCGCCCGGCATGGCTGGAATCTTAGGTTGGTCAGCAGCGAGAAGGAAAAGAGACAGGGCTATCGGGAAAAACAGCACAACGCGTCTATTCATCGCTGCAATATTACGTCTTTCGCAGCAGCAGGGGCAAAGGCAACGAAATGGCTGAGGACGGGGAGGACCTATCGGGAACTATTCCACCTGCCCTTGACGGACCGCATGAATGAAGTCCGTATACGCGGGCGTCTGACCAATCGCCCTCATATGGCTTGCAATCTGCCCACGATGGTAAGCGGAATGCATGACGACGTGGGTCAAGACATCCAGAATCGCGCTCGTCCACGCCTCGCCCTTGGTGTTCTTGTACGAGATGGTCTGCCATAAATCACCGGCGGTTGCCAGGTCGAGATACCCGTGCCATCTTTGTTGAAGGTCCGCGGCATCGGCTTCACAGCGCTTGAGATCGGGTTCCGGCCAGACCGGAACGCTCTGTGGTACCTGCCGCAGCCGTTCCAGCCATACCCGCTCTGCGGCGAGAATATGCGACATCAATTGCAAAGATCGGCTGTTTTCTCCGGAAGACGCACGAATTGCGGCCAGAACAGCCCCGTTCGCCCACGCATTGTAAGCAAACTCCTTACGCAAATAGTCTGCAACCGTCACCAACTTCTCCTGGAAAGCTTCTCCCTACACTGTAATTGGGTTGGAGTGTTTCTCACAACTTGTAACGCTCCTTTCACATTGCGAGAATAGACTCACACGTTGTTTCAGGAATTCGCGTACCTTTCATAGATGCCGCGCAAAGCCCAAAATCTTCCCAATTCGGATTCAGCTACACAGGAAAGCGGCCGGCTCAAGGCGGCGCAAGCTTCCAAGCGTTCCGGTCCGTTCGAGACACCGGATGATCTCTCCCGCCTCGCTCTCAAAGCGTGCTTGATCGCGCGGGATGCCGCCTTCAACGTCCGCGATCTGCTGACCAATTCATCGCGCATGGCATTTCTTGCAATCAAGGACTGTGAAAAAGAACTCGACCTGATTGAGCGGCAAATCGATGAGCGCCTCCCAGCGGCCATTACGCGTGTGAATGAAAGCCGCGCTCGACAGCTTCTCTCCAGCCTCAAATCGACGACGGATCTCGAGCGCATCGGGGACCTGGTTATGAGTGTGGCCCTCCGTGTTCAGGCCAGAACCAAGAAGATTCCGGTCTCTGATGTTCGCGAATTGGTTGAGATGTCAACCGTGTTGCGAAATATGCTCGACTTGATTCACAAAGGTTTCTCGACCTTGGACCTCGAGTGCGCACGAACCGTACTGCAGATGGACAAGGAAATCGATCGCATCTGCCACGCGTTATTCCAAAAACATCTCGCGGAAACTGTCGCCCAAGGTGACACGCACGGTTTCGAAATCCTGTTGATGGCGCAGGCTCTCGAGCGCGCCGGAGATCACACCACTAATCTCGCAGAGGATCTTTACAGTCTGATAGAAGGACGCAGCTTAAGACACGCACCCAAAAAGAAAGCCGCCAACTAATCGGGACGAATTGAGTTTCGTCGTCTCATTGCTCGCAGTGCCTCTACAAATTCATCATTCATTAACAAACGAGAAACATTCGCGCAACATTCCCTCCATAGAGTCTGAGTTAACTAAGTTCTCGATTAATCCAAAGTCGTCGACCCTACAGGGGACCTGCGCCGAACCATGCATGTACCAGCCGAACCTTCAGAACGGATGGCGAGTACGAGCGGTTCTGCCTCGTTCCGGCCGATCATCTTTGTGGTTGAGGACGATGAAGACATTGCGCGCCTCATCTCCCACAATTTGCAGGCAGCAGGTTTTGAAGTTCAGAGCTTTGTTAGCGGCGCTTCTGTTCTGACCGAGGCCGTCCGCGAGATGCCAGCTTTGTTTCTTCTCGATGTTATGTTGCCCGGGACCGACGGGTTTGAACTCTGCCGCCACATCCGGCAGACACCGGCCCTCTCCGCAATTCCCATCATTTTTCTGACTGCGAAAACTTCTGAGGCCGATCGCGTGAAGGGCCTCGAGCTCGGCGGCGACGACTACATCACTAAACCTTTCAGCCCCCGCGAACTTGTCGCGCGCATTCGGACGATCCTGCGGGGGCTCGGTCATTCCTCAAGCGGAACCGAAGTCCTCCGGCTCGGTGATCTGGAGATTGACGTCTCGTCCATGACCGTCCAGGTAGGAGGGCGTAATGTTCTCACCACCGTACGCGAATTCCGTTTACTCGAATACCTGGCCGCCCATCGCGGACGCGTATTGACCCGCGATCAATTGCTCGATGCTGTTTGGAAAGAGACCCCCTTTGTGACCCCGCGATCGATCGACGTCTACGTCCGCCGTTTGCGCGAAAAAATCGAACGCGATCCCCGCCACCCTCAGTACCTGAAAACTTTGCGGGGAATCGGGTATCGCTTCGAAGTCCCTAGATAACCCAACCCGGAGACCGCGAGAGGCTCTTTCTTCCCTGCTGCTTGATCCCCTCTATGCCCTTGTGCCCTTTGTGGTGAACGAATTTTGACCTCTTTGTCCAGACTCCGCAGGCTCATTTATTCTGTCTTTCACCCTTTTCGATGCCAAACAAGTCAAACCCATTCTGGAAGATAGACGACCAACAGGCCCGGCTGGCGGAATTGACGGCCCCATCTGACGAAAGCATCAAAGACAATCCGCTTCGGCGTGACGTACGCTCGCTCGGCGCCGTTCTCGGAAATGTGCTCGCAGAGCAGGCGGGACAGGAAGTATTCGAGTCCGTCGAAGAACTGCGCCGCTTGCTGATCGATCATCGCGAGAGTTCTCGCCACAGTTCCGAAGGATCATCCTCCGGCGATCTGCTGAGTAAAGCGCACGAAATAGTCTCTGCGATGGACTTGACCCGCGCCTATCAAGTGACGAAGGCATTCGCCACCTATTTCGAACTCACCAATCTTGCGGAGACAAATCATCGCAAACGCCGTCGACGGGCCGGCCAACTCGACCGCGATCACGCTCCGCAACCCGGTTCCTTCCGCGGCACTCTCCTTCGGATGAAGCAGTCAGGAATCTCTGGGGACGACGCGCTTAGCGCCCTAAGCCAAATCAAAATTACTCCGGTCTTTACCGCTCACCCCACCGAAGTCGCTCGCCAGACCGTGCTCCTCAAACGGCGCCGAATCGCGAAGGAGCTTGAACGCCTTGACCGCCTTCCGCTCACGCTGCAGGATGCAGAAGAATGCGAGGACCGCATTCGTGCCGAAGTCACCTCGCTGTGGCAAACGGACGAGGTTCGCCTCAACAAGCCTACTGTTGATGATGAAATCCGCATGGGCCTGCGCTACTTTCGCCTTTCACTCTTCGATTGCCTGCCTCGCATCTACGACGAAATCGTTGAATCGTTCAGCGATGTCTACGGATTGCAACTCGATGAGTCCGCCGTTCCAAACATCATTCACTTCGGCTCCTGGATTGGCGGCGACCGCGACGGTAATCCCCTTGTCAAGCCCGAAAGCACGCGCCATGCGCTCGCCATGGCACGCAATCTGATCCTGCGCGAATACCTCGATGATGTTGAAGCCCTAAGCGACCGTCTTAGTTCTTCGCTCCGTCAAACCGCGGTTTCCAATGCCCTTCTGGACCGCTTGAAGCTGTACGAACGCACCATCCCCGGCGTTCACCTCGCCTGGGGACCGCAAAACCAGGACGAGAAATACCGTCGCTTCCTTTCCTACATCTTTCACAAGCTCCGTCACTCTCGCGAGTCTGGGGACTCTGTTACCTCGTATGCGAGCGCTGCCGAATTCGAGCACGACCTGGTTCTCATCCAGCAGAGTCTCCAATCAAATCGTGGCGAGCGCCTCGCCCACGTCTACATCAGCTCTCTTCTCAGGAAAGTGAGGAAATTCGGATTTCACCTGTACACGCTCGACATCCGCCAGCACGCCCGGCTGCATACACAAGTCATTGAGGAACTTGGCGACGATCTGAATTCCGAACCGAAGTCCGAGACCGGCCGCGAGATGCTCGAAACCTTCCACGCCATTGCCGAACTCAAACGCCGGTACCCGAGTCAGTCGATTCGTAACTACGTCATCAGCGGCGCCGAATCCGAAGACGATGTCATGAACGTTGTCCATCTCGCCAAAGCCACTGGCGTCAACATCGCGACTTCAGCAGACGATCCCGGCCTGATGCCGGTTCCACTGTTTGAATCCATCGATTCTCTTCGCAGCTCTGCCGACACGATGCGGCGCCTCTGGAGTAACGCCGAATACCAGCCTTTGCTCGCTTCCTGGGGACGATGGCAGGAAGTCATGCTCGGGTACTCCGATTCCAACAAAGATGGAGGCATGCTCACCAGCACATGGGAGTTGTATAAGGCACACCGTGAACTTCATCGAGTAGCGAAGGAATTCGACGTAAAACTTCGTCTCTTCCACGGACGCGGCGGAACAGTCGGACGCGGTGGCGGCCCCACTCACTCCGCTATCTTGGCCCAACCGCCCGGTTGTTTCTCCGGACAGATCCGTGTCACCGAACAAGGCGAGGTCCTCAACTGGAAATATGCCGACCCCGTGCTCGCCGAATGGAATCTTGAACTGATGATCGCGGCCAGCCTCGAGGCGCACACCCGGAGCAGTCCCGGGCCATCCACGCAGCCTGCCGCATGGGAAGAAGCAATTGAGGAAATGTCGCAGGAAGCCTATCGCATGTACCGTCGTGAAATCGCCGACAATCCCGACATCCTCGAATACTTCGAACAAGCCACTCCAGTCAACGAATTGGATACTGCGCGAATCGGTTCCCGTCCGGCACGCCGCTCCGAGGGCCGTCGCCTCGAGGACCTGCGCGCCATCCCTTGGGTTTTCGGCTGGATGCAAAGCCGCCATGCCGTGCCCGCATGGTTTGGCATTGGCCACGCTCTTGAGCAGTTTTCCAGGAATGCGGAAGGCAACGAGCAACTCCTGGGTCAGATGGCCCGCGGCTTCCCGATCTTCGCGGATCTCTTGCGTAACGTCGAACTGGGCATGGCCAAAGCCGATCTCGGCATCGCGCGGGAATACTCCACGCTTGTAAAGGATGAGGGTCTCCGTAAGCGCGTGTTTTCGATGCTGGAAGAGGAATTCCTCCGCACCCGCCAGATGATCCTGCGCATCACCGGACAACGCGAACTGCTCGCCAGAAACCGCGTACTCGCCCGCTCCATCCGTCTTCGCAATCCCTATGTCGACCCCATGAGCCTGATTCAGGTCGAACTGCTTCGCCGCAAGCAGCAGGGGCAAAAGAGCTCCGATCTCGAGTATCCGCTGGGCGCCACCATCAACGGAATCGCCGCGGGCCTACACAACACCGGCTAAACGCTTCGATGTACTGTCTTCATTGTGTAACTTGCTGCCCTTCGTGGCTTGCTGATTTCGGGTTGTCATTGTTACGGCTGCTAACCCCGGTCCCGCATCTGCGTCCATCCAATCGTGGGCCAGCAGGGAAAGTGTGTCCGGAACTTGATCTCCTGCCCGTCCGTACTATCCAATGATCCAGCCCGCTCAATTCAATTCGAGGAGAATCCTTCAAAGGATTATGTCAATCACTCGTGTCTTCGCTGCGGTGGCCCTGATCGTCGCCGCAACCGCAGCTTTTGCCCAAAATCTCCCAGCGCACAGCGCGCTTCCTGCTTCAAGCAGCAGCGCAGCCGATCAAACCAACGTTCCCAAACTCGAGCACTTCGACGCAGACCTCGTCGATAAGACGCTCGACCCATGCGACGACTTTTATAAGTACTCTTGCAATAAATGGTTGACTGCGAATCCCATTCCCGCCGACCAGGTGTATTGGGCAACCGGCAGCGGCCTGGAATTGTGGAATGAGGGTATTCTCCGCGAAACATTGGAAGCTGCCAGCAAGAATGACTCCGGCCGCAATCCCGTACAGCAAAAAATCGGCGATTACTGGGCAGCCTGCATGGATGAAAGCGGTATAGAATCCGCCGGCCTGAAGCCGCTGCAGACTGAGCTCGCACGCATCGCAGCCCTGAAATCCAAGAAGGACATCGCGCTCGAGATTGCCCACCTGCAGCACACCTTCCCTGGTGCCTGGCAGCCCGGAGACAACGAAAGCAGTTCTCCCCTCTTCGGTTTCACCGGTCAGCAGGATTACGACGACGCTTCGATGGTCGTCGCTCAGATTGATCAGGCCGGCCTTAGCCTTCCCAATCGCGACTACTATCTCAATACCGACGACAAGTCGAAAGAGATTCTCACCAAGTACCGAGCGCACTTGAAGAAAATGCTTGTGCTCGCGGGTGAATCAGACTCACAGGCCACGACCGATGCCGCCGCGGTAGTTGAAATCGAGACCGCGCTCGCGCAAGCCCAGATGGACAACGTCAAGCGTCGCGATCCCAAGAACATCAATAACAAGATGACCCTGGCCCAGGTTCGCGCACTCGCCCCTTCCATCGACTGGGATGGATACCTGAAAGCCGTGCACGCTCCTGCCAGCGATCACTACATCGTGACATCTCCCGACTTCTTCCGTGCTGAGGAGAAGCTGATCAACAGCCACCCGCTGGAGCACTGGCAAACCTACCTGCGCTGGCAAGCCATTCATCGCTCCGCCCCTTATCTCAACAAGGCTATCGTCGACGAGAATTTCGATTTCTTCTCGCACACGCTTGCAGGCGCCGAGCAGCAGCGTCCCCGCTGGCGTCGCTGTGTCGCCGCCGCAGACCGTGATCTCGGCGACGCTCTCGGTCAGGCGTATGTAGATCGCGCTTTCACTCCTGCAAGCAAGGCGCGGACCATCGAGATGGTTCACGCAATCGAGGAAGCCCTTACCTCCGACATTGAAAGCCTCAGCTGGATGTCTCCTGAAACCAAGCAGCAAGCCGTCGTCAAGTTGAAAGGCATCGAAGACAAAATAGGCTATCCCTCGCGCTGGCATGACTACTCCAGCGTCAAGATCGGCCGCGATAGCTACCTGCAAAACGTGTCCCAGGCCACATCCTTCGAGTTTGAACGCTGGGTCGCCAAAATCGGTAAACCCGTTGATCGCGCCGAGTGGACCATGACGCCACCCACGATCAACGCCTACTACGATCCCCAACTCAATACCATCAATTTCCCCGCGGGAATCCTGCAGCCGCCTTACTTCGATCCGTCGAAAGACGACGCCGTGAACTACGGTGCCATCGGAATGGTGATCGGGCACGAGATCATTCACGGCTTCGACGATCAGGGCCGAAAGTTCGACGACAAGGGCAATCTGCGCGACTGGTGGACATCCGACGATGCCAAGAAATACGACGAGCGCGGCAAGTGCATCTCGGACGAATACACGCAAACTGTTCCCGATGCCGGGGATGGCGTGAAACAGAACGGTCTGCTGACGCAGGGTGAGGACACCGCCGACAACGGGGGAATTCGCCTCGCGCTGGCTGCTCTAGAGATCTCGCTCAAGAAGCAGGGCAAATCTCTCGACGACAAAGGCGACGACGGCTGGACTTACCGTCAACGATTCTTCCTTTCAAACGCGTACTCGTGGTGCGCGAACGTTAGACCGCAGATCGCGCGCCTCATCGTAACCACCGATCCACATTCCCTACCCGTATTCCGCATCAACAACGTGATCTCGAATATGTCGGAATTCGGTCAGGCCTTCAACTGCAAAGCCGGTCAGAAGATGGTGCGAGCCAACGCCTGCCGCGTCTGGTAGAGATGTCGTTGGCAACTGTCGGAGGTTGCCAGGCCAATAACCGGTGATGAAGCTGTCATGTTGAGCGAAAAAAAGCAGCGCCCCAAGGCGCTGCTTTTTCGTAGTCGAAACATCCCTACCTCAGGCACTCTTGCTTGAGGGTTAGACAGCCCTCCTCTAGCGATCGACGAAGAGAAACAATCGGACCAAGAGCACCGCCTCGGTCTGCACTCCACAGCCGCGGAGCGGCGGCAAACCAAAGCCCGGCACGGAAGTGCCGGGCAAACGATCCCCCACGCAAAATGAGTCCCATCAGGGACACAGCGCTACTTATTGATATCGTCCTTCGCTTCCAGCCTCTTGGCATACGCCTCCAGCGCATTCTTATTCGCGTCCGGAGCCCCATTCAATGAAAGCTTCACTTCCTTCACCGCATTGTTAAAATCTCCCTTCGCGCTATAGACGCGTGCCAAACCCAGGTGCGTAGTCCAGTAATCAGGAAACTTCTTGGCCGTCGACTCATAAATTGCCAACGCTTCCTGCTGTTTCTTCTCCCCTTGCAACTGTCGTCCATACACATAAAGTTGCAGCGCGTTCGCCTTATCGAGTGCCTTCGTACGGAACGATTCCGCGTCCTGATTCCGCCCCATCGCTTCCAGGATCTTCGACTTGCTCATCAGGTTGTCATACCGTTCTTCTGCCTGAATTGACTGATCCTCATACTTCAGCGCCTCATCCAGATTGATTTTGTTCGCTAGCAGATAACCCGCCGCGTCGTCCCAACCTTCCCAGTAGTACTGGTTCAACCCATGAGCTTGGCGGCGGATGCTCGCCATCACGATATCGTTTACGTTCACGTGCACTTTGAACGGGACGGCAACTTTATCCCAACGCATGGTCACAACAGTTGAATCCGCCTTCACGTCGTCGAAATCGTAAGTCAACGCGTCGTGCGGCTCCGCAGATTGCGACTTCACCTTCACCCGCAAGGCATCATCGTCCTGCTTGTATGAGAAGCTGCCCCAATCGTTTGCAGCCTTGGAAAAGATCACAGTCCACTCGTTCTCGCCCGGAATCATATGGAGACCGTACGTACCCTTGTCGAGCGCCTGCCCTTCGATCGTAACCGGATCGGTAAACGTGATGGTCGTGTTTTCATTGGCTCCGGCGCGCCACACTTGTCCATAGGGCGCCACTTTGCCCCATATCTGGCGCCCGTTCGCCAGCGGCCGATGATAGTTAATCGTGATATCGGTAATCCCAATCCGTTGCGATACCAGCGCATGCTGGCTCGCCCGCGGCAGATTCAGCATCAGAGTTTCGCCCGTGGCGGTCTGGGCAAGGCACGTGCCAGCCGCTGACAAAACAACAGCCAACACCACAAACAAGCTTTTTTTCATGGAATTCTCCTTTCGCGCCGCCGGACTCTCTGGGTCAGCAATCGGCCGCACGATTTTCAGAACCTGGTTGGAATTTGAATGGAGCACACAATGCAGTGCTGTTGCGCTTAGACGACGGGATTCAGGCAAGGTGAGCAAGCCGGGCCCCTTGAGCAAAGCAAAGGGGAGCGTGAAATGTCTATCATTTACACCGCCGCACAGGTTCTCACGCCACCGTCACGATTAAGTTAGGATGGAAATGGATGTGGCTATGCGAATTGAAGAACTCAACGTCTCCGAATGCCGCGAAATTCTCTCCCGCGCCTCGATGGCGCGCCTCGGCTGCTCGCTCAACGATCAGCCTTACGTCATACCAGTCGGCATTGCCTACGAAGAAAACGACATCTACGTTTTCTCCACCCTGGGACAAAAGATCAAATGGATGCGCTCCAATCCCAAGGTCTGCGTTCAGGTCGACGAGATCCGGAGCCAGTCGGATTGGTCCAGTGTCATAGCGAACGGTGAATATCAGGAACTCCCGGAGCCGCAATTCGAAGATGAGCGCAATCATGCGCGCCAACTGCTGCAACAGCGTCATCAGTGGTGGCTTAACCCAATGGCCGAGCGCCGAATTCGCCTGCGTGACCAGGAAATCAAACCGTTGTTCTTTCGTATTCGCATCAGTTCGCTCACCGGCTTGCGCAGTGCAGCCGAGCCTGATTAATTGGAAGATGTTCGACCGAGTGGAGCCTAGAAAGCGAATCGCACACCGCCGGCAAAACCCAGAAGAGCCAAAGAGATGCCGATTGCGAAGTGATTCTGTCTGCTCAAGATCGGCGAATGTGAGCGAAAAATCGAACAGAAAGGGTCTATCCCCTTGACAAATCTCTCTTCACCTAGCAGAATCCTTAAAGGCGAATAAAAAGCGAAAATAAACGCCTCCGCGGCATCAATCGCGGCGTTCCCTGAAATTCCTTGAGGTTCTTTTTATGTCTTCCGCAGTGGTTTCCACTTCGGCGGCCCTGGGCCGCCCTTTTCTTTTTGATGCAGACGTTGAAGAAGAGCCTTGTCATCCTGAGCGGGGTGGGAAGTGCGCGAAGCGCATTTCCCGCGGAGTCGAAGAGCCTGCCCTGAGCTTGCCGAAGGAATCCCTACCTTACCTCGAGACTTCGCTTGATCCCAGACTGGCGAACATTACTCCCGCCTCGCGCTTGGAAATCCGTCCAGCCCCCGAAATGGTCGCCAGCGGCATTCCCGCCCTCGATGCCCTGACTGGCGGCCTGCCCCGCGGATGTCTCACTGAAATCTACGGCCCAGCCTCCTCCGGCCGCACGAGCGTGATGCTTGCCGCCCTCGCTGCCGCCACCGACCGCGGCGAATACTGCGCCCTGATCGATGCCAGCGATGCCCTCGATCCCCACTTCCTCACGGCCGCCGGTATTGACCTCGACCGCTTGCTCTGGGTCCGCTGCAACGAAAATTCACCGCAGAGGAATAGGGTCACGGAGAAGAATCTTTTCAAAAAGAAGATTTCGCAGAGAGCCGATCAATCCGAACATCGCCTCGAGCAAGTCCTCCGCGCCACCGACCTGCTTCTCGAAAGCGGAGGCTTCGGCCTGATCCTCCTCGATCTCGCCGACATACCGCATCAATCCGCACGCCGCATCCCTCTGACCACATGGTTCCGCTTCCGCCGCGCCGTCGAACATAAACCCACGATCCTTCTAGCGATCGAACAACAACCAATCGCCGGAAGCTGCTCGTCACTTCAGTTGCAGTTGGGATCTCAAAACTTTTCGGATATAACCCCACACTCGCAATCGCACACGCATTTATTAACGGGACTCGAAATCCGCACCGAACTGATCCGCTCGCGCCTGGACCGAAAACCCGCGCGCTCTGTCGCTTTCGAAACCAAAACCGCATGGGCTGGATAAACGATGAAACCAATTACTCAATTACCAAATCACAAAATTACTCAATGAGCTCATGCCGTTCACCTGCATCTACGTTCCGAATTTCTCCATCGCCGCAGCGCTTCGCGCCGAGCCGGAACTGCAGATTCGCGCCCTCGCCATCTTCGAAGGCAAACCACCGCTGGAACAAATCATCGCGGTGAATGAAAAATCGCGCGAACTGGGAATCTCTCCAGGAATGAGCAAAGCCCAGGCCGAACTCTGCTCCGAAATCGCGCTGCGCCCGCGTTCACCCCTGCAGGAATCTTCTGCCTACTCTGCGCTGCTGGATTGTGCCCAATCTTTTTCTCCTGTCGTAGAAGACACCGCCCGAGACACGGTCCTGCTTGATCTAGCCGGCATGGAATCTCTCTTTGGCTCGCTGACGAAAATTTCCCACGAAATTTTCGACCGTGCAGCGGCGCTTGGCCTGAACGCGAACGTAGCCACAGCTTCCAATCCCAACGCAGCCCTGCTCGCCGCGCGAGGATTTTCCCGTGTCACGGTGATCCCCGCCGGTAAAGAAGCAGAAAGACTAGGGGCGCTGCCGATCGACGTTTTATTTGACGAGAATCTCGAAGCCGATCAAAAAGAGGAAGCCGACCGCATGATTGAAACCCTCGCCCGTTGGGGCATCCGCAGTCTACGGGCGCTGGCCGCACTCCCCGAAGTTTCCCTAAGCGAGCGTCTCGGACAGCAAGGTCTGCATTTGCAAAAACTGGCCCGTGGCATAGCCACTCGCACATTGGTCTCGGTCGAGGTCCCACTCGTATTCGAAGAAGCGATCGAGTTGGAACATCCCATAGTCCTGCTCGAGCCTCTGGCCTTCCTGCTGAATCGGCTTCTCGAGCAACTCTGCGCCCGCCTGGCCTCGCGTGCTCTTGCCACCCAGGAACTTCGGCTCATGCTGGAACTTTCCAATCTCACCGGCATCGACGATGAATTCGACAATGTTGGTATCCCGAGCGAGAGTGACGATTCCCGCAAAGCAAATGAAAATCTGGGTGCCCCACTTCTGGCCGTTTTTGCCAGAGGTGGGGATTTTCAGTCGCGCGAAGGACGAAGTACCCATCTTCACCGGCAATCCAAATTCATCCGCAAGCTTTCTCTACCTCTGCCCATGCTCGACGCCAAAGTATTCCTAAAACTGCTGCAACTCGATCTGAACGCGCACCCTCCCGGAGCTCCCATCATGCAGATTCATCTCTCCGCGGAACCCGCTCGTCCGCGCTCGGCGCAAGGAGGATTATTTCTACCTCCTGCCCCCGAGCCAGAAAAATTGGAACTCACCCTCGCACGCATTGCCGGAATCGTCGGCGAACAAAGAGTCGGCGCCGTCGAATTGCTCGACACGCATCATCCCGAAGGATTCCGCATGCGCCGCTTCGTCGCTGAGGTCGCCCGCAAAACTCCGCAACGAAAATCTCCGGACGCCGCGGAAGCCCAAGCCGCAGTCACAGCTCTCCGCCGCTTCCGTCCACCAGTGCATGTGCACGTCACGCTGGAGAACGGCCAACCCATGCGCCTCACTTGCCCAAGGAAAAAAGAAGTACAAGGAGAAATCCTCTGGAAAGCCGGACCATGGCGCTTATCCGGTGATTGGTGGGATCGCGATGCCTGGTCTCGCGATGAATGGGACGTAGCCGTACGCAACAACGAATCCGTCGCGTTCTACCGCCTGGTGCACGACTTATTAGCAGGCGATTGGTTTGTGGAGGGAACGTATGACTGAAAAAACAGGGATCAGGGATTAGAGACTAGGGGCTAGTTAATCTGCATTTACTAATCCCTAATCCCTAGCCCCTACCCCTATGTCGTACATCGAACTCCACGCCCGCTCCGCTTTCAGTTTTCTCGAAGGCTCTTCCCTGCCCGAGGAACTGATCGGCGTGTGCCAGCACTTTCAGATGCCAGCCATGGCTCTACTCGACACTGACGGCGTCTACGGCTCCCCGCGTTTCCACTTGGCGGCGAATAAAGCGAAGCTGAAAGCTCACATCGGAGCGGAAGTGACATGCGCGCCTTTTGCGCATGTCATCCTGAGCGGAGTGTTTGCGGAGCGAAGCAGAGCAACCGCGCAGTCGAAGGATCCCTACCCCCGGGAATTAGGTCAGGGAGTAGGGATTCCTCGCTCCGCTCGGAATGACAAATCTGCAAAAGAGACAAAGGCGTTCCGACTTCCGTTGCTCGTCGCATCCCGTCCCGGCTACCAAAACCTCTGCCGCCTCATCACCAAAATGAAGCTGCGCGCCAAGAAAGGTGAAGGCGCCGTCACGCCAGAAGAATTGCAACAACATGCCGAAGGATTAATCTGTCTCACCGGAGGCGACGAAGGCCCATTATCCGCGGCCTTCAAGCAATGCGGCCCGGAAGAAGCTCACAAAACAATCGATCACCTCATCGGAATCTTCGGTCCAAACAACGTCTATGTAGAACTCCAGCGCCACTTCCACCGCGAAGAAGAATCCCGCAACCGTGTAGCGATAGACCTCGCCCGCGCCTTCCATCTCCCACTACTCGCCACCAATGGCGTCAACTACGCCATCCCCAAAGCCCGCGAACTCGCCGACGCCTTTGCTGCCATCCGCAACCACAAAACTCTCTCCACTGCTGGACGCCTCCTTGCCCTCAACTCCGAGCGCCACCTGAAATCTCCCGCCGAGATGCAGCAACTCTTCACCGATCTGCCTGAAGCCATCGCGAACACGCAAGACCTCTCCCACCGTCTCGAGTTCACCCTCAATGATCTAGGCTACGAGTTTCCCCGCTATCCGATCCCCGAAGGCGAGACCATGGACTCCTACCTCCGCGAGCAAGCCTGGATCGGTTTTCGCAACCGCTACGGACGCACGTCGCAAGACATGCAAGCCAAAGCCCGCCGCCAGATCGAAAAAGAACTCGCGCTGATCGAAAAGTTAAAGCTCGCCGGATATTTCCTGATTGTCTGGGACCTTATCCGCTTCTGCCGCGAAGAAAATGTTCTCGTGCAGGGCCGCGGATCCGCCGCCAACAGTGCCGTCTGCTATTCGCTCGGCATTACTGCCGTCGATGCCGTCGGCATGGAACTTCTATTCGAGCGTTTTCTTTCCGAAGAGCGCGGTGAGTGGCCCGACATCGATCTCGATCTCCCCAGCGGCGACGAGCGCGAAAAAGTCATCCAGTATCTTTACAGAAAATATGGCGAACGCGGCGCCGCCATGACCGCGAATGTCATTACCTACCGCAACCGCATGGCCGCCCGCGAAATGGGCAAGGCTCTAGGATTCGATCCCGAAACACTCGCCAAGATCTCAGCCGCCGTCGCCACCTGGGAATTCCGCGACGAAAACGACGCCCTCGATCGCCGCTTCCGCGATGCCGGACTCGACCTCTCACATCCCCGCCTGCGCAAATATTACGAACTTTGTCTAGCCGTACAGGATCTCCCGCGCCACCTCGGCCAACACTCCGGCGGCATGGTCATCTGCCAGGGACAACTCGACTCCGTCGTTCCCCTGGAACCGGCAAGTATGCCCAATCGCGTCGTCGTGCAATGGGACAAGGAAGACTGCGCCGACATGGGCATCATCAAAGTCGATCTGCTCGGCCTAGGCATGATGGCCGTGCTCAAAGATTCCATCGAACTCATCCGCGATCACTATCACGAAGAAGTCGATCTCGCGCATCTTCCCGCGGATGACAAGCAGGTCTACTCCACGCTGCAGCAAGCTGACACAGTCGGAATGTTCCAAGTCGAGAGCCGCGCCCAGATGTCGTGCCTGCCGCGCCTCCGCCCCATTCGCTTCTACGACGTAGTTGTGCAAGTCGCGATCATTCGCCCCGGCCCAATCGTCGGGCAGATGGTGAATCCATTTTTGGAACGCCGCATGGGGCGCCAGGAAGTCACGTACGCGCATCCTTCGCTTGAACCGGTCCTGAAGCGCACGCTCGGTGTCCCACTCTTTCAGGAACAACTCCTGCGCATCGCCATGATCGCCGCCAATTTCACCGGAGGCGAAGCCGAAGACCTCCGCCGAGCCATGGGATTCAAACGCTCCCAAGCCCGCATGAAAGAAATTGAAGCCAAGCTCCGCGCCGGCATGACTGCCAACGGAATTTCGCCGAAAGCGCAAGAGGAAATCATTCTCTCGATTACGTCTTTCGCCCTCTACGGATTCCCCGAATCTCACGCCGCTAGCTTTGCCCTGATCGCCTACGCCAGCGCCTACCTCAAATGCCACTACCTGGCCGCGTTCACAGCAGCGTTGCTCAACAACCAACCGATGGGCTTCTACTCCCCAGCCACAATCGTGAAAGACGCCCAGCGCCACGGCCTGAAACTGCTGCCTGTGGATGTGACGACGTCAGAGTGGAATTGCACGCTGGAACGAGTCCCGAGTCGCGGGTCCCGAGTGCCCAGCACAGTTCCCAGTTCTCAGTTGTCAGTTCTCAGCGAGAACCCAGCCGCGAAGCGGCGACAGAATGCAGCCCACGGCGCAAGCCGTGGGAAAGCAGAGATCAATGAGCAAGCCCCGGAGGGGCGAAAGAAACTTACTGATTCGGAAATCGCACTCCGAATGGGTCTTCGCTATGTTCGAGGTTTGCGCGAAGATGCAGCCCGCTCGCTGCTACGCGAACGATTGTTGAATTCGTTTACCTCCATCCATGACCTGACTCGTCGCGTCCCCGAACTTCGCCGCGACGAACTCACTACACTCGCCGAAATCGGCGCCCTGAACTCCATCGGATTGCCGATTTCCGATTGCCGATTGTCGATTGAAACAAACCCTCTCTCCACTCCAGCAACATTCAAAAATCAACAATCAACAATTCCTCCACTCGGCAATCGCCAATCGGAAATCGGAAATCCTCTTCACCGCCGCGCCGCCCTCTGGCAGGTCGAAGCCGCCGCTCGTCCCTCTGGCCCGCTCCTTGAACAACACGCCGAGCCCGACACCCCGTCCCCGCTCGCTCCCATGAACCATGAAGAACGCCTTGTCGCCGACTTCCACGGTACCGGACTCACCGTCGGCCCGCATCCCATGGCATACAAGCGCGCCTGGCTCAACGCTATGGGCATCCGCCGCGCTAACGAACTTCGCGACCTGCCCACCGGCAAACGCATCCGCATCGGAGGATGCGTCATCACCCGCCAGCGCCCCGGCACCGCCAAAGGATTTGTATTTTTAAGCTTGGAAGATGAAACGGGAGTAGCGAACGCGATCGTCCGCCCCGATCTCTTTCATGAAAACCGCCTGCTGCTCACCAGTGAGAAATTCCTAGCCGTAGAAGGCATCTTGCAAAATCAAGACAACGTAATTTCGGTCCGCGCCGAACGCGTACAGCCCCTTTTTGTCACCAAGGCCGAAACAAGTTCGCACGATTTCCATTGATCACAAATCAAACACCCGATACACCATCGATGGAGTCTGCGCCTGCAGCAGCGAGATCGCCACGTTGTGCACCGGCACTCCGCCCTTCGTCTGACCGTCCAGCTTTCCGTGATGCGCATGCCCGTGCAGCACCAGGTCCGCTCCATGCCGATCGATGACCTCAGCCATACGTGACGTACCGAGGAATGGAAAAATCTCGGGAGCTTCTCCTTGCACGGTGTCGGCGATCGGAGAATAATGCACCACGATGACACGCTTCGGCGCACGTAACTGAGAGATTCCTCGCTCCAGCTTCATCGTCTCGTCGATGGAGGCCCGTACAAATTCCTTGATCTCGCGCTCACCGAACGCCGTCAGCACTCCTCGCCCGAAGCCGCCTACAAATCCCTTAGCCCCGGCGAAACCCACCCCGTCGCGCTCATACCCGCTTCCATCCAGAACCTTTACCCCGCCAGCGGTGAGCATCTTTCGGAGTTCATCTTCTTTTCCGCTCTCGTAGTCATGATTCCCGAGAACCACAACCGTGGGAAGCCGCAACCGCACCAGCACATTCAGCAGCGGTTCCATCTCTTCAGGCTGCCCGTAGTTTGTGAGATCTCCCGCGAGTACCAGAACATCTGCATCGTCACGCACGCGCTCAAATTGATCCTTTAGCCTCGCGTAGCTCTGCGGAGTGAAATGCAGATCGGCGCTGGCAGCAATCCTCATGCGCTCTTTCTCCGAACCTTAAGCGCTGACAGGCTGCCCGATACAGTCATTCCATTTGCCTGGCCGAGCCGCTGCTCCCTCTCCTTTTGCAGTAGATTCGGTAACTCCCACTCATTCACGTCGATCGCAAACATGTTGTCATCGACCAGGCTTCCGCGAAACGGCGCATCCGGATTGGGGTATTGAATCTCATTCTCAAAGCGCCGCAGGAGTTCGCACCAGATTTCCGGAGGAACGTAATGGCTCTGCGCGGGATATACGTATCGGAACAGTACCAGCGACCATAGCAGCATCTCCCAGTGCTCTCCGACCAGTTCCATTTCCCGTTGCCAATCGAAATTGCCGGAGGTGCCGTAAATAACGTGCGCAATGTCGGCCCCATCAAAGCGCTCCCGCCGGGCTACAAAAATCTTCGACGCAACCAGTTCCTCTGGTGCCAAAACCCTCGTCGTCACGCCGTACACCACTGCCGGACGCGACCGCTCAATCCACGAGTCCTCCACGACGATCAATCCATTGCTCATTCCGGTTATTAGATCGACGAAGTACTCTCCGCGGCGTGCCTTGGCCAGCCACACGGCGTCAGTGATCTCGCATTCCAGGCCCGCCCCTTGCAGACACGTAAGCGCGGCAGCGCAGTTCGCAGCCGTTACGAACAGGTCTAGGTCCTTGGTTTGCCGGCATATGCCGGTGTGCTGGCGCAGCGCAAATGCGCCCGACACCGCGTAGGGCACGCGGTTTTTCTCGAGCGCCTCCAGAACATCACGAAACAATCCGACCTGCTCTTCAGTGACGTCAGCAGGCAGAGACGAAGTTTTCGGAACTTCCCCCGAATTGACTGGCTCAGGCACCCCCCTTGGATGTAGTGCCTTTACCCGTGGTTGTTAACCTGTTTAGAAGAACGATGTTTCCGACACCCTCAATTTCCCACCCTCGATGTCCATCGATTTAGGAGGCGCGCCGCTTTACGTTGCATTCTGCGATATCGATCGTTTTCTGCGGCGGCTTCAGCTGCGGAGGTGACTTCGACTCCACCTACTTCCCTGTGTAGCTAACCCTCCAGATCGAATTCGACCCGTCATCGCTCACCAGCAGCGAACCATCCGGCGCCAGCGTGATCCCCACCGGACGCCCCCACACTTGCCCGTTCGGCAATACGAACCCAGTCAGAAAATCCTCATACTCTCCACTTGCATGTCCACTCTGATGCAGCGGTATTCGAATCACCTCATATCCCACGCGCGTGGCCTTGTTCCACGACCCGTGCTCGGCGGCAAAAATGTCTCCCTTATACTCCGCCGGGAACTTGTCACTCTCATAAAACGCAAACTCCAGCGACGCATTATGGGGCTGCAGCAATACATCAGGCACGATCGCCTTATCCTTCAACTCCGGATGCTTCCCCTCATGCCGCGGATCCTGATGAGCCCCCATGTACCACCATGGCCACCCATAGAATCCTCCCTCCTGTACGTGCGTGATGTAGTCCGGCACAAGGTTATCGCCCAGCGCGTCTCTCTCATTCACCGAACACCACAACTCGTCGGTCTGCGGACTAACACGGATCCCCCCGCCGGCATTGCGAATGCCATACGCATACACGCTGAGAGTGCAATTCGCCGGATCACACACCAGAATATCCGCTCGGTTTTTCTCCGCGGGAGTCGTGTCGGGATCGTCCACATTCGACGCCGAACCCACCGCCACAAAGAGCTTCTTGCCATCTTTCGAAAAATCCACGGCGCGTGTCCGATGTCCTCCGCCGTCGGGCAAATCGGCCACGTGCTCGGGCCCGGCGCTCGCCTTCAGATCGCCATTGTGATACTTAAAGCGGACAACTTCGTTTACATTCCCGACATAAACCCACTGCGGATCCGGCCCAGGTGGATAAAATGCGATCCCGTAAGGCTGCTTCAAACCGCTCGCAAAGACTCCGGAAAGCTCCGGCTTGCCGTCCGATGTCACCCCTCTTAATACGCGAATCCGCCCGGGTTCAGTCTCCGCAAGAAAAACATCGCCATTCGGCGCTGTCCGCAGAAAGCGAGGATTATCCAGCCCGCTCGTGTACAACTCGACCTTGAATCCAGGTAGAGCCACGGGCCATGCATTCTCCGGACGAGAAACGACGTCCGCCCCATTCGACGAGGACTTTGTAGCAAAAGGCTTTGGCAAATCGTTGACCGTGATCTTTCGAACCGTCCCTGGCTTCTCATAGCGGAAATCCGTGAAGGGCGCGTCAGGCGACGGATCCTTCAACGCAGCGTTGCCAGCCGCCGCCGAAGGCGCCGAAGCTGCAGGCCCAGGGGTAATCTTCCCCGTCGCCACCGCCTCCACATAACTCACCACTTGCCAGCGCTTCTCTTCCGGCAAAAAGGCCCACGACGGCATTCCATTCGGCTTGTCGCCTTTCGTGATGAACCAGAAAATCTCGCCCTGGGTCACGCCCTTTAGCTTTCCGTCGACCAGCGAGGGCACGTTCCCCGTTCCCTTCAGAGCCTTCCCGTGACACGAAAGGCAATTGCGCGCATACACCGTCTTGCCGGCGTCGATTGCCGTCTGTTGGCCTGCCAGTGGATTCTTCATGACCTTGGCCGAACCGGGTGCGTCATGGAATGGATTGTCTGCGGCCTTCAAGAACAGAACAGGGGCCAAAAACAGAAGCACAACGAGGCTAATACGGCGGAGACTCAGCATAGGTATCCTCGCAGGGTAGGTTTCTTCCTTAGATTATGCCTGAGCTAAAGGGATGCCAGCTTTCGGAGCCATTTATTTCGACACTGAGTAGCGGATGATAGATGATAGCTGGTAGCGCTACCGGGAATCGAACCCGGGTTTGAAGATTGAGAATCTTCCGTCCTAACCCCTAGACGATAGCGCCACGAGACGAGACCTCCATTATAACAAGCTTGGCTCTTCGGACATGCCAACCCTGCAATGTTTGGCCGGTTCTCCGCGAACTCTGCGGAATTTCTCAGCGGACTTCTGCGGTTAACGATTTATTCATCCTGCCATCCCCAAATCAGACATGCCTAAATTGTTTCCTTTCGGAATTCCTGCACGTTGAAATGCGATTTTTTGTTGCAAATCGTCCCCATTCACAGCCTCACCGGCGCTATAGTAGGGACATAGGCACAATTTAAATTAACCCTGTGAAGGGCTACCGCAATATTGTCTCTTGCGGATGTTCAATCCATCTTAAACAGGAGTTTCTTAAGGAGTAAGCAATATGGCTAAACCCAGAGTTCCCAAGACTATCGGCGATGATGGCGTAACCACACCCCAAGAGGCGGCCTCGGCGACACCAGTAGCCGAGGAAGCCAATGGAAACGGAAGTCCAGCCAAGAAAACCGTTCGTAAAAAAGTCACCGCCAAGCCGGAAATTGTAAAAAATGAAATCCGCGCCAATCTGGTGCCGATCAACATAGACGACGAAATTCGCCGCCTCGCGTACCTGTTGTCCGAGCGCCGCGGATTCGAACCGGGCCACGAAGCAGAAGATTGGTTCGCTGCCGAACGCGAAGTCCGCCAGCGCTACCACCAGCACAGCGCCTAGCGCGCAGCACAAGCACCGCCTGGCGGCCGAGCCCCGGCCGCCCCTCTTCAGGCGGAAACGTTTACGTCTCTCCCGTCAGATCGCCGATTTCCCCCTGAACCCTCCTCCCTCCGCCTATTGTCCTCCCGTGTCCGATCTTTGCTCCTCTTGGTTGCCTCCTCTATTACTTTCTGAAAAAATGTTCTGGGGTTCTACCTCATGGCACAAATAGGCAGTTTTGCATTGCTCATCGCCCTGGCGTTGAGCCTCTATAGCTTTTTTGTTGGACTGTTCGCTCTTTTGCTTCCGAGCGATCGGCAATCGCAACGTCTCGCCGAGACGGCCCGCCGCGCAGGCATCGTCGTTTTTCCCGCTGTTTTTCTGGCCGCGCTGTGCCTGGTTGTCGCTGCCTTCCGCAATGACTTCTCCATTGCCTACATCTTTCACCACAGCAACCGCGACCTCGACCCCAAATACAAGTTCGCCACCCTATGGTCCGGGCAGGAAGGCTCCCTTGTCTTCTGGGCCCTTCTGCTTTCCGCTTATGCCTTCGTTCTTCGCCTGCGCTATAAAACGGATCCTCGTCTTTTTGCCTACGCGTCCGTGGTAGTCGCTGCGGTTCAAGTCTTCTTCTTTGCGCTGATCAATTTCGCTGCGAATCCCTTCGGCCTTCTCGAAGGTCCCCTTCGTCCCGACGGTACCGGCCTCAACCCGCTTCTGCAATATCCCGAGATGGTCATCCACCCGCCGATGCTCTATCTCGGATATGTCGGCTTCACCGTCCCGTTTGCCTTCGCTCTCGGCGCGCTGATCATGCAGTACCCCGGCGAAAAGTGGATCCACATCACCCGCCGCTGGACCATGGTCACCTGGCTCTTCCTCACCTGCGGAGTCTTTCTCGGTTCGCACTGGGCCTACTCCGTTCTTGGATGGGGCGGCTACTGGGGATGGGATCCCGTCGAGAACGCATCGCTGATGCCCTGGCTCGTCGGCACCGCGTTCCTGCACTCGGTCATGATGCAGGAAAAACGCGGCATGCTGAAGATCTGGAACATGTGGCTGGTCTTCGCCTCGTTCTGGCTCGCGATTCTTGGAACATTTCTCACGCGCAGCGGTATTATCAGTTCCGTTCATGCATTCGCGCAGTCCTCGATCGGACCATGGTTTGGATGGTTCCTGGTTGTCAGCTTCATCGTGTTCGCGGTTTTCTTCCTGATTAACATCTGGACATCGGATCATCTGAAAAGCGAGCACCGGCTTGAGGCTGTCATATCCCGCGAGTCGAGCTTCCTTTTCAATAACCTGCTCTTTCTGCTTTTGACTCTCGACGTGCTCTGGGGAACGTGGTTCCCGAAGATTTCCGAACTCGTACAAGGCAACAAGGTCACAGTCGGAGCGCCCTTCTACAATCGGGTTGCGATTCCCGTCGCGCTCCTCCTCTTGTTGTTGACCGCAGTCGGCCCGCTGCTCGCATGGCGAAAGACTTCCTTTGAGAGCCTGAAGCGCAATTTCCTCTGGCCTACGGTCGCCTCCGTGGTGGTCGCTCTGTTTGTGATGTTTACTCCCAAAAGTTGGGGGTCGATTTTCGGCCTGAAGCCCTGGGTTGACATCAGCTACTTCTATTCGCTGATGACGATCTTCCTTTCCGCACTAATCGCTTTCACCGTCTTCAGCGAGTTCTATCGCGGGGGCAGCGTCATCGCGGGGAAGACCGGTCAGGGCATGTTCGCCTCCATGGTGCAACTGACGCACCGCAACACGCGCCGCTACGGAGGCTATATCGTTCACTTTGGCGTCGTGCTGGTGATGATCGGATTCTCCGGCGCTGCGTTGAACCAGGAAAAAGAAGCCGAAATGGGCTTTGGCGACAAGATGCACATTGGCAGCTACGATCTTGTTTGCCGCACCTACACCCAAGATGACAACGCCAATGAATCAAGTGAGTGGGCGTTGATCGACGTCTACCAGAACGGCCAACTCCAACGGACGATGTCGCCGCAGCGCATCTTCTACAAGGCGAGCCAGCAGGCTTCGACCAAACCTGATATTGATCAGGGCTTCAAAGAAGATCTCTATCTCGTTTACGAAGGTCAAAACGACAAGGGTCAACCGGTCATCAAGGCGCACGTGAATCCGATGGTCATCTGGATCTGGATAGGCGCCTGGGTCATGATCGTGGGAACGGGGCTCGCTCTGGTAGAGAGCGCTCCGGCACCAGTAACGGTGCCGGTCCGCCGCATGATGGAAGCTGCGGCTCCAGTCGCCACGGGAGACTAAGGTTCTTTGTGGGGACAGCCGCCATCGACTGTCCGCCGTCCTGACAGCGGCACTTCGCAAGAGCAGAAGGTGCTTGACGCAGAGTTTTAGCGCGAGACTTGGAGCTTTCGGGATGAAGGTTCCACCAAAAACGCGGCTTTAGCCGCCGAGGTTCTCTCTTCATAGAGATCATGAAATTGAATTCCAATTCGACTGCACGCCGCACTCTGCAGTGCCTCTTGCTGGCTGCGGCAATTTTCGCTTTCTCTGGTGCATCCGATCCCTCGACCCGCTTCACCACGGTCGGCCACCAGCTGATGTGCATCTGCGGATGCGGTCAGATCCTAGTGGAATGCAACCACGTCGGCTGTCCATCCTCCGATGGCATGCGCAACGAATTGATGGCCGCCATCGAACGCGGTGACAGCGACAGCCTCGTCGAGCAAGCCTTTGTTCAAAAGTACGGCCCTACGGTTCTCGCAGCTCCTACAACATCGGGTTTTGATCGAACTGCGTGGATCTTCCCCATGGTGGCGTTTGGGTTAGGCGTGATGCTGATTATCCTTCTCATCCGCGCATGGAAGAATCGTCCCGCCCCCGCACTCGCCGGCGGACTCACGGTAAAGCACGGTCCTGAGATCGACGAATTCCGCGAGCAGGCACGCAAGGAGACTGACTTATGAATTTTGAATGGGCGTGCTGTGCCCTCTTCACGATCGCCGCGCTCTTCTACATCTTTTATCTGCCTGGTAGCCTCTACCTCGGCCCCGTCAAGACTCGTGCCGCGTACCTGCGCGAGCGCAAAGACGTCGTCTACGAAAATCTCCGCGACCTGAATTTCGAATATAAAGCCGGCAAGGTCCCCGACGCTGACTACCAGAGTCTGAAAATTTCCCTGCAAGACGAGGCCGCCACACTCCTTGCCGAAATCGCGCGTCTGGAATCAGCGCCCGTACCGACCCCAAGAAAAGCGAGATCATGACCTTTAACAAAACTGTTTCAGCTGAAGTCCCTCAACAGAGCCTTGTCATCCCGAGCGAGGCAAGCGCGAAACGAAGTGAAGCGCTTGCGCAGTGGAGGGACCTTCTGTTCCTTTCCACACTGCTCGTAGCACTCACATTCCTGTTATCACTGAGCGCCAGCGCCCAAACCCTGACCGGCACCGTAAAAAATTCCACCACCGGCAAGCCCGCCTCCGGAGATGACGTGGTCCTGCTCACTCTCGGTCAAGGCATGCAAGAAGCCGGACGCACAAAGGCCGACTCCAAGGGCAATTTCTCCTTCAAGCTCAGCGAGCAAGGTCCGCACCTCGTACGTGCCATCCACCAGGGCGTCACCTATCACCGCATGGCGCCTCCGGGAACGACCTCGGTCGAAGTCGAAGTTTATGATGTAGGAAAACAGGTGCAAGGAATCGAAGTCGTGGCCGACGTGATGCGCTTACAGGCGGTCCAGGGACAACTCAACTTCCAGCGCATCTTCGCGGTGGAGAACAATTCCAAGCCGCCCCGCACGCAGATGAACGACCGCAACCTCGAGTTCGTGGTTCCCGACGGTACAAAGATGATCCGCGGATCCGCCCTTACGCAGGGTGGCAATCCTTTGAATTCAGATCCCGTTCCGCAAGATGACAAGAAGACGCGGTACGCCTTCCTTTTCCCTTTGCGTCCCGGCACCACGCAGTTCGAAGTCGAATACGAGATTCCTTACAACGGCAAAGCGAGTATTGATCCAAAGAGCTTCTATTCGCTTCAACATTTCGTTGCAATCGTTCCGAAATCGATGCAGTTCTCCGCCGGTTCGGATACAAACTTCAAACAGATGAACGATCCTCAGCAGCCTGACGCGAATGTGCAGGTCGCTTCGAGCGCGCAGGCTGGACAGCATCTCTCGTTCGAGATTTCAGGCGAAGGCTCACTCGGGGACCGTCAGCAAAATGCCGGAGCACCCAGTGAACCGGCAGGCGGAGGAGGAGGCCAGGAAGCGGATCGTCCTGGCGGCGGTCTCGGTCCCCCGATCGACGCTCCCGACCCGCTGCAGAAATATCGCTGGTGGATTCTTGCGGCATTCGCAGCGGCGCTGGTCGGCGGAGGCGTCTACGTCGCCTCGCGTCAGCAGAAAGCCCAGCGCGCAGCCCGTCCCGGCGCTGGCTTCTCGGAGATCGAAGACGCCGAGGACTTCGAAGTCCCCGCTCCGCCGAAGCCGAGTCGGCAGCCAGCTCCGAAGCCTCGGTCGGCGCCTGTCGAACCGCCGGCCACGGCGGCCGCGCCACGGAATCCATCCAAGCTGCTTGAAGGTCTGAAGGATGAACTCTTCGAGCTCGAGATCGAGCATAAACAGGGCCGCATCAGCCAGGAGGAATACGAAAGAACCAAGGCAGCCCTGGACCAGACATTGCAGCGAGCCCTGAAGCGCGAAAGCCAAAAAGCCTAGCTCCGAAGTTCTAAAATGCGGGGACAGCCGCATTCGGCTTGTGCCCGTTTTCATGGGGCGGAGGCAGCGTCGACCGGTGCAATGTACGTGTGCTCTCTCATTCATGTCCGTGTGAAACGCGAACGTTCGGTCACATCACTTCGAAAATCCAGCCGCGAAGCGGCGAAAGAATGCAGCCCACAACGAGAGTCCTGGTTAGGTCTGCCCAGAAAGAAGCAAAGCCCGGAACGGGCGGAAGAATCTGCTCACGCCATTCCGAAGAACCATTCTGACCACAGTCCTTGACGTCCGCAACGAGAGATCATCCCGGAGGTACCGAGACGATGGCTATAACCTTGGGCAAGTCATTATTTTTGAATATGTTACCTCCAACCCATTGATGCCCAAGATCTTCCCGGCGTTTTCCTCTAACTCAATGATTCTAGGCCACCGGGGCCTCAGCATGAACAAACTCAAGAGTCCAAAGAATTCCGAAATGCGCACCCATGCATCTCGCCCATCCACGCAACATCAAATGAAATAGACTCGAGAAAACCATGGGAAACACTTTCAAGACCGCATTCCTGCTGACCGCCCTAACGTTGCTCTTGATGGCTATCGGAAGAGCGTTTGGCGGCGGCAACGGAATGTTCATTGCGCTGGCAATCGCCGTCGTAATGAACTTCGTCTCGTACTTCTTTTCCGACAAGATCGCGCTCGCAATGTATCGAGCTCAACCGGTCACGCGAGAGCAATTGCCGCGCGCATTCGCAGCCGTCGAGCGACTGACGCAGAAAATCGGCATTCCTATGCCGAAGATGTACGTTATTCCAACCGATTCGCCCAACGCGTTTGCCACAGGACGTAACCCGCAGCATGCGTCGGTGGCAGTAACCCACGGAATCCTGCAGCTGTTGAATGACGAAGAGTTAGAAGGCGTTCTCGCCCACGAACTCGGACACGTCAGTAACCGCGACATCCTGATCAGCTCCGTCGCCGCAACCATCGCCGGCGCAATCACCATGCTGGCCAGCATGGGACGTTGGGCTCTGATCTTTGGCGGTTACGGCGGGCGCGATCGCGAAGAGCGTGGCGGAGGGGGATTAACCGCGCTCTTAATGCTCTTCGTCGCCCCAATTGCGGCGAGTCTAATCCAACTTGCAGTGTCCCGTTCACGCGAGTATCAAGCTGACGCGACAGGCGCGCATTTCACCGGCAATCCGTATGCGCTAGCGAGCGCACTGCAAAAGATTGACGCCTACTCGCGCCGAGTCCCCTTGCAAGCAAACCCGTCGACGGCGCACTTGTTCATCATCCAGCCATTGCTGGGAGTGAATGCAGGAATGTTCGCGAACCTATTTTCGACGCACCCCCCGATCGCCAAGAGGATCGAGCGCCTGACCGGACGACCCGCTGATACAGCTTCTAGCCTCTAGCTGCTAGCCAAAGCCGAGGAAGGATGCGCCACGAGTTTGCTCCGCAAGTTGGGATCATATCGTCGTTCATTTGTCAGAGCGGGCTTGGATTAGCGAGCAGCTAGGAGCCAGTAGCTAGAAGCTACTCGTGACGTCCGTAACTCCAGCCATCTCAACCGCGAATAGTAGAATCCCAACAATGTCGCCAGAGACTGCTACCGCCGTGTCCACCAAAGCTGCACAACTGGAAATGGCTCTTCGCCAGGTAATCCGCGGGAAAGACGATGTCGTCCGCCTCGCGCTGGTCAGCATTTTCGCCCGCGGACACCTGCTCATCGAAGGTGTTCCCGGAGTCGGCAAAACCACTCTCGGGCAGGCCCTCGCCCGCGCTATCGATTGCAGCTTTCAACGGGTGCAGTTCACCAGCGACATGCTTCCCTCCGACGTGATCGGAATTTCGGTCTATTCGGCAGCGGACCAGAAGTTCGAGTTCAAGCGCGGCCCGGTCTTTACCAATGTCCTCCTGGCAGACGAGATTAACCGCACCACACCCAAGACTCAGTCCGCTCTGCTCGAGGCCATGAATGAAGGCCAGGTCACGGTAGACGCGCACTCCTACGAACTACCGCAGCCGTTCCTGGTGATTGCCACGCAGAATCCCGTCGAACATCATGGAACGTATCCGCTGCCCGAATCGCAGCTGGACCGCTTCCTGATGCGCGTGCGTATGGGATATCCCGACGCGCATGCCGAACGGCAGATCCTCCGCTCCGAAGCAGGAGTCGCGCATCTCGACCAACTGAGGCCGGTTCTCACCGGAGCAGATGTACTCGAAATGCAGCACATCGTGAAGAAAGTTCGCGTCGATGATTCGCTGGTGAACTACGCGCTGGAGATCGTCAAGCTCACACGCGAATCGGAGTTCCTGTCGCTGGGAGTCTCTCCCCGCGGCTCGCAAGCGCTGTATCGCGCAGCGCAGGCGATGGCTTTCCTCGAAGGCCGGAATTACTGCACGCCAGACGACTTTAAGCCCTTGGTAGTGCCAGTATTCGCCCATCGCGTGGTAGTGAACAATCTTTACGCCTCGACGCTGAAGAAGTCCGAGCAATCGGATCAGGTATTGAAAGATATCGTGGCGAACGTTGCGGTTCCGGTCTAGCGGATCCAGTTCTGAGTTCCTCTGTGTTCCTAGCGTCCTCTGCTTTTCTCATTCGTTTGTCTATAATGCTCCCGTCATGTCCATCCTGCGCTTCCTGATGCTGCTCTCCCTCGTAGTCTGGATCGGCGGTCTAATATTCTTCGCGTTTGTCCTGGCACCAACAGCCTTCGGCGTTCTTCCCAACACGCATCTCGCGGGCAATGTCGTGGGACGTGCCCTCGGAAAGCTGCACTGGATCGCGATCTTCTCAGGCATCGTCTTCCTGATCACTTCCCTGCTCTACAGCTATCTCACCCAGGGAACCGCCCACCTGTTCGCGATGCGTCACATCCTCATCTGCCTGATGCTCGCCCTCACGCTGTTCTCGCAGTTCTGGATAATTCCCCGCATGGACATACTTCGGGCACAAGTGGGCGATTTCGCAACCGTCCCATTGACCGATCCGCAGCGCGTAGAGTTCGACGCGCTGCACGTCTGGTCCACAAGAGTAGAAGGTGCTGTGTTGTTATTGGGATTAGTAGTTGTCTA